>Ga0222423_1001303_pt1 | contig 11625 bp, 8 predicted proteins | sample 3A0metagenome_FD_182472 | JGI IMG/M metagenome (GOLD analysis project Ga0222423, IMG submission 182472) | Enriched microbial communities from leaf-cutter ant dump, University of Wisconsin, Madison, United States - 3A0 (version 2) | ecosystem: Environmental > Terrestrial > Nest > Insects nest >...
TGCCTCAAGTCGCGACTCGGTTCATCCCCGCGTGGGCGGGGAGCAGCGCCGCGCTGGCCGCCGCCTCAACCCGCAGGGCGGTTCATCCCCGCGTGGGCGGGGAGCAGTTTACCCCCACGCGGCTAACGCTCTGGCGAAACGGTTCATCCCCGCGTGGGCGGGGAGCAGGGGAAACCATCGGCTGAGGCAAAACATTCCGGCGGTTCATCCCCGCGTGGGCGGGGAGCAGCGATCCGGCGGTCTGGACGGCAAGGGCGGGTTCGGTTCATCCCCGCGTGGGCGGGGAGCAGAACCTCTCTGTTGAGCGGCAATGAGTTCGTGGCGGTTCATCCCCGCGTGGGCGGGGAGCAGAACCCGCCACCAGCCGAGCCGAGGTTAATGGCCGGTTCATCCCCGCGTGGGCGGGGAGCAGAACCGGCTCACCGCGATTTTATGACCCATGTTCGGTTCATCCCCGCGTGGGCGGGGAGCAGCTGACCGGTCGAAAATGCCTCAAGTCGCGACTCGGTTCATCCCCGCGTGGGCGGGGAGCAGCGCCGCGCTGGCCGCCGCCTCAACCCGCAGGGCGGTTCATCCCCGCGTGGGCGGGGAGCAGGGGAACGACGGTCACATAATAGGCCATGACGCCCGGTTCATCCCCGCGTGGGCGGGGAGCAGAAACGTCAATGTAAACCGTGTCCCCATTCAGGCGGTTCATCCCCGCGTGGGCGGGGAGCAGGGCATGAACTGGCAACACTGCGCCCGAACCGCCGGTTCATCCCCGCGTGGGCGGGGAGCAGGAATTGAGCGCCGCCGCTTTACCAGCCTCGGCCGGTTCATCCCCGCGTGGGCGGGGAGCAGGCACGGTCGCGGCGCAATGTTCACGCCCCGCGCGGTTCATCCCCGCGTGGGCGGGGAGCAGGTGCGGCCCTTGACCTTTGGCACAAGGGAGAGCGGTTCATCCCCGCGTGGGCGGGGAGCAGAGCACGGGCCTTGTGAGCAACGCCGCCGCCATCGGTTCATCCCCGCGTGGGCGGGGAGCAGACGGATGGTGCCAATCACGCATGTCGAGCGCACGGTTCATCCCCGCGTGGGCGGGGAGCAGACCACACGGCACACAAAGGGGCGGTCATGCCGCGGTTCATCCCCGCGTGGGCGGGGAGCAGGATCGTTGCCGAAATCAGGTCGTCAGAAATTTCGGTTCATCCCCGCGTGGGCGGGGAGCAGGCGTCACCCCCGTCCGTGTTTAAGGGCTGTCCCGGTTCATCCCCGCGTGGGCGGGGAGCAGGCCGGTGCCTGCGCCAGCACATAGCCGCCGATCGGTTCATCCCCGCGTGGGCGGGGAGCAGCTGACGCGCCCCGACACCGCCACCGACGGCACCGGTTCATCCCCGCGTGGGCGGGGAGCAGAATTGCTGATCCCTCACACCGCCGGAAGTTGACGGTTCATCCCCGCGTGGGCGGGGAGCAGATAAAAAGGATTTTTTATGCGCACTGGACATACGGTTCATCCCCGCGTGGGCGGGGAGCAGCGGTCTCTGCCTGCTGTCGCGCCTGATTTGACCGGTTCATCCCCGCGTGGGCGGGGAGCAGCTTCAGGATATGATCGAAGCCGCGCCCTTGCACGGTTCATCCCCGCGTGGGCGGGGAGCAGTCAAACATTGATTCGCGGGCAGCCCTAAGACGCGGTTCATCCCCGCGTGGGCGGGGAGCAGAGGCGCGCCAGCGCCTCAGGCCCCAGATCGACCGGTTCATCCCCGCGTGGGCGGGGAGCAGCCCGTCATAGGCCGCCAGATAGGCCCGACGCACGGTTCATCCCCGCGTGGGCGGGGAGCAGAAAATTTCTCTCCTCCGGTAAGGAACCTTCACCGGTTCATCCCCGCGTGGGCGGGGAGCAGGAATTGAGCGCCGCCGCTTTGCCAGCCTCGGCCGGTTCATCCCCGCGTGGGCGGGGAGCAGGATAGTCGCCCCAATAAATAGGCATCCATATGCGGTTCATCCCCGCGTGGGCGGGGAGCAGCCTCTAAATCAAGATCGTCCGCACCGCCCGCGCGGTTCATCCCCGCGTGGGCGGGGAGCAGTGTTCGGGCGACGGGAGCGTGATTTGCAGGGGCGGTTCATCCCCGCGTGGGCGGGGAGCAGCGTAATCATGCGCTTCCCTCCCCGTCCGGTCGCGGTTCATCCCCGCGTGGGCGGGGAGCAGCCGCAATGAGAGCAATAATAACCGCCGTCATCCGGTTCATCCCCGCGTGGGCGGGGAGCAGTTGGGCGACGGGGTTAAATTCATGGTTACGTCCGGTTCATCCCCGCGTGGGCGGGGAGCAGAACATTAGCATTTTGAACAGTTCGTTTCTTGACGGTTCATCCCCGCGTGGGCGGGGAGCAGCATGGGTGGCCGCATCCTATCGGGCGGCATGGCGGTTCATCCCCGCGTGGGCGGGGAGCAGCGTAACCGGCGCGGGATTGGTGACAAAAACCGCGGTTCATCCCCGCGTGGGCGGGGAGCAGAGAATATTTTCCCGCGCGCCATGTGGAAAAAACGGTTCATCCCCGCGTGGGCGGGGAGCAGAGGAGCAGAAGAAAACCAAACCTGACGGCCTGCGGTTCATCCCCGCGTGGGCGGGGAGCAGCTCCTGAACTGTACGAGGCGCTTGAGAGCATCCGGTTCATCCCCGCGTGGGCGGGGAGCAGCATCTATCTCCTTATGCGTCGCCCGGCTCACCCGGTTCATCCCCGCGTGGGCGGGGAGCAGGCGAGGATTTGAGCGGTTTTTTTGGGGAGGGGCGGTTCATCCCCGCGTGGGCGGGGAGCAGAGGGCAATCCGTTTAGCGTAACTCCCCACCGCCGGTTCATCCCCGCGTGGGCGGGGAGCAGCTAAATGGACAATAGAGGATTGATTTGACCGGCGGTTCATCCCCGCGTGGGCGGGGAGCAGTCAATCACGGCGCGGCGGGAATCCCACCGCGCCGGTTCATCCCCGCGTGGGCGGGGAGCAGATCTGCACGAGGGGGTTGACTGGCAGGCGTTTCGGTTCATCCCCGCGTGGGCGGGGAGCAGACGGACGCGACCGAAAAGAAGATTGAGCGCGTCGGTTCATCCCCGCGTGGGCGGGGAGCAGAACATTATTATCCGAATTGTCAATATATACGCCGGTTCATCCCCGCGTGGGCGGGGAGCAGACATGCTGAAACATACTGAAAATGAACATAATTTACAATGTCAAAAATTTACCGGTATTCACCATGTGTTCTGGAAAGGTATTTTGACACCTTAGAACGGAGGGGTGTCCGGTTCTGCGGGCGGTGGTTTGAACTGCACCAGGGTCAGCCCGTCAAAGTCGATGGGTTCACGGCGGTTTGGACCTATGGCATCGAAGGCAAAGCCTGAGTCCGTGGGTGCGCTCCACGCGATTATGGCGTTTCCATCGCCGATCATCCGGCTTACTTCGCTCCAGATGCGCTCTCGCGTTCGACGGGTATAGACGCCGACATAGACACCCGCCCGGACTTCGGCCAGCCATAAGGCCAGGCGGCCGCGCAAACGGGGTGGGGCGTTCTCAGTTACGATGACCATCATCACCGGAGGCCTGTTGTCTGGGGATGGCCGGTTCGGCGGCTTCGGGAGCGTCTTCGGCCTTATCGGGCGGTTTGAGGCCTCCGGCCAGCAGGATTTGTTCTATGTCGGGGATGATTTTTTCCAGCAGGCCGAACTTTCGGAACATGTCGCGACAGGCAATGCGCACCTGACGTTCAGGAAGGCGCTGATCATCCGTGCCTTTTTCGATGCGGGCGGCAATGGTGAAGGCAATTGGAACAACGGTCTCAAATTTGTACAGGTCGGCAATGTCATAGACGAAGCTCTGGGGTTTTCCCCTGTGCAGAAAGCCTATGGCCGGTGCGTAGCCTGCCGCCAGTATGGCCGCTTCGCACAGGCCGTAGAGGCAGGCGGTCGCGGATGACAGGCAGCGGTTGGGGATGTCGGCTGAGTCCCAGTCGCTTTGATCATAGCGGCGGGCATTCCATTTGACATTATGCCTTTGGGCCAGACGTTTGTAGATTTCGCGCACGCGTACGCCTTCCATGCCTCTGAGCTGATCGACGCTGCGGCGGGCTGGCGGTTCTTCGTCAAAGCGGCGGCGGTACATTTCGCGTACGACATTGAGTCGCGCGGTTTCATCGAGCGCGTTTCGCGCCTGAAACAGCAATTTTTCGGCTTTGGAACCGCCGGGCTGTCCGGCGGCATAGAGTCTGACGCCCCCTTCGCCTACCCAAACCAGAAGGCAGCCGACCTGAGCGCACAGGACGACGGCGGCATGAGAGACGCGGGTGCCCGGCTCAAGCATGAGGCAGGCCAGCCCTCCGACGGGGATTTGCACTCTGACGCCGTTCTGATCGAGCAAAACAAACGCGCCGTCGATGACATCCAACTGACCATATTCCAGGAAAATAATCGCCGAGCGATCTTTGAGCGGAATGGGGCGCAGGGGGATGTAATCGGGCGTGGCCATTTCAGGCCCCCAGAGGGCGCAGAAGCAAAAGGCCCAGCCCAAACGCCTTGCCGTGGCCAATGCCGCCTATAAGCGCCTTTGTCAGGAGATCGGGAGCGGTGACGGTCAGGACGCCTTCTGTGTCGATGACGGAAATCGTTGCCTTTTGGTGTCTGTTTTTCCGTGGCGGGTGAATCTGGCTGTAGTCCAGAACCTGACAATAGGGGCGGTCGAGGGTGGCGCCATTGCGCTGTATCTTCTGTTCGAGCCAGTTAAGCGCTACGGTTTCTCTTTCCTCGGGGCTGAGGGGGGCGCCACGGTCATGTTTCGCCCGCATCAGGACGTCCACCCTGAGACTTGGTTTGCGGTCAGGCTGTGAGATGGCGGTGGTCGGATTGACCCTGAGAGCGAAACCGTAGCGCTCACCCGCACGCACGACCGGCGCATAGGGCCTGGTTTTGATATCCCAGACACGTTCGTCAAAATGGGGCTGACGGTCGGAGACGATCAAAAACCGTTCATTTTCCGAGGTGCGGAACAGAAAATCGCGTTTGGCACCAGGATCATCCGAAAATAGTCGCCAGATGAGCCTGTGCCCGCCATCCAGACGCGGGTCGTCCATGGCGCGCCGTGCATAGTCACGGGCTTCGCGGGTGTCGTGTCGCAATTGGGCGAGGGTAAAAAAGGTCATGCCATTGCCTCGGTTGCCGTGCCAACAGGACGTTCCTGCCATTCCAGACGTCCTTCGCGGCGGTCGGAAAACTGCCACAGGGCGCGGTTGCGCAGGCCGTCCCGACGCAGGCGGATTTCTTTGGCCTCTGTTTCTTCGGCAGAAAGACCGGAATCGCATTCAAACCAGACGCGTGCGCTTGAAGGGCGCGGGATACGCAGAAGAAGGCGGGCCGGTTCTTCAAGGGCATCATAGAGGTCAAACGCTGCCAGCAGGCTGTCAGCGGTAACGCAATGCGGGCGGGGTGGGGCGCTTAAAGGGCAGGCCTTACGCCCCAGATAGGGTGTATAGACGGGCCGGATCAGGGCGGCGGCCAGTTGTGTCAGATCAGGGCTGGCGGACTTTACCCACAAGGCGACGGTGGCGGCCCATTCCAGACGGTACATGCGTTCGGACAGTACGGTGTTCAGGTCGTCGGCCTCAAGATCACCTTTGCGGGTCTGGGTATCCAGCCCGGCCTTCTCACGGCGCTTGCGACCCGCTGCGGTTGGCGTCTGAGCCGTATGATAATCCCTGAGCGGATAGCCGGGATTGTCGAGGCGCGCGGCGTAGCCCAGCCCCTGATCGAGGTGCCGCAGGGCCTCCGACTGATCGCGGTCAAGGCCCAGACAGGCCGCCAACAGACCAAGAACGCCGGATTTTGATGGCGCATCCCACAGGCTGCGCTGTTCCCCGACGGTAATCTCACCGAAGGCGGCCATGAGGCCACTCAGGCGAAAGACAAGAAATTCGCGGCTCATGAGGCTTATATCCGGTCAATGACGGCCTGAGCGGCGGCAATCAGATCGGACAGGCCTTTGCTGTTCTCTTCTTCGATATTGAGGGTATGGCTTTCGAGATCGTCGCCATAGGCACGGGCAAAACGGTCGCGCAGGCCCTCAAGGCGCTTAATCGAGGCCGAAAAATAGTCGTTTTCGCCTTGGCTGCCGACGGGTGTCTGGAATGCCGGAGCCAGACTGCGCGGGGCCTCCTGACCGATTTCTTCAAGGATGTAGCCTGCGCGGCTCCGGCTGGCAAAGGTGTTTTGTTTGCCGGTCGGGCTGACCTTGGCCGCCGACTCGATCAGGGCCCTGAGCGTTGCCTTTGCCAGTTCCCTGTCACCGGAGAGGTTCGACAGAAGAAGGTCGGCATTGATATTGATATAGAGGTAGAACAGGCCCGCTCCAAATTGGTGGATGCCGATAAAACCTGCGCCGCGATCCTGTTCCCTGTCTTCGTTTTTGAAGTCATCGACGGCGGTGTAATAGTCATCTTCGACCGTAACGCGGTGCGTGGTGAAGGCGTGAGCTACCTGAACCGCTGCCTCGACATTATAGCCGGAATTGTCGGCCAGCATACGCCCGAACATGGCGATGTCGGCGGCGCGGGGTTTGTGCTTCAGGACGGTCAGGCCCTTGAGATCAGGCAATTCGGCCTGTGCCAGCCGTTCGGCCAGATCGTTGAGCAAGGTGAGTTCATCCGGCCCCAGATGCACCAGTTGCTCGGTTCTGGCCTTGCCTTTTTTGACCTTGCCCAGCCTGTCATTATCAATCACGGCTTCGGCGCGGGTGATCGCCTCGTCTTCGCTCAGGCCGCGCGCAATCAGGGCCTTGACCAGGGCATCGGCAAAGGCGGTCGAACGCTTGCCCAGACCATCAGGCAAAAGACCGGCAAACAGGTCCGAGGTGCGGTAGGCGCGCTTCAGGCTCTGTGAAGAAATGCGCAGACGCTCGGCCCCGCCGAACTTCAGGGTCTTGGGCTTGCCCGTGTCGTCGCGGTTCAGGTTGGCGGCGGCATAGGTGGTCAGGATATGCAACTGAATGAAATGTGACATGGCGTTCTCTGTAAGAAAATGGCTCTGTAAGGAAATGGGGAAATCAGGCTTCGGCGTGCTGGGCGGCAGGCTCAAAAGCCATAGGTGTCAAGACCGTAATAGGCGCGCGCCCATTCACGGCGGATATGTGGTGCGCGCCGCCACAGATAGAGGGATGCGCTCAATTCTCCGACATGGGCTGACTGTTCCAAAAGGGCAGCTATGCGACGGGCATGTTCAAACAATTGCCCCGTCGTTTCTGACCGCATCAGGCTCGTAAAGGCCGTGGCGTTCATTCTGGGGGGATCGCCTTGTCCCAGCGCCGCCGCCGGGTGCTGATCGGATGTCTTGCGAATATGTCCAAGCACATAGGCGACGACGACGAGATCGGCTTCATGTTCGCGGGGCGGTTTTATGATGGCATGAAGCGTTTTGAACGCATCAATGCCAAAGGCTTTGATGACATCAGGCTCACTCACGTCTCCATACTCCGTCAGGCGCAATCGCTGCAAATGAGCCATCTGTGCGCGATTGCGATTCAAGCCATCATGATCAGCGTCGGCCAGATCACGCCACCATGTGGTGAACTTGTGTTTCAGTTCAGAAACGCTCATCAGGTGGAATCCTTCTGTCATTTGGTCTTAGATGTCTTGGTGTTTTTGGTCGGGACGGCCAGACTCAGCGCGTGACGCACCTTGTTAAAGCTGTTGTTAAGTTGGCCGCGTGCCGACAACAGACGGCGGGGGTCGGCGTCGGTCATGCCGTCTATATCGACAAAGCGGTCGAACACGCTGAGGGCCGTCTTGCGCAGGGTCTTCAGCCAGTTTTCGCGGATGTCGATATCGGACGGCCCTGCGTCACGGGTTCGCGCAATCAGCACATCAAGCTGTGTCTCAAAGGTTGCCTGAGTCAATTGCCACATCTGATGGGCCGGCGTTTGCAGGGCATCGAGAGACAGGTTTTCAGGCAGGCGGTAATTCCCGTCGCCCTGCCGTTGGCCATAGAGCGCCAGCTTGCAGGCAAAACGCACAGCCTTAGCCGCTTCATCCGTTGCTGAAATCAGAGCTGTGACAGATTTTTTCAGGTCTGCGTCATCGACAGGAATCCACGGCAGGCGGGCATTAAGCCATTGCCGGGCCTTCATATTGTCCATGTCATAACCAAACGCTTCCATGCCACTGTAGTTGATGAGCGCACGCACCTTCTTGCGGCGCTTCTCCCACAGCTTTACGCTTTGAGCGGCATCGCCATTAAACCCCCACCAGCCGATCCAGTCGCCATAGTCCGAGGGGCCGGAATTGGGGTGCAAGGGTAGGGCGCCGGATTTTTTATCTTCACGATAGGGAGACAACGGGTGCAGCCAGCCCAGATAGTTGGCACCGTAGTTTTGCGTGCGATAGGCGCTGACGACCGCGCCTTTGGCGCGACTGAGGCTGCATATGCCTTCGGAAACGATCAGGCGAATGCGGCGCGGGCAGGCGAAAAAGGTCAGGGCCAGAGGGCGATCCTCAGGTATGACCGCCGCATCTTTGAGGGATACAAGCGTCGGCCTGAGCCACGGAAACAAGGCTGTGGGGTCGGCGGTAAAGGTTTCATCCTTTTCGGGGACATTGGCCCACACCCTGTCCCACAGAGTGATTTCAGGCGCGCCCGTGCGGTGCGGAGTGACCAGCGTCGTCAAGGGGCCGCCGCCGCGCAGAGAGGTGCGATGTCCGGCACCGCCGGAGGGAGCGTAGGTTTGCAGGGTAATGAGGGCGGCAGCGGCATAGGGCAGGCTCAGGGCGCTGACGGTATCGCGCTTGACAAACAGGTCTGAATTGTTGCGCAGGGCATTCTCACCTGGTGCATCGATCAATAGCGCACTGACAGATTTGGGTTCCAGTGCAGCCAGTTCGTCGAAATCCTGAAACGCACGCGGGCCGTCACCATTGAAGGTGAAGCTGCTCTCGAACGGTGCCAGTCTTTGCCGCAGAACATCGGGCGGTGGTGGCGTGCGAAAATAGTCGGCCCAATCGTCCTGGTCTTCACAGGGCAAGGCGATATAGGTAAGGCCGATCAGGAACTCCGTCACGGCAGCGTTCCAGTCAGGACGAGGAAAATCGAGCGCGACAACAGGATCGACGTCAAAACTATCCGTCATCTCATCGGGGCGGATTATGTTGCGCGTCCCCGACTGCCGCCGGATTTCGATCCAGCGATCCGTTAGCAGATTGAATGGCATGTTAACCCCCGGATCAGTGTCGCTAAGGCTGCTGTCGATTCGGCAATCAAATCAACCCATGAGGAAGTGCGCGAAATATGCGCGCAAGCGGCACGGAATTTATGTTTTGAATGTGTTGAGCGTGGGAGGATTATGTGCCAGTAATAGCCAGCGCCATTAAGCGCTGGCTATTACTGGCTTCAGCCTAATAAGGTGCTGGTGATGCCGACCATGAAAATACCTCCTTTCTAGCGATATAGGTTTTTTTTGATGTATGACCTGACGGTTGCAGCCGTCAGGTCATTGGCATCTTGGCAACAATTTTGGAGGAAGTCAATTTATTTCCTATCTTCCTTATATCTGCGGTAGATAGTGCCTTAAAAATTTTAAAATCCCCACGCTGGTGGGGAAAATATTGTCTGCGGCAGATAGTGCCGGTTCATCCCCGCGTTGGCGGGAATTTACATAACACACTGTATAGTAAGTTAAATTATAAGCAACCCTCTCAGGGTTGAATATGTGACCTGCCGTTCATGGCCGTTTTTGTCCTGCACGCGGCCCTGCCAGATGCCGCCGTCACAGGGGGTGAGGGCCAGAACAGGGGGCGGGTCATAGCGTTGCGGCCACGCTTTTTGCGCGTTGGCAATGGCCTGCGCGCAGGCCTCATCGGGGGCTATGGTTTGTTCGCACTGAGAGGCCCGAAGGGTGATCTCTGACAGACGCCATCTCAGGCGGGGCGTATCGCCTTCGGCCCAGGGCGTAAGTTGCGCCCCATCCCAGCGGGCCAGCCGCAAGGTGAGGCTGGCTTCGCCCAGTCGCGTCGGGGTGCGGATGTCTGAGTCCCATGCGCCTGTGCCACGTTCAAAGCCTTTGCTGATTTTTAGGAAATTGAGATGGGCCACGGCGCGGTCAGCCTGCGCCTTGCTCAGGGCCTTGAGGCTCTGGGCCTCAAGCGCCGGGGGCGTGGCCAGTTCATCTTCGTCTCCGAATACCGGTTCGATCAGATGGCGTGGAGAGTCGGATGCCAGATTAAGGCCGGCGGCCTGCGTCACGACGCGCAGGGTTCGCCACAATTGCCCGACATGCGGATAGACATATTGTCCGTTCGGGAAACAGGCGCTGTACCAGTCCTGTGCAGCCTTTTCATTGGCTTCGGGCGAAACAACCCATAGTTCCGGTGAGGGCCGTCCGGCGCGGGCGTGGCGGTGCAGTCGTCCGGCGCGCTGGATCAGGAGGTCGATGGGGCACAGATCGGTGGCCATATGGTCGGCATCGAGATCCAGAGACTGTTCGACGACCTGAGTGGCGACCACCAGATGTCCCCGACGGGTTTCCGCTGTGCTGTGCTTGCCCAACAGGCTCAGTATCTCAGTTTCCCGCGCAATCCGGTCAGCCAGACAAAAGCGGGCGTGAAACAGATGTACGGTGATGTTGTTGCCCGCCTGTGCTTTCAGATAATCACAGGCTGAGGTCGCGTCCTTAACTGTGTTGCAGACATAGAGGCCGCAGGCCCCGTCGCCAGCACGCTCAAGCAACGCATCCATGACCGTTTCGGGGGTGTCGAAGCGTCGGACCCTGAGGTCGCGCCGTGTGCCGCGCAAGGCGGTAATCGGGTATTGGGTGACGGTTTTTTGCGCGTCGATATGTGTGACAAGAGGGAAGGCATCCGCCGTCAGGTCGGTTGCCGAAGCGCCAAAGGCTTTGGCGAAGCGGCCTTTCAGCTTTTGTGTCAGGGTGGCCGACAGGATGATGGTCGATCCCCCCAGAGCCGAATGAAGTTCGATCAGACTTTCCAGGCCCTTGTTCATATATTCATCAAAGCTGTGGGCTTCGTCGATGACCAGTACCCGCCGTGACAGGGCCGCCAGCCGTACCGCCTGATGTCGGGTCGGCAGTACCGCCAGCAATGCCTGATCAATCGTGCCGACGCCGACCTGAGCCAGAAAGGTCTTTTTGCGGTCTTCGGCCACGAAAGCCGCGCAATGGGCTTCGGCGGGAAAGTCCTCAGGGCTTTGCAGGGCGTCGGGCACCTTGTCGCTATGGCGCGAAGCCTGAAAGCCCGTGTTCAGATCGCGCGCGCTGTGGGCCAGAACCAGTGACGGCGCAACCTCTCCGTCAAACAGCCGCCGATAACCCGATCGCAGACGCTCATAGAGCCCGTTGGCGGTCGCCATGCTGGGCAAGGCCCAATAAAGCCCTTCGGCACTGCCGGAGCGCATGAGGCGATGCGCCAGTATCAGCGCGGCTTCGGTTTTTCCGGCACCGGTCAGGTCTTCGATAATGTACAGGTGCGGCCCTGCCTTCGGGGTCTGCTCTTGCGCCCACTGCTGAAGCGGGGTGGGGTCGGCATCCGGGCCAAGATAGGTTTTGAGGTCAAAGGCCGTTGCTGACATGGCTTCTTCCAGTCGGCTATGGTTCAAAGCCTTGCGGGCCTTTTG
>Ga0222423_1001304_pt1 | contig 11625 bp, 7 predicted proteins | sample 3A0metagenome_FD_182472 | JGI IMG/M metagenome (GOLD analysis project Ga0222423, IMG submission 182472) | Enriched microbial communities from leaf-cutter ant dump, University of Wisconsin, Madison, United States - 3A0 (version 2) | ecosystem: Environmental > Terrestrial > Nest > Insects nest >...
AAGAAGTTTTTGATTTTGCCACCGCCCATATCCATCCATTTCCGCTTTTGCATGGTTTTTTTCCAGAGGTTCCAGCCCATATCTTCAATTTTCGAATTTTCGTGCTGGGCTACGGCGTCGCGCCGGTTAAGCAGTAACATCTTGTGAATATCAATCTTGACCGGACATACCTCCGAACATTTGCCGCAAAGGCTGGAGGCATAGCTGAGATGTTTAAATTCCTGCATGCCCTTAAAATGAGGTGTAATAATAGAACCAATGGGGCCGCTGTACGTGGTATTATAGGTATGACCACCAATATTTTTATAGACCGGGCAAGCGTTAAGACAAGCGCCACAGCGGATACAGTAAAGTGCCTGACGTTGCTCTTTCTGCGCTAAGAGGTTAGTTCGTCCGTTATCTAATAAAATGACATACATCTCTTCTGGGCCATCGGTTTCGCCCGGCTGGCGGGGGCCGCTCAAAATAGTATTATAAACCGTGAGGTTCTGTCCGGTACCATGTGTTGCCAGCAGCGGCCAGAACAGATCGAGGTCGACCATCGAAGGAATCAGTTTTTCGATACCCACTATGGCAATATGAATTTTGGGAAAGGTGGTGCAGAGCCGCGCATTGCCTTCGTTTTCGGTGAGCGCAATACTCCCCGTATCGGCTAACAGAAAATTAGCGCCCGAAACCCCCACATCGGCTTTCAGATATTTTTCCCGAAGCAGTTCCCTTGCTTTTTGCGTAAGTTGTGTTGGTGTGGCATCCACGGGCGTGCCGAACTTTTCATGAAAAAGCTGTGCAATTTCCTCCTTGCTCAAATGCATGGCGGGCGTCACAATATGATAGGGGGGCTGACCTAACAATTGCACAATATATTCGCCCAAATCGCTTTCTAATGATTCGATACCCTGTTTTTCAAGAAAATCATTTAAATGAATTTCTTCGGTGGTCATCGACTTCGATTTAATCACGGTTTTGGCATCACAGCGTTTCATAATCTGGAGAATTTCGCGCTGAGCCTCGGCGGCATCATTCGCCCAGATTACCTTGCCACCTCTTTTTGTGAAGTTGGATTCAAACTCAGGCAAATATTTGTCGAGATTTTCCATAACACGCCATTTGAGTACGTGCGCCTTCTTTTTTGCCAGATTTAGCTCGTCAAATCTCGATAAACCGCGTGCCACGGCATTATTGTATTTTCCAATATTATAATTTATCGTACGACGATGCGCCTGATCAAAGGCTTTTTCATCGGCTTTTATCAAAAATTCGTCGGCTATATTCCCCATTTTTCAAAGATACAAGCTGCTATGAGAATTGCAAAAGATAAAAATGGATTAGGTTTCGGAGTGGCGATTTATTTCAGATATTATTCAGTCGTTGTTAAGAGTTATTTTATTCATAGTTGATTCGGACTTTAGTCGCTATTTATGCGACCGAACACCGACCGAACACCGACTGAACTACGACCAAACACCGACCAAACCCCGACCAAACCCCGACCAAACCCCAACGAAACCCGGTTTGAAGAACGAAAAACACAGCGAGAAAATGCAGGAAACGCACCGCAAAAAATTGGGAAACGCACCGCAAAAAATCGGGAAATGCACTGCGGAAAGGCGGAAGACAGGCCGGAGACACACCCGCTACACCCGAATACAGGCCGGAGACACACTGAACCAAGCCGGAATCACATCCGCATCGCACTAAAGGCGAGCCGAAAAATGCCCCAAACGCATCGAAAAATAATGGAAAGCAAGCCCATTTTGCGTGCCGGAATTCCGAATAAATCAGAATTTTTTCAGTTTGAGCAATAACTCTGCTACTTTTGCAACAAACAAAATTGAATGACGATGAGTACAAACAGAGGTCCGATATCACAATTTATGGAGCGCAACTATCTCCATTTTAATGCAGCAGCCATGATGGATGCCGCTAAAGGTTATGAGAGCCATCTCGATGAGGGTGGAAAAATGATGATTACCCTTGCCGGTGCAATGAGTACCGCCGAACTGGGTATTTCGTTGGCAGAAATGATTCGTCAGGATAAGGTGTCCATCATTTCCTGTACGGGTGCCAACCTGGAAGAGGATATTATGAATCTGGTCGCGCATTCGCATTATAAAAGGGTGCCGAACTATCGTGACCTGAGCCCGCAGGAGGAGTGGGACTTATTAGAAAATCATTATAACCGGGTAACCGACACCTGTATTCCGGAAGAGGAGGCTTTTCGCCGTTTGCAAAAGCATATCCATAAGATATGGAAAGATGCGGATGATAAGGGCGAGCGTTATTTCCCGCACGAATACATGTATAAAATGCTTTTGAGCGGTGTCTTGGAGCAATATTATGAGATTGATCCGAAAAATTCATGGATGCTGGCTGCCGCCGAGAAGAATTTACCGATTGTGGTACCGGGATGGGAAGACAGCACGATGGGCAATATTTTTGCTTCTTATGTGATGAAAGGTGAACTGAAAGCCTCCACCATGAAGAGCGGTATTGAATACATGGGCTGGTTAGCCGATTGGTATATCGCCAATTCGGGAGGTAAAGGTATCGGGTTTTTTCAAATCGGTGGTGGTATTGCCGGCGATTTTCCGATTTGCGTGGTACCAATGTTGTATCAGGATATGGAAATGGAGAATATTCCGTTCTGGAGCTACTTCTGCCAAATTTCTGATTCGACCACCTCGTATGGCTCCTATTCGGGGGCGGTACCCAATGAAAAGATTACCTGGGGAAAACTCGATATTCATACACCTAAATTTATCGTCGAGTCGGATGCGACCATTGTAGCGCCGCTTATTTTTGCATGGATATTGAAAGTTTAAAGGGGATTTAAGCGGTCAATTTAGAATGATTATAAATTGTATTTCTATGTCATTAATGTGTCATTGATTTCCTAATTAATCCTACTTTTGTTCAAATATTTCCGGGTGGTGCAAGCCCAATCCGGTTAATTTTTTAAGTTTTTTCAAAAAAAATAGCATAAATTACTCGTTATGAGGAATATCTCATTGAAATTTAAAATGGCATGGAAGTCGGTATGTGTGTTTTCCGTGTTATCTTTTTTAGCAGTATCTGGTGTACAGGCGCAGGATTTAGTAGACGGCAAGAAATTATTTAAGGATAATTGTGCTTCCTGCCATAATCTGGAAACGAACAGTACCGGTCCTGCCCTTGGCCCTAAGATGCGCGAGCTGGATGAGTCTTTCCTGATTCCATGGATTAGAGATAACCAGGCTTTAATTGCATCGGGAAATCAGCAGGCCATCGAAGCCTCGAAATTTTCGCCCACTGAGATGCGGACTTTCCCTCGTTTAACCGACGATCAGATTAAAAACATCATCGCTTATGCGAAAGAAGGCGAGCCTAAAAAAGAAGCGGCTGCCGGTGCTGCCGTAGCCGCCGTAGACGAAGGTGCTTCGACTTTATCGATTGTAGGGGTTATTGCCATTATCATCGTATCCATCGTGGTATTGGTGGTATTAGGTCGTGCCGTTAAAATGTTGGAGCGTTTAATTCTGCAAAAACAAGGTATCGATGTTGCCGAAGAAGAGCATGTGCCTTTCGCTGTTGGCATGGGTCGCTTATTTAAAAATAAGAAATTTGTGTTTTTCACGGTATTATGTCTGGTCATTATTTTAGGATCATTTGGCTGGATGGGCATGTGGGAAACTGGTGTGCATACTGGTTATCAACCCACACAACCGATTAAATTCTCGCACGAATTGCACGCCGGGATTAATCAGATCGACTGTCAGTATTGCCATAACGGGCCATTTAAGTCTAAAAACGCAACGATTCCATCGGCCAACGTTTGTATGAACTGTCACAAAGCAGTACAAGCACCACAGGCCGACGGCTCTATTTCGCCCGAAATTCAAAAAATCTATGCGGCAGTGGGTTATGACCCAGCCACACAGACTTACGATAAAACAAAAGAAAAACCGATTGAGTGGGTACGCGTACACAATCTGCCGGATTTTGCCTATTTCAATCACTCACAACACGTGGTAGTAGGGGAGCAGGCTATTCGTGAAGAAGCGGGTCTTAAACCGACCGATCCAGTATGTTTTGCTTGTCACGGTCCGGTGAATACCATGCCTGAAATTTATCAGTACTCGCCTTTAACGATGAAATGGTGTATCAACTGCCACAAAGCAGCCGACATTTCAAACAAAAAAGACGATGCCTTTTATGCTAACGTGATTAAAGCGCATGAGCAGATTAAAAAAGGAGAGAAAGTGACACCAGCCTTATTAGGTGGTTTGGAATGTGGTAAATGTCACTATTAATTAATTAGAGTTTAGTAAAAACGTTCGATAAACAGTAATATAGCTTAAATGGAAAGCAATAAGAAATACTGGAAAGGCCTCGATGAGTATCATAATACTCCTGAATTTGTTGAAAATAATAAAAACGAATTCGCCGAGTCGCTTCCCATAGAAGATGTTTTAAGTGAAGCAGGTTTAAGTACCGTTACCCCGCGACGCGATTTTTTAAAGGCCTTAGGTTTTGGATTAGGTGCCGTTACGCTGGCTGCATGTCAGAAAACACCGGTTCACAAGTCGATTCCTTATGTGGTGCGGCCTGAAGAAGTGATTCCGGGTATACCGAATTATTATGTGTCGACCTATAAAGGAAGTCCGGTTCTGGTGAAAACGGTGGTAGGCCGGCCGATTAAAATTGAAGCCAACCCGAATGCGGGTACCTTTAATACGGGTACCGACGCGCAGGCGCAAGCTTCAGTTTTGGATTTGTATGATGTGTCGAAGTTGAAAAACCCGATGCTGAAACAAAAAGAGTCGGATTGGTCTGAAATCGATACTTTCGTAAAAGGCGAATTGAATAAGGTACAGGCTTCGGGCAAGCAAATCCGGATTGTGTCTTCCAGCCTGAACAGCCCATCGGCGAAAAGTGTCGTGGCTGATTTTACAGCGAAATATCCAAATACAAAACATATCAGCTATGATGCGGTATCCTATACCGGTATCATCAAAGCAAACGAAAACAGCTTTGGAAAAGCGGTATTACCGAAGTATAATTTCGATAAAGCCGATTTGATCGTCAGCTTTGCTGCCGATTTTCTGGGCACCTGGATTAGCGGCGAGGAGTTTACGGCGCAATACGTGTCTAACCGGAATTACAAATCGCTGAAAAATAAGAAAATGTCGCGTCATTTCCAGTTTGAAACGGGAATGAGTTTAACCGGTACCAATGCCGATACACGCGTGCCGCTTAAATTGTCGGAAGAAGGACCTGCGCTTATTGCTTTATATAATGCCGTTACCGGAAGTCAGTTGGCGGGTGCTGCTTTGCCGAATAATGCCTATGCGGATAAAGCCATTAAATTAGTAGCGCAAGAATTAATACAGCATAAAGGAAACTCGCTTGTCGTAGCCGGTTCAAATGATGTCTCGACGCAGATTTTGGTGAATGCCATTAATGCTGCTTTAGGAAACTATGGCACGACCATCGATTTAGATAATCCTTGTAAACGTTATGAAGGAAATGACGCTGCTTTTGCCGAGTTAGTGAATGAAATGAACCGCGGTGATGTGGGCGCTTTATTCTTCCTGAATAGCAATCCGGTATATGATGCCGTGAATGCAAAGGCGTTTTCGGAGGCATTGTCGAAAGTAGGTTTCACTGTTTCTTTTGCCGATCGTGCCGATGAAACAGCCGATTTATGTGATGTTATTGCTATTACACCACATTATCTCGAAGCTTGGGGCGATGCCAATACTTACGAAGGCTATTATTCGGTAGTTCAACCGACTATTAACCCGGTATTTACATCCCGTCAGGCGGAGCAAAGTTTGCTGATCTGGTCGGACGCACCGGTGCAGGATTATTATCAGTATGTACGGGATTATTTTGAGAAAAACGTACAGCCAAACACCGGCAAAACGTGGAATGAGTTGTTGCAGTTAGGTGTCGTGAACGGCCCGGCGAAGCCGGCCGGAGCATATAGCTTCAACTTATCGCTTGATGCGGTGGTAGCGTCGATTAGCGCGAGCAGCAAAGCTTTACAAAAAGATATCGAATTGCATATTTATCAAAACGTGCCGATGCGCGATGGTAAAAATGCGAATAATGCCTTCCTTCAGGAATTGCCTGATCCGGTGTCAAAAGTAACTTGGGATAACTTTATCGCCTTAGCGCCAAAGCAAGCGGAGAAATTAGGTTTCAAAGAATTTGATGTGGTTAGCGTAAAAGGCGAGAATGGCTATGCTGTTGATCTTCCGGTATTGATTCAACCCGGACAGGCGATGGGTACAGCTTCTATCGCTTTGGGTTATGGTCGCGTAAAAGCGGGTAAAGCCGGTAATAATGTCGGTAAGAATGCTTATCCTTTTGTGGCTTATGCCAATGGTACCCTGCAATATGGCACCACTGCAAAATTGTCGGCCACAGGCGATCAGGAAATATTAGCACAAACACAAACACACTATTCTTTTGAGGGTAGAAATATTATTCGTGAGGCATCTTTCAAAGATTATCTGAAAGATGAGTCGGCGGGTTCGGGTAAGCATCATAAACATAAGGTATATGACTTATGGACCACCGATAAGTACGAAAGATTGGGCAATGACTGGGTAATGGCGATCGACCTGAACGCCTGTACGGGTTGCGGAGCCTGTATCGTTGCATGTAACGTGGAAAATAACGTTCCGATTGTAGGAAAAGATGAGGTGCGTCGTCGTCGCGAAATGCACTGGTTGCGTATCGATCGCTATTATAGCTTCGAAGACGAGAAATCGGGTATGGATGTTACCAAAGAAAAAGAACTGGCGCACATGGAAAACATGGATCGCGTGTCGGTGGTGCATCAGCCGATGCTTTGCCAGCATTGTGATCACGCACCTTGTGAAACGGTTTGTCCGGTATTGGCTACGGTACACTCTTCAGACGGCTTAAATCACATGGCGTACAACCGTTGTGTGGGTACCCGTTATTGTGCAAATAACTGTCCTTACAAAGTGCGCCGTTTTAACTGGTTTAACTATTGGAACGATTCCCGTTTCGATAATTATCTGAATAATGAGTTTACACAATTGCTCCTCAACCCGGATGTAACAACGCGCTCGCGTGGGGTAATGGAGAAATGTTCAATGTGTATTCAACGTATTCAAGCGGGTAAATTAGCCGCGAAAATGGAGAAACGTGCCTTGAAAGACGGTGATATTAAAATGGCCTGTCAGCAAGCTTGTTCGGCAAATGCCATTATCTTCGGGGATAGAAACGATCCGGAATCGGAAGTGTCAAAAGCCCTGCAGAGCGAACGTATCTACTATGTTTTAGAGGAAATTAACGTACAGCCAGGTGTTGGTTACATGACCAAAATCAGAAATATAGATTCAGAAACTAAAGAAGTACACGCTTAGGCCATACATACAGCAATATAAATTATGTCAGGACATAACGAATCAATTTTAAGAGAACCATTAATTACCGGTAAAGATATTACGTATGCGCAGATTACGGAAGAAATTTTATCGCCGGTAGAGAACAAGCCCAACAAGGCTTGGTGGATAGGATTTAGTATTGCCCTCTGCGGGGCTTTGCTTTGGGTTTTTGCCGTAAGTTATACCTTTTGGTATGGTATCGGATCCTGGGGCTTAAACAAGACGGTGGGCTGGGCCTGGGACATCACCGGTTTCGTGTGGTGGGTTGGTATCGGTCACGCGGGGACGCTGATTTCGGCGGTATTATTGCTCTTCCGTCAAAACTGGCGGAACTCGATTAACCGTTCGGCTGAGGCGATGACCATTTTCGCCGTTATCTGTGCCGCAACCTATGTTGTATCGCACATGGGGCGCCCCTGGTTAGCCTATTGGGTATTACCTTTACCCAACCAATTCGGCTCTTTATGGGTTAACTTTAACTCACCGCTGGTATGGGATATGTTTGCGATTTCGACTTATTTCTCGGTATCCTTATTATTCTGGTATACTGGTTTATTGCCCGATATCGCGACCATTCGCGACCGTGCAACGGGTTTACGTAAAAAAATCTATACCGTATTTTCATTTGGCTGGACAGGCAGTGTAAAAACCTGGCAACGTTTTGAGGCGGTATCTTTAATTTTAGCGGGTATTTCGACGCCTTTGGTACTTTCGGTACACACCATTGTATCCATGGACTTTGCGACCTCGGTAATTCCCGGATGGCATACCACCATTTTCCCGCCATATTTTGTGGCCGGGGCGATTTTCTCGGGTTTTGCGATGGTATTAACCCTGTTATTGGTAGTGCGTAAAGTATTGGGTCTTGAAAATTATATCACCATGTTCCATATTGAATCGATGAATAAGATTATTATTCTGACCGGTTCCATTGTGGGTGTGGCCTATTTAACCGAGTTCTTTATCGCCTGGTATTCGGGTTCAGAGTACGAACAATATGCGTTTATTAACCGTTCTACCGGTCCATACTGGTGGGCATATTGGATGATGATGACCTGTAACGTGGTTTCGCCGCAGTTGTTTTGGTTCAAGAAGATTCGGACCAGCATTGCCGCTACCTGGGTATTGTCGATTGTCGTGAACATCGGTATGTGGTTTGAGCGTTTTGTGATTATTGTAACCTCATTACACCGGGATTATCTGCCTTCGAGCTGGGCGATGTTTTATCCGACCTGGGTGGATGTGAGTGTATTTGTGGGCTCCATTGGTCTGTTCTTTACGCTGTTTTTACTGTTCCTGCGTGTATTGCCGTCTATCGCAATTGCCGAGGTAAAACTGATTCTGAAGAGTGCGAGTGAGCAGTCTAAAATGGCGCTGATTAAAGAAGGCCATTTAGATCAGGAGCAGGTACAGGAGTATATTGAGTCTTTAGAGAAATTTGATAGTGTTAAACAAGAAGAATACGCAAAAATATAACAATGAGTAATATCAAATATATTTTAGGCAGTTTCGGCGATCCTGACGAAATGATGCATGGCATTGAGAAGTTGCAGGAAAACGACATCAAGATATATGATGTATATACGCCAATGCCTATTCACGGCATCGAAGCGAAATTAGGCGTGAAACGATCGCGACTGGACGTAGCTGCATTTTTTTTCGGAATTACCGGTACCATTACCATGCTAACGGGTGTGTATCTGGCCACCGTGGTCGACTGGCCAATTAATATTGGTGGTAAAACCCATTTTGCTTTACCCGATTTTATTCCAATTACATTTGAGTTAACTATTTTATTCTGTGCTTTTGGTTTAGTAGGTTCATATTATGCGTCAACGCATTTGTTTCCGGGAAGAGCGCCACGCGTCATGGATATGCGTGCAACAAACGATCGCTTTGTGATTGCAATAGATGCGAATAAAAACACGGAGCACGAAAAGATCGATGCGCTTTTAAAAGGAGCGGGTGCCTTAGAAGTAAAGTATAATGAAAGGAAGTATGTTAGCTATGAATAAGAAGAATTTGGTTTTTGCCGTATTTATGACGGCGGCTTCTGTGGCGATGCTTTCGGCCTGCAGAGATAATAAGAGTACGGGCTTAGAATATGCGCGTAATATGTATGATCCGATTGCGTATAATCAGGATCAGCCGAATAAAAATTTTGCCAATGGACAAACGGCACAAACGCCACCCGCACACACGGATCCGGTAGGTTTTGTACGCTACGAATTTCCAAATACGCCCGAAGGTTTAAAGGCGGCGGAAACAAGTTTAGTTAATCCGCTTCCTCTTACGGAGCAAAATCTTTTGGAAGGAAAGCATTTGTTTGAAGTGTTCTGTGGCTTATGTCATGGCGCTAAGGGCGATGGTCAGGGGCCAATTACACTCCTGGAGAAAGGTATTACCGCACCAGCTTTTTTTGGTGAGGGGAAAGAGTCGTCACGTGGTGGTTTAATGAGTGAGCTTTCTGCGGGAAGAATTTATCATACCATTATGTACGGATACAACGCCATGGGATCGCATGCCTCGCAGCTTACCCCAACCGAACGTTGGAAAGTGGTGATGTATGTTCAACAATTACAGAAAACAAAATAAGAAAAGCAGATATCAATGGGAACTCATCATTATAATTTAACAGAACAATTTGAGTTTACAGGGAAGGCAAAAATCCTGAGTATTTTGGGTATCGTTATCGGTGTCCTGAGTATTGCTTATGGTTTTATGACGGAGGCGCATGAGCGTACTTTCGCCAACCTGTTACTAATGGCATATTATTTTGCCTGTGTATGTATGTCGGCTGCTTTTTTTCTGGCCGTTCAGTTTGTAGCCCAAGCTGGCTGGTCGGCAGCGATTTTGCGGGTACCGCAGGCGATGTCGAGAATGCTGCCACTGGCGGTCATTATTCTGATTGCCGTAATCGGTTTAGGACTCTATACACATAATCTTTATCATCATTGGAATGGGGAGGGCTTAACCGATCCGAATTCAGCCAATTACGATAATATTATTGCCGGAAAATCCGCTTTTCTGAATATACCGTTTTTTATGAGCCGTCAAGTGATTTTCCTGGGCACATACAGTATTTTCGCGGTATTATTAGCCAAATGGTCGTATAATGAGGATTTGGGCGGCGGTTTATCGTCTTATCGCAAGAGTTTTAAATACTCGTGTATTTTCTTGGTCATTTACGGATTTACTACGCCGGTATTTGCTTTTGATACGATCATGTCATTAGAAGCGCACTGGTTCTCGACCATGTTTGGCTGGTATAATTTCGCAGCGATGTGGGTAAGTGCTTTAGCGGCTATCGCCGTGGTTATTATTCTGCTTAAAAAGGCAGGTTATATGAACTGGGTAAATAATAGCCATTTACACAATTTAGGACAATTAATTTTTGGTTTCTCTATTTTCTGGACTTATGTATGGTTTGCGCAATTCTTATTGATTTACTATGCGAATATGTCTGAAGAGACGGTTTACTTCTACAAGCGCTTTAACAGCTTTGAATTCTGGTTCTATCTGAATTTGGTACTGAACTTCCTTGCACCATTACTTTTATTAATGGATCGCGATAATAAGCGAAGCGCAAATGTGTTGTTAGTGGTATCGATATTGGTATTAGTGGGCCATTGGGTAGATTATTATCAAATGATTATGCCGGGTATCTTTGAGATGGGAACAGCCAGCGGAAGCGGTTTCGGTATTCTTGAAATTGGTATCGCTATCGGCTTTGTTGGTTTATTTACCTATACGGTGTTGGGCGGTTTGAGTAAGAAGCCTTTGGTAGCAAAAAACCATCCGTTTTTACAGGAAAGTTTGAATCATCATCTATAAGATAGGATTTTAACAGATATAAATTAAATTTATAAGTACATAGTACTCTTTTAAGGAAATGAGTTTAAGAAGATTGATAAGTAATAAAACAATTGCAGCTTTAGCGGTACTGCTTACCGTGTTTTCAAATACCCGTGCATTGGCACAGGAGGCTGCTGCTGCTGTGGCCGACAAGCCGGTAGATATGGTGCCTGTATATAAAACAACCGTGTTTTATGTCTTGCTGTTTTTGCTTTTGTGTTTGTTTATAGGAATTATAGGCAAAGCATTAAAGGTATATGAGCTGAGCCGGGAAACCGAGGGAAAAGCCTCCGCGATTAACTGGGATCGCATTAATGGGGTGCTATTTGCCGTGTTTTTAGTGGTGGGTCTGTATGGCGTGTACTGG
>Ga0222423_1001306_pt1 | contig 11616 bp, 12 predicted proteins | sample 3A0metagenome_FD_182472 | JGI IMG/M metagenome (GOLD analysis project Ga0222423, IMG submission 182472) | Enriched microbial communities from leaf-cutter ant dump, University of Wisconsin, Madison, United States - 3A0 (version 2) | ecosystem: Environmental > Terrestrial > Nest > Insects nest >...
GGGCGATCCACCGTGTACTTGAGCACCAGGGACAGCAGGCCCGCAACCACCATGGACCCCGCGAGCACGGCGGCGTTGAACCACTGCCCGGTGCGCCAGGCCCACAGCGCGCTGCCCACCGCCACCAGAATGGGGAGCACCACGGGGCCAAAGACCCACGAGACGGCGACCATGACATCGGTCAGCGAGGGGATGCGGTGGGCGGCGAAGAACTCGAGGATGGGGTCGTCGAGCGCCCACAGCCACTCCTGCTCGCTCACCCAGTCCAGCAGCACCGCGTAGCCCGCGACGCCGATCCCCATGACCACGAGCCCCGGCCACCATGCCCGCCACCATTGCATCACCCAAGGGTAGTGGTGAGGCGGTGCGCTGCGGGAGCGTGAGACACGCTCTCGCAGGTTCCACGAGTGCTGTGGGAGCGTGGCGCTTGAGGGTGGTGGTGGGCGGGCGTGAGGGGGTGGGAGCGCGGCTCGCGGCACGGCTCGCGGCGCGCACCAAGCGTCACGCTCCCGCAGGGCGCGAGGATTCACGCAGAGCGTGTCTCACGCTCCCGCAAGGCGGCGTGCCCCTCGCTTACCCCCGTAGGTCCCGCTTACCGTAGGCGAGCAGCCCACCGATTGCCAGCACGCCCGACGCTCCCAGCAGCACCGCAAGGCCCGTCCAGTTCATGCCGTTGTCCAGTGGGGCGTTCGACAGCGCCCAGTGAAAGGGCGAGAGCGCGGCAAGCCAATCAAGGCCCGGGTTGACTCCCACGAAGGTGTTGATGGCCCATCCCGCGAGCGCCACCGCCGTGGCGATCCACGCCGCCGCTCGCGAGTTGCCGGTGAAGCCCGCCACGGCGAACGCGACCGTGCCGAACACGAGCGCCAGCCCCGCCTGTAGGGCCGCGGCGGCGGCGATGTTCGCCACTCCTATCCCCAGCCCGCCAATGACGGAGCCGAGCCAAATGCCGCCGAACAGCAGCGCCACGCACAGCACCGCGAGCATCAGCAGCGCACCGAGCTTTGCGCCCGCCACCCGCGAGCGCGTCACGGGCATGCTCAGCAGCACCGAGATGGTCCGCGCGCGCTCCTCGGTGGCGAGTGCCAGCCCTGCACCGATCGTCACGATCGCGAACACCGCTGGCCCCGTGATGGACAGCACCTCGCCGTGATACCAACCGGTGGGGGTGGAGTAGTCGGCAAATCCCACCATGGCGAGCACAGCGTCGGGCATGGAGGCCACCACGTTGCCAAGGCTCGCGTGCAAGGCATTGAACAGCGGGCCCATGACGACCGTCAGGACGAACAGCCCGTATGCGGCGAGCGCGGCCACGCCCTGCTTGTCGCTGATGGCCTTGCTGAGCAGCCCGCCGGTGCTGCCGGAGCCGCGCCACGCCTCGGCGAGGCGGGCGGTGCGGGGGTTGGCGCGCAGGCGGTCGGCGAGGCTGGCGGAGGACGCCCCCGAGCGCATGTCGCGGCGCACAAACGCCGCCGCACCCGCGGCGAGCAACACCGCCGACGCTGCGGCAAGGATCGCCACCTGCGCCCAGTTCACGCCGTTGACCAGGGGTGATGTGCCGTCGATGTAGTGCCAGGGGAAGATCTTGGCGACGTTCTCCCAGCCGTCGAAGAGCGGCAGCAGCCCCGCGCCAAGGAAGGACACCACCAGCAGGGCCGTGGCAATGCCCGACGCCATGGCCGGGTTCCCCGTTGCCGCACCGGTGGCGAAGGCGAGGGTGCCGTACACGAGCAGCACGGCGGTGAGGTGGACGGTGGCCGCCCATAGGCGCAGCGAGGAGATGTCGCTGCCGGCAATGCTCGCCGCCAGCCAATAGCTGGCCGTGGCCGCGAACGATGCGGCAGCGATGAGTGTCAGATATGCCGCGCACTTCGAGGCAAAGAGGCGGCCACGGCTGCGTGGCACGGATGCCAGCACGTTCATCGTGCCGTCGTGCTCCTCGCCCGCGATGGCGGAGGCGCCAAAGGAGACGGCCAGGCCTCCGATCACGAAGGCCCCCATGAAGCCGAACATCATCGACATCATCAGGCCAGCCGTGCCGGATTCGCGCGTGATGCCGAGGAGGTCCACGAAGGCGTCGGGCATGGAGGCGATGTAGGAGTCGGCACCCTCCACTCCCGTGTAGGCCCACAGCCCCAGCCACGCGGTAAGGAACAGCGCGAGCACCGCCACACCAACCCCCGTCAGGTGGTCGCGCAGCGACTTGAGGTAGACGGTCCGCAGCATCAGGCCGCAGCGCCTCCCGTCGGCTCGGACTCGCGGTAGTACTCAAGGAAGAGCTCGTCGAGGTCAACGCTTGCGGTGGTGAGCGACGCCACGCCGTTCCGTGCGGCCACGCCCAGCAGCGGCGCCATGGCGCCCTCGTATCGCGCCGTGACCGTGGTGCCTTCCGCCACCGCATCGTGGACTCCCTCCACCCCCTCGAAGGCGCTCGCCGGCACCGGCTGCGGAAACTCCATCGTGACCCGGCGCAGCGACTTCTCGTGCAGCTCGCTCATCCGCTCCACGGCGATGAGCCGTCCGCGGCGAATGAACCCCACGCGGTCCGCCACGCGCTCCACCTCGCTCAGCGTGTGGGAGCTGAGAAAGACGGTGTTGCCTGCATGCGCGTGCTCGCGCATGAGGGTGTGGAACTCCAGCTGCACCAACGGATCCAGCCCCGTGATGGGCTCATCGAGAATGACGACTCGCGGCGAGTGCATGAACGCCAAGATCAGCCCAATCTTCTGGCGATTGCCGCTCGAGTACTCGCCCACCTTGCGGTCAAGCTCGGCGCCAAACCGCTCCGCGAGCGCTTCCACGCGCGCCCACTCCACGCCTCCGCGCAGGTTGGCGAAGTACTGAATCGTGCGTCGGCCCGTGAGATTGGGGTACAGGGCGAGGTCCGCAGGCAGGAACCCCACCTGGCGGCGGATCGCCACGGCATCCGCGCGAGAGTCCAACCCCACCACGCGGCACGCGCCGCTCGTGGGACGCAGCAGGTCGAGGATCGTGCGGATGGTCGTCGACTTGCCCGCCCCGTTGGGCCCCAGGAATCCAAAGATCTCGCCGTGCTCAATCGTGAGCGAGAGGTCATCGACGGCCGTGAAGCCGCCGTACTTCTTGGTGAGGTGATCCACCTCGATTGCGGGAGCGTCGGACATCTGCGGCCTCCTTACCCTTCGTTTCTACTCCTCTTGAGCCCCATGCTGTTGCACAGCCGTAACCTTGGAGGTCGCGCGCGGGGCGCACCGCGTGTCACCATGGGCGCATGTCAGAGAGCATCGACGTCTCCGACGTCGCGCCCGTCCCCGCACCGGCCCCCAACGACCCGCCCGCTTACGAATCAGAAGAGACCTACGCCATGCCCACTGTGACCCCAGCAGACGGTGAGGCAAGCGATCTTCCCGCGGACCGCTTCTTGGACCGTGAGCTGCAGTGGCTCGCCTTCAACGAGCGCGTGTTGGAGCTCGCAGAGGACCCATCCACGCCACTGCTGGAGCGCGCGCGATTCTTGTCCATCTTCGCGTCCAACCTTGACGAATTCTTCATGGTGCGTGTGGCCGGGCTCAAGCGCCGCATCGCCGCCGGCTTTGCCGTGCCCAGCGCCACGGGCATGAGTGCCAGCCGCCTCGTGGAGGCGCTTACGGACCGGGCCCACGTGCTCATGGACGAGCACGCCGAGGTGTTCATGACGCAAGTGCGGCCGGCGCTTGCCAAAGAGGGCATCCGCATTGTCCGCTACGACGAGCTTGGCGATGCCGAACAGGAGCGCCTGCGCAAGCTCTACCGCAGCGACATCTTCCCCGTGCTCACGCCGCTCGCCGTGGACCCCGCCCACCCGTTCCCCTACATCTCCGGGCTATCGCTCAACCTCGCGGTGCAGATTCAGGATCCGGACACCGGCAAGGACTACTTTGCCCGTGTCAAGGTGCCCGAGACGCTGCCACGGTTCCTGGCCGTCGATGCGGCGGGCCGGGCCTCTCAGGTGACCGACGCGTCGGCCCTGTCGGATGAGCCGCGCAGCTTTGTGCCGCTTGAGGAGGTCATTGCCGCGCACCTTGACTACCTCTTCCCCGGCATGGATGTGCTGACGCACTACACGTTCCGCGTCACCCGCAACGAGGACGTTGAGGTGGAGGAGGACGACGCCGAGAACCTCCTGAAGGCGATGGAGCGCGAGCTGCTGCGCCGACGCTTTGGCCCCGCGGTGCGCTTGGAAGTGGCCGACGGCATGTCGGCCGCCGCGCGCGAGCTGCTGGTGCGCGAGCTGGGCATCACGGACCTCGATGTCTTCACGCTGCCCGCCCCCCTGGACCTCACGGGCCTGAACCTCATTGCGGATCTGGACCGGCCGTCGCTGCAGTTCCCCGCCTTCCGGCCCACCACCAACCACGCGCTCGCCCCCGTGGAGACCGCCCAAGAGCTCTCGATCTTTGACGCCGTGGCGCGTGGCGACGTGCTGCTGCACCACCCGTATGACTCGTTCTCCACGTCCGTGCAGGCGCTCCTGGCGCAGGCGGCGGTAGACCCGCGCGTGCTGGCGATCAAGCAGACCCTGTACCGGACCTCGGGCGACTCCCCCATCGTGGACGCGCTCATCGAGGCGGCGCGCAACGGCAAGCAGGTGCTCGCGCTCGTGGAGATCAAGGCGCGGTTCGACGAGCAGCGCAACATCTCGTGGGCCCGCAAGCTCGAGGAGGCCGGTGTGCACGTGGTGTACGGCCTCGTGGGCCTCAAGACGCACTGCAAGCTGCTGCTGGTGGTGCGCCAAGAGGACGAGGGCCTAGTGCGCTACTGCCACATCGGCACGGGCAACTACCACCCGCGCACGGCCCGCATGTATGAGGACTACGGGCTGTTGACGCGGGACCCTGAGGTGGGCTCGGACCTTGCGAAGCTGTTCAATCAGCTGTCCGGCTACGCGCCCAAGGCCAAGTTCCGCCGCCTGTTGGTGGCTCCCACGGGACTGCGCTCTGGGCTCATCGAGCGGATCGACGCCGAGGCGGCGCGAGCGCGTGCCGGCCAGGCGGCGTGGGTGAAGTTCAAGGTCAATTCCGTGGTGGACGAGCGCGTCATCGACGCGCTCTACCGGGCCTCGCAGGCCGGCGTCACCGTGGACCTCGTGGTGCGCGGCACCACCGCCATCCGCCCCGGCATGCCAGGGCTCTCGGAGAACATCAGGGTGCGGTCCATCCTTGGCCGGTTCCTCGAGCACTCCCGCATCTACGCGTTCGCCAACGACGGCCATCCGGAGGTGTTCATCGGCTCCGCCGACCTCATGCACCGCAACCTCGACCGCCGCATCGAGACGCTCGTGTCCATCACCGATGCCGAGCAGGTGGACAAGCTCATCGAGAACATCGACCTCGCCATGTCCACCAAGGTGGCCGCCTGGGAGCTCGATTCCGACGGCGAATGGGAACGCAAGGCCTGGGATCTCAACGGCAAGCATCTGGCCGATCTCCAGACCATGTACATCACCCGTCAGCCCAAGCGCAGGGCCGCGCGCAAGTGAGCAAGGTGCCAACCCCGCTCGCGGTTGTCGCTGCCGGCGCGCTCGTGTGGCGCGTCCGGGACGGCGAATTGCAGGTTCTTGCCGTGCATCGTCCCCGCTACAACGACTGGTCGTGGCCCAAGGGCAAGCTCGCCAAGGGCGAGACCCTTCCCCAATGCGCCATCCGCGAGGTGGCCGAGGAGACGGGCAAGCAGATCGTGCTCGGCCAGCCGTTGCCCACGTTGCGCTATCCCGTGGGCGCTGGCCGCCAGAAGGTGGTGCGCTACTGGGCGGCGCAGGTCACGAGCAACGACTCTCGCGCGGTGCTCGCCCGCCCCAAGGTCAAGACCGCTCCCAAGCACGAGGTTGACCGCGTGCGCTGGCTCACCGTGGAGCAGGCGCAATCCAAGATCACCTTCCCCGACGACCTCCGGCCCCTCGAGGTGCTCGCAGAGGCCTATGCCAACGGTCGGCTTGATACCAGGGCTTTTGTGCTGGTGAGGCATGCTCGTGCCCGACGCCGCCGCGCCTGGGCAGGAGAGGACGAGGCGAGGCCGCTCACCAAGGCGGGACAGCGTCGGGCACGGCAGATAGTGCCGCTCATTGCGGCGTTTGGGGTGACGCGGGTGTCATCGTCGCCCGCGACGCGCTGCATGGACACCATTGGTCCGTACGCGCAGGCGGCGAACCTGGAGATCACAACGCACGGCGCGCTCACCGAGCCAGGGCATGCCGAGGCGCCGCTGCGCACGGCGGAGGTGATGATCAACCTGCTGGGCCGTGGCGGCAACAGGGCCGTGTGCGTCCACCGGCCAACGCTGCCCACCATTGTGGAGATGATCCGGGCCTCTACCAGGCCTTATACGCGGGGCGCGCTGCCGCGCAAGAACCCCTACCTGCCGGCTGGTGGGGTGATCGTGGCGCATGTGGTGGACACCGAGTCTGGGCCGCGGGCCGTGGCGGTGGAGACGCATCTGCTGCAGGTGCACCCCTAGCAGGTGGTGCGGGAGCGACGCCGGGCCGGTTGCACCTGACGGCGCGAAGGCCGCTCGAGGCGGCTGAAATTGGAGCCCGGGGCTACGCAGCCCGACGTCGCATACAAGGGTACGCGCTCTCGGGGTGCGCGGGTTGCGGGGCTGGAGGCCGCTCCTGAAGGAAGCACGCGCGATCCATCCTTCGTGATGCGTGATTTCGCCGGCCAGGAAGGAACCGCGCCCGCGGCTTCCTTGTGACGCGAGCGCGGGGGGTGTGGGTGCGGGTGCGGGCGCGGGCGCCCGGGCAGGCCCGACGCTGGTGTCAGTCCAGCTTGTCCTCGCGCCAGAGCGTGGCGCACCGCTCGAGGTCCTCACCGGTGCGCAGCAGCTGAGACGCGCGCAGCGTGGTGCGGTGGGCGCGAGCGTCGGCGTGACCCTCGTCGGTGGCGGCCTCGAACGCGGAGCCCGTTGCCACCACGCGGCAGAACGCGCCCGCGCGTTCCAGCGCCACGGCAAGGTCACCGGCAAAGACGCCGCGCAAAATGGTGTCCGCGAGGCGGCGCACCTCGTCCGGCCCGGGAGGGTCCTCAACGCCGGCGATCGCGTGCCGCACGTGCGCTGCGTGGACGCCCTCGTGATACGAGCGCGCCACGGCGGCGGCGTCGTGCGACACCCATTCGCGCAGCATGTACAGCCGCCACAGCGCTCCGGGGAGCGTGAGGGCGTCGGCCTTGGACCACATCATCGCAACGGTGTCCACGCCTTCTTCGTCCACGAGGCGAACCAGCCGTGCCACCAGCTCGGGATCGCCGCTTTCGCGCGCCTGGCCAACGATCGCGGCCGCGGTCTCGTGGGCGATGAGCGCACGCTCCGCGGGGTCGATGTCGCCGACCAACTCGTCGGCGAGCTCCATGTCGAGCATCGCCGGGCGGCGGAAGCGGTGTTCCACCACCTACTCCACCGCCTCGTCAAAGGTGAGCGACACGGAGTTGATGCAGTAGCGGTCGCCGGTGGGGGTCTGCGGGGCGTCGGGGAACACGTGGCCCAGGTGGGAGTCACATGCGGCGCAGCGCACCTCGGTGCGGACCATGCCGTGTGAGCGGTCCTCGATGAGCGTCACCGCGTCGCTGTCTTGCGCCTCATAGAACGAGGGCCAGCCGCAGTGGGAGTCAAACTTGGTTCCGGATCGGAACAGCTCCGCTCCACACCCGCGGCACCGGAACACGCCCGCGCGCTTTTCGTCGAGCAGGGCCCCGGTCCACGGGCGCTCCGTGGCGGCCTCGCGCAACACGGAGAACTCGAAGTCGTCGAGTTGTGCGCGCCACTCGGCGTCGGTCTTGATGATCTTGTTGGGGGACATGGCGGCTCCTTCCGCGTCCAGCCTATGCGGGCACGAGCCGCCCGGCGCCCCAGGGGGGTGGTGGGCGCCGGGCGACTCGCTCTTTTCACCCGAGTGGCCGCAACGGCTAGCGCCTCGCGGTCACACCTGTACGACGCTGTGACCAGCGATTTTGTTCCCGACGCCGCCCGCACGGCCCCGCTCGGCCCCCCACGCCCCGTCACCTGCGCCAACACCGCGCGCCTTTTCGCAACTCAACGCTTTCCATACATGAATAAGAAAACGCCCACTTTGCATTTATGAATTCATGCGAGACATTGTCACTGGCGCGGGTTATGGTGAGGCCATCGAGTTTCCTGAGGAGGAATCATGCCGGTCAGCATCGGGCTTCCCATCGTCTCGTCCTGCTCCGTGGACACGTGCGGCTTCAACCACGAGCACGGCTGCCACGCGGGCGCCATCAACGTCTCCGCCACCGCGGACGGCACGCACTGTGTGACCGCCACGCACAGCGACACTCCCGCAGGCCGCGAGGCGCTCGCCGCCGTTGGCGCGTGCAGCCGCACCGATTGCGTCCACAACGACGCCATGGTGTGCACGGCGGACGCGATCGCCGTGGGCGCCACCTTCGACACCGCGCACTGCCTCACCTTCGCCACGATGTAGCCCTTCGCCACCGAGTAGCCACCCGCTCAGCGGACGTGGCCGAATCTCTGGCGCGGCGTGCGTGGCCGTGTCACAGTGGGATAGTCCCCGGTGAGAGGAAGCCATGACTCAGTACCTTTTCAGCGTCATTCACGACTATGTCAACAATCCGCCCATCGCGGACCCCGTCAAGGACGCCGACATGTTTGCGCGGGTTGGCGCCTTCAATGAGTCCATCAAGGACAAGATCGTCTTCATGGGCGGTCTGCACTCGCCCGACTCCGCCACTCTCGTCGCCGAGCACGATGGCGAGGTGCTCGTCACGGATGGCCCGTACGCACAGACCAACACGATGGTGGGCGGCCTGTGGGTCATCGAGGCCGCGGATCTCAGCGAGGCCATTGACCTTGCCAAGCGCGCCACCGTGGCATGCGGCGTGCCCGTAGAGGTGCGCCCGTTCCAGCGCGTCTGATGGCGCTGTATCTGATTGCCGCACAGGACCGCGAGGATTCCCCATTCAACCTCCTCGCGGATCCCGCACCGGTGTGGGAAGAGCTCACCGCGCTTGATGAGGCCATGCGCGCGGCAGGCGTCTTCGTCTTCTCCCGCGGTCTGCAGGGGCCCGACGCTACCGTCACCTTCCGCGCACAGCCCAGCGGGGAGGTGGTGCGGTCCGCGGGCCCGTGTACGCCCGGAGCGCTAGCGGGCATGTGGATCATCGACTGCGCCAGCCAGGACCAGGCAGAGCAGTGGGCACGCCGGTGCGCCACGGCCCATCGCTGCGACGTAGAACTGAGGCCCTTCCAACCCCACGTCAGCACCTATCTGTGACGCCTGGGAGCGTTGGGCGCTGATAGCGTCGGGCCATGAGACGAGTGGTCACCGCCGCCCGCTACGTCGTGGCCGCCGCGATGCTTGCGGCCATTGCGTGGTCGTTGGTGCGCAGCGTGCAGGCAGGCACCTTCCAGTTTTTCAACTTCTTTGGCTATTTCACCATTCAGAACAATCTGATTGGGGCCGCGGCACTGCTGGTGGCGGCGCCGCGCACGGGCCTGGCGCGGCCACCGTGGGTGGAATACCTGCGCGCATGCGCGGCAACCTATCTCTTCATTGTGGTCGCGGTGTACTGGACGCTGCTGGCGCCCGGCTCCGAGGATCCCGTTGTGGAGTGGACCAACCTGGTGCTGCACGGCCTGTCGGGAGTGGCGCTCGTGGCCGACTGGCTCATCGAGGGCCCGCGCACGCGGCTGCCGCTGCGCACCGTGTGGCTGGTGCTCGCGTATCCGTGCGTGTGGGCGGTGGTGGTGCTGATTCGTGGCGCCACGGATGGCTGGTTCCCCTACCCCTTCCTTGACCCGGCGAATGGCTACGCCTCCATCGCGGCGGTGATTGCGGCGATCTTTGTGGTGGGGCTCGCGGTGGGCTCGCTGTTCTTCTCCACGACACGGTGGCGGGTTGTGGTGCCCGCTTGAGCTTCGACACCGTTCCGCCGCCCGCACATCCCTCCATCACGGTGACGGCGGCGCGAGCCCTCGTGGATGCGCAGGCGCCCGAGTACTCGCACCTCCCGCTGGGTCAGCACTTTGAGGGTTGGGATTGCGCCATGTATCGCCTGGGCGGGGCACTCGCGGTGCGGCTGCCGCGCACGGCGCATGCCGTGCAATTTCTGATGGCCGAGACTCAGTGGGTGCCGCGATTGTCCGCGGGGTGGTCGTTCCCCTATCCGCACTTTCCCTTTGTGGGGTCGCCGGGCGCGGGGTTCCCGTGGCCATGGGCCATCGTGACGTGGCTGCCGGGCGACATGGCGGTGGACGTGCCCCTGCTGCCGTCACAGGGCCCAACGCTGGGGTTGGCTTTGGCGCAAGTGCATTCGCTGGCACCCGCTGAGGCGCCGGTCAACATAGAGCAGTCGGTGAGCATGCGCTCCCGGGATGCCAAGGTGCGCGCCCGCATCGCGCAGGTGGGCGGGACCCTCGATCAAGCGCGTGCGGTGCGGCTGTGGGAGGCCGCGCTGGCGGCCGATGAACCCGAGCGGTCCGAGTACGTGTGGTCACACTGCGACCTGCACGGCGCCAATGTGCTGTCGTTCGGCGGGGCCTTTGGGGGGATCGTTGACTGGGGGTCCATGGCCGGTGCCGACCCCGCCGTGGACCTGGGCTTTTGCTACCTGCTGATGCCAGCGTCGGGCGTAGAGGGGGTGCTGGACGCGTATGGCGAGGCGACCGGGCGCGTGGATGAGGCGTTCGTGGCGCGGGCGCGCGGGATAGCGCTGGCGAAGTCGCTGGGGGTGGCGCTGTCGCCGCTGCCGCACACGCGCGCGATGGGATGGCGCGGGCTGCGCGAGCTGGGTCTTGCCGGTTGACCTGCTGCCGGCCCACTGGCTGACCCGCCGGCTGGCCCACTGGCTGGCCCGCCGGGCTGACCCACCGCCGACGGTCCCAACCGGAAAACGGGCCCAACTGACCCAAAACATGCGAGTTTGGCCCATTTTCCGGTCAGGACGGTACACGCCGCTGGGCACAGCACGCCCTGCGTGTACGTTGAGCCAGTCATGCTCCACGTTCCCGACTACGCGCCGATAGGCGCCGGCGTGCTCGGCGCCGCGCTGGTGCTCGGCGCCGTGGCGTATGGCAGGGCGCGCTGGCTGCTGTGGCTGGCGCTTGCGGCGTCGGTGGGGGTCATTGCGTGGCTCACGCTGGTGCTGACCTTTGGTGATGCGGGCGGCACCGGGCTGAATCTTGAGCTGTTCCGGGAGATCCGGCGCGCACTGAATGGCGGCGGCTCCGGTCACCTCAACCTGGTGGGCAATGTGCTGATGTTCGTGCCCGTTGGCGCACTGGTGGCGTGGCTGGCGCGGCGGGCCAGGCTGGTCACGGCCACGGTTGTGGGGCTGCTGCTGTCCGTGGGGATCGAGGCGACGCAACTGGGCCTGGGGCGGGTGGGGGACATCGACGACGTGGTGCTGAATGCGGCCGGTGCGGCGGTGGGCGGTGTGCTTGCGGTGGCGTGGGCCGCGGCCCGACGCCCCAGCCGGGTTGGCTACGATGAACCGCGGGCCTCTAGCTCAGTTGGTAGAGCAGCGGACTTTTAATCCGCGGGTCGTGGGTTCGAGCCCCACGGGGCCCACCTGGTGATGGCTCAAGACATCGGCGGCTCAGGGCCCCGCTGGGTAGGGGGTCCGC
>Ga0222423_1001309_pt1 | contig 11607 bp, 10 predicted proteins | sample 3A0metagenome_FD_182472 | JGI IMG/M metagenome (GOLD analysis project Ga0222423, IMG submission 182472) | Enriched microbial communities from leaf-cutter ant dump, University of Wisconsin, Madison, United States - 3A0 (version 2) | ecosystem: Environmental > Terrestrial > Nest > Insects nest >...
CTAAGCCCTCTCCAAGAACTCCCCTTGGCTCTCACCCAGCCAGTCGTGAATGGCCGACGCCAGGGCCGGGTGCCGCTCAAGGGTCGGGTCTGACTCCACGATGGCCCGAGCGTCGGCCCGGGCGCCCTCGATGATCGCCGCATCGCGCACCACCCGCAAGAGCCGCAGCGACGAGCGGCCGGACTGTCCAGAGCCCAGCACATCGCCCTCGCGGCGAAGTTCCAGGTCCTTCTCGGCGAGCTCAAAGCCGTCAGTGGTGGCGGCGAGCGCGGTGAGCCGCTCGTGCGCGACAGTGCCCTCCCCCACCGAGGTGACCAGCAGGCACACGCCGGGCGCTGCGCCACGCCCCACGCGGCCGCGCAGCTGATGCAGCTGCGAGATGCCAAAGCGGTCGGCATCGAGGATCACCATCGCGGTGGCCTCGGGGACATCCACCCCTACCTCGATCACGGTGGTGGACACCAGCACGGGCGTCTCACCCGAGGCAAATCGCGCCATCGCCGCGTCCTTGTCCTCGCTGGAGAGCCGACCATGCATCAGCCCAATGCGCACCCCCGCAAGCTCTGGTCGCTGCGCGAGCATGGCCGCCACCTCGGTGGCGGCGGCAAGCGCCGGCCGGTCCGGCTCCAACTGCAGCACGCCGTCGGCGGCGCCATCCGTGGAGTCGTCAACGGCGTCGGCGGGCTCCGTGGGGTCGATGCGCGCACAGACCACGTACGCCCGCCCGCCCGTGTTGACCTCCTCCCGCACGCGTGCCCAGGTGCGGTCCATCCACACCGGATTATCGGCAGGTACCAGGTGTGTTGCGGTGGCGACACGGCCCTCAGGACGCTCCGCGAGCACCGACGTCTCGAGGTCGCCGAACACCGTCATCGCCACGGTGCGCGGGATGGGCGTTGCGGTCATGACGAGCATGTGCGGGGGCCGCTCGCCGCGCGAGCGCAGCGCGTCACGCTGCTCCACGCCAAACCGGTGCTGCTCATCCACCACCACAAGGCCAAGGTCGGCAAACTGCACGGTCTCGCTCAGCAGGGCGTGAGTTCCCACGATGATCCCGGCGGCGCCGCCCGCGGCCTCGGCTAAAGCGGCCCGACGCTCCCGAGAGCCTTGCGAGCCCGTCACCAGAACCACGCGCGTGGCATCGTCGGCTCCCCCCAGCATGCCGCCCTCGCCGAGAGGTCCGAGCAGCGCGCGCAGCGCGCGCAGGTGCTGTGCGGCGAGCACCTCCGTGGGTGCGAGGAGCGCGGCCTGGCCTCCAGAGTCGACCACTTGCAGCATGGCGCGCAGCGCCACTACGGTCTTGCCGGCACCGACATCGCCCTGCAAGAGCCGCAGCATCGGCACGTCCCCTGAGAGGTCGCGGGCAATCTGCTCGCCCACCTCTCGCTGACCGGACGTGAGCGCAAAGGGCAGCCGCGCATCGAGGGCGTCCACCAGCCCTCCACGGCGCGCCGGGCGCGCCACGGCACTCAGCGCCGCGTGCTCGGCTCGGCGCCGCGCAAGCGCCGTCTGCAGCACCAGCGCCTCCTCGTAGCGCAGCCGCCGTTGGCCGCGCACCCAGTCAGTCTCGTGCTCCGGCTCGTGGACCAGTCGCAGCGCACCCAACAGCGTGGGCAGATCATCACGCTCGAGAATCTCGGACGGAAGGGGGTCGGGAACGTCGGCCTCCTGCAGCGGATCCAACACGGTGCGCACGGCGCGCGCGATGCGCCACGTGGGCGCCGATGCCGCCGCCGGATAGATCGGAATGGGACGCAGCGCCTCGAAGATCGCCTCGTCGGCATCCGCGGCGTCAACGCCCACGATGAGGTAGTCGGGATGGGTGAGCTGGCGACGCCCGCGATACTCCCCCACGGTCCCCGTGAACAGTCCCGTGCGCCCCGCCCGCAGCTTGTCCTCATGCATGCGCAACACTCCGGCGCGCTTGGCGAAGAACGTGAGCTGCAGCGTGTCGCGCCCGTCAGAGACGATCGCCTCAAGCATGGCGCCGCCGCGCGAACGCATGGTCCTCACGGTTGCCGAACGCACCTGCGCCAGGATCGTCACGTGCTCACCCGTGCGCAGCGAGCGGATGTCCGTAAACTCCCCCGGCTTTCCATAGCGGCGCGGATAGTGGCGCACAAGGTCGCCCACTGTGGTCAGGCCCAGTTTGGCGAGCGTGGCGGCGGTGCGGTCTCCCAGCGCACGCTTGAGCGGCTCCGCGAGCCGATCCGAACTCACGGTGCCGCGTCCTCCACACCCACCGCGATGGCGGGCGACAGCTGATCTCCCTCGTAGACGGCCACATCGGCACCAGGGGCCACGGAGGCCACAGACAGCCGCACCCTGCCTGCCACGGCAGGGTCCACACCACGGCCCACGATCACCGTGACGACCTCGGTACGGCGGGAAATCAGCATGTCAACGTCGTCGTCGAGGTCGCCTTCGGTGGTGTCGACGACCACGGTCCTCGCCACGGCGTCGGCCATGCGTTCGGCAACGGACTCTCCGGGGGTCGCGAGCGATGCGGCGGCCATGGCGGCCACCACATGCGCCTCATGTGCGGCATCGATGACGGTGAGGGCGGGGCCGCGCCGCTTGTCGGCAAGTCGCTTGGCTGCCGCGAGCAGTGTGGGATTGCCGGCGACCACCACGCCCGACGCTCCCACCGCGTCGCGCACCGCGCGCTTGAGGTCCTTGCGCGGCACGTCGTCGGGCGCGGGAAACACCACCACACACGATCCCGCCTCGGCAAGCGCCTCCGCAAGTCCAGGGCACGTCGTCAGCGCCACCACAGTGGACGCGTCCATCGCATGATCGTCGAGCCCGCGCACCACCACCTTGCGCGCGCCCGTCAGCATTGCCACGCGCACCGCGTCACCGGGGCGCTGCGTGTGCACGTGCGCGTGCCACAGCCCATGCGAGCCGGTCACCGCCACAGACTCGCCGAGCGCCTCGAGCCGCGTGGTCAAGTGACTGCGCAGATCCCCGCGGCTCACGCACACGAACATCACCTCGAAGCCGCCGCCGCGGGCATGCGGCTCCGGTGCGGCGGGCGCTGGCGGAGCTCCCGTGGACCATTCCACCTCGCCGAACCCGGCGAGCGCGTCCGGACCCGCCAGCTCCGCCGCGAGCGCCTCAAGCATCACCACGAGCCCCGCCGCCCCGGCGTCAACAACGCCCGCCTCACGCGCCTGGCGCAGCTCCGCCTGCGTGCGCGTGAGCGCCGCTCGCGCTCCCACCACCGTGGCCACCGCGGTGCCGCCGGTTGTTGCGCCCGACGCTGCCGCACCCCGCGCGGCCGTTGCCGCGGATCTGGCAACAGTGAGGATCGTTCCCTCAACCGGCGCTCCCACCGCACCGTATGCGGCGTCCGCTGCTGCCTCGAGTGCTCCGGCCAGCCCCGCGCCGTCCACCTCCGCAAGCCCACCGGCGGAGTCCACCGCCCGCAAGAATCCGCTGAGGTAGGCACCCGTGATCACCCCGGAATTTCCCCGCGCACCCAAGAGCGATCCCTGCGCAAAGGCCGCAACCACCTCGGCGTGGGTTGCCCCGGCAGGGAGCTTGCCTACCGCACGGTTTCCCTCGCGCAGCGTGAGATACAGGTTGGTGCCCGTGTCAGAGTCCGCCACGGGAAACACGTTGATGGCGTCCAGCCGGTCGCGGACGCGCTTCACACCAGCAGCGCCGCCTTCCAGCCAGCGTCGCACAGCAGCGGCGTCCGCCAACGTGCCTCCTCTCGCTCAGCAGGGGGTCGAATGGCTACCATCGTCCCACGGAGAGCCGACATGACGGGCCCCGCACCAGCGTCGGCCCGGCGCAACTTGGCGAACGGGCGCTGAATCGGGTACTCTTGTGCGGTTGCCTGAGCGCTTCTCAGGCCCCACCCACAGTCTTTAGGAGAATCATCGTGGCTGCCACCTGCGACGTCTGCGGCAAGAGCCCCTCGTTCGGGCACTCCATCTCGCACTCGCACCGCCGCACCAAGCGCCGTTGGAACCCCAACATTCAGCGCGTGCGTGCCGTGGTTGCCGGTACCCCCAAGCGCGTCAACGTGTGCACCTCGTGCCTCAAGGCGGGCAAGGTGCAGCGCGCCGGCGCGTAACAAGGCTTCACAGCGGGCGTCCCCTTCGTGGGGGCGCCCGTTTTTTGTCCCCGAGCACCTATCCCCCGAAGTGATCCCAGCCCAGCGTGGTGGGTGCGGCGCCGTCCACGGTGATCCCGGCACCGGGCCGCACCTCGCCGATCACCGTCCACCCCACCGGCACCGCCGCGCGCGCCGGGAAGGTGGCAAGCATGTGGTGGTCCTCGCCTCCGGTGAGGGCCCACTGCAGGGGGTCGCGGTCGAGCACGCGCCCGGCGGCCACCGCCGCCAAATGCACCGGCACACTGCCCGACGCTATCTCCACGGCGGCGTCCGAGGCCCGGGCGATGCGGCTTGCGTCGCGCAACAGCCCGTCGCTGATGTCCATCATGGCGGTGGCGCCGCGCAAGGCGGCCTCGAGCCCGGCCCCGATGAGCGGGCGCGGGCGCAGGAACAGCTGCACGGCCTCACCCTCGGTGACGCCCGCGCTCAGCAGCGCGAAGCCGGCGGCCGCCGCCCCCAGCGGAGCGGACACGGCCAGAACGTCCCCGGGCGCAGCGTCGGCCCGTGTGATGGGCTCCATGCCGTGTGTCTCCCCCAGCGCGGTGACGCCAATGTGAATCTCTGCCGCGCTGCTAAGGTCGCCGCCCACCACACCAACGCCGTGTGGCTCGCACGCGAGCCGCAGGCCGTCGGCGAAGGCAAGCACCCATGCCACGGGGGTGTCCGGGGGTGCCGCCAGGGTCACCTGCAAGGCGGTGGGCACCGCGCCCATGGCGTCGATGTCCGCAAGGTTCTGCACGGCCGCGCGCCAGCCAACGTCCTCACCCGTTGACCAGTCGCGGCAAAAGTGCCGGTTCTCCACGAGCACGTCGGAACTGACGACGAGGTGACCGTCAACGCTCAGCACCGCGGCGTCGTCGCCTGGGCCAAGAATCTCGGCGTCGGTGGTGGGGAGCCTGGGGGCAAAGGCCGCGATGAGCGCGTCCTCACCCAACTCGCCGATCGTGGTCACGGGGAAAGCCTAGGCGGCGGCAGCCGTAAGCCACGCCCGCGCACGCGTGACCCGCACATAGGCCAGGCCAAGGAACAGCCCCCTGCAGACGTTGAACACGAGGAATGCTCGCCACAGGTTGTCGTTGCGCGCAGCCGGGTCCTCAACCGTGGCGCCGAGCCACCACAGCACGGCAAACACCAGGGCCGACGCCGCCATCGTCACGAGCATCCAGCGCACCTTGCCCGCGCCAAGGAACACGCCATCAAACAGGTACGCCGCGGCGCTCGCAAGGGGAAGCACCGCCACCCACGGCATGGCGTGCTGTGCCGCAGCGGTGACCTCCGGAAGCGACGTGAGCACGGCAATAAACGCGTCTCCGCCCAGCCAATACAGCAGCGTGAACACCGCGCCGATCGCCACCGCAGGCATGGCCGCGGCACCCACCGCGCGATGGAACGCCGGCACGTCCCGCGCGCCGATCTCCCGTGCGGCCAGCGACTCTGCCGCATGCGCGTACCCATCCTGGCCGTAGCTCGCAAGCAGCATGAGCTGCATGAGGATCGCATTCGCGGCCACCACAGTAGTGGAGATATGCGCGCCATACGCGGTCACGAACGTCAGCACCGTATAGAGCACGGCCGTGCGCAAGAAGATGTCGCGGTTGAGGCCAAGCACAGCGCGCCAGCCGCTGCGCAGTCCCCTTCCGCGCCAGCGCCGGGCCGACGCTCTGGTTGCCTCATGCTGTGCCCGCCACCACAGCGTGAGCGCCACCGCAAAGCCCGCCCATTCGGAGATCGCGGTGGCAACGGCGGCCCCCTCCGCGCCCAGGTGCAGCCCGGCCACGAACACCAGATCCAGCACCACGTTGAGAGTGCCGATGGTCAGCACCACAGCGAGTGGCCGCCGCGTGTCCCCCGCGCCGATGAACCAACCGGCAATGACCAAGGTGAGAAGCACGGCTGGCGCGCTCGCCAGCCGGATGGACGTGAACGACGCCGCAAGGTCCGCCATCGCAGGATCCGGCGTCAGCAGCCGCATCACGGGCGGCACCACCGCCCACTGGATCGCAAGGATGCCCGCACCCAACCCGGCGGCCAGCAGAGCCGAGCGCTGCGCGTGGGTGAGGGCGGCGTCGGGCCGCTTGGCGCCCAATGCCCTGCCTACCAGGCTTGTTGTGCCCGTGCGCAAGAAGCCCAAGAGCCAAAACACCGCGCCGAGGACGGTGGACCCCAGTGCGGCGGCGGCGAGATTCGTCTCATCGCTGAAGTGGCCAAGCATGGCGGTGTCGATGAGCCCCACGAGCGGAACCGAGATGTTGGACACAATCGCGGGCCACGCCAACGCAAAGGCGCGCCGATGCGGCCAGGTCGCCACTGCGCAGGTCATGGCGACACGCTAGCGCGGGCCTAGGCTTGGGCCGTGCGCGTTCTCGGTGTGATGGCCATTTCTGGTGCCAGTGCGGCCCTGCTGGCGGGGTGTGCGCAGCCGCTTGTGGTGGCGCCGGCACCGTACGCCGCGGATCCCGACTGCGCGCGCGTCATGCTCGCCATGCCCAACTCTGTTGGTGGGCTCGACGTGCGCGGCACCACCTCGCAGGCCACGGCCGCCTACGGTGACGAGTACCCCATCGTGGTGCGCTGCGGCGTGGAACCCCCGGGACCCACCACCGATGCGTGCGTTGCCGTGGAGGCCAGCGGGGGTTCGCAAGACTGGCTGGTGGTGGAGGACGGCGATCACTGGCGCGCCACCTCGTTTGGGCGGTCTCCGGCCGTGGAAGTGCTCATTCCCCTGGAGCGTGCTCAGGATGCCGTGAGTGACCTGCTCGCGGAGCTTTCGGCACCCGCCGCGTTGGCTCCCGCCAATGGACTGTCGTGTCAATAGCCTGGTAAATGACGGTTTCAGGGGCGTGTCAGACCCTCGTGCTTGAGTAGAGGCATGAGCGAAGCGGGCACTGTCTTCGCCGCTGAGATTGACACTTCCGCGGCGTGGCTCAGTGGCGCGCTCGTGGAGTTGTGGCGGCACGTCGATGCGCTGAATGCGCTCCCGCCGGCTGGCGAACTGTCTGGCCCCAGGGCGCTCGCGGCGGCCGAGGCGGTGGCGAAGGTGCGCCACGCCGCCGACTCCCTGCTTGCGCCGTACGCGGCTCGGCTCGAAGAGTTGTCGGATCCCTCTGGGGCGTCGCGGTTTGCCCGCTGGAAGGGATTCCCGAGCGCCGCAGCACTGCTGTCCGCCACCACGGGCTTGTCCACGAGCGAGGCCGGCAAACTCATCGGCCTGGGGCGGGCGCTGAGCGAGGCCGACTCGGCGCACCAGACCGCCCAGGCGCCTGTTGCCGCCGTTCCGGCCGGTGCTGTTGCGGGCGGTGCTGACCAGGTACTGGGCGACACGCCCCTCATTGACGTGGCGCCGTCGGCTCTGCCCCCTGCACCCACGGGGCCTGGCGGCGTGGCACCCGGCTTTGTGGCACCCGGCGCCGTGCCACCTCCCGCTACGCCGCTTGCCGATGCCATCCGCGCGGGGTGGCTCGGCACCGAGAAGGCAACGGTTATCCGCCGCAATCTCGAAGACATGACGGTCAATGTGGCGCGCGCCGAGGCGTTCCTTGTTGAGCACGCGCGCGGGATGTCGATCACGAGGCTGCGGCGCTTGTGCCTCGAGACCTTTGCCGAACTCGACCCCCAAGGCTACGCAGAGCGCGAGCGCAAGCAGATGAGCCGCCGATACCTGCGGTTCTACGAGCAGGCCGACGGCATGGTCACCGTCGCCGGATCCCTACCACCGATACTCGCCGCGCCCGTGAAGGCATGGTTTGAGGCAGAGCTCCAGACCGGCCTCAGTGCCCAAAGTGACAACGCCGCCCAACGTGACAACGCAGCCCACTCGCAGCGCGACGTGGGCCAGATCATGGCCGACACCTTGGTGTCGATGGCGATGCACGTCACCGGTTGCGAGCTCGCCACCACTCGGCCGCAGAGCACTTTCGTGATCCGCGCTAACAAGTCGTCCCTGGAATCCGGTGAAGGGTTTGCCACGTGCGACGGCATCGAGGCGCCCGTGACCATCGGCAGGGCTCTTGCCTGGGCCGCCGATATTCAGTTTGCGGCGCTTTTGCAAGGCAAGAATGGGGTCCCGCTGGGACTGGCGCGGACCCGCCGGCTCGCAAGCACGGGGCAGCGGCTCGTCGTCGCCGAACGCGACAGGGGTTGCGCCAAGTGCTCCGTGGCACGCTCGCGAGCGAACTTCCATCACATCATTACCTGGGGTGATGGCGGGCCAACCGACGAGTGGAATCTCGTCATGCTCTGCGTGACGTGCCACAGCATGATCCACGAAGAAGGCTGGGACGTGGTCATCGAGAACAACGAGGTGTGGTTCATCCCACCCGCTTCCGTGGATCCACGCCGACGACGACAACCCGGAAGCTCCGTACGCTTCGCCGCCTAACGCGACGCAAGCGGGGCGAAGCTTTGCGTGGCGCCGGTTGGGACGGGGCTGGCCGGGGCGGGGCTGGCTGGGCCGCGGTGGCACACGAGCGCTACGGCGGGATACGTCAGCGCAGCCCAAGCGGCCGCTGCAGGGCCGTCTCCACTAGAGCCGTGACGAGCTGGGGATACTCCATGCCCGTGGCGGCCCACATGCGCGGATACATCGAGGTGGGCGTGAAGCCGGGCATCGTGTTGATCTCGTTGACGGTCACCGTGCCGTCCTCGCCAACAAAGACGTCCACACGCGCAAGGGACTCCGCCCCCACCGCGGTGAACGCCCGTGCAGCGATGTCGCGAATGCGCTCGGTGATCGCCTCCGGCAGCGTTGCCGGGCACAGCAGCTGCACATGGGACTCGTCGAGGTACTTCGCATCAAAGTCGTAGAACGCATGGTCCCCGCCGGTGACAATCTCCCCCGGCAGTGACGTGCGCGGGCCATCCGCGGTGCCCAGCACGGCCGTCTCGATCTCGCGGCCCACCACCGCGCGCTCAATGAGCACCTTGGGGTCATGCTTGGCGGCCGCGGCAACGGCCGCATCGAGCGCAGCACGGTCGTCAACGCGCGAGATGCCCATGGACGAGCCCGCGCGTGCGGGCTTGACGAACACCGGCAAGCCCAGCGCCGCAATCTCGTCCGCACGCGACGCCACGCTTTCGCCGGGCAGCAGCACCACGGCGTCGGTTACGGGCAGGCCGGCGTCGATAAACGCCGCGCGCATGAATTGCTTGTCCATGCCGATGGCAGAGCCAAGCACACCGGAGCCCACATATCGCACGTCCACGAGCTCCAACGCTCCCTGCACCGTGCCGTCTTCGCCGAACGGGCCATGCAGCACGGGGAACACCACATCAACAGCGCCAAGCGACTGCACCTCGCCATCGTCCGTCACGAGGCGCCACTGAGACATTCCCGCGTGCGCGGGCGGCAGCACCGTGTGAGGCGCGTCCTCGACAGTGGGCAGCTGCCCGTCCACGATGCGCCAGGTGCTGGGATCGTCCGAGGCCAGGGTCCAGCGTCCGTCTCGAGTGATGCCGATCGCACGCACGTCGTATGCGGAGCGGTCCAGCGCGGCGAGCACACCGCCGGCGGTGACACATGACACCCCATGTTCGGAGGAGCGGCCACCAAAGAGCACAGCCACGACCGGCCGGGACACCGTCAGTCCACCTCCGCCTTGCGCGGCCTGCTGAGCAGCAGATTCAGCACCTGCTCCGGCGGCACGTTGCCTTCCAGCATCGTCACCACCGCGTTGCAGATGGGCACATCCACGTCAAGGCCAGCAGCAAACTCCTGGATGGACCGAGCGGTTGCGACGCCCTCCGCAGTTCCGGAGCTCGCGGCCACTGCGTCGGCAAGCGACATGCCTTCGCCAATGCGCTTGCCGAGCGTGTGGTTGCGGCTGAGCGGTGATGCGCACGTGGCGATGAGGTCGCCCATGCCCGCAAGCCCGCTGAACGTCTCGGCCCGGGCGCCAAGGGCAAGACCAAGCCGGGTGATCTCCGCCAGCCCGCGCGTGATGACGGTTGCCGTGGTGTTGTTGCCAAACCCCAGCCCGTCGCTGACACCCACCCCAACGGCAATGACGTTCTTGTAGGCGCCGCACAGCTCCACGCCCACCACATCGGTGTTGGTGTAGGGCCGGAAATAGCCCGACGCCGTGGCGGCGGCAACCGTCTCCGCCGCCTCGATCTCGTGCGCGGCAACAACGGTGGCGCACGGCTGACGCATGGCAATCTCGCGCGCAAGGTTGGGACCGGACACGATGGCAAGGCGCTCCGGGCCGGCGCCCGTGACGTCCTGCAGCACCTGCGACATCCGTTGGTGCGAGCCGGTCTCGATGCCCTTCATGAGGGACACGATCACCGCGCTGCGTGGGATGAGCGGCGCAAGGCGCCCAACGATCTCCCTGGCGCGTTGTGCGGGAACGGCGATGGCGACGATGTCGGCGTCGGCCAGTGCCTCCTGCGCATCCATCGTGGTGGCGATCCCCTCGGCGAGCGTCAAGCCCGGCAGGGCGCGCTCATTGCGGCCATGCGCCGCGACTTCGGCGAGCACACCGGGATCGCGCCCCCACAGCGTCGTGTGGGTGCCGGCATCGGTGAGAACAGACGCAAAAGTGGTGCCCCACGCGCCCGCGCCGATCACGGCCGCGCGGGTCATTCGCCGGCTCCCTCGGGGTCAGGGCGGTGCACGTGATGTCCGCCGCGCATGTCGAATGGCTGCGCGGGCGCGGTCTCGCCGCGAATCTCACCAACCATGGCAGTCAGGGTAGCCATGATGCGGTCGGTCGCACGGCGCAAAAGCTCGGTGTCGATGGGAACGTTCCGGAATTCGTCGAGGTCGATGGCCGGCCCCGCCTGCACCACCATGGGCTTGCGCGGGAAGAGGTCCGGCTTCTTCGAGTACGGCGGCAAGAGCAGGTGGGCGCCCCACTGCGCCACGGGGATGACGGGAGCCCCGCTCTCGAGCGCGAGCCGTGCCGCACCGGTGCGCGCCACCATGGGCCACAGGTGCGGATCCCGCGTCAGGGTGCCTTCGGGAAACATCGCGATCATGTCTCCTCGTTCCAGCACCTCGCGAGCATAGTTCAGGGAGTCCTTCGCCTGCGACGTTCCGCGGTGCACGGGAATCTGATCTCCCGATCGCAAGATACGGCCAATGACGGGCAGCTCAAAGAGCTCCTTCTTGGCAAGAAAGCGCGGCGGGTGACCGGCGTTGTACAGGAAGTGCCCAAACGTCAGCGGATCCACGTAGCTGACGTGATTGGACACGGCGATGAAGCCTTGATCCGTGGGCAAGTGCTCCTGGCCAAGCCAGGTGCGCTTCAGCAGCACTGTGGCGAGCGGGCGAACCACATTGACGACGGTCCGGAACGCCCAATTGGGACGCGTGGGCATGAGGCCTACTCGATCGTGGCGCCAAGCGCCGCGAGCTTGCCCCTGAAGTCCTCGTAGCCCCTGTCGATGATCCCGATGCCGTGCACCACGGAGGTTCCCTGTGCGGTGAGCGCGGCAATGAGATGCGAGAAGCCACCGCGCAGGTCGGGAACGGTGATCTCCGT
>Ga0222423_1001312_pt1 | contig 11549 bp, 8 predicted proteins | sample 3A0metagenome_FD_182472 | JGI IMG/M metagenome (GOLD analysis project Ga0222423, IMG submission 182472) | Enriched microbial communities from leaf-cutter ant dump, University of Wisconsin, Madison, United States - 3A0 (version 2) | ecosystem: Environmental > Terrestrial > Nest > Insects nest >...
GCCGAAGGAGGCGTCCGTGATCGCCAGCATCGGGTTGGGCAGGTTGGCGGGCTCCTTGAATTCAAAAGTGAACTCGGCGCTGGCCAGGATGGGCGCGATCTTTTCCATGCGCTCCAGCGCCTTCACCCGGCTTTGCGCCTGCTTGGCCTTGCTGGCCTTGGCCTTGAAGCGGTCGATGAACTTCTGCAGGTGGGCGATCTTGTCCTGCTGCTTGGCGAACGCGGCCTGCTGCTGCTCCATTTGCAGCGCGCGCATTTCCTCGAACTTGCTGTAGTTGCCGCCGTAGCGCGTCAGCTGCGCGTTGTCGATGTGCAGCGTGACGTCAGTGATGGCGTCGAGGAACTCGCGGTCGTGGCTGATGACGATCAACGTGCCTGTGTAGCGCTTGAGCCAGGCTTCGAGCCACACCAGGGCGTCCAGGTCCAGGTGGTTGGTGGGCTCGTCCAGCAGCAGCAGGTCGCTGGGGCACATCAGCGCGCGGGCGAGCTGCAGGCGCATGCGCCAGCCGCCAGAGAAGCTGTTGACGGGCTTGTCCAGCTCGGCCACCTTGAAGCCCAGGCCCAGGATGAGGGCTTGCGCGCGCGGCACGGCATCGTGGTCGCCCGCGTCGGCCAGGTCGGAATAGGCGTGGGCGATGGCCATGCCGTCGCCCGAGTCCTCGGCTTGTCGCAGCGCCTCGCGCAGCTCGGCCAGGCGCGTGTCGCCGTTCAGCACGAACTCCGTGGCGGACTCCGCCGTCTCGGGCATGTTCTGCGCGACCTGTGCCATGCGCCATTGGGCGGGGATGAAGAAGTCGCCGGCGTCCTCGTGCAGCGAGCCGTTGAGCAATGCGAACAGACTGGACTTGCCCGCCCCGTTGCGGCCCACCAGGCCCACGCTTTCGCCGGGGTTCAGGGTGACGGAGACGTTGTCGAGCAATACCTTGCTGCTGCGGCGCAAGGTGACGTTTTTCAGGGTGATCATCAGGAAGAGAGGAAAGCGGCCAAGGCCTGGCGTGTCACCAGCAGCACCTGGTCATCGCCCGCGCTGGTGTCCAGCCAATACACGGGCAGCTGCGCGAACGCGGCTTCAAAATAGGGGCGCTCGTTGCCGATTTCGAGCACGAGCACCGCATTTTCGCTCATGCGGGCTGGGGCATCGGCCAGCAGCCGGCGGATGAAGTCCATGCCATCGTCGCCGCCGGCCAGGGCCAGCGCGGGCTCGGCACGGTATTCGGCGGGCAGGGCGGCCATGCTGGCGGCGTTGACGTAGGGTGGGTTGCACAGGATCAGGTCCCACGGGCCGGGCAGGGCGGCGAGGCCGTCGGACAGCTGCCACTGGATGCGGTCCTGCAGCCCGTGTTTGTCCACGTTGATGCGGGCCACGGCCAGGGCGTCGGGCGAGATGTCGGCGCCCGTCACTTCCACCTCGGGCCAGGCCATGGCGGCCAGCACGGCCAGGCTGCCGTTGCCAGTGCATAGGTCGAGCACGCGGCGGGTCTGGTCGCTGAGGAATTCGTCGATGCCGCCGTCGGCGATCAGCTCGGCGATGAAGCTGCGCGGCACGATGGTGCGTTCGTCCACGTAGAAGGGCACGCCCTGCAGCCAGGCTTCCTTCGTCAGGTAGGCGGCGGGCTTGCGCGTGGCGATGCGCTCTTCAAAAAGTGTAGCTACCCGCGCTTGATCGGCGGGCGCTACGGGCTGATTTGCCATGGAGTCCAGGTCGGAATCCAGCGGCAGACCCAGGCGCCAGAGCACCAGCCATGCGGCCTCGTCGTGCGCGTTGGTGGTGCCGTGGCCGAAGGAGACGCCCGCCTGTTCGAGCTGGCGCGCGCCGCCCGTGATCAACTCGCCCAGCGTCGTCATACTGCCGCCTGGGCGTGGAGGTTTTCGAGCGTGCGGCGGTAGATGTTCTTGAGCGGCTCGATGTCGGCCACCACCACGTGCTCGTCGATCTTGTGGATGCTGGCGTTGGGCGGGCCCAGTTCGATCACCTGTGGGCAGATCTGCGCGATGAAACGGCCGTCGCTGGTACCGCCGGTGGTGGACAGCTCGGTGCTGATGCCCGTTTCAGCGGTGATGGCGGCCTGCACGGCACCGACCAGTTCGCCGGGCGTGGTCAGGAAGGGCTGGCCGCCCAGCGTCCAGCGCAGGTCGTATTCCAGCCCGTGGCGGTCCAGCACGGCGTGCACGCGCTGCTGCAGGCCTTCGGCCGTGGATTCGGTGGAGAAGCGGAAGTTGAAGTCGATGACCACCTCGCCCGGTATCACGTTGGTGGCGCCGGTGCCGCCGTGCATGTTGCTGATCTGCCAGCTCGTGGGCGGGAAGAAGGCGTTGCCCTTGTCCCATTCGGTGGCGGCCAGTTCGGCCAGCGCGGGCAGGGTTTGGTGGATGGGGTTGCGCGCGAGCTGCGGGTAGGCGATGTGGCCCTGGATGCCGCGCACGGCGAGCTTGCCGCTCAGGGTGCCGCGCCGGCCGTTCTTGATCATGTCGCCGGTCTTCTCGACCGAGGTGGGCTCGCCGACGATGCAGTAGTCCAGCTTGTCGCCGCGCGTGCGCAGCTGCTCGACGACCACCTTGGTGCCGTCCACCGAGGGGCCTTCCTCGTCGCTGGTGAGCAGCAGGGCGATCTGGATGCGCGGATCGGGCGTGGCGGCCAGGAACTCTTCCACCGCCACGACGAAGGCGGCGATGGATGTCTTCATGTCACTCGCACCCCGGCCGTAGAGCTTGCCGTCCTTGTGCGCGGGCACGAAGGGGTCGCTGCTCCACTGCGCCAGCGGGCCGGTGGGCACCACGTCGGTATGGCCCGCAAAGACTACGGTTTTGATAGCTGCTTGCGCTTGTCCAGCAAGCGCTGCAGGCCTTTTCGCCCACAAGTTGCTGACGCGGAAGTCGGCCGGGCCGCTGTCCAGGCGCTCGCACACGAAACCCAGCGGGGCCAGCCGTGCGGCCAGCAGGTCGAGGCAGCCGGCGTCCTCGGGGGTGATGGAAGGCAGGGCGATGAGCTGTTCGGCCAGGTGCAGGGTGCGGGACATCGGGGACTGAAAAAGAGAGGATGCGTTCAGGCCGCGGGCTTCACGTCCAGAACGATTTCGGTGAACGAGGGCGCGTCGTCGGGCGCGTCGCGCGCTTCCTTCTGGGCCTTGGCGGCGTTGGCGGCCAGGGAGAAGTCGTTTTGCAGGCGCCACATGAGGTTGGTGGGCGAGTCGGCGTAGGCCAGGCCCTCCTTGCGGTCGATCTTGTTGTCCATGATGAGCTTTGCAAGCGCTTCCTCGAAGGTCTGCGAGCCTTCGGCCATGGACTTTTCCATGGCCTCGCGCACGCCGGAGAAGTCGCCTTTCTCGATCAGCTCGGACACGAGCTTGGAGTTGAGCATGACCTCCACGGCCGGCACGCGGCCGCCGTCGGGCTTGCGCACCAGGCGCTGCGAGACGACGGCCTTGAGCGCCGAGGCCAGATCGCCCAGCATGGTGGGGCGCACTTCCACGGGGTAGAAGCTCAGGATGCGGTTGAGCGCGTGGTAGCTGTTGTTGCCGTGCAGCGTGGCCAGCACCAGGTGGCCCGACTGGGCGTAGGCGATGGCGGCGGACATGGTTTCGCGGTCGCGGATTTCGCCGATCAGGATCACGTCGGGCGCCTGGCGCAGCGCGTTCTTCAGCGCGGTCTGCAGCGACTGGGTGTCGCTGCCGATCTCGCGCTGGTTCACGATGGATTTCTTGTTGCGGAACTGGTATTCGACCGGGTCCTCGATGGTGAGGATGTGGCCGGTGAGCGCTTCGTTGCGGGTGTCGATCATCGAGGCCAGCGACGTGCTCTTGCCCGAGCCCGTGGCGCCCACCATCAGCACGAGGCCGCGCTTTTCCATGATGAGCTCGCGCATCACGCCCGGCAGGCCCAGCGTATCGAACTCGGGGATCTGCTGCGAGATGAAGCGGATCACCACCGCGTAGCTGCCACGCTGGCGCATGGCGCTGATACGGAAGCGCCCCACGCCGGTGAGGGGCACGCCCATGTTGAGCTCGCCGGTTTCCTCCAGCTCCTCGATGCGGTCCGGCGGGACCACCTCGGAAAGCAGGTTCTTCGGCGCCTCGGGCGGCAGGATCTGGTTGTTGATCGGCACGCACTCGCCGTTGATCTTGATCAGCGCGGGTGCGTTGGCCGACAGGTAGACGTCGGAGGCTTTCTTCTCGGCCATCAGGCGAAGAATCCGTTCCATCGTGCTCATGGTGTGTCCCTCCGGTTGTCGTCGTCTCTATCGGTGTCGGTGCTGATCGTGCGGGCGAGGGCGCGTCGGCGTCAAGCCCGCAATGCGCGGTGGTCAGTCGCGCAGCAGGTCGTTGATGCTGGTCTTGGAGCGGGTCTGCGCGTCCACCTGCTTGACGATGATGGCCGCGTACATGCTGTAGGCGGCGCCGTTGGCCGCCGTCTTGGGCAGGTTGCCGCTCACCACCACCGAGCCCGAGGGCACGCGGCCGTAGCTGGTCTCGCCCGTGGTGCGGTTGAAGATGGGCGTGCTCTGGCCGATGTACACGCCCATGCCCAGCACGGAGTTTTCTTCGATCACCACGCCCTCGACCACTTCGGAGCGGGCGCCGATGAAGCAGTTGTCCTCGATGATGGTGGGGCCGGCCTGCAGCGGCTCCAGCACGCCGCCGATGCCCACGCCGCCCGACAGGTGCACGTTGGCGCCGATCTGCGCGCACGAGCCCACGGTGGCCCAGGTATCGACCATGGTGCCTTCGCCAACGTAGGCGCCGATGTTCACGTAGCTGGGCATCAGGATCGCGCCCTTGGCGATGAAGCTGCCCCGGCGCGCCACGGCGGGCGGCACCACGCGCACGCCGGTGGCCTTCATGTCTTCCTCGCTCAGGTGGGCGAACTTGGTGGGCACCTTGTCGTAGAAGCCCAGGTCGCCGGCCCGCACGAGTTCGTTGTCCTTGAGGCGGAACGACAGCAGCACGGCCTTCTTGATCCACTGGTGCACGGTCCACTGGCCCACGCCCTCGCGCGTGGCCACGCGCAGGCTGCCGTTGTTCAGCTCGGCGATCACGTGCTCGACGGCGTCCAGGATTTCCTTGGGCGCGGCGGAGGGAGACAGGCTCGCGCGGTTTTCCCAGGCGTTGTCGATGAGGGTCTGCAGTTGTTGGGTCATGTTGCTTCTTTGCTTCTTGTTTGTCAGGCGGTACGGGATTGGATGAATTGCACGATGCGCAGCGCGGCTTCCACGCATTCTTCGGTGTCGGCCACCAGGGCCATGCGCACGCGCTGGGCGCCAGGGTTGCTGCCCTGGGCCTCGCGGGCCAGGTAGCTGCCGGGGAGCACGGTGACATTGTATTGAGCCAGGAGGGCGCGCGCGAACTCGGCGTCGGTCATGCCTAAAGCGTCGGGCACCTTGGCCCAGAGGTAGAAGCCGGCGTCCGGCAGGGCCACCTCCATCACGCCGGCCAGCAGGGGCGTGACCTGGGCGAACTTCTTGCGGTAGCGCGTGCGGTTCTCCACCACGTGCTGCTCGTCGCCCCAGGCCGCGATGCTGGCCGCCTGCACGACGGGGCTCATGGCGCTGCCGTGGTAGGTGCGGTACAGCAGAAAGGACTGGATCAGCGCTGCGTCGCCCGCCACGAAGCCGCTGCGCATGCCCGGCACGTTGCTGCGCTTGGACAGGCTGGTGAACGACACCAGGTTCTTGAAGTCATTTCGGCCCAGCTGCCGGGCGGCCTGCAGGCCGCCGAGGGGCGGTTCGTCGCGGAAGTAGATTTCGCTGTAGCACTCGTCCGAGGCGATCACGAAGCCGTGGCGGTCGCTCAGCTCGAACAGCTTCTGCCATTCCTGGATCGGCATGACGGCACCCGTGGGGTTGCCGGGGGAGCACACGAACAGCAACTGGGTGCGCTCCCACACGGACTCGGGCACGGCGTCCCAGTTGACTGCGAAGTTGCGCGCCGGGTCGCTGGGCGCGTACCAGGGCCGGGCGCCCGCGAGCAGGGCCGCGCCTTCGTAAATTTGATAGAACGGGTTGGGGCAGACCACCAGCGGCTCGCCCCGGGAGGGGTCGATGACCGTCTGCGCGAACGCGAACAGTGCCTCGCGCGAGCCGTTGACCGGAAGCACCTGCGTGGCCGGGTCCATGGTCAGCCCATAGCGCCGGCCTAGCCAGCTGGTGAAGGCCTCGCGCAGCTTCGGCTCGCCCGCCGTGGCCGGGTAGCTGGCCAGCCCGCCGAGATTGTTGCAAAGGGCGTCCTTGATGAACTGCGGCGTGGGATGGCGCGGCTCACCCATGCCCAGGCTGATGGGACCGTAGTTGGCGGGGGGCGTCACCCCGGCAAAGAGCTGCCGCAGCCGCTCGAAAGGGTAGGGCTGGAGGTGGGAAAGCAGGGGATTCATGGGGCGACATTATGGGCGACGGGCGTGCCGTTGCCGGGCCTGGCACGGGCGCGTAACATGCCCCGCACCCGGCCGGTAGTGCCGGGTGAGGAGAGCCGGCATGCCCCGCCCTTTGAGCGTCACCCTCATCACCGTCGGCTCGCGCGGCGACGTGCAGCCCATGCTGGCGTTGGCGCTCGCGCTGCGCCGGCGCGGCCACACGGTGCGGCTGGGCGTACCGCCGGACTTCCGGGACTGGATCACGGGCCATGGCTTCGAGTGCGGCGCGGTCGGCAGGGAAGTGAAGCCGTTTCTGACGGGCCCGGCCTTCCAGGGCAGTTCGTCGGCGCGGACCCGGGCGTTCTGGCGCTTCCTCCAGGAGCAGATTCCGGTGCAGATGCACGACGCCCGCGGCCTGTGCGAGGGCTCCGACGTGGTGGCCTGGGCCGGCGTGGCGTTCGGCGCCGTCTCCGTGGCCGAGAAAGCAAGGCTCCCCCTTCTGGGCGTGACCTACACCACCTGCATGCTGCCCTCGGACCGGCACCCGTCGCCCGATGTGTCCCGGCGCGACCTGCCGGCCTGGGTCAACCGGCTGACGTGGCGCCTGGGCCCACCTTTCGCGGCCCTGGTGCTCGACCCGGCGGTCAACCGCGCGCGGGCCGGCCTGGGCCTGCCTCCGATGCGCTTCTTCGACCACTTCGAAGGCCCCTGGGCCATTGCCGCCGACCCGGTGCTGTTCCCGCCCGATCCGCAATGGCCGGCCCGCATCCAGGCTGCCAACTTCATTTACCTCGACGATGGTCCGCAGGCGCTGGACCCGGAACTCGACGCCTGGTTGGGCGATGGCGAGCCGCCCGTCTTCGTCGGCTTCGGCAGCATGCCCGCGCCCGGGATCGAACGCATCGAGCGGGTGCTGCGCGAGGCCATGGCCGCGCTGGGTAGGCGCTGCCTGCTGGCCGCCGGCTGGGCCGGGCTGGGCGGGCGGGGACTGCCGCCAGGCTGGCGCGTGGCGCACGGCGACCTGCCGCACCACCGGCTGTTCCCGCGCGTGGCGGCCCTGGTGCACCACGGCGGCTCGGGCACCACCGCCGCCGCGCTGCGCGCCGGCGTGCCCCAGCTCATCCTGCCGCTGATCCTGGACCAGCACCACCATGCGCACCAACTGCACCGGGCCGGGCTGGGTCCCAGGCCGGTGCCGCTGGGCCGCATCGATGCCCGGCAGCTCGCCGATGGCCTGCGCCATGTGCTGAACCAGCCGTCGGACCTGCGCGCGCGGACGGCCGAGCGCCTGCGGCAGAGCGACGGGTGCGGCGACGTCGCCCGCAGGCTGGAAGCGCTGGTGGAGCCTTGACCGTGCGCGCCCTATCGGAAACCCTGCCCCGGCCCCGGTGTCAATCCGGCGTAAGTGCGCCGCCCTAGCATGCCCGCCACCCATAAGAAAACACAGGAGACAAGCAAGATGTCAGGACCCGCACCGCTGCGCCCGGGCCTCTGGTGGATGCGCCGCTGGCGCCTGCCTGGCAAGCTGCTCACACTGGGCCTGTTGATCGCCGCGGCACTGGCCGTTGCCGCCCTGGGAGCGCCCTGGTGGGCCGTGGCGCTGGGCGCCGCGGTGGTTCTGTATGCGCTGGTGGCGCTCTACCTGAGCCTGTCGGCCGACCTGGAAGGGCTGGCCCGGGCCATCGAGGCCACGCGGGGCGGCGATCTGTCGTCCCACACCAGCAACAGCTCGCTGGGCCGCGACGAGGTCGGCGACATGGCCCGGTCGCTGGACCAGATGGTGATCAGCCTGTCCTCCATGGTGGCCGACATCCGCAGCAACGCGGCGCTGGTGGCCCACGCGGGCCACAGCCTGGCGCAAGGCAACCGCGCGCTGGCGGAGCGCACCGAGCAGCAGGCCGCCAACCTGGAGCAGACGGCGGCCAGCGTGGAGCAACTGTCGTCCGCCGTGCAGAACAACGCCCAGACGGCCCAGGGCGCCGACGCGCGGGCCGCCCAGGTGCGCACGGCCGCCGACGCGGGCGCCGAGGCCATGGGCCGCGCCGTGCAGTCGGTGGAGGCCATCCAGCAAGGTGCACGGCGCATGACGGAGATCATCGGCGTCATCGACAGCATCGCGTTCCAGACCAACATCCTGGCCCTGAACGCGGCAGTGGAGGCCGCACGCGCCGGGGAGCAGGGCCGGGGCTTCGCCGTGGTGGCCGCCGAGGTGCGCACGCTGGCCAAGCGCTCGGGCGATGCGGCGCACGAGATCCGCGAGCTGATCAGCGCCTCGGTAAACCAGGTCGAGACCAGCGCGGGCCTGATCCGCTCGGCTGGCGAGGGCATCGCCGACATGGCGGGCGGCATCCGCAGCGTGGCGGCCAGCATGAGCGAGATTTCCGGCTCCAGCGCCGAGCAGAGCACCGGCCTGCGCGAGGTCAGCGCCGCCGTGCAGCAACTCGACCAGATCACTCAGCACAACGCCCAGATGGTGGGCCACGCGGTGCAGCAGGCCGAGGCGCTGGAGAGCCGCGCCTCCACGCTGTCGCGCGCGGTGTCCGCCTTCCGGCTGCAGCAGGGCACGGCCGAGGAGGCGGTGGCGCTGGTGAAGAAGGCCGTCGCGCTGCACAAGAGCACGTCGCGCGACCAGTTCCTTCGCAGCATCACCGACAGGAATCTGCCCTACCACGACCGGGACATGTACGTGTTCGCGCTGGACACGGCGGGCACCTACCTGGCTTTCGGCGGCAACCCGGCCAAGGTCGGCACGCGCGTGCAGGACATTCCCGGCATCGCCGGCGACCGGCTGGTGAGCGACATCGTGGCCCAGGCCGACCATGGCCCGGGCTGGGTGGAGTACGACATCACCAACCCGGCGTCGGGGGCGGTGCAGACCAAGATGTCCTACGTGAGCCGCGTGGGCGACCTCTACCTGGGCTGCGGGGTGTACAAGACCCTGGCGGCGCGCTGATACGGATTTGCCTTCAACCGTATAACTGCGTTGGTTCGCCTTGCCGTGCTACAGCACTGTCTGCGGCTTCCCGCCTTGTTCTACGCTTGAATGCAAATCCGTAGGAATCAGGGCGCCCGCCGCTGCCGGGCCCGCTCCAGGGCGGCCGCGATGGCGGCCTGCCGCGCCGCCTGGGCCTTGTCTTGCGTGTCGGCCGGCGCTTCGTCTTCCACCACTTCCAGCGGCTGCCGTTCCCGGTGCGCCGCATAGCGCTGGCGCGCGAGCAGCGCTAGCGGCGCGGACCAGGCCGACCAGCCGGTGGCAGCGCCGCTGGCGTTCTCCAGCTGGATGCAGTCCACGGGGCAGACGGGGATGCACAGCTCGCACCCCGTGCAATAGGGCTCGATGACCGTGTGCATCTTCTTGTGGGAGCCCACGATGGCATCGGTCGGGCAGGCCTTGATGCACAGCGTGCAGCCGATGCACCAGGCTTCGTCGATGAACGCCACGGCGCGCGGCGCCTCCACGCCGTGTTCCGCGCTCAAGGGCAGCACCGGCTGCCCGGTGATGGCCGCCAGGCGCGCTATGCCCTCGGCGCCGCCGGGCGGGCACTGGTTGATGGCCGCCGTGCCTTCGGCGATGGCGTTCGCATAGGCGGAGCAATCGGGAAAGCCGCAGCGCGTGCACTGCGTCTGGGGCAAGGCGGCGTCGATCCGCGCGGCCAGCGCGGCGGTCGGGGAGGGCATGCGGGAGGGGGCGTTACACGGGGACAAAACAAAAACGCCGCAGGCATGGCTGCCTGCGGCGCGATGAAGCGAAACAAGGCGAAACGCAATGGTATCGGGGATCAGGCCTTGCGCGCCTTGCGGGTGCGGGGTGCCGCGGGTGCTGCCGTCACGCTGGGGGCCTTGGCGGCCGCGTCTGCCTCGGTGGGCGCGGCGGCGCCCGTGGGCTTGCCGCCGGCATCCGCCACGGGCGTCACCCAGCGGGTGGCTACCGGCCTGGCGGCTGTCTTGCTGGCCGCCGGCTTGGCGGCGGCGGGCTTGGGCGCAGCAGGTTTGGCTGCGGGCTTGGCCTTGGCGGCAGGGGCCGCGCTGGCCGGCTTGTCGTGTTCCAGGATGAAGCTGCGCACCTGGGGGTACACCACTTCGCGCCAGCGGCGGCCGCTGAAGATGCCGTAGTGGCCCGCGCCCTTGGCCTCCAGGTGGCGCTGTTCCTTGCGCACGATGCCGCTGCACAGGTCGTGCGCGGCCTCGGTCTGGCCGGAGCCGGAGATGTCGTCCAGCTCGCCCTCGACGGTGAACAGGGCCGTGGTCTTGATGTCCTGCGGGCGCACGCGCTCGACCTTGCCCTCGGGCGAGCGCACGTCCCAGGTGCCGTGCACCAGCTTGTAGTCCTGGAACACGGTCTGGATGGTCTCCAGGTAGTAGTCCGCGTCCATGTCCAGCACGGCGTTGTATTCGTCGTAGAACTTGCGGTGGGCCTCGGCGCTGGCGTCGTCGCCCTTGATGAGGTCCTTGAAGTAGTCGTAGTGGCTGGACGCATGGCGGTCCGGGTTCATGGCCACGAAGCCGGTGTACTGCAGGAAGCCGGGGTACACCCGGCGGCCCGCGCCGGGGAAGTTGTCGGGCACGCGGTAAATCACGTTGTTCTCGAACCACTCGTAGCTGCGCTGCGTGGCGAGGTTGTTCACCGCCGTGGGCGACTTGCGGGCGTCGATGGGGCCGCCCATCATGGTCATGGACAGCGGCGTGGTCTCGCCCCGGCTGGCCATCAGCGAGACGGCGGCCAGCACCGGCACCGTGGGCTGGCACACGCTGATCACGTGGCAGTTGCCGTAGACGCCCTGCAGGTGGCGGATGAACTCCTGCACGTAGTTCACATAGTCGTCCAGGTGGAACTCGCCGTCGGACAGCGGCACGAGGCGCGCGTTCTTCCAGTCGGTGATGTAGACCTTGTGGTCCCGGAGCATGGTGCGCACGGTGTCGCGCAGCAGCGTGGCGTAGTGGCCCGACAGCGGCGCCACGATGAGCACCACGGGCTGCGCCTTGAGCTTGGCCAAGGTGGCCGGGTCGTCGGAGAAGCGCTTGAAGCGGCGCAGCTCGCAGAAGGGCTTGTCCAGTTCGATGCGTTCGTGCACCGCCACGCCAACGCCGTCCACGTCCACCGAGTGGATGCCGAACGCGGGCTTCTCGTAGTCCTTGCCCAGGCGGTACATCAGGTCGTAGCCAGCCGACATGCGCTGCGCGAGCGGGCTGTGGCTGAACAGGGACATG
>Ga0222423_1001315_pt1 | contig 11517 bp, 9 predicted proteins | sample 3A0metagenome_FD_182472 | JGI IMG/M metagenome (GOLD analysis project Ga0222423, IMG submission 182472) | Enriched microbial communities from leaf-cutter ant dump, University of Wisconsin, Madison, United States - 3A0 (version 2) | ecosystem: Environmental > Terrestrial > Nest > Insects nest >...
CTCTTGTTTTATATATTACTATTTATGAGAAATATATACAAAAATATTTGTTAAAAATATAATTATAGAGCAAATAAAATTACAAAAATATACATAAAAAAGGGAGAATGATTAGTAATGGTAGATAAAAAGATTAATCGTAATTTAGTTCTTTTAGCATCTGTAATGGTAAACTTATGTGTAGGTGCAGTTTATGCTTTTAGTGTACTTGCAGGACCACTTGGTGAAAAGTTTGGATGGTCTAAGGCGGTGGTAATGACAGCTTTTACTATAAACGCAGCAATATCACCAATTCCAATGATTTTAGGCGGAAAACTATTAGACAGAGGGTTAGCAAAACTATCTATTATAGGTGGTGGAGCACTGTTTGGTTTAGGATTTATGCTAACAGGTTTTGTGAAAGAACCTATACATCTATACTTAGCATATGGAGTACTTGGAGGTTTAGGACAAGGTATAGCATATTCAGGTACTATAGGTAATACTGTTAAACTATTCCCAGATAAGAAGGGATTAGCGACTGGTATAGTTACAGCAGGTTTTGGTGGAGCTACAATTCTAGCCGCTCCAATAGCTAACAACTTAATTCAAAATAGCGGAGTTTTATCAACATTTAAAATCATGGGAATAGCGTATATGGTGATTACAGTAGTTTTTGGTCTACTTATAACGGCTACCCCAGCAGGCTATAAGCCAGAAGGCTGGAATCCACCAACTACTAGTTCATCTAATGGATCAAATGTAAATATTAATTGGATAGATATGATAAAAACTTCAAAATTCTATATAATTGCATCTATGTTTACAATTGGAGCTTTATCAGGAATGATGATAACATCTAATGCTTCAATTATTGGACAAACAATGTTTGGATTATCAGCAGCGGTAGCAGCATTATATGTAAGTCTATACTCATTAAGTAACTGTATGGGACGTATATTCTGGGGAGCTGTTTCCGATAAGCTTGGTCGTTACAATGCTTTAATTTGTATATATACTGTTGTAGCTGCTATGTTGTTAGTTCTTGCTACAACACACTCTGTAGTTGGATTTGCTATTGGATTAATAGGAATAGGTTTGTGCTTTGGTGGAACCTTAGGTATTTTCCCTTCAATAGTAGCTGAAAAATTTGGTATGAAATATTATGGAGTAAATTATGGAATCACATTTATAGGATACTCAGCAGCAGCATTTTTCGGACCTAAAATAGCAGTTCAAGTTGCTGGTGCAAATAATGGTAGCTTCACAAATGCATTTTATATAGCATTAGTACTTAGCTTAGTAGGTATAGCATTAACAACATTATTTATAAGAATAGAAAAAAAATCAGCAAATAAAAAACTTGCAGCATAAGTTGTTACATCAATGTTTTAAGGTTAGATTATCTTAGTATGAAAAAGAGCTAATAAGACTTCGAAAGTGGTTTTATTAGCTTTTTTATAATTATATTAACAAATTTGTTAAAGTTTCTCTTATTATCAGTCGAATATACTTATATAATGTAAATTTTACAGATAAAAGCAGATTATAAATTATAACTAAAGGTGGATAACCATCTTTAAATACATATATCTAAAAAGGAGATATTATGAAAAGTTTAAAATCAAAATTAATGGTATTATTCGGATCATTAGTTTGTGTTGTGTGTATAGGATTAGGTATAATTTCTTTCATTAACTCATCAAATGCTCTAAAATCTAACTTAAATAACACTATGCCTAGAATTGCTGAACAAACAGCTAGTAATATTCAAAGTAAGCTTCAAGGAGAATTAAATACACTAGAAGCTATTGCTGCAAGACTAGATATAAAAGATCCGAACAATTCAATAGAGAATAAAGTATCAATTCTTACAGATGAGTCTAAAAGAATTGGAAGTATTAGTATGGGTATTGTTGATATTAATGGAAATTCCATTCTTACTGATGGGTCAAAATCAAACTTTAGTGAGAGATCATATTTTAAACAAGCACTAGAAGGCAAAGCTAGTGTATCCGACCCAATAGTTAGCAAAACAGACGGTATGGTAATCGTTGTATATGCAGTTCCAATTAAAGATAATAATAAAGTTGTAGGAGTACTTGTTCAAGCTAGAGATGGTAATTATTTAAGTGATATGACCGATGAAGTAAAAGTTGGTAAAACAGGTACCGCATTTATGCTAAACAAAGATGGAACCTCTATTGCAAATAGTAATAGAGATTTAGTTATACAAATGTCAAACATCATAGAAGAGTCAAAAGAAAATTCTGATTTTCAAGCCTTAGCTGATGTACAAAGAAAAATGCTTGCAAAAGAAGCTGGTCTAGGTGAGTATGAATATGGCGGGGAAGAAAAATATGTTGGGTATGCCCCAGTAGGCGGAACTGATTGGTCCGTAGGAATTACAGTAACTCAAAATGAAATATTATCAGAATTAAATAGTTTAAAAACTTTAGTTATACTAACGTCAATAATATTTATTGTAATAGCGTTTATCATAATTTACATAATCTCTAATGCTTTATCAAAAGGAATAAAATCAGCTTCAAATCATCTGAGATTATTATCAGACGGAAATTTATCTATGGAAGTTCCTACTAAGTATTTGAATTCAAAAGATGAAATTGGGGTTATGATTAATTCTATGAAATCAATGCAGGATTCACTAAGAACGATGATTAAAAAAATTAAAGACAATTCCCTAAATATCAATACTCAATCGGAAAACTTATCTGCCATTTCAGAAGAGATAGCAAGCGTATCTGAAAGCTCTGTACAGTCAACATCTGAAATAGCTCAAGGTATAAATACTCAATCTCAAGATTTAATGCAAATGACAGAAATTCTAACTGAGTTTGGTAATAAGTTATCAGAAATGCTTGGAGAGATAAAAGTTGTAGACTCAAATTCTAGAGAAATAAGTATAATGGCTAATGATAGTAGTACTGAAATGAATGGATTAAATCAATCTGTAAAAAATATAAGTAATTCATTTAAGGCATTTAATTCAAAAATAATGGATCTAGGAAAAGATATAAACGAGATAAATGAGATTACAAATATGATTAATAGTGTTGCTGAACAAACAAATTTATTAGCATTAAATGCAGCTATTGAGGCAGCTAGAGCTGGTGAGGCAGGCAGAGGCTTCACGGTGGTTTCAGAAGAAATAAGAAAACTCGCTGAACAATCAAAGACTTCATCAGAGAATATTAGTAATTTAATAAATGTAATATCTAATAATACAGCTATTATAGTACAAGAAGCTGTAACAATGGATGGTGAGATGATTAGTCAAGCTGGAATTATTGACAATACTATAGTTTCCTTTAAGCGAATAATACAAGCTGTGGATGAGGTAATTCCTAAAATAGAAATAGTTAAAAGTTCCGCTGATAATATAGATAACGATAAGGATATTATTCTAAATAGAATAAATACATTATCATCAATTTCCGAGGAAATTTCAGGGTCATCTGAGGAAATCTCCGCATCCTCTGAGGAGCTTAATGCCTCTATAGAAGAAGTAGCCTCCTCCGCTCAAGATCTTAGTAACATGACTAATAAAATGATAGAGGAAGTAAATAGATTTAAAGTTTAAATTACTATTTATAGAAAAGGACGATTTACTTTGAGTAAGACGTCCTTTTTCTATAGAATCAATACTTAATCCAGTATGGAGGTTGAAAAATTATTGATTGAGTTTACAAGTTTTTTAATTTTAAAAAAATTACTATAATAACCGCTAATTATTTCAATTATTGTATATATATTAATTGTAAGTATTTCTTCTATCTTAAGTCATAGCACAAAGACAAGGAATGCTGAATTTTACAAAAATATTAGGAGGGTGAAACACATGAAAGAGAGAAAATATGTAAAATTAAGAGTCGATATGTATGATGATACTAAATTTAAAATAATTGATATGAAGCCTGAAAGAGATGTTATTTATTATATCTGGAGCAGAATTTTGCTGTTAGCAGGTAAGGTTAATTTGGAGGGGGAGCTATATCTTTCTAAGAGTATTCCATATACTATGGAGACCTTCTCAATAGAGTTTAATAGAGATATTACTCAAATTAAATTATCCTTAGATATATTTATAGAATTAGAAATGCTTGAACTTACTTTAGATAATGTTTATAAGGTGAGAAACTTTGCTAAACATCAAAATATCAAGGTGAAAGAAAAAGAAATATCTAAGAATAAAGAATTTGAGGTTAAGGATAATCCAACGTTAAGTGAAAACTTAACCCCTGAAATTCTTGATACAAAAGATAATAAGTCAGAGGATAAAGCAAGTGAAAACAGATCATCCATTAGCGAGGATGTTACTGGATTAAATTTAGATATTATCAATGAAAGCAAAGATAATAATATTAAAAGAAATAGTACCCTTAAAGATACGCAAATATTATTTGATACTATGGAAAGCAAAAAGAAAACCAGAAAAAAGAAAGATACCGTAATAGATATTATTGATACAGATGAAGGATTTATAGATGGGGATATAAGTAATTTTAGCGATGTATATATACCTTTAGATAATGATGATAGCATCGTTTCAAAGTGGAGCTTTGGGTAAAAGGAGACAGTACATCTGATTAAAAATAATTCTCTTTTACCATCTTAATTTTATATTTATCTTATACTAAAAATATTTTCCTTTTTATAGAACTCTTTATAATTAAAGCATTACTTGTGATACAGTTTTTTGCAAAAATAGCCTTAACCAAGTAAATTCTATAGTTAAGGCCAAAACTTGTGCTTTTTTATGGTATCACTTAAAGTACAAATGAGAATTTTTTATTGGTATCACTAAAACAAATTTGCTGATTCATTCTTTTGTTGCTATATTGTATAATTAGTCTTTTTAAACATGTTATTTCCAATTACTATTTTCTTTTCTGTGAACTTACAGTTTAATTCTCTACTCTCTATAAACTCTTTTGTCACATTGACAAGCAATTGCTTTTGTTCCAACTCAACCAAATAGTAAATTGACATGTCATTTAACGAGTCAGCTACCTGTAATACACCCGGCTGAACTATGAAATCAACAATATTTTCTACTAAACTCAGTTTCTTATGTCGTGTCAAAGGATATATAATAAATGAATTCTATTATATCTCTTAAATTTATTCAATTATGCAATCACTTAACCTAAAAGTATTTTACTTAAAAATTATTAACTATACCTTTAATTAATAATTTCCCCCTTATTGTTAGCTAGTTTTTCACGCCATTGGCTAAGTTCTTCATCTGTCTGTTTCATATAGTCAACTTTTTCACCTACAATTCTTAAAGGAGCTTTCGAACGATAAGAACATGTCAAGTTTCCTGGGAATTTCTTATCAGTTACATTCGGATCATTTTCAAATGGTCCTGTTGGTTCTACAATATAAACACGTTCTCTACCTACTCCTTTTGCTAATGCAGCAGCAAGTCCAGCCCCATTAAGATTGGATGTGAAATAAATATGATTCATCTTAAGTTCATCATTATAATTTGAGTTTCTGCCTGCTACAAGCAAATCACCAGTCTGCAAATCTGCTCGAGTCCCGTGGTAAAAAGGTCCTTTATCATAAGGTTCAGTATTATATGAATTTGATAATTCATAGTTTGTTTTTGCCTTATTAGAATCACCTAATTCTTCATAGCATTTTGAGATACTTAAATATACTGCTGGAAAAGCACTCTTAACACTATCATCATTTGATTCTATTGCATACTTTAAAGATGTTTCCATCCATTTTAATCTATCTAGAATATCTTTTTCGTATTTAGCTATATGATAAGCTGCAATAAATCTTTCAAAGTCATTTACTGCTTCATTCCAAGCTTGAATAAATAACTCACTTGCTTCTTCAGATTTACCTTGGTTTTCCATCCCCATTCCCAACATGCATAGTCTTATAATTTTATTTTTCGGATTAAATTTATTGCTCATTTAGTATCCTCTTTTCTTATTACTATAGTTACATTATCTTAATATATATATAATAATAAATATAGACTTATATTTTCATTTTATATGTACTATAATTAAATTAGGGAGATGTATTTAAATAAATACGAGTAGTCTCTCTTTTTTATGTTTATTTTACATAAATTAACTCATAATGTAATAAACATTATTTCTCTAGATACTTAAACTAATCTAGTTCCTATTTATCTCTAATTAATTATCCAATTTTAGTAAAAACCTCACTTGTTTATAAGGAAACTCGACTCACATGCGTTCGCTGAGTAAGTTCGAGATACCAAATATAAAATTTGGACTCTCACTTATGGTACGGTTCCCCCTTCATAATCCTAAAGCTTCTATAAATTTGTTCCAAAAGCATAACTCTAAAAAGTTGATGTGGAAACGTCATTTTAGAAAAACAAAGCTTATAGTTAGACCTATTTAAAACGGCCTTAGATATACCTAAACTTCCCCCTATTATAAAAGCTATATTAGAGTTACCAGTTACTCCAAGATTATCTATGTAATCTGAAAATTCTTCTGAGGATAATTGCTTACCACCTAAATCCATAGCTATTACAAACATATTATCTTTAATTTTACTTAATATGTTTTGCCCTTCCTTTTCTTTAATTGCTTCCTCTTCTTTTGCGGATGCATTATCTGGAGTTTTTTCATCTGGAAGTTCTATTATATCTAATTTACAGTATCTACTTAGTCTTTTTGAGTACTCATCTATTGCATCTTTTAAATATTTTTCTTTTAACTTTCCTACTGTTATTATGGTTATGTTCATTATATTCTCCTTATAGCTGTAGAATCTTTTTCTTTATCAGCTTAATCATATCATAAAACAAGGGATGTGCATTTCATTTAGTATGCATCATCCCAAGTAATATTAAAAGTTTTAAGTTACGCTAACCATTATGTTATTGCGCCTTAATAAACTAATAATCAATTTTTTGTAATTTTTATATCCGAATACATAAATTCAGAAGTTATATATGCTATACCTGCTAAATAATCTTTTTCACTGTCTTCTGATAAAAGTATTGCTGGTTTTATATTATTAGCTAAATATTTTTCACAAGTATTTCTTATTTTATCTATTAAGTTTTTTCTTAGTGTTTCTCCGCCTATAACTATAAAAGATGGATTAGTAACACAATTTAAAATTGCTATAGTTTGAGAAATAATATCTACATATGTATTATCATCAATATTATTATCTAAAACTTTTTCTAAATGTCCCATGCCGTTTATAGGAAGAAATCCTAGTTCACCAGCAAAATTATTTCCACCTCTTATTAATTGACCATTTGCTATTATTCCAGCCCCTACTCCAGCTTCAGTAAAATGTATATATACAAGATTTAAATTCTCTATATCTAATACCTCTATGCTTTGAGAATAATTTAAACTAAATCCTAATGCCATAGAATTTAGATCATTTTCTAACACTACAGGTATGCCTATTTTTTTCTGTATGTAGTCTCCAAGTTCAAATTTTCTCCAGTCATTAAGCCCTTTTCCACTAAAAAAAGTTCCATTTTCAACTACTCCAGGAACCCCTATCCCTATAGCTCTTATATCCCTATCCTTAACTATATTGTTTATGAAACCATTAACCACAGTATCTATAAAGTCTTCTATAATCTTTTCATTATAATCAGAATATATTTTTACTTTGTTTTCCTCAATAATATTTCCTAGTAGATTCGTTATTGCATAATTTATATAACCATTTTTAATATAAAAAGATAATGCATTATTATAATCCAAATTAAGAGAATATCTCTCAGCTCTTCTACCCCCACTTGAATCATCAAATCCTAAGCTTATTATCTCTTTTTTTAAAAGTAATTCCTCAATCAACGTCCTTACAGTTGTTATACTAATTCCAGTGATTTCAGATATTTCGGCTTTAGTTGCAGAACCATTATTCTTTAATGAATCTTTAATTAATGCACTATTTACTCTTTTCATTATTTGTGGCTTTGCTGATAAGTTGTTCATTTCTAATCACCCTTAATAAACTTATATCAGATACTTTTAAAAGTATCTGATATAAGTTTATTATATTTATTTGCAAAATACAATAGCACAAAAAAGAAAAAAGTTGATGCTTAACATCAACCTTTATAAAACCTCTGCTTTTTCTTTTAATTTTGAGCCATACAATCTATATGCAGTAAGTACAGCGCCTACTGAGCAAATTATAGCTGCTGATATATATACCCATCTCATTCCATATACAAATACATCATCTCTTCCTGATATATATCCAGTAACATGGTAACCTATATTATTACTCATCCTGTTGTATAAAAGTGTAGTAGAAAATGATATCCCAAATACAAGTCCTAGATTCCTAACCAAAGCATTGATACTTCCCGCTATACCTAGTTTATTCTTAGGTACAGTTGACATTACTAAAGAGTTGTTAGGCGACTGGAACATTCCATTTCCTATAGTCATTATTGCTATAAATGAAATTAATACACCTAAATGAGAGTATTGATTTAAAGTAGACATTAAAAATAATCCTAAACTAGTTCCTAAAAGACCTAAGAAGGTAAGAATTTCTGAACCTATCTTGTCTGATACATATCCACTTAAAGGTGCTACAACTGCCAATATTATAGGTGATACCATCATAAGTAATCCAGTAACAGAAGGTGTTAATTTCATTACATATTGTAAATAGAACGGCAGTATTATATTTGAGCAACTTATTGCTACAAATGATATAAATGCACAGAATATACTAAGTGAAAATAATGTGTTTTTAAATATCTCAAGATTTAATAGTGGAATTTTAACTCTTTTCTCTGTCTCTATAAAAACTACAAATAGTATTGCTGAAAGTGCAAAACACATAATAATTATAGTATTATTATATCCAACTTCTTGACCGTGAGTTAATGCTCCAAATAATAATATAATCGTAAGAGAAAATAAGCTTCCACCTTTCAAATCAAGTTTCTCATTAACCACTTCACTATGTTTTGATAATGTATTACTCGCAAGAATAAATGCTACTATTCCTATTGGAACATTTATTAAAAAAATATATTGCCAGCTTAACGCATCTACGATTAATCCACCAAGAGGGGGTCCCACCATAGAACCTAATGCCACAAATGTACCATTTATACCAAGGGCTCTCCCTCTTTCATTGGGAGGAAATACGTGTGTTATAATTCCATGGCTTGTAGACATAGATGCTGCAGCGCCTATAGCTTGAAGTGCTCTAGATATTACTAACATCACTAAGGAATTAGATATTCCACAAACTAATGATCCAATTGTAAAAATAATTATTCCTAACTTAAAAATATTTCCTTTGCCTTTAAGATCTGCAAGTCTTCCGAATATAAGTATAGTCGCTACAATGACAATTAAATAAATTGTTACTACCCATTCTATTGAAGCCATACTTACAGATAACTTATTTGATATGACAGGTAATGCAACATTTACTATACTACTATCTAGTGTGGCCATAAATGTTAGCATAACCGTGGTAAGCAGTATTACCCATCTCTTACTATCAACTTTATTCTCCATTATAATTTATCCTTTCACTGTTTAATAAAGAATAGTTGCGATTGCAACTATTCTTTATTATTATAATATATCTCTATTATTTATTCAAATACTAAAATTAAAGTAGAAGATTTAATTTCTTAATTCTCCTACTTTACTATAATTAAATATTTAATGCTTTATCAAAACTTTCTATCAAGTCCTCAAATTCCTCTAGCCCTACAGAAACTCTTATTAGTGTGTCTGTCACACCTAGTTTTTCTCTCTCTTCCCTAGGTATAGCAGCATGAGACATCTTTGCTGGATAAGACACTATGGTTTCAACCCCACCTAATGAAACTGCAAAAGCAGCATTTTCTATATTATTTAAAAAATATTTTGTTAAATCTAAAGATTTTAGTCTAAAAGATAAAACAGCACCTCCCCCTGATGCTTGAGCTAAATGAATATCTCTACCTGGATGTCCTTCTAGTGATGGATAATATACAGCTTCAACTTCTTCTCTTTTTACAAGCCACCTAGATAATTTTTCTGCTGTTTGTTGATGAACATCTAATCTTACCTTTAAGGTTTTTAATCCTCTAAGCAAAAGCCAACAATCCTGAGGTCCTAAAATTGCTCCAAAGGAATTCTGTATTGCATATATTCTATTTGCCAAATCTTCTGTCTTAGCTACAGCTAAACCACCTACTACATCACTATGTCCTCCTATAAATTTAGTTGCACTATGAACTACTATATCAGCTCCTAAGTCTAAAGGTTTTTGAAGATATGGTGACATAAAAGTATTGTCAACTATAACAATTAATTCGTTACTCTTAGCTATTTCTATAGCACCCTTTAAATCTGTTATTTTTAATAATGGATTTGATGGTGTTTCTAAAAATATAGCTTTAGTATTTTCTCTTACAGCAGCTTTTATGTTATCTAAATTAGATGCATCCACAAAAGTAAATTCAATATTAAATCTACTAAGAACTTTAGTAGTAATTCTATAAGTTCCGCCATAAACATCTTCGCAAATAATTATATGATCTCCAGCTGAAAATATTGAAAGCACCGATGATGTAGCAGCCATTCCTGATGAAAAAGCAAATCCTCTATACCCATTCTCTAATTGGGCAATAGTATTTTCTAAAGCCTCTCTTGTAGGATTTCCACTTCTTGAATAATCGTATTTTCCAAAACTATCTATATCTCTTTGATGATAGGTAGATGCTTGATATATAGGTATACTTAAAGCCCCTGTTTCTTCATCTATTTCATTCCCATTATGAATTAATTTTGTTCCAAATTTCATATTTATCACCCCAATGCTTTCTCTAAATCTTTAATTAAGTCCTCAACATTTTCTATTCCAACAGACAACCTTAACAGAGTTTTAGTTATACCTAATTTATTTTTTATTTCCTCTGGAATTTCCGCGTGAGTTTGAGTCTGAGGATATGTAATTAAAGTTTCTACTCCACCTAAGCTCTCTGCAAATGTTATAACTTCTACACTTTTTAATATTTGTGCTACTTGTTCCTCTTCATAAACATTAAAAGAAATCATGGCTCCAAAACCTGTTGCTTGACTTTTAGATATTTCGTACCCCTTATGATCCTGTAAACCTACATAAAATACCTCTTTTACCTTATGATGATTCTTTAAATAATTAGCTATCTTTATAGCATTTTCCTGACTTTTATCCATTCTTAGATGTAGTGTTTTTATTCCTCTCAATAAAAGCCATGAATCAAATGGTGCTAGTACTGCTCCTGTAGATTTCTGATAAAATCTTATCTTATCATTTATCTCATCACTATTTGTTACTACAAATCCAGCTAAAGCATCATTGTGGCCACCAAGGAATTTTGTTCCACTATGAACTACTATGTCTGCTCCTAGATCTAAAGGCTTTTGATAATAAGGTGTTAAGAATGTATTATCAACAATTACTTTTAAATCTCTTTCTTTAGCTATCTCAACTATTTTTCTTATATCAGTTACCTTCATCATAGGATTTGAAGGT
>Ga0222423_1001316_pt1 | contig 11477 bp, 11 predicted proteins | sample 3A0metagenome_FD_182472 | JGI IMG/M metagenome (GOLD analysis project Ga0222423, IMG submission 182472) | Enriched microbial communities from leaf-cutter ant dump, University of Wisconsin, Madison, United States - 3A0 (version 2) | ecosystem: Environmental > Terrestrial > Nest > Insects nest >...
GTTCCTGACGGAACTGGCGGCGACCATCGAGGAGGACTTCCGCCGCTGGCCGGTCTTCGACAAGACCCCGCGCGTCGCCTCCCACTCCAAGGAAGGCGTCATCGAATTGATGCCGACCAGCGACGGGACGCTCTACGGCTTCAAATATGTGAACGGCCACCCGAAGAACACACGCGACGGCCGCCAGACCGTCACCGCCTTCGGCGTCCTGTCGGATGTGGGCAACGGCTATCCGATGCTCCTCACCGAGATGACGATCCTGACGGCGCTGCGCACCGCGGCGACCTCCGCCGTCGCGGCGAAGTTCCTGGCGCGGCCGAATGCCCGCACCATGGCCATCATCGGCAACGGCGCGCAGAGCGAGTTCCAGGCCCGTGCCTTCCGTTCGCTGCTCGGGATCGACAGGCTCCGCCTCTACGACATCGACGCGTCGGCCACCGGGAAATGCGCCCGCAACCTTGCCGGCCTCGGCTTCACCATCGCGGAATGTACGTCGGTGGAAGAGGCCGTCGAGGGCGCCGACATCATCACCACCGTCACGGCCGACAAGCAGTATGCGACGATCCTCTCGGACAACCATGTCGGCCCCGGCGTCCATATCAACGCGGTCGGCGGCGACTGCCCCGGCAAGACCGAGCTCAGCAAGGACATCCTGCTGCGCTCGGACATCTTCGTCGAATATCCGCCGCAGACGCGCATCGAGGGCGAGATCCAGCAATTGCCGGCCGAGCATCCCGTCATCGAACTCTGGCAGGTCATGACCGGCGAGGCCGAGGGCCGCAAAAGTGCGGGCCAGATCACGCTCTTCGACAGCGTGGGCTTCGCCATCGAGGATTTCTCCGCGCTCCGCTACGTGCGGGAGAAGATTTCCGAGCACGGCATGTTCACCGAGCTCGACCTTCTCGCCGATCCCGACGAGCCGCGCGACCTCTACGGCATGCTGCTGCGCTGCGAGAAGAAGCTCAACGCGGCGTGATTGCCGCAGAGAGCCGAAGAGAATGAAAAGAAGCCCGGCCGTTCCGCCGGGCTTCGTTCTTTCAGAATTCGGTCCATTCCTGTGCGACCGCGGCATTGCCCGCGGATGCCATGCGGACAGCCGTCTGGCGCGTAGGCTGGGCCATGCTGCGCGCCACCTGGCGCAGCGCCGCCGCCGGAGCCGTTTCGTTGCCGAGGCGGAACTGGGCGACGAGCTCGCGGAGCTTTGCCGCCTCGTTGGCAAGTGTCGCGGAGGCCGCGTTGGATTCCTCGACCATCGCCGCATTCTGCTGCGTCGTCTGGTCCATGGCATTGACTGCCTGATTGACTTCGGAAAGACCCGTCGACTGTTCCTTCGCCGAGATGACGATCGCATCCATATGCGTGTTCATCTCGGCGATGAAGCCGCCGATCGTCCGCAGTGCGCCACCGGCCTGCCGCACGAGCTCGACGCCGCCCGAGACCTGGTTCGTCGAATTCTGGATGAGCTGCTTGATCTCCTTGGCGGCGTTCGCCGACCGCTGGGCAAGCTCGCGCACTTCCTGCGCCACGACCGCAAAGCCCTTGCCGGCTTCCCCGGCACGCGCCGCTTCCACACCGGCATTCAGCGCCAGCAGGTTCGTCTGGAAGGCGATCTCGTCGATCACGCCGATGATGTTGGAGATCTGCTGCGCGCTGTCCTCGATCTTGCGCATCGCATCCTCGGCCCTGGAGACGACCTCGGAGGATTCCGTGGCCGACACGTTGGCGCGGCTTGCGACCTCGCGGGCCTCTTCCGTCCGCCTTGTCGAATTGACCACGTTGGACGTGATCTCCTCGACGGCGGCCGCGGTCTCCTCGAGCGAAGCGGCCTGCTGTTCGGTGCGGCGCGACAGGTCGTCGGCGCCGGCCGCGATCTCGCGGGTGCCCGATTCCATGGCGGAGATGCTGCCGGCAATGGCCGAGAGCGTCGAACCAAGCTGGGCGACCGAGCGGTTGAAGTCGTGGCGCAGCGTCTCGAAATCCGCTGCGAAAGCCTCGTCGAGCTGGAAGGAAAGGTCGCCGGAGGCGAGCCGCTGCAGGCCGTCCGCAAGGCCCGACGTCGCGATCCGCAGCCGCTCGGCGGCTTCCGTCTCGGCGCGTTCCTGGGCGGCGAGGCGGTCGGCCTCGGCGCGGCGGCGATTCTCGTCGGCCTCGGCCTCGAGGCGGCGGTTGGCGAGCGCCGATTCCTTGAAGACCTCAGTCGTCGCGGCGATGCGGCCGATCTCGTCGGTGCCGACATAGACGGTCGGCACATCGAGGTCGCCTTCCGCGAGGCGCTGCATGGTGCCGGCAAGCAGCATCAGCGGGCGGGCGGCATAAAGATGGTTGAGGATGCCGAGCACGACGGCGACGACGGCAACGAGGATGGGCACGATCAGGCTGATCGTCTCGACCGAGGAGAGCGCAGCCTGCTGATCGGCCGAGGCGACATCGGCCCGCTTCTGCAGGCTGCTTATCAGCGTTGCCAGCTTGCCGTTGAATTCGCCGACGCGGGTGGTGCCCTCGCCGGTGGCCTCGATGGCGCGGGCAAGCTCGACCGTCATCGGGTCGCGCATCAGGACGATCTGGCGGTTGACAAACTCATCGCGCCAGGCCGCGGCGATGGCCGCCGTCTCCTTGAGCGCGGCGACCTGGTCCGGCGCCGTCTCGGCGAATTCCGCCGCAAGCTCGCTCGCCTTGGTGTCGATCTTGGCGCTTTCGCTTTCGTAGAGCGAAACGAAGTCGCGATTGCCGGTCAGGAGGAAGTTCTTGTAGGCGAGATCGGCTTCCGAGACGGCATCCGACAGATGACCCGTATCGTCGATCAGCGCCCCGATGGCGAGATTGGCCTCGACCAGCTGCGTGGCCGTCGTCGAGCGCATGTAAATCAGGCCGCAGGCGGCCGTCGCGATGATCGTGAGCGTCGCGAAGGCGGCAAAGCCCTTCAGGCTGACGGAGATATTGTTCAACAGGGACATGTCTATGCTCCTCGACACCCTCTGCGCCATACGGCGGCCTTGCGAGGGATTCGGTTGTTGCAGGCCGGGGGCGCTTATGCGCCGGTTTCGGCGCGCCGGGCGAGTTCCGTCAGGTTGAGTTCGACCGTCGCCGCGCCGATGGACTTGCCTTCCGTATCGGTCACGGTGAAGTTCACCTGCCCGCGCCAGACCTTCATCTCATCGTCGAATTCCGGCTCGTCGATGAAGACGGCGTCGGGGGCGACGTCATAGGTCTTCTGGAACTTGGCTTCGTCACCCTGCCAGAAGTCGCTGGTGATCGAGCTCTGCCCCACATTGAGACCGTTCTGGTCCATGATGAATATCTCGGCATAAAGACCGAGCGAGCGTCCCTGCATGCGCGAAAGATAGATGGAGAGGGGATTGGAGAGCGTCGCGGCGATCAGCGGCTTGTCCTCGCTCTCGCGCTCCTTGACCCATTGCTTGTCGAGCGTGTCGATCGTCGTCTGGTCGAGCTTCGACAGCCGCTTGTTCTGGGTGGCGATCGAAATGCGGACGATGTCGCTCTCGATCCACGTCCGCATCTGCTTGATGACCTCGGGCGTGACGAGCTTTTGGATATCGGGTTTTGCAGGTTCGGCCGCAGCGACGGCGCCCGAGAGCGCAAGAGCACTGGCGGCGGTGAGAAGCAGTCGGCCAAGCAGCATGATGATCTCCTTATAGTATGACTAAGTGCAGGCCGAACACTTTAGGAACAGTTAACGTTAAACCCTAAATTAGCGACCGTGACTTGACTTTCGGCAATTCGCATGCAGCGCCCCTCCGTTTCGGAGAGCCGAAACGAACAGGGGAGGTTGTCGATGCAATGAAGGGCGGCAAACGCGCTGCCAAGGCGAAACCGCCGGCGGCGTATTCAGGGAGGAATGGCAGAGCGCGTCCGATCAGTCGAGAGGGATCGCGTTTCCGCCCTTGCGCGCGAAGGCGGGATAGCCGAAGTGAAAGAGAGCGGGCGCGGCAAAGAACCGGCCGTTGGCGACCTGCGAGAGTCAGACATGCCGAGCGCGTCGGCGATATGCGCTCACTTTCGACAGATTCAAGCGACATCGGGGCATTTTCGCCTGCGGGGGAATCGAACTGCCTGTCCTCCCCAGGGGTTCAACGCCATCAATGAGGGCCGCGCATGCGCCGCGGCTACAGCCCACTAAGCGCGATCGTATGTGAACGATGTCAGCAGGGTGGTGACGAAGTTGCTCGCCTTGTCCTTGACGAGCACTTCCGTCCACTCGTTCGTCCCGCGCAGCCGCAGGTCGGAATAGATGCTGTCGACCGCAGCCGCTTCGATACGCTTGATATTTGCCAGAAAGGCCGCCTCTCCGTGCGCATGATACATGTCGCGGATCACTATCCGCAGGATTTCCTGGATAGCGATCTGCCAAGCCGTATTGATCGCCTGGAGTTCGCCGGAGGTTTCAGGCATGGGAGGCTCCCTGGGGTGTGACAGTTATTTGGCAGCGAGCCGCAGAGCCGCGCGTCCGTCCGGATGTCCGAAACCCGGGCACCAGAGCCCAATGGCCTTGCGGTTGGCGGAGCGCCGATCGCGTTGCTGCAAATCAGGCCGACTTGGCCCGTTTGGCGATAAGAGAGGCGGTCGCCGCCTCGCGGTCGTTCAATTCCTTCGCAAGACGGGCTTCTCGAAGCCGCCGGGTCTTTTCCTCGCGGGCCAGAACGAGGGAATCGCGTTCCTCGACAGCGCTGTTGCGGGCGAAGAATTGCGACTGCGCATTGGCGAAGGCGATCTCCGCCTTCTGGCGGGATTTGCTGTGTGTCTGGGACATGGTCTTTTCCGGATGAGACGCCGCAGGATAGCGCGGCAACAAAAAAGGCCAGGCGATCCGCCTGACCTTGCTGGTATCATGCTCTCGACAGTGCCAGTACATCCGTGGTCAACGGAGAGCGGATACCGGGATGCTTCAGGCGGCCTGAAGGTTGCAGGCCGACATCTTGCCCGACTTGTTGTCGCGCTCCAGTTCGTAGCCGATCTTCTGGCCTTCAACGAGCTCGCGCATTCCGGCGCGCTCGACGGCCGAGATGTGAACGAAAGCATCGGCGCCGCCATTGTCAGGCTGAATGAAGCCGAAGCCCTTGGTGGAATTGAACCATTTAACTGTGCCAGTGGTCATGATGAACCCTTTCATAGCAATAAGAGGACCACAACGCTCGCGGCGTTGCAGACGGTGATAGCGATTTTTGAAAGAAAAGGTTCGTTCAGGGCACGGTGCCAGACGCGCGATAACCAAAGCTAAGCAAGCAAATATCGACAATCTACATATAGGACTTCTCTATCGAGATGTCAACTTTTAGTTTTCACCTTGCAATATTCTCAGCATTCGGTTGTAATTCACATGTCCTTTCCACAACCGAAGCCGCTTGGAACTCACAGCATGCCTGTATCGCCCTAACCGGCGATCACGGCCCGGCGGACGACATTTCCCCGGCAAGGTTCGCGCGTTCGCGCGGCATGCCGAAGCCGGTGTCGGGTGCAAGGCCCGCGGCGGGCCGGTTCTCGATCATGTGCAGGGTTCGCCAGTTGCCGAAGCGGTAATAGGCTGCAGCCAGCAGCAGGGAGGTGATCGAACCGGCGGGGAAGCTCCACCACAGCGCGTCCTGGCCGATCACGCTCCGGAATGCATAGGCGAAGGTCGTGCGCACCAGCAGCACGGAGATGACCAGAATGATGAGCGGCGGCATGACGGCGCCGGTCGCCCGCACCGTGGCGAACAGGACGATGGTGATGCCGAACAGGATGAAGGACCAGGAGGCGGCGTTGTTTATGTGGATGGCGATATCTATGGCGGCGCTGTCTCCGGTCAGGAAAAGGCCGAGCACCGCCCGGTCGAACAGGTATAGTGCCATCACCAGCACGCCCGTCAGCACGAGATTGAAGCCGACGCCGGCAGCGGTGATCCGGCCGATCCTGTCCCATCGGCCCGCGCCGACATTCTGCGCGGCCATGGACGAAACCGCAGCGCCCACCGCCAGGGCCGGCATCTGGACATAGGTCCACAGCTGGGCGGCGATGCCGTAGGCGGCCGCGACCCGCGAGCCGTAAGTGTTCACGAGCCCCATCACCGTCAGCGCCGCCGCGGAGATCACGATCATCTGCAGGCCCATGGGGACCCCCTTGACGACGACGAGACGCAGGAGCGCGGCGTCGGGCCGCAGCAGCGCCAGGTCTTCGCCGGCAAGCCGCAACGGATGCCGCCGCGCATAGAGCAGGGCCAGGATCGCAACGGCGCTGACGGTCTGCCCGATGAGCGTGGAGGTGGCCGATCCGGCGATCCCCATCTTCGGAAACGGGCCGATCCCGTCGATGAGCAGCGGGTTCAGCACGACGTCGAGGAAGACGGCGAGCGCCATGAAAACGAAAGGCGTGCGCGAATCGCCCGCGCCGCGTAGCACGGTCATGACGAAGGCGAGCAGGTTCATCACTGGCACCGCGAGGAAGATGATGCGCAGATAGGATCGGGCCAGCGGAAGGGCATCGGCCGGTGTGCCGAGCAGGGTGAGGATCGCGTCGACCCAGACCCAGCCGCAAACCGCGAACAGGACCGAGATGGCCAGGAAGAACGTGGCGCTGGTGCCGACGATACGGCGCGCCTCGGGCAGGTCGTGTGCGCCGACGGACTGCGCCACCAGGATCGTAGCGGCCATGCCGATGCCGAAGACCGTGCCGAGAACGAGAAACAGGACCAGATTGGCGTTGGACGTGGCCGTCAGCGCCGACTCGCCGAGAAACCGCCCCACCCAGATCGCATTGATCGACCCGTTCAGCGATTGCAGGACGTTCGCACCGAGCACGGGCAGCGCGAAGACGAGCAGGGTCCGCGCGATCGGTCCGGACGTGAGATCGCGGGTTTGGCTGGGTTTCGCCACGGCATTCTCCATCGAAGTGAACTGGTTGCCCGGACGTCTATCTACCGCGCCCGCAATTCATGTCCACCCCGTCGTGCATGTGCCGGTGCATGGAGACGACAGCCGGCACCCGCTCTCTGTCGCATCAAGCCGCGAAATAACCTTCCAGCCTGAGCGGCAATCACGGTCATCGCGATAGCCGGTGTCAGGCTGGAAGTGCTTTCATGCCGCTGCTGCGCGCCTCATGTGGCTGACAGCCAGCCAGACGGCGGAGACCAGGAAGTAGAAGGCGCCGAGGCCCGCGTATCCGGCGACATTCGCGATCGACGGCTCGTCAGGCATGCCGGCCTGAGCAATGAAGAAAGCGCCCGCCACTGCCGATTGTCCCCCGCTGAGGATCATTACCCACTGACCGCCGTTCGCCTTCCAGCGGCGGACGGCAGCGCTGAGCTGGAGCAAACCGGAAAGGATCGCCCATATGCCAAAGACGGCAAGCACCCAGTTCACGCTCACGCTCAGGGCGAAGATCACGATGATTGTCATGAGCGAACTGACTGCGAAATTGAACGCCTGGCTGCGGTTCCTTGCCAGTCCGCCGTTTCGCGTCGCATCGATGAAGTTCGCTGCCGCATCCCACGCGGGATAGATGGTGAGCAGCAGAGCGGCAACGGCGAACGACTGCCGTCCCGCGACAAGCGCCGCGATGACCCACCCGATCGAGAATGCCGCCCGCGCAAAATAGTAGCGTTTCAGCCAGTATTCGTTGTCGTTGAGGGTGCCGGGTGTCTGGTTTGTCATTGTATACGTCCTTGTTTTCGGTTGATGGCTGCGCTTCGCCCTTCGCCCGCGAAACGCTCAGATGTAGAAGGCACGGTCGCCGGGAGGCGTTGTCTCGTCCCAGGCCGGCTTTCCGATACGTTCGCTCTCCCCCGAAAGCTTTCGGGATCGCCGGCAGTAAAGATCCACCGTCACTTGACCTCGCCGATCGAGACCCGCCGTAGTGGCCGACTGCCGGGCCGTGACCCAGCGCCCGTCAGGATCGAATTCGTCTGGCAGATACGGACGGGGCTCGATGGCGCCGTCGCCGAAACCGGCTCGATCCCGGCTAGTCGCCTCGACACAACGGCCTCCTTCCCGCCTCACTCGAACATTCGCAGGCACGCGCCACGGCGGCGATCGGCGTCTTGATCATGCTCATCTTCCTACTAGTTGATAGGTAAAAGGATTGCAGTTTGTCCATGGGCGACGGCTCGCCCGCGAGATTATTGGATAGCGGTTGCGGACAGGCGCTGCAGGGCTAGATGGAGCACCGCGGCAAACAGGTCCGGTCGCCCACAGGCGCGCGCCGACAGCATCGCGCCGTGAACGCAGGCAAGGAACGTCTCCGCCTCGATTTCGGGAGAGCTCGACAGGGTGAGGGAACCCGCTATTGCGCCTCGTTCCATGAGGCTGGTCAGCCATCTGGAAAGGAAACGGAAGAAGGCGGTCACTTCCGTCGCGACCTCCGGCGGCAGCGACGGCAGTTCGCTCGCCAGCATTGCGCAAACGCAGAACGGTCGGCTTGCATCCTCAATGCATTTCGCCCAGTGGTCCGCATATGTCCTGAGGATATCGAGGGGTTGACCGCCGCCGTTCTCAAGGGCGGCAACGCCGCTTTGGGCGTCTTCCCGATAGCGCAGCACCAGTGTCCGGACGAGATCCGCCTTGGTCGGAAAATGATGGTGGATGCTCGCCTTGCGTATGCCGACGACGTCCGCAATGTCCGCATAACTGAAGCCATTGTATCCGCCGCTCATGATCAGCGTGCGCGCGGAAGCGAGGATGACGTCGGAGGTGGTCGACAAATTGCTCATGTCCGTCAATCTACCTTCCAGTAGGTAGTTACGTCAAGTGCGAATGCCCGCATGGAGGCTGCGCGAAAAGCAGGGGTGGTGGGAGAGCGGCGGTATTCCATCATGCCGCCGCGATTGATCCTGGCCTTGGAAGCCCGTCGACACGATGTCTTCCTTCCAGATCGCGACAGCCTCGTCAAAGGCGGCAAACTTCGCATGGGCAAGCTCGATGACACGCGCGCTCAGAGGAAGGCGGAGCGAAGGATTTTCGGATTCGATCGCCTTCATCATCAGCGCAACCCCTCTCTCGGGGTCCTCGAGCTGCTTCCATCGTTCGTTACGCGGTAGTTGCCGGCTAGCGTGTAACTAGGGCCGCCTGCAGCCAAACGACAGAAGAAAAAAGCCCGCCACTGGGGCGGGCCAAGTCGCTCGGGGAATAACCGAGCGGGGGATTTGAATTTACAGAACCTTCATGCCGCCGGGGAATCGGCACGCGTACCAGAGGCGGCGAGTGCGAGCCCGGCGAGAACAAGGATCACGCCTGCGGCGAACAGCAGTCCCAGCTTGTCACCGAACAGAAAAGCACTGGCGCCGATACCGAATACAGGCTGCAGGTATTGGACGCTCGCAGCGATGCGAGCGGGAACCATCTTCAGAAGATAGAGCCACAGGATCAGCCCGATCACGGTGACCACGACACCAAGATAGATGACGGCCGCGAGAGCCTGCGCCGTGACGTCGACAGGCTGTCTGGACATTTCCCAGCCTGCGAGCGGCAGGACGGTCACAAGCCCGACGAGCATGTTCCATGCTGCCACAGGCATCAGGCCGTACTTCTCCGTCAACTCGGCGCTCCAGATGTGGTAGATCGCAATGCCGACCGCTGAGATCAGCATCAGGACGACCCCGGAGACTGTCGTTCTCGATATGTCGTCGACACCCGGTCCGCTGCCGATTGCTACAAGGGCGATCCCGAAGAAGGCGGCGAGAAGGCCGCTCCATTGCAGCGGCGTCACCGGCTGCCTGAAGCGGACGGCGGCCAGAATGACGATGAACAGCGGGATGGTTGCCGAAAGGATGGTCGCAACGGAGGCCGATGTGCCCTGCACGCCGAAGGACTGTGCGACGTTGCCGAGCGTGATGCCCATGACGCCGAGGCCGACGATGGGAAGAACTGCCTTTGCCGGAACCCGCAGCTCCCGCCGAGCCAGGAACATCATGAGCGGCACGGCGACCATGAAGCGGAGCGCCGTCAGCGTCATGGGAGGAATACTGCCGAGACCGAGTTTCGTGATCGGGATCGAAAGCCCCCACATCAGCGCCAGCAGAAACATGGCTCCAAGACTATTCAACGAGAGGGGGCCTGTCGATGTGAGCGGTTGAGGCGTGATCGTTACGTCAAGGGAATTCTGGGACACTTCTAGGGCCTATGGAATTGGCACTGGCTTGCGGCTGTGTCATGTGTAGGCTGGGATTCACCCGCCCGACAAACCATTTGTTCTCACAGGATGCGTGATGTCAGATCACGCATATACCGATGGCCGACCAGCTTCCCCCGCTTCAGACACTCCGCGCCTTCGAGGCGACGGGCCGGCGCCTGAGCATGACGCTCGCGGCACAGGAGCTTCACCTGACCCATGGTGCGGTGAGCCGTCAGATCAAGGCGCTGGAGGACTATCTCGGCGTACCGCTCTTTCGCCGCCTGACCCGCAGGATCGAGCTGACCGAGGCGGGGCAGGCTTTTTTCAGCACCGTGACACGGCTGCTGTCGGAACTCGCGCGTGAGGCGGAGGAGTTGCGCCGAAGGAGTGACACGTCGCGTCTGGTCGTGAATTGCAGCGTTTCCTTTGCCAGCAAATGGCTGACGCCACGCCTTCACCGCCTGATGGCAAATGCTCCCGACCTCGATATTCATCTGGAAGTGACCGATGCGCCCGTAGATTTCGCGGCAGGCCATGTCGACGTGGCGCTGCGCTACGGAGACGGCGAATATGCCTTCGCGGCGGCCGAGCGCATCATGAACGAAACGGTTTCGCCGGTTTGCTCCTCCGACTATCGCGACCGAATGGGCGGCCTCCATACGATGGACGATCTGGCAAACTGTCAGCTGATCCACGAGATCGGGATGCTCACCACATGGGAGCGGTGGTTCGCGATGATGGGGCTGCCGTATCCGGGCGGGCGCGGCCCCGGATACAGCCATGGCAGCATGTCCATCGATGCTGCCGTCCGCGGGGCCGGCGTCGCGCTCGGCCGAAGCGTCCTTGTCGCGGAGGACCTTGCTGCCGGCCGCTTGATATCACTCTTCCCGCTGGCAAAGCTTGAAGTCGCGTGGGGCTACGACCTGATCTACAGGATCGGCAATCAGGATCACCCGAAGGTCCGCATTTTCCGGGACTGGATTTTACGAGAGGTATGGGAGTTCACGCGAAGCATGCAGGGATAAAGCGCTTCCATTTGGCGTGAAGCCGATATCATCGGCGCTGGCTCGAATATCCACTTATGGCCTCATTGTCATCGTTCGGAGCGCTTCCGTCGCCGCCCGGAACCTGCGTTGGTTCTGGATACGAACGATTTGCATGAGGAAGCGACAGGCGCATGAACAAACGCTACCCCAGCCCGTCGAAAAACATAGTGAGTGCCTGGACAATCGATAATCGTTTAGCCTCAGCGCTCGGCGGCCTCAGACTCTAGAGCGGGATGCTCTTGAATTGAATCGGTCTGGGATTCCCAATTTGGCGTATTTGTGATTCAAGATGCTGCTGGAATGGAGGCCAGCATCTTATGGTGAAGGCCTATT
>Ga0222423_1001318_pt1 | contig 11468 bp, 3 predicted proteins | sample 3A0metagenome_FD_182472 | JGI IMG/M metagenome (GOLD analysis project Ga0222423, IMG submission 182472) | Enriched microbial communities from leaf-cutter ant dump, University of Wisconsin, Madison, United States - 3A0 (version 2) | ecosystem: Environmental > Terrestrial > Nest > Insects nest >...
TTTCAGCATTCTCATTGTAGTGATAGGAATTTTTTATTCGTGCAAAAAAGAAGCACCAAAAGAGACCTACATCAGCGGAGAAACCGTTATTTATACCGACGAATCGCTTCAACCGATATTGGAGGATCAAATCAGTGTTTTTGAGAATTCGTATTCGGCTAAACTGAATCTGATTTCGAAGTCAGAATCAGAAATCATCAACTTGATGATCAATGATTCCATCCGTTTGGCTGTCTTGACTAGAATGCTTAATAAAGACGAGGAAATTACTTTCAATCAAAAAGGAATAACCCCTATTATTACTCGATTTGGATTGGATGCTGTGGTGTTTATTACTAACAAAAACTCGAACGATTCATTAATCGAATTAGAGCGCATTGTAAAACATCTAAAAGGAGAAGAAAAACTCGGTAAAGAATTAGTATTTGACAATCCAAATTCAGGCGCTATCCGATTGCTGTTTGATAAAGCACAAATCAGTAGAGAAAATCAAACGATTTATTCTAAATCATCTCCGGCAGAACTTATAAAATACATTTCCGAAAATGACGATTTTATTGGGGTAATTGGCATCAATTGGTTAACACAAACTCCAAATGAGCTACAACAATACACAGAAAACCTCAAAATTCTACACCTACAAAATGTTAAAAACGATTCATCCGACACTGAATATTATTATCCGTCTCAAGCCAATATAGCAAAGAAATCTTACCCGTTAACCCGCGAAATTTATTTGTTAAATTACCAAGGAAAAGACGGTTTGGGTATGGGTTTTGCATCATTTGTAGCGTCAGACATCGGACAAAAGATTGTTCTGACTTCGGGCTTAGCGCCGATGAAATTAGACCAACTGAAAGTTAACATTATAAAGTAAATTAAATAAATATAATAAGATGAGAACAATTAAATTTTTAAGCCTTTTACTTATTGGGTATAGCGTTCAGGCACAAGACCTGAACCAAGCCAAGCAAGCTATTGACGCCGAGAAATATCACCAAGCTAAATCTATCTTAAAAAACCTTATACAAACCAATTCAGATAAAGGTGAAAATTATTTTTATTTAGCGGATATTTATCTTACCCAAAAGGAAAATGATTCTGCAGCCATGTATTTGAATCAAGGTTTAAAAGCTAAATCAAACGCACACTTAAACTATGTCGGATTAGGACATATCGACTTAAATAAAAACAACCTGCAAGGTGCTGCGGTGAATTTCGACAAAGCTCTTGAAAACATCAAAAAACGCGATGTAGAAGAACTTATTCAAGTGGGTAGAGCGTATCTAAATTCAGATAATGCCGACCCTAAAAAAGCGATTGAATATTTGACTCAAGCAAAACAAGCGGATCCAAAATCGGCAGTTGTATTGTTGTATTTAGGAGATGCTCATTTGGCAGATAAAAACACCAACGAAGCTTTCAGAGCTTATCGCGATGCACAATCTTTGGATAAAGATTTAAAAAGAGCGACTTTGCAAATGGCTGTAATTACCAAAAATGCCAAAGCATTTGAAGAAGCAGTATCTTCATTTAATCAAATTGCAGCCAAAGACCCAAATTATGGTCCGGTATATCGCGAATTGGCAGAAACTTACTATTATTGGGGTTCTGACAATCTAAAAAAATATAAAGAATATAACCAAAAAGCGCTTGATTACTACAGAAAATACATGAGCTTAACCGATAGTTCATTAGATTCTAAAATGCGTTATGCAGACTTCTTGATTCTAACAAAAGAATATGCTACGCTACAACAAGAAGCACAAAAAATGATGGCTTCAGGTGAAGTGAATCCTAGAATTTACAGATATTTAGGGTATGCTGCATTCGAGAACAAGAACTATCAAGAAAGTATCAACGCACTTACTACGTTCTTACAAAAAGGAAACAAAATCATTGGTCGTGACTATTTGATGTTAGCCAAAGCTAAATTAGCTCTAGCTAAAAAAGATGGAGTAATCAGTGATGTGGCAAAATTTGACGAAGCATTAAAAGACTTAGAAGATGCTGTAGTAAAAGATCCTTATGCAGGAAGTGAATTCAGCCAATTGGGTGAAGAGTTGTATAAAGAAAAATTATACGAAGCTGCTGCAAAAGTATTCGCTCTAGCGATAAAAGATCAATCATCTAGCACTTATGCACTCGACAACTTATATTTAGGTAATGCTATTTTGTTCCACACTTCGTCTCTGCAAGCAGATGTAGAAAAGTTTACACCGGATCAAAAAGCAGACTATCTCGCTCAATTGCAAAAAGCAGATGAGGCTTATGCTGAAGTTATCAAAACCTATCCTACTACACACGATGCTCACTTGAACAAAGCGAAAATCAACTGAAGAAGCCCTTGACAAAGCGGTCATCAGCTACGAAGATTATATCCGAATCGTAAACGAAAAAGGAGAAGCAGAACTTTCTAAAGAAAGAACAAAGAGAGAATTAGTGGGAGCTCACACGTTTTTAGGTTCTCGTTATACAGCTAAAAACGATAAAGCAAAAGCATTGGAGCACTTCCAAAAAGCACTAAGCTTTAACCCGACCGAAGATATTGCTAAATACATCAATCAATCAATCAATGTATTGAAAAAGTAATTAAACCAAACTACTATTATTTAAGATTCCTCACTAGTTGGGGAATCTTTTTTTGTAGATATTCCACTAAAGCATTTACTGATAAGCCGCATTCTTGGAGTAATTCTTCGATTGTTCCGTGCGAAATAAATTCATCCTTTATTCCCAAAACATCAATAGGAATTTGGTATTTATTTTCGGAAGCAAATTCTAAAATAGCCGAACCAAATCCACCTTTTACGGTGCCTTCTTCAACGGTAATTACACTTTTATACTGTTGGAAAATATGATGTAAACACGCTTCATCGAGTGGCTTTACAAATCCGAAATGATAATGAGCAAAATTATCGGAAACAGTATTCGCTACTGATTGTAAAGCTTCGATAACATTTTGCCCGATAAAACCTGTCGAGAGAATCGCTATAGTTTTTCCTTCTTTAAGTTCAATGGCTTTGCCGTATGGTATTTTCTGAAAATCCTTTTGCCAATTAATATGCACACCTCTTCGACGCGGATAACGAATAGCAATGGGCGAATGCAAATCGGTTTGAACCGTAAACAGAATATTTCTGAGTTCTATCTCATCTAGTGGTGAAAATACCATCATATTTGGAATACATCTCAAATATGCCAAATCAAACACTCCATGATGAGTCGCCCCATCCTCGCCTACTAATCCGGCTCTATCCAAACAGAATATAACCGGCAGATTCTGTAGTGCTACATCATGTATAATTTGGTCATAGGCGCGTTGCATAAAAGTCGAATAGATATTACAATACACTATCATGCCTTGTGTAGCGAGCCCAGCCGAAAGTGTCACAGCATGTTGCTCGGCTATACCGACATCAAAAGCGCGCTCTGGAAATTTTTCCATCATATACTTCAAAGAACTTCCGGTTGGCATAGCCGGAGTGATTCCCATAATCTTAGGGTTCTGACGAGCCAATTCCAGAACAGTTAATCCAAATACATCTTGGAATTTTGGTGTTAAAGCCTTTTGTAAAACGGGATGAATCTCGCCGGTAATTTTATCAAATTTACCCGGCGCATGATACACCACTTGGTTTTCTTCGGCTTGTTTTAATCCTTTTCCTTTGGTGGTGATGATATGAAGTAGATTTACTCCTTTTTTATCTTTCAGCTCAGACAATACGTCTATCAATTTGGGTAAATCATGTCCGTCTATCGGGCCGTAATAATTAATATTTAAAGAACTAAATATATTACTTTGAGAAGTAGTGGAACCATTCCGAATGGTGGTCAAATAGTTCTTAAACGCTCCTACACTTGGGTCAATCCCGATAGCATTATCATTGAGCACGACTAGCATATTTACATCCGATACGCCTAAATGATTCAATCCTTCCAATGCCATCCCTGACACTATAGAAGCATCTCCGATTACCGCAATGTGATTTTTATGATGCTCGCCTTTTAATTTAGAAGCAATTGCCATTCCGAGTACTGCCGAAATCGAAGTAGACGAGTGTCCGGTACCAAAAGCATCATACACACTTTCGCTCATTTTCGGGAATCCGGAAATACCATCTTTTTGGCGATTGGTATGAAAAACATCTTTTCGACCGGTCAAGATTTTATGTCCATAGGCTTGATGACCTACATCCCACACCAACAAATCATCGGGTGTATTAAACACATAATGTAAAGCAATGGTAAGTTCTGTAGCTCCCAAACTCGACCCTAAATGCCCTTCTTTGACCGAAATAACATCAATAATGAACTCACGCAATTCCTTAGCAAGCAATGCAAGTTCGGCAAGAGATAGTGCTTTTACATCTTCGGGAGTATGAATTCGAGCTAGAATATTACTTTTCATTAGTGATTAGATAGCCCTGCAAAGGTACAATTATTAAATATATGTCAAGGTAGTGGTGATAAATCCAAGAATAATGAATTATTTAAAAATAGGTTTACAAAAGAACAGCTTTAAGTATTATGTCCGTAAAATCTACTCTTAAAAAACATTCGTATAAACAAATTAAATCTATGTATACAATTGTACATGCGTTTAACAAAAAATAACATTATCATATTTTAACACTTAAATTATTTTATTTAATATTTTTTTATATATTCGTAAAGTTAATTCTAATTTTGAGAAATTATGGAAAATTTTATTTTCAAGCCCTCGAATTCCATTCGAGGCAACACTACAAAACGATGGCTTCATCTGCTATCGTTTTTTATGATGTCATTTATATGGCAAACAGGGTTTTCCCAAACAGGCACTGTTCAAATTGGCTCTGGCAGCGTTAGTTCTGCGGCAGATGAAAGAATTCCTGTAGCAAATTATGTTTATAATTATAGCCAACAGATTGTGACAGCTGCTGAATACGCAGCTGGAGGAGGAGTCTCTGGTCCTATTACCAAAATAAGGTATCAAACTACCACTTTAGGGACACTTTCTGTATGGAATAATTGGACCGTTTATATTGGCAACACCAATAAAACTTCATTTGCCTCGAGTAGTGATTGGGTACCCGTAAATCAATTAACACAAGTATTTAGCGGAACTATCACGCCTAATCCAGTAAATAATCAATGGTTTGAAATTGTATTTAGCCAGCCTTTTAATTATACTGGTGGGAATATAGTAATAGCTGTAGACGAGAACACAAGTGGTTGGACATCTGCTCCTAATTTCTTGAGTTATACTTCTACTTCAAATTCAGGGATTATGTATAGAAATGATAGCACTAACCCTAATCCTTCGAGCCCTCCAACAGCAACTTACAGGGTGTCTATTTTACCTCAAATTCAGTTTGAAGGGACTTTAGCTTCTTGTCTGCCTCCTACAGGTCTTTCTTTATCAAAAACCTCACTTACAAGCTTAGATGCTTCATGGATAGGAGACGCTGAAAGTTATCAAATTGCAATTAACACATCGGCTACACCTCCTGTCTCAGGAAGTGGTCCGTTATATGGAAACACTGCTTCCGCAGGCAATCTGATAACTGGTGAAACTTATTATTTACACATTCGCTCAATATGTGATGGTGAATTTAGTGGCTGGGCAACATCATCTCCTTTACTTTTAGATTATTGTGTGTCTTATCCTACTAATTCTGCTGATACCAAAATAACTACTCTTACTTTAGGCAATGACGTAAGACCAGGTGTAGCAGGAGCAACTACTTATACAAACAGAACAGCAGAGGCCCCTCTTGTCATCCAACAGGCAGTTCCTACTTTTTTCAGTCTTACAGCAGGATCATCAACAACTGATCAATATGCAGCTTATAGTAAAGTATTTATTGACTTGAATAAAGATGGTGATTTTGATGATGAAGGAGAATTAATATTTCAAGATTCTCATGCCACTACTCCTACAACAGAACGCACACAAACAGGAACTATAACTATCCCTGTTTCAGAAACATCATTAGGTAACACCAGACTTAGGATTGTTTTGAGAGAAAGTGGCGATTCAACTACTACAGTTGCTTGTGGTACTTATGGTTACGGAGAAACTCAGGATTATACGATATCTATTACAGTAGCTCCAAGCTGCCTACCTCCAACAACACTTACAGCAACAGCTATAACAACTAATACTGCTTCATTAGGCTGGGCAAGTGCTGGAAGTAATTTTGACATCAAATGGGGAGTACAAGGGTTTAATTTAGAAAATGAAGGCTCTCTGGTTTCAGTACAAACTAATCCTTATTCTCTTACAGAACTTGCTCCTGCCACGGCTTATCAGTTCTATGTACGTCAGAATTGTGGAAATGATGATTTAAGTCCTTGGGCAGGTCCTTTCAACTTTGTTACTGCCTGTACAGTTCCTGATGCTCCAACTGCTATGACATTTACGTCTGTTACTACTACAGGTACTACCATAAATTATACAGCTCCTGCAAATGATCCTACGGGATATACGATTTTCAGAAGTACGAGCAACATACCGCCTGTTTTATCTAACGGTACATCTTATACTGTTAATCAGTCCACAGCGGTTGCTTCATTGACATCCGAAGGAAGAACTTATTTTTGTATAGCTAACCCTACAACACTTTCTGGTTCGGCAAGTTCTCTTACAGCCAACACACAGTATTATTATTATGTATATTCAAGGAACGCTCAGGGCAACTGTACAGGATTCCCTTGGTATTCAGCTACAGCTTTATCAGGGACTATGGCTACACCATCTGCGGCTCCTACAGCCTTTGTATCAAGCAATATTGCTTTTACTACAGCTACAGTAGGCTGGACAGTTCCTGCTGCAGGAGGTGGTGCAGGGACATATACTTATAGTGTCGAAGTAGCTACTGATTCAGGATTTACCAATCAAATAGCAGGTTCTCCTTTCAACACAAGTACAAACTCTTACAATCTTACGAATCTTACACCGGGAACATTTTACTACGTACGTGTAACAACTAACAATGGTTTTTCAAACAGCACTGCTCTGACAGGTAATATCACAACATTATCTCCTGGACAGGTTGGTTCAGGTACAACCACAAATTCCATAATGCCTATTGTGAGTAATTATGGCTATAATTATAGTCAACAAATTTACACTAAGGCACAGGTTGAAGCTAATTTGGAAGAAGGGCATAATTTCATTACCAAAATCAAATTCTACTATAACGGAAATAGCTCAACTGCCACTCCAGGAACATCACCAGAAACAACAACTTTCAATAACTGGACAGTATATCTTGGCAATACAGTAAAAACATCTTTTTCTTCTAATACTGACTGGATAACTATCGATAATATACAGCAATCTTTTTCAGGCACAGTAACTTTCCCTGCTGCCGGAAACTGGATGGAAATTATTTTAGACACCCCTTTCCAATGGGATGGGGAAAGCAATATTGTAGTGGCTGTAGATGAAAACAGCGATAGTTTTGGAACTTTAGTATATTGGCGTTCATTTACATCTACAGCAAATACAGGTATTTATTACCGTGCCGATGGTACTAATAATAACCCTAATCCTGCTTCACCTCCAACTGCAACAAATCGAGTGAGTGCTCTTGCTCAAATCGTTTTTGAAGCTATAGAAACTCCCGAATGTTTGCCTATTAGTGGTGTACAAATAACTGAAATTACACCTTATACTGCAAAAGTTGAATGGGCAGGTGAAGATGATTTCTATATCTTAGAATATGGATTAAGCGGATTTACTCAAGGAACAGGAACATTATTAGAAGACACGGACAACCCTACTCTTTTAGGAAATCTTCTTTCTGAGACTACATATCAAGTTTATGTACGTCAAATGTGTGGTTCAAATGAAAGTCCTTGGGCGGGTCCATATACATTCACAACAGCAATAGCTTGTCCTGCTCCTACAGCAGGTACTTCTACAGGGGTAACTGCAAAATCAGCTACTCTTAACTGGACAAGCACTGGAGATACTTTTATAATTAACTGGGGAACAGGAACTTTTGCAGCAGGTGAGGGTTCTAATACAGAAACGTCTATCTCAGGAACTTCCTTTACTTTCCCTAATAACCTGAGCGGAGTCACTACATACAGATGGTTTGTACGTCGTGATTGTAGCGGGTCAAATGATGGTTTAAGCGCGTGGTCAGGACCATACACCTTTACAACACTAATAGCTAACGACAACTTCGCAGATGCATTACCTGTGGTATGCGGACAGACTTACACAGGTACTACTGTTGGTGCTACAAATGACCAACCCAACCCAGCAGTATTTACAGTTGCAGATACTTTATCACCTAATGTTTGGTATTCTTACACCGGAACAGGTCAACCTCAACAAATCAATTTAAGCTTATGTGAGTCTGGATATGATACAGCGATTTTAGTTGCTACCGGAACAGCAGGAAACTTAACTTGGATTGCTGGTAATGATGATTCTTGCGGAGTAAGTGGACACAGATCTCAAGTTGAATTTACTTCTGACGGAACTACCACTTATTGGATTATGGTTAGAGGATATGGTGTAACATCAACAGGAACTTATGAGTTGGTAGTAGCATGTACAGAAGCCTGTACTCCTGCAACAACCAATGACGAATGTAGTACGGCTTCTGCTCTAACACTAGGTACTCCATTAGTAACAGGAAATCAATGTGCCACCTCAAGTGACGTAAATTACCCTACTTGTAGTGGTGGTACTCAATTTAGTTCTCATTTTGACAGTTGGTATAGTTTTAATTCTGGAGCTAGCGGACAAGTGTCTGTTTCTATTGCTGTAGAATCCGGAGAAGTAGGATTTGCAGTATATAGCGGTTCTTGTGGAACTACCATGACCTCTATTGCTTGTATGGCTCCGACCGCAACTTCAAATTCTACAATAGTTACTGTACAACCAAACACTAATTATTTTGTGAGAGCGTATTCTAGAACTACCGCAACAAGAGGAGTGTTTACACTTGCTGTTAATTCTTTCTGTATACCAGGAGAATGGACGGGAACAACAAATTCTACATGGACTACAGCTAGTAACTGGTGTGGAAGTGTTGCCCCTACAACTCTATCAAACATCCTTATCCAAGCAGATAGACCAAACTATCCTGTTATTTCTTCTGATGTAACAATTGGTTCATTAACCGTAGAAAACGGAGCTTCACTTACTGTAAACTCTAATACACTTACTGTAGGAGCCATAAACGTAGCTTCAGGTGGAACTATGACAGTGAACAGTGGTGCTACTCTTTGGCAAGAACCTGGAACTGTAAACACAGGGAATGTAACTATCCAACGAAATGTTACATTACAACACCTTGACTATACGGTATGGTCTTCACCAGTTGTTGGTCAAGCGCTTCAAGCATTCTCTCCGAATACATTGCCAAACCGTATTAGAGATTATGTAAATAACGTATGGGTAGCTGTACCAAACGTGAATGCAAACTTCACACCTGGTAAAGGATATATGTTCCGTGCTCCAAACGTATTCGAGCCAGAATTCTACCCTAATGCTTACACTTGGACAGGTTCATTTACAGGTGTGCCTCAAACGGCTGATGAAGTTGTAGTGCCATTTACTGTAGCTTCGAATCACCAATCGGTAGGTAACCCGTATCCAACGGCTATTGACGCCAATTTATTCTATGATGAAAACGATCCTACTTTTGTAAATAATACGGGTACAGACATCTTAGGGGCTATGTACATTTGGATGACAGACAGAAGTGATATTGCTGCTACAGGAGGTGATGCTTGGGCTCTTTATAACCCAATCACAGGTGGAACTAACCCTGGTGGAGGTACTCCTCACAACGGAATCATCCCTACAGGACAAGGTTTCTTACTTCGTACGCGTAAACCTATAGCTGAGCTTCCTTCTGTGAAGTTTACAACAGACATGAGAATTGCTGCTACAGGAACTTTCTATAGAAATGCAACTCCGGAAAGACACAGACTTTGGTTAAACCTTGCCAATCAAGAAACTGTACTTAACCAAACACTTGTCGCGTATGTTGAAGGCGCAACACAAGGATTTGATTCTAGTATTGATGCTGAAGCATTGTCTAACAATGGAACCGCTCTTTATAGCTTAGTGGATAATAACACTAATAGCTTCATGATTCAAGGTCGTGCTTTACCATTTAATGATTTAGATGTAGTACCAATGGGCTTTAGAGCTGCAAACGCTGGAACTTATACTATTTCATTAGCAAACTTCGACGGAGTATTTGAAGAGGGGCAAGATATCTTCTTGGTTGATGCTCTAAATCAAGTAACTCATAACCTAAAAGAAGCTAACTATACATTTGTTTCAGAATCAGGTGAGTTTAACTCAAGATTTAGCGTGGTGTATCGTCAAGATGCGCTTAGCGTAGCTAATCCGGATCTAAACAACAATTGGGTAGTATATCCGAAAAACGGTCAATTCCAAATCGAAACCCTTGGTTTTGAAATGAAACAAGTTATTGTTTATGATATGTTAGGTAGAACCGTTTACCAAAGCAAAGCTGATGGTAACAATCACCTAGTAGATGCTATAAACGCTAACCAAGTATTGATTGTAAAAGTGGTGACTACAGACAATGTAATCCTTACCAAAAAAGTAAATAACTAATCCAATACGTTATTTCAAATACTTTAAAGGCTGTCAGAAATGACAGCCTTTTTTTATGGTCTAATCCTGAAATAAATTGACTCCAAATCGACTTATTATGAGACATTCAGATGCCGATAGGAAAACCTCATTAAAACCAAAGCATAAAAAAATATCTACCCCATCCGGAAGTAGATATCTCAATCATTTATCTTATAAATAAAGTTTTTTAGTGGAAGGTAAAGTTCACAAAAACTGCTCGCGTTCTCATAGACTCAATATTACTTGTCCATGGACTTTGTGGGTCATTGTCTTGAATTAGCTCATCTTGCATCCCGAATACTCCTCTAATAGAAGGCGAAAATATAAACCACTCAAAGAAAATATCCACCCCGAAACCTAATTCATAATTATAGGTCCAATTTTTCATTCGGAAACGTTGTTCGGAGTTGTCGTCTTGCGCATTAAAATTACTCGACAAATTAAGCGCTGCCGACACTCCACCAACCAAATACGGTCTCAGATTTCCGGTTCTAAGTGATGAGACTTTTAGCAATAACGGAATATGAATATAAGTTGACTTTACTTCTCTTAATCGATCACGCGGATTTTCAAATCCAGGAAAGGTAAGATTGCGTTGCGTATAATAAAGCCCTGGTTCTAATCGCAAGTCAAAATATTCGTGCAAACGCAAATTGCCGACTAATCCTACATTGAAACTCATCGGAGATTCTACCAAAACCTCCGGAGCATCTTCTTTATAATCGAATTTAAAATCATAGGTATTGAACCCCAAAAAGTACCCCCAATGGACGGTTTGCTTTTGGAAGTTCTCCATATTAATAATCGGATCTTTACTGAAAACGTTAAACTGGGCGTGTAATTC
>Ga0222423_1001319_pt1 | contig 11467 bp, 11 predicted proteins | sample 3A0metagenome_FD_182472 | JGI IMG/M metagenome (GOLD analysis project Ga0222423, IMG submission 182472) | Enriched microbial communities from leaf-cutter ant dump, University of Wisconsin, Madison, United States - 3A0 (version 2) | ecosystem: Environmental > Terrestrial > Nest > Insects nest >...
ACAATCCGACAGAATATGCAAAACACATAAATTGTCCGACACTTTTACTTTACGGAGCACAAGACGAAAAAGTAAGTAGAGAAGAAATAGATGAAATCTTCACTAACCTGGACGGGCAAAAAAACTTAAAGATTTATCAAAACGCAGGACACGAAAACTATTTGACAAAGTACAAAAGCGAATGGACGCAAGACATACAACAATTTTTGATGACAATAAAATAGAAAGGGCAGTCGCCCATCGCCCAATACGCGGTCCGTTAGCGGTCATTGCACCACAAAACTCAAAAAAACACAAAACAATAAATCTAAACGACATATTTTGACTGAGTGGAACTTTATGTTTGCTGAATTAAAACCTTAAAAACAGTACGAATGATAAACCCTTGGATAGAATTTTGTAAATCATTTGACGATACGAATCTAGTTTTGAGTGAAGAAAAAGATGTAATTAAAGAATTTAATAAAGCAACAAGTGAAGAATTTAAAATTCAGTTTTTCCCTTACCATTCTAAAAAATACAAACCTATTCCTAAAAAAATATTGCAAAACAATAACTTTGAGGAATATTTACCTTCACAAGAGTATAACTTTCAATTAGTACGAGAAGCAATACATAGAAATGCAATCATAGTAATTCCTCGTGCAGTCAAAATATGGGAAAAAGCCATTCCTGAATTAAAAAGCTATCAACAGAAATATTCAACTAATAGTTATGGAAATATTATTTTGTCTGAGAAAAACTTGGGCAATGGTTATTCAGTCATAATAGAAAATTTAAATCAAGATAAGATATGAATTCACCAAGAGTAGTAACACACGGAGGAGTAACTTTAAATTTGGCTACAATCAAATGTTTTAAATTACAAACCAACATTGATTTAGGAAAAACAAATGTAATGGTTATAGAACACAAAACGCGATTTGACTATATTCAACATCCGGAAACAGGAGAATATGAAAAACAAGAATATAACGAAATAACAGAAGTTGAATATTCATCTCGCGAATCAGCAGATGCTTACAGAAACGAATGGGAAGAAATTTGGCAAGATTATTTAGACGACCAGGGATAAAATTCAGGCATTTATTTTGTAAATTCGTTACTCACTGAAAACGAGATATGGCAAAAAATAGGATTTTAAATGTAAACGAAGCTACAATTGCTGTTATTCATCAAAATGAAACTGACTTTATCAGTTTGACTGATATGACCAAAGGGTTTAACGAGGGCAGCAGTTTGATAGGGAAATGGATAACGAATAAAAATACTTTGGAATACTTGGGCGTTTGGGAAAAAATCAACAACCAAAATTTCAATTACCCCGAATTCGGGGTAATTGAACAGGAAGCAGGAACAAACAGGTTTATAATGTCTGTCGGGCAATGGATTGATAGAACAAAAGCTGTCGGAATGCTTGTGAAAGCAGGAAGATACGGAGGAACTTATGCGCATAAAGACATTGCCTTTCATTTCGCAATGTGGTTAAGTCCCGAATTTCAGATTTATTTAGTTAACGAATTTCAAAGACTAAAAGACGATGAAAATGACCGCTTAAAATTAGATTGGAATTTACAGCGAACTTTAGCAAAAGTTAATTATCAAATTCACACAGACGCAATCAAAGAAAACCTCATACCGAAAGTAATAACCAAACAACAGGCAAGTTTCGTCTATGCAAACGAGGCCGATTTGTTGAACGTTGCTCTTTTCGGAATTACAGCCAAAGAATGGAGAGACAACAATTCAGATAAAAAAGGAAACATCCGAGATTATGCGACTTTGGAACAATTGGTTGTTTTGAGCAATATGGAAAGTATAAACGCTCTACTTATCGGACAAGGCCTGTCTCAAAGTGAACGACTTATTCAATTAAATAAAGTTGCCATAAATCAAATGAAATCTTTGCTTGACAGTAAAGCCATAAAAAAGCTGAAATAAAACGTAGATAGCAAACGAACTGCCAATATTAGTAAGCATTCCACCCCGGCGGGCGCAGTGCACAACTCCGATTTTCAGAAACCAACAAAAAAACCGTTTTCTTTCACTTATTATTGCTAATTTTAGTTGCAGAAAACGGTTTTGCTGCGTTCGGGTTTTGTCGAAGTTTCGGCTTCTTTATTCCCGTGAAACATAAAGCCCGAACCGTTAGTGGTAATTTTTCAAAACCAACAAAAAACAATAAATGAAGACAATATTTTTAATTTTTACATTATTCTTTACAAATCTGTTTGGACAAAATACCGAAGTGACTACAAAAGCAAACGAAAAATCATTTCCAACAAATCTAAACGAAGGAAATTTTAAGAAACTTAAAAAATTTAATGGACAAATCGTTGCATTTGACGGAATAATTGAACAAATCGAAAATAGCAGAAATAATACACCATTCTACAAACTTAGAATAGGAGAAAATAATTATTTGTGGACAGTTTTGATGTTTAAGAATGATAAAAATGGAATTGGCGACCAAATAAGAGTGGTTGGATATTTAAGACCTTCTGCCCCCAACGAAACAGAGAAAAAATATTTAACGGGGAAATATATGGTTCTATCGTTTGGACTTGTTGATATTAAAAACTCGAATTTTCTATTTATTAGTGGGGCTGAAATACAAAAACAAGAATGGATTGAAGGGAAAATTCCAAGTTCAAAATAAAAAACTGCCACTAACATGAACTGTGTAAAAAAACAAATTCCTCAGACAAATTTTTCTAAATAATCCGGTCTGTATAAAGTTCCGTTTCTGACACAGCCAAATACTATTTTCAGCAATTTATTACATACCGGCAATCAATGCCTGTTTTTTGTTCTTTCCACAGCCGTACATTCGGGAAATTTCACACAAAACCGTTTTCTTTCCTTTTTTAATTTATCTTAGTTGCAAAAAAAACGGTTTTGTTGCGTTTGGGCTCTTTATTCCCGTGAAACACAAAGCCGTGAAACGTTGCGCGTCATGATATAGCGCCACCAAAACATCAAATAACAATAGCATGAAAAGTCCCCTAAAAGCCAATCGATATTTTACCAACAGAGAAAATCATTTTGTTTCATTTCATAACTCTATAAGAAGTTTAAAAGATAAAAAATATAGTGTTTTAAATTTTTATGGTGTTGGAGGAATAGGAAAAACCCGACTGAAAGAAGAGTTAATAAAAACAGTCACAAATGCAAATATAATCGTCTCAAGTAGTTTGAATTTTCAACAGGAGGAGTATAGAAATGTTTCAACCGCCTTGTATTTATTATATAAAGACTTGAAATCTAAAAAAATTCAATTCCCAACTTTTGAAATTGCACATGCAATTCATTGGCAGAAAATTCATCCCGAACAATCCATTTCCAAAAGCGGATTGCCTTATATTGAAGAGGGAAGCATTGTATTTGATATATTATCTATAAGCCAGGATATACCAATTGTCGGACTTATTCCTAAAATTACTTCAATATTGCATAAAGCAAAAAAGGGATTTGATAAATGGTGGATAAAAAATGGAGAAAGGGAGTTAACGTTAATCCAGCAACTTGAACCTCATCAGATAGAAGAATACTTGCCATATTACTTTGCTTTGGATTTAAAAGACTATTTAGAAACTTATTCCAAAGACATCATTTTTTTTGTAGACACTTATGAGTCTCTTTGGGAAAAAGAAGACGACAGGAAAAAAGAAAAGTTTTTTGGCAAAGACCGATGGATAAGAAAATTAATACAGAATTTACCTCAAACCCTTTGGGTTATATTGGGCAGAGAGAAGTTAAAATGGGATGAAATTGAAGAAGACATTGATTGGAAAGCGTTTTTAGACCAGCATTTACTTGGCGAATTAAGCCCAAATGATGCAAATAAATTTCTTGAACATTGTTCTGTTAAAGAAGAAAATATCAGAAACCAAATTATCTTGACTTCAAAAGGACTGCCTTTTTATCTTGACTTACAGGTTGACACCTATAACAGAATTATGGAGAATGGCAATATTCCTTCAGCAGATAATTTTGGTAAAAATTACATTGACATTTTAGAACGATTTAGCAAATACTTATCACCAAACGAAACTGAAACATTAAAGATTTTATCTTGCTCCAAGTTTTGGAATCGTACGATATTCAAAAAAATCATTAAAGAATTTGATACAGGCTTCCCTCTTACTTCTTTTAGAGAATTACTAAACTTTTCCTTTATCACAGAAGTAAAAATTGAAAGTGAGGAAGAATTGTATACTATACACCAGATCATGCGAACTCATTTAAAAGCCAATTTGGATGAGGATATAAGAAAGGAGGTACACCAATTATTACTTGACCACTATGAGGAACTTCTAAATGCTGAATCCCCGGAGCTTTTGGATTTAGAGTCACAAAATTTTATAGAATTCACCCCAAAAATACTACGGTTTTTAGATGAGGTTCTTTACCACAAGAAAAAGATTGAGAAATCTGAACCATATTATCAATGGTTATTAGAGATATCTCAGAAATTATATGGCAAAATAAATTCTACATCCGTACAGGATGCATTGGAAAAAGCCAAGAGTGATTTGGCTTTTTCTGATAATTATTTACTGCTGATAAAGATAAATTATGAAATAGCTCGTCTTTATTCCTGGAAAAATGATGATTTGGATACACTTAATTATTTTATTCAGGAAGGGCTAAATCAAATATCTGCTGTTATCAAAGAAAAGTATAATGACAATGATGAGGAAGCAGGTAAAACAGAACCCCAATTAATTAGACTAAAAACAGACTTTTTACTTTTAAAAGCAGAGATTCTACAAGATTTGGGCAGTAAAAATGAAGCCTATAATCTGTACTTAGAAGCAATTGGTACAGCAGATAAAATAGGTTATTATCCCCATCTAATTTCTTATGCAAGGTTACTTAAAGACTTGGGGCGCATTCCGGAAGCAGAGGGTTTTTTCTATAAGGAACTTCATAATTCTATAATTCAAAATGATACTGAAAACCAAGCACTTTATTATAATGAAATTGGAAAATTATTTGTAACTCAAAAGTTAGAAAATATTGCACAAGTTTACTTTGCCAAGTCGCTAAGTTTATACGAGGAAATTAAAGGAAAAGAACATCGTTATTACTGGATTGTCAGACACAGATATGCACAGTGTTTAATCAGTACAGGAGAAGCAAAAGAAGCACAAACTTTACTAAATGATATTTTGAAATGGTGGAAGTCAAATTATGGTGAAGCTTATTTTGAGTTGGGTTATATTTATCTTTCATTAGCCAAGTGCGAGTTTGCCTTAAACAACTATACTTTAGCTGTTGAATATTGTTTTCAGGTATGGAGCTTACTTACACCGGAATTTGGAACGAGTAACTCTGATGTTGCAGAATCACAACTTTTATTTTGTGAAATTATTCAGAAACTGAATAACAAAGGAAATATAAGCGCAGCGTCTTTTAATAAAGCTGATATTGATTTTTTACAAAATATTTATGATAGTTTGATCACACAGTTTGAACATGTTTTTTACAATAACTTTAAGAATTTATTGATAAATTCAGGCTATAACAGCAATGTTACACATTCTCTTTTTAAAGTTATTGGTCACCATTATGATTTCACAAATAATCGTGAGAAAAGAGCTGTTTTGGACGGAAGAAAAAATGAAATATTTAGAGTTTTTAATGAGCAGTTCAAAATAAGAGAATTTGAAGAAAATGAAAAAATAAAAATAGAAGGAGAGAACAAAAACGAACTATTGAACCGATTGGAGACTGAATTGGGCATAATTAAAGATGTGCCTGTTGAAATTTTTAAAAGTTCGCTGCCATATTTCAAAGACACATTTGTTTATCATCTTTATTATTCGGACACCGTAGTAAAGTATATTTTGGGAAACGAAGATTTTGTTAACTATTTGGATTATACGAATGCACCTATTTATGGCATAGCAGATAAAAATGAGTTTGTAATGTCTCCAAATATTGTTGTTGATTATGTTTATTTCTTTTTTGATGCAGTAAAGAGTCGTCATGGGAAATTCTATTTTCCCAAAAACAGCAATGATATCCCTCTTTGTATAGATACTGAAACAGCTGATGAAGTTATTGATACAATAAAATCCAATATACAGGAAGCTAAGGTATTAGAAGTAAATCAAGATTATATAGTAATAGAGGGTAATTGCTTTTTTAAGGTATCACTATTTAAAACAAAAGTAAAAGTTACCTCCAACGGTCAAATTAATTTGTCTGACGAAGAATTGGTATTAGAAGGACTTCCAATAGCACTCGAACCGCAATTTGATCAAGTTGTTTTAAAAAATGAGGATATAATAAAACAAATTATCTTAGTTTTAGAGAGTCGGTTTAAATTCACACCCATAGACGATGTTGACACTGAAATCTATAATAAATTCTACAGCAATATTCTTTTTATAAAAGAGAATTTTGATTCGCCAAACATCCAAGAATCCAATTTGCCGGAAATTTTTGATGATGCTCTTTATTTGATGGATAAGTATATAAAACCAATGTATGACAATGAATTGGTATATAGAAAGGAAGTCGGAGAGACTTTAGATGTAATGAATTCAATACTGCAACAATCCGAACTTATTAAGAACAGAGAACTTCTACAATTAAATCCTCGCATATTAAACGATCATAATTTACTGTTGACAAAAAATGAACAAGCAGAAATAGAAACAAAATTATTAAACAATGCTATAATTACAGAGTATCCAACACACATATACATGAATCACCTGCCCTTTTATCCAAACACAAGTGTTTACACATTAGTAATGCCAGGTGGTAAAAGGAAGTATATTTTAAGCTTAGGAGAAATGATATTTATCTTAGATAGCACCAATCGTCCGATATATACGTTTTCTGATAAAGATTTTGTTTTATCCGCTGCTACGGTTGTGGAATATGTCATTTTCTTTTTTGATTCAGTTATTGGAAGACATGGGAAATTCTACATTCCTGTTACTAAAGACGATATTCCTTATACAGACATTACACAGGTATCACCTTGTGTTCTAAATAAAATATCAGACAAAATAAAACCGTTAGAAATTATTTCTATTGAGAAAGAAGCTATTATCCTTGTTGGATTTGTCTTTTTCAAAGATTCACTATTTCAAACTAAAATAAAAGTTGATTCCAAAGGAGTCTGTCAAATGTTTGACGAAAAACTTATTATGGAAAATATGCCAATTGAGATAAAATAAAAATTGTATCTCAACTGTGCCTACCAAGAAGTTAACGGATTTACGGAACATCCAGATGTAAGTGGTTTTTTTAAAAATTTGCTGAATTACTGTAGCTTTTAGCTATGTCAAATGTATATGCTAATTTAATTCCAAATGCTGCCATGACTTTGTTTTTGAAAATTGAGTTATCATTAACATCAATAGCTGTTTGTACTTCTCCGCCAATAATGTATTGTTTATCATTTGTTCCATATTCATTTATGAAATAATCTCTTGGTTGTTTTAGGCTAAAAAACTCCATTGTGGCGAAAACAGAAAAGTTATCAGAACGCCAGCCTAATCCAAATCCTAAATCAACGGTGTTACTCAAATTACTATTTACAGATGCTAAACTTATTGGATTTATAAATAAAGCTATAGAGAAATGTTTAGGAACGTGTTCTATTACTTTCTTTACTTTTTTTACGCCATCTTTGTCATAATAGTTAATAAATCTCTCAACATCATAAACGAATGGTGTATATACAATTCCTAATGAAACGTTTGGTTTTAGTTTCCCAGATTCTTCTATAATTACATTGTTGTTAGTTTTATCAATTATGGGTAATTCATAAATCTTATTCGAAATTACAGCAGTACCAGCCCCAACGAAAAATGAAATCCTTTTATTCCAGCCTTCTTCTTCAATGGATGTAACTTCCTCTGTTTCTGTTTCTTCTTCTTTTTCTTGTCCAAATATCATAATTGGGCAAAAAATTAAAAGTGCTAACAATTTGATGTTTTTTTTCATAATTCGATAGCCGCTTTGTAAATGTTTTATATTACTTAGACCGAATGCGTGTTGAAACGTTGTACTCATTTCTTGTAAGCTCATAAACGGTAATTCTTTATGTTTTTAACGTTAATATTTTCGCTACTTATTTTTATTCATTTGGATATTTCTTTCTTTCAAGCCATTCAGATTGACTCGGATAGTAGGGATTATGGCCTAAAAAAGAACCTACCACTTCTTCTGATGTATAGTAAGGATGTGCTTTAAATAAAGCTTCTCGATATTTTTCATCAATTGTATAATCACCAAATTTTAATACATTTTTTGGTGGAACACAATCAAATGCCTCCTCTTTTTCAAAGTCGTGTGCAGGCTTTCCACAAGTTGGACATTTTCTTCCCATTTTTAATGATTTTGGTTTATGCTTTTTGCTGTAAAATGACAGCCAACATGATTCGGCTTTGTTGTTTCACGGGAATAAGTAGCCAAAACTTCAATAAAACCCGAACGCAATAAAAACCGTTTTTCTGCAACTAAGTTAATTAAAAAAGTGAAAGAAAACGGTTTTGTGTGAAATTTGTCCAAGTTTCCGCCCGTGGTACGTTTGTGCTGAGCGTAGCCGAAGTATTCGCCCGTGTAACACAGGTTGTTATTTAGAAAATTATTTCGTCTTAGCAAAGAGCTAATTGCTTATATTATGTATTTTAGCAGTAATAATTAGTTTCTAAAATTAAATTATGACGAAAAAAATACTTTTTATCCATCTGTTTTGGTTTTGCTTATTCACAAAACGATGGTGATAAAGTTTATGAAGTTAATTATGACCATTATTTTGATATTGATGAAAATAAATTTTATCAATTCTATTCAAACAACAGCAACAGGGATGTAGTTGAACGAAATAAATATACGTTCACAAAGATTGATAATTATCTTTCAGAATTTGAAAATCAACTGATTTAGACAAAGGAGGAATTAAACGGAGATACAAAAATTCTACAGTCTTATAATGGATGGAAAGGTAAGGTAAGATAAGAATGCCCCGGCGGGTGCGGTACATAACTCCGATTTTCAGGAAAGAAGAAAATGAGCCTAATTTTTTGTCCGTTACTTTAATTATATTTGAGTTTCCGGTGAACAGCCAGGTTTTCTACCACATCGGCAAAATCATTGAAAGGGACAGCAAGTCCACGATGCATAAGTTTGCGCTGCAGTGGAGTTATAGAAATCATTCAGAAAAGCTACCCTTGCATTAGAATTGAAGATAATAGGGTTCATTTCCGGCCGGATTGTTGATTGAAAAATGGATATTGTATATTATCCCGTTTCGGAATCAGAGTTCGTTATTCCCCACAATTCTGTATTTCTTATCCAATAGCATGATTAAGTTATATGTAAATGCATATAAAATCAAATTAATTTATATTATTATATGTTTTTGCATATAATTTAGTATATTTGCTTAGATTCGTTGCAAAAGCATATAGTTATGATGGCATTGGCGGATTTTGTGAAAGAGAAAAGAAAAGAAGTAAACCTGACGCAGGAGGCTTTTGCCGAACGTGCCGGCGTAGCACTTACAGTCATCCGAAAAATAGAACAGGGTAAAGAAAACCTCAATCTCGAAAAAGTGAACCGGGTGCTGAAAATGTTCGGACATACCCTGGCACCGGTAAATGCGAGGGAATTACACAATGCCAATCAATAAGAGGGATGAGAAAAGCAGTCATATACTATAAAGACATTCCGGCAGGAATACTTACGGAAACGGATGAAGGTGAATATGTTTTTCAATATGAGGAGAAGTATGTTCAACAGTACCCCAAACAGTTTCTTACGTTTACAATACCGGTAAGCCCAAAACCCTATACGGACAAACGCCTGTTTGCTTTTTTTGATGGATTGATTCCCGAAGGCTGGTTATTGGATATTGCTTCCAAAAACTGGAAAATCAATCCAAATGACCGTATGGGTTTGCTTTTGGCTTGTTGCCGGAACTGTATCGGAGCTGTAAGTGTCCAACCCATACCACAGGAAGATGAGTAATAAGAAGTGTTTATACTGTTACCAGGCATTGGACGAAAATGTCTCAGGTGATCTTCATCAGCAATGCAGCCTGGATTTCTTCGGAACCGGACAGCAGCCTTTGTTTGAATACTCATTGCAACAAATGGCAGAACTGGCAAAAAATGTGGTGGAAAGAAGTGTCGCCGTTCCGGGAGTCCAACCAAAACTTTCTTTATCGCTGGTGAATGATGCTATTCGGGGCGAAAAAAAAGGACGTTTGACCGTTGTGGGTGCTTTGGGAGGTAATTATATATTCAAACCGCCATCCGAACATTTTGTTGAAATGCCCGAGAACGAACACCTGACAATGCGTATCGCTGAAGCCTTCGGGATTAATGTTGTAAAATCAAGTTTAATCCGGTTGCAATCGGGAGAATTGTCTTATATCACCAAACGCATAGACCGGACAGAAACAGGAGAAAAAATCCATATGTTGGATATGTTCCAAATCACAGAAGCTTTTGACAAATACAAAAGCTCAATGGAGAAAATAGGTAAAGCCCTGAACGAGTATTCTGACAATACCCTGCTGGATAAAGTTTATTTTCTGGAATTAGCAGTTTTCAGCTTTCTGACCGGGAACAATGATATGCATTTGAAAAACTTCTCTATGATCAATACAGGGAATAAATGGACATTAGCTCCCGCTTATGATCTTCTGAATGTTGCCATAGTAAATCCTGACGATACTGAAGAACTGGCTTTGACGCTGGAAGGGAAAAAGAAAAAGCTCAAATGGGAAAACTTTGAGCGATTAGGTAAAATATTGGAACTGAATGACAAACAAATCAATGGTATTGCCAAACGCTTCCTGAAAAACAAATCTCTTGCCACAGTATGGATCAATAATTCGTTCTTATCAGGAGAATACAAAGAAAAATACATAAACCTCTTAGAAGAAAGATATGCAATACTCTTTCATTAAAAGATACCTTTTCTCCATTGATTTTATCAGAAATTGTGACAAAAATGGGAAGCTTACAAACCGGATTCTGATTTAAAATCCAAACAAATAAAATCGGTAAATATTGTTTCACAGATGAAAATCAGTAACTTTGCGAAAATGGAGCGGGCTGCGTACATAAAATTGACTAAAGGCCAGATAGATAAAATAGGGAATGCTTTGATTTATCTGTCTGATAAATTAGGTGATTTGTCTAAAACAAAAGCACTCAAACTCATTTATATTTTAGATGAATTATCTATCAAGAAGAGCGGTATTCCTTTTTTTAATCTGAAATATAAAGTATGGAAATTTGGCCCGGTTTCCGAAGAAATTTTCATTGACTTATCCTCAGACACTGCATTGCTGAGAGATTATATTGCAAAATCCTCAGATAATGATTCTACTGTTATAAGGCCATTAAAGCGTTTTAATGATGATGAATTTTCTGATAATGATATAGAGTTGATGGATTTTGTAATTGAAAACTTTGGAAGTAAATCA
>Ga0222423_1001321_pt1 | contig 11464 bp, 7 predicted proteins | sample 3A0metagenome_FD_182472 | JGI IMG/M metagenome (GOLD analysis project Ga0222423, IMG submission 182472) | Enriched microbial communities from leaf-cutter ant dump, University of Wisconsin, Madison, United States - 3A0 (version 2) | ecosystem: Environmental > Terrestrial > Nest > Insects nest >...
GAAGTGGCTCAGCTCCGGTCCGGGGAGAGCGCCACGCCAGCGATCGAGGAAGATGCGCCGGTTCTCGGCGATACGGGCGCCCCGGCCGGGCGTCTTGCTCTCCTTGTGCGTGACGACCGAGCGTGGCTCGACCGCGTAGTGTCCCCCGCTCTCGCGCACCGCGCGCAGGCACAGGTCGATGTCCTCGGAGCCGTTGACGTAGATCGGGTCGAACCCCCGTAGCGCCGCGATCTCGGAGGCCCGCACGAGCATCGCCGCCGCCGTGACCGCGCTGAAAGGCAGCGCGGAGAGGCGCTGCGCATCCTCGGGCGGGTAGCCGGCCATCAGATGGATCGGCATGGCATCGGCCGCCGGGAAGATCGTCCCGGCTGCCTGGATCGTGTCGTCCGGGTACACGAGCAGCGGCTGCACGCCGCGGACGTCTAAGTCGGCGATCCGCTCCAGGAGGGGATCCAACCAACCCGCCCGGACCTCGGTGTCGTTGTTGAGGAAAAGGACGAACTCGCCGGACGACCTCGCGAAGCCCACGTTGCTGCCGATCGCAAAGTTCAGGTTCCGCGGGAGGCGCTCGACCCTGACCTGATCGAATGCGATCGCGAGAGCGGCGATCTCGATCGAGTAGTGGGGGTGCGAGTCGTTGTCGACGACGATGATCTCCACGTCGGTGTCCCCGGAGTGCGCGACAACTGCACTGACGGCAGCAGTCGTCATGCGACTGTCCTGGTACGTCGGGATAACGATGGACACCCGCCCAGGAACACGCTCAACCACCGACGCCTCGACGGTCGGCCAGTCAACGTAGGAGTTCCCCAGCACGACGTACTGCCAGTGGTCGGACTCCGTGACCGTGATGCGGTTGGAGCTGGACGGCGCGTCGTCGTAGTCGCAGGCGACGAACGGCAGCAGCACCGGCTCGACGACGCGCGCCGCCTTGATCGCGAAGTCGTGGTCAACCCACCGCCGCAGACTCTCGTCGAACCCGCCGATCTCTCGGGCGAGCGCGGTCTCGACGATCAGCACGTTGAGGTCGATGTGGTTGACGACGAGCAGATGCTTCAGGCCACCCTTGAACGCACGGAAGAGCTCACCGCCGTCGCCGTCCATCAGCCGCACCGCCGCGTAGGCGTTGCGAGCGCCCGAGCGCTCCACCGCCGTCGTCGCCGCTGCCAGGAAGTGCGGCCGCCAGGAGTTGTCCGAGTCGAGGAACGCCACGTACCGGCCACGGGCGCGTTCGAGCGCCGCGTTCCGCGCCGCGGCGACGCCACGGTGCTCGGCCGCCACGACTACGATGCGGTCGTCCAGCGCGGCGGCGCGGCGCAGCACCTCGAGCGAGTCGTCGTCGGAGCCGTCGTCGACCGCCACCAGCTCCCACGCCGCGAACGTCTGCTGCTGGACCGACGCGATGGCCTCCAAGACTCGGTCCGCACGGTTCCAGACGGGCATAACGACTGTGACCACGATCCCGTCGCGATCTGGCGGAGAGCCGAGCGCGTCGAGCCACGCGCGCTCGGCGACCTCGTCCCAACGCTTGGTGGTGCGGGTCCGCGTCAGCCTGCGCTGCCCGCGGATCCGACGAGCCGCGGCAAGCAGCTCACGGCGTGTGGGGCCCCATACGAGCTCACGGCCCTGTAGCTCGCGCGAGACCGGGAGCACGCTCTCGCCGGAGAGCTCGTCGAAGAACTTCCGCACGGGAGCGACGCGGTCCTCGCCCCCGCCGCTGCTCAGCGCCCGGGGATCGAAGAGCGTGCTCCACGCGCGCGTCACGCCGCGCTCGGAGAACAGATAGTCGACCACCATGGCCATTTGCCCGTCCTTCCACGCCTGGCGGACGTGCTCGGGCGCGTGCTTCGGGTTGATGAGCGGATGGAACATCAGCTCACGACCGGCACCGTGCTGGAGGTAGTGGGCCGCAGCCTCACGTCGGTTCTCGAACTTCACGCCGACCTGGGCGCCGTAGAACCCCGCATCGATCACCTTAGCGGCGACGAGTGCCGCCACCTGCGGATCAACTGTCGCCGACTCGGTCTTCGGCCGCCCCCCTGTAGATCGTACGAGCGACCGAAGCGCCCTCTTCGCACGTCGTGCAACAGGGCGGAGCAACCGGTCCGTCATCGTGTGAAGTCTCCGAAGTCTCGTCGGCGGTCGTGGCGCACTGCCCGGCGAGTCTAGTTGTCGAGGAGGCGACGTCCGCACGCTCAGTCTCCGACTAGCCCAGCAGGCAAGTCGGGCCAACGCTGAAGGACCCCGGCGTCGAAGTGCTTGTCATCGGCGAGCCATGTGTGCCCGCGGCCGTGGCGGACGTAGACAAACCCAGGGCCCCTCGTGGCGTAGAGCAGACCGCCGGCCCGCAGCACGCGAAGCAAGAGGGCCCGGTCCACCGACCGTCGCACCGGTCGCCAACCTCCGACGCCGACGAGATCTCCTACCGACAGGAGGATGGTCCCGCCCGCCACCTGAGGGACGTAGGACTCGGTCCGGAAGGCACGGTGAAGGGTCACACCGGAACGCTCCAGGTGGACGTACTCAGGCTGCTTTCCCACCACCTGCGCCCCCGACCACAGGTACGCACCCACCAGGTCCCACACGTGCTCGGGTCCGTACAGGTCGTCGTCGTCGACCTTGGTCACGAGGACTCCGTCCGCCAGAGCGGACGCCCGGCTCAGCAACGAGCCGAACGGCTCCGCAGCATCGCCCTCGACCACGTGTGTCACCAGCCCGCGGGCTCGTTCATCCAGCCGCCCGAGGTCGGGGACAGGCACGCCGTGCATCGCCAGCACCACCTGCATGCGATCGTACGTCTGTGCGCCGAGCGCGGCCAGCGTGACCAGTGCGGCCTCAGGTCGGCGAGACGTCAGCAGGACCGTCACAGTCGGCAGCACCTGCGGCCAACCGAGCCCCTCAGCGTGCCGCCCCCGAGCCGCAGGCCACGCGTGCGAGCGGACCACGCGCCTCACCTGCGCCACCGACCGCAACGTGACGTCGAGCGCGTCGGCCGGTGCACCGGCCGCGAGAGCACCAGCGAGCTGCGCGTCGAGGCCCGAGCGCGCGCCGAGGGAGGGCGCGGCGCCATGCAGGACCGGTCCCACCGCGGCGATCTCCACGAGCCTCGAGGCGAGCCGCGGTTCGTCCGTCACGCGTGCGAGGTCGATAGCGTCGATTGTGCGCAGCTTGCGGACCGACGCCTCACGCAGAGGGTGGGCCGCAGGAACCTCGACGAGCAGTGAGCCGTCGTCAGCTCGCACGTCCCAGCCGTGGGTCGCTGGAACAAGCCGGGCCGACACCGGGACCGCGGTCGGGTCCGGACGGCGTCGGCCGAGAGGTCGATGCACGTGCAGGTCGACGAGCGGGGCGTGATCGAGGTCGCGCGCCGCGACGACCTCGAGGACCTCTCCCCCGCCGGATGAGGACGAGAGCAGCAGGTCCGCCCCGCGCAGAACCTCCGGGTCGGGCTCGGGCGACAGCTGGCGTCCCGCATTGTCCGCCAGCACAGCGAGGGTCAGCTCGTCGTCGCCGGCGTCGACCACCACCTCGGCCGAGCCGAAGGCCGGCATGCTCCGCGTCGGCATCATCAGGGGGATCACCGCGGCCGCAACGATCCCGAGAGGGACGGGCTCCGCGACGTCGACGGCGACCGTCACACGCCCCTTCTCCGTCGCAGGCCACGTGATCTTGAGGCCGACGAGGCCGGGAACAGGACCCAACGAGCCACGCCAACCCGGTGTGGGAGCACGCCACGAGGTGACGGCGACCACAATCCTCCGATGCTCCGGACCGCCCGCGCGGGTCAAAGCGCGCAGCGCGCCGGCGTTCACGAGCTGCAGCCGCAGCTCCTCCCCCCCGACGGCAGGGATCTGCCCGAGGCTGTCCTCGGTGATCTTCAGCCACGGCGGCGGCGCGGGAACGGGTACCGGCCCTGGCACCGGCACGGCCCCGTCCGCACGCTCGCTTCGCGACGCCACAGGCATCAGCAGCTTCGCGAGGCGACGACGCACGCGGCTCAACGTCCGCTGCCGGTGCACGGCGAAACGCATCGCCGATAGATCGCAGCACCGCACCTCGTCGCGGAAGCCCTGCGCATGCTGCCCGTTCCCCCGCCCATCGCGACCCCTCGCCCTCTTCCTACACGGTACGACCATCGGACCGTACCCGAGCGACGCGCGCGTCGGCGGACGCGCCTGGGGCTCGACCACGAATTCGTCGACGCACAGTTGGCAGCGGTAGCCTCGGCCGGCACGCGGCGGCGGGCGCCACGTGCGCCGATCTCGCGCGCGGCCGACCGCCCGAGACCCGACGGTCCTTGAGCTTGAGGAGCGACAAGATGGCACCCGCCGGTTCAGGCACGCGCGAGAGCGAGCGGTCGGCGCCGGATGTCGCGCACGAGCAGGGCGCCGACATGCCAGCGGCGGGGCGACCTACCGCGGACCATCCGCGCTGGAGCGCGTCTCGCTGGCTCCCTGGCCTCGTGGTCACGCTCATTGCCGCCTGCGCGGCGCTCGTCCGGTTGCCCGGCGTGTTGTGGGGTCTGCCTGCTTCCCTGCACCCAGACGAGTGGGTGATCACGCACGGTGCCATCGAGATGGCCGCGAACAACTCCTTCGAACCGCCGTACTTCGATCGCCCCGACCATCTCGAGATGCAGATCAGCACGCTGCTCTACCGGGCGTTCTCCCAGATCGTCTATGGCGCTCCCGCCGAGAACATGTTCGAGCACCACCCGGGGACGTTCCTGGGTCTCTCGCGGCTCGTCACGGTCGCCTTCGGCGTGGTCGCGGTGTACCTCGCGTACGGGGTCGCACGGCGGTTCGGTGTCGTCAGCGGACTGGTCGCGGCCTTCCTCGTCGCGTTCTTCAGCCCCTTCGTCGAGAACGGCTCCTACGCGACGCCCGACATGCCCCTGACGACCATCCTTCTCGGCGTCATCCTGCTGGCGATGCGGTACATCGAGGCCCCTCGCTGGGGCAACCTCGTCGGCGGATGCGCCCTGGTGGCCCTGGCAGTCACGGTGAAGTACCCGGGAGCGCTCGGGGCGGTGCCGATCGGCATCGCCATCCTGACTGTGGCGTTGCGGACTCGGAGGTGGGGCCGCGCGGTCCTCCACACGCTCGCAGCACCGGTCGTCTTCGTCGCGGGTATCTTCGCCTTCTCCCCGGTTCTCATCACGAACTTCACCGAGGTCAAACATCAGCTCTTCGCGCAAAACGGCGAGAACGGGCACCTGGGCGCGGACGGCCTGTCTTGGGGCGGCAACTTCACGTACTACTTCGATTCGCTCGCGCCAGCACTCGGTACGATCCTGATGGTGGCGACACTCGTCGGCATCGGCTGGTGCATCCGCGACCGGGCGTTCGTCGCGCTTCCGCTCGCCTTCGGCCTGGTGTTCTGGGTCGCGATCAGCGCGCTCGCACTGCACTGGGCCAGATGGGGTCTACCAATCATGATCACGCCGCTCGTCCTGGCGGCCGTGGGTGTCGGACGGACCGCCACGTGGCTGGCAACGCGACGTCGAGCGGGCCGCCGTCACGCCCGTGCCGCGATCGTCGTGGCCTCCGTCCTCGCCGGTGTCGCAGGGGTCGCGGTGCTCAGCGGCGGCGCATCCGCGGCGGCGAAGTTCGCAGCTACGGACACACGCATCGAGGCGCTGTCCACGTTCAAGGAGCTGGGGATCACGGCGGACAACGCCGTGATGGACGGGTACACACCGCTCTTCCCGCAGGCCCCTGACACCGTCGCGAACCATCTCAGCCTCGAGAACGGTCAGTTCGTCTCCGACGAGAAGCCGGACGCCAAGTACGCGATCGTGAGCAGCGGCATGTACCCGCGCTACCTGGCGAACCCGAAGTACGCGAAGGAGCAGGCCGTGTACCGGGCGCTCGAGAAGCTCCCCGTCGTGGCACGTTGGGACCCCGAGAACGCCGGCGCTCGGTCCGTCGAGGAGCCCATCTCCATCCTGCACTCACTTGAGTATGTCGCCGACGTCGCGGAGGGGGGGTTGTCCGGGCCGACCATCATCGTCTACCAGCTGCCGTGACCTTGACCGGCGGGCGCTCAGATCACGCCACCGAGGGCGCCTCGTCCATCCGGCGCCCCAACCACGCGTACGCCAGACGGCGGCGTGCGGCAGCGACCACGGCCAGCGCGTCACCCACCGCGACGTCAGACCTCGAGAGCGCCCCCGGATGCTCGTGCCGAACCCGCGCGTGGAACGCAGCGGCCTGGCGGCTGTGCTCGTCTGTCAGCCGGACGCTCCACTGCTGTCGGCTCACCCGGAATCCGGCGAGAGCCTCGGGGACACCGACGAAAGACCCGCGAACGAGTGCATGGGCGTACGTCCCGAGGTCGATGTAGAACGGCTGCCGGTCGTCCCACCACCCCACGGAGCGCAGCGTCTGCGTCCGCATCATGACGCACATCGGTTCTCCGAACAGGTTCCCACCCGCCCGGATCGACGCGCGCAGGACCGCGGTCCCGTCGCGCTCGCCCGTGAGCGAGCGCCCCAGCCCCCTCGACTTGACCAGAACTCTCCCGGAGGCGTCGATGATGTCCCGGCGCGATGCCACAACCTCTGCATCAGGATGTGCGACGAAGGCCGCGACCTGCTGCTCGAGCATCGTGGGGTAGAGCACGTCGTCACCGCACACCAGCTTGATGAGCTCGCCCGACGCAGCCTCGCTCACAGCGTCCCAGTTGCGCTTAGCGCCGCCCCCCGCTGGCGTCCGCATGACGGTCACACGAGCATCGTGACGAAACTCATCGATGACTGCCAGCGTGCGATCGCTGGACGCGTGATCGGCGACGACGACCTCGAAGTCCGCGTAGGTCTGGGAAAGCACGGAACGCAACGTCTCGCCCACGAAGCGCTCGTTGTTGTAGGCGGGAATCACGACCGAGACAGTGGGACGCATCGTCAGTCGCCTCCTTCGGTGCCGGGTGTCGGTCCCGGGACGTCGGACGGCCTTCTCCGGAACGAGAAGTCGCGGTGCCCGAAATAGCTGACGAGGGCCGTGACGCAGGTGACCAAGAGCTGGGCCACGATCGGCACGAGCCCGAGAACCTCCACCACGAAAGGGAGCGCCACTGCGTTGATGCCGAGCGCCGAGAGGTTGACGACCTCGAACCGCGCCAGATCCACCCACACATGTCCCCGGACGCGGAAGACGAACCTGCGGTACAGGACGAAAGCAGTCAGGACGGCCGCCACGTGCGCGCACCCGAGACTCGCCATGTAGGTGTAGTCACCGAGCGAGTCGCGTAGCAGGAGCTGGAAGAGCACGAACCAGGCGGTGCCGACGAACGTGTTGATGCCGCCAACGACGAGAAATGCGACACGGCGGTCACGAACGAGCCTGAAGAGAGGTCCCGGCTCGCCGACCATGTTCGCCGGAGCGCGAGGCGCGAGCGCGCCAGCATCGATCTGCTCGACGTCGCTGGGGACGCGCGCAGACGGTGCCATGGAGGCGCCGCCGTGTCCCCTGGACCGCACGCCACCACTCCTCGACCTCGATGGCACCGCCGAACCAGCACCGTGAACACGCCGACTATAGTCGTCGGCGTGACGACCTCCGACCGACCGACGATCGCCAGGCCGCACGAGATCTCGATCGTGATTCCCGTCTACCAGGGGGCGACGACCCTCGCATCGGTTGTCGAGGAGCTCGCCGCGCTGACCAGGGAGTTCCGGACACCGGAGGGACACCGTGCGCGGCTCTCCGAGGTTCTCCTCGTCCACGACTGCGGCCCTGACGGCTCGGACGCAGTGATCCGTGAACTCCAGGCTAAGCACCCGTGGGTCAGGGCGTTGTGGCTCAGCCGGAACTTCGGCCAGCACCCCGCGACGCTCGCGGGGATGGCCTCGAGTGGCGGCGATTGGGTCGTCACGATGGACGAGGACGGTCAGCACGACCCGGCGTTCATCGGCGCGATGCTCGACACCGCCATGGCGCAGCGCGCATCAGTGGTCTACGCGCTTCCGACCAACCCCCCGCCGCACGGGTTCGCTCGCAACCTCGCCTCACGGGCGGCCAAGAAGGTCGTGGCCGTTGCCGTGGGTCAGGCGGACATCGGCACGTTCCAGAGCTTCCGTCTGGTGCTCGGCGAGTCTGCGCGCAGCGTCGCGGCATACGCGGGTGCGGGCGTGTATCTCGACGTCGCCCTCGGTTGGGTCGCGGGGCGCCCCGCGCAGTGCGCGGTGGTCTCACGCGAGGAGGGTGGTCGCCGGTCCGGCTACAGCCTGCGCCGTCTGCTGTCGCACTTCTGGCGGATGGTGATCTCGAGCGGCACCCGGGGGCTGCGGATCGTCAGCGCACTCGGTGTGACCTTTGCGGCCGTTGGTCTCCTCTGGGCGGCTTCTCTCGTCGTCGCGCGTATCGGCGGGGGTGCGGTGCCCCACGGATGGACGTCGATCATCGTGATCGTCCTGGTCGGTACGGGCGCCGTGCTGTTCTCTCTCGGGGTCATCGCCGAGTATGTCGGGGTCTCCGTAAACCTCGCCCTCGGCAAGCCCCCGTACCTGCTCGTCAGCGACCCGAGTGCCGGCCCGTTCGGCCGGTCGCCGCACGACGCGTGAGCACCTCGCCTTCGAGCGCAGTCGTGGTCGGCGGTGGGGGCCTTCTCGGTGCAGCCGTCTCCCGGGCGTACGCGTCACGGGATACCACGGTGGTACGGCCGAGAGTGCCTTGGGGAGACACACGTTCCGTCGATGCGGTGGTAGCTACGCTGCGTGCGGTCGGTTCGAGCTCCGAACCATGGATCCTGGCCTGGTGCGCGGGAAGCGGCGTCGCCGGGTCGTCGGGTTCGTCCTTGGACACCGAGGTGGCGACGATCCGCGGTGTCGTAGAGGCCATCGTGCGCGGCGAAGCGCCACGGCCGGACGGTGTCTTCTTCGCGGCGTCAGCAGGGGCCGCGTATGGCGGCAGCGATGCTCCTCCGTTCACGGAGACCACCGCGCCCGCACCGCTCGGGGCATATGGGGTCGCCAAGCTCCGCGCCGAGGCCGAGATCTCGCGCCTTGCCCCTCTCGTGCCCGTGCTCGTCGGACGGATTGCCAACCTGTACGGTCCGGGGCAGGACCTGACCAAGAACCAAGGGCTCGTGTCCCAACTGTGTCTCTCGCACCTGCGCCAACAACCGATCGGCGTCTACGTCTCGATGGACACGCTGCGTGACTACCTCTACGTCGACGACTGTGCCAGGCTCGTCCTCGACGCGATGGACCGGCTGCTGGCGTCGAGCAGCGTCGACGCGCCTGTCGTCAAGATCCTGGCCTCGAACACGGCAGTCTCGATCGCCCATGTGATCGGCGAGTGCGGGCGCGTCCTTGGTCGACGTATCCAGCTCCGGATGGCGTCCTCGTCGCTCGCGGGCCAGCAGGCTCGCGACCTCCGGTTGAGGTCGGTCGTCTGGCCCGATCTCGACCGACGCCAGCTCACGCCCTTGTCCCATGGCATCCACGCAACGGTCGAGCACCTGCGTAGGTCTCTCATGGCAACCCACATAACGCCCTGACCGCCTGTCGACCCTCGTCACGCGAGCAGTCGCGCGAGTTCTCCCGCGATGCGTTCGTCGGTAGTCCGATCGGCGAGGCCCCGCATGACCTCGCCAGCCTCCTGCCACCGCCTGGTGCCGAACACGTCGCGTGCCTCGTCGAGCGCGCGCGCGCCGACGGGCGTCCGCAGCTCGCCCCGCACGATGAGCGGGTAGTCGGGGCCGAGCCACCAGGCCGCCTCCCGATCTGACTCGTGCACCAGCACGACGGCGGAGCACGCAGCCGCCGTGAAACCCTTGAGGAACGGTTTGGTGTCGTCGTGACCGCGCTCTCGTCGCAAGGCGTAGTGCAGGTTGAACCGCGCGACCGCCTCCAGCCAGCTGTCGTCGCGTCGATCGGTGTACACGTGAACCACCTCGAGGCGCGCACGGACCTCGTCGTCAATGAGCCCGTTCGCTTCGTTGCCGACGTAACCCGCCGAGAACTCCGGGCACGGTGCGGTCCGTGCCGCCACCGCTCGGACCCTCGGGTCCACGTGGTGGTTGAGAAGAACCACCTGCATCCCGGGCCACGCGCGACCGTGCTTCTCGAGGGAGACGACGGACGATGCAACGACGACGTCCGCAAGGGCGGTGGTCTCGGGCGGCCTCTCGTCGAGGAGGTCAAACATCAGCCTGTTCCCCCGACGCTTGAGCCGCTCCAGCCGAGCGCTGTCGAGGGACTTGACCGCCGCCTTGGTGAGAAAGAGGGTCGAACGGTAGAAGTCCGACGTCAAAGGCTCGTAGCCCAAGTCGTAGTCGCTACCCAGATAGCGCCGGGCCAGCTCGAAGAGCTGCTCGCCCCGCATCACCGTCGACCCGACGTCGCGCGCCGCTGGATCGAAGACGAAGCGCACGTGCGGACGACGCGCAAGGAGGTTGCGCCGAATTGCGAGCATTCGACGCACCGTACCGGGCGGACGGGAGCGAGGCAGGCCGAGCGGTGATCGATGGCGGGCGCGGCGCGGCTCGACCTACAGTTCGGCCCATGTCTCCCACGACCTCGTCGGCGAACCAAGCGTCCTTCCCGGCGCAGGGACGCGACTCGTACTGGGACAACGCGAAGGCCGTCCTGGTCACGCTCGTCGTGGTGGGGCACGCCCTGCAACCGTCCGCCGCCGCGGGGGTCGTCGCCGCCGATGTCGCCTACCGGTGGATCTACCTGTTCCACATGCCCGCCTTCGTGCTCGTCACGGGGGTCCTGAGCGCCGAGCTCACGACGAGGCGGGCGGGACGGCTCGTCGTCGGCCTGGTCGTGCCGTACGTCATCTTCCAGGTGCTGCAGACCATCGAGGTCTCGGTCCTGCGCGGGCACGCGGCGCCGCTGCACGTCCTGGTGCCGCGATGGACGCTGTGGTACCTCGTCGCGGTGGTGCTGTGGCGGCTGTCGGCGCCCCTGTGGCTCGCGCTGCGTCCGACCATCGCCGTGGTGGCGTCCCTCGCCCTGTGCGTGCTCGGCGGTCTGGGCGCCGGTGTCGGTCACGCGCTCGCGCTGGACGACACGCTCGGCTTCCTGCCCTACTTCGTCGCCGGTCTCCTGCTCCGGAACGCGGCCGGGCTGGACCGGATCGGAGGCGTCGTCGCGTCGATCTCGCGCCGATGGCGCGTCGTCGCGGGCCTCGTGCTGCTGGCGGCGCTCGTCGGGACGGCCCTCACACGCGACGCCTTCAACCGCGTGGCCCTCCAGCCCGGCTTCGCGACCGACGCCGTCGGCGCGTCGGTGGGACGCGGGACGCTGCTGCGGCTGATCCTCGTGGGCGCCGCCGCCGTCGCGACCGTCGCCGTCCTCGTCGTGATGCCCCGCGCCGCGCACTGGTGCACGTCGGTCGGGCGGGCGTCCATCTACGTCTACCTGCTGCACGCCCTGGTGCTGACGCCGCTGCGCGACGCCGAGCCGCCGTGGACGGGCCCCTCGGTCGTGCCCGTGGTCGTGGCGGCGGCGGTC
>Ga0222423_1001322_pt1 | contig 11463 bp, 7 predicted proteins | sample 3A0metagenome_FD_182472 | JGI IMG/M metagenome (GOLD analysis project Ga0222423, IMG submission 182472) | Enriched microbial communities from leaf-cutter ant dump, University of Wisconsin, Madison, United States - 3A0 (version 2) | ecosystem: Environmental > Terrestrial > Nest > Insects nest >...
CGTTCTCGACGACGGGCGCGGGATAGCCGGCGCCGGCGGCGACCTGCGCCGCCTGCCCGGACTCCCCCACGCCGAGGTCGAGGCTCGTCGCCTGCTTCGGTGCGACGAACGCGGAGATCGAGGCGAGCGCCACGATCAGCAGGGCCCACAGGCCGATCGCGGTCCAGCGGTGCGTCGCGCTCCACATCGCGACCGTCGTGGTGCGGGAGAGGTGCTCCTCGTCAGGGCGTGGGGCTCGCGCGGCCGGCGTGGCCACGGTGGTCTGCGTCATGGGGCGGTGTCCGTCCGGACTCGATCCGCTGATCGGCGATCAGGCCCGGGCGGAGCTCGTCCGGACCTGATCCATCCTGGGCACGCGCCGGCAGGTGGTCTGTGGGGTGGTCCCGACACCTGCGGGGGCTGTCCCCCGTCCTCGTCGTCCGGATGCCCGCCCGTGGACGGGAACGCGCCGCGCACCCGGTAACCTAGGTGCCGCAGTCACGGCGGCCACGTCGTCGGGGCCTGTGCGGACGTAGCTCAATGGTAGAGCCTCAGTCTTCCAAACTGATTACGCGGGTTCGATTCCCGTCGTCCGCTCCACTCCTCGATGCGAGGGTCCCCAGCCCGGGTGTGGCAGGTCGACCACCCAGGCGCGCACCCATCCCGCCGGCGCCTCGCGCGTCCTGATCGGCACCTGCAGGCTCCGGCCGGCCGCTCGTGCCGCCCGCCGCCAGGTCTCCACGTCGACCGCGAGGTCGACGACCGGCGCCGAGACCGCGCCGTCCGCGACGAGCGCAGCGCGCAGCTCGTCGACGAGCCCGACGACCCCGCGTGCAGGCGGTCCGTGGGGTCTCCTGCGACCGTGGTGCGTGACCCCGGCCGGGGCCGTGGGCGGAGCGCTCGGCGACAGCTCGTCCAGGAGCCGGACCACCGCGGTCCACCGGAATCGGGGTCGGCCGCCCGGTGTGCGGATGGTCGGGACCCGACCGCGCCCGGCCCACCGCGTCACGGTCATCGGGTCGACGCGGAACAACGCCGCCACCTCGCGCGTCGTGAGGAGCCGCTCCGCCTCGTCGCCGTCGTGTGCCATCTCGCTCCTCGAGTCCCCTCGCCGTCGGCGCGACCGAGGCGTTCGGTGGCGGCGCCCGGGGTGGTCGGTCGAGCGCGCGACCGACCACCCCGAGCTGCCAGCGGACTATCGGTGTGGGCCGCCGGCTACCTGACGTACTTCTTGGGAACCGTCACCCGGATCGCCTTGGAGGTCGACTTGCCCGCGTGCGAGCTCCCGCTGTACGTCGCGGTGACACGCACCTTCCCTGCCTTGGCGAACTTCGGCAGCGTCAGCTTGACGACGCCCTTCTTCGAGGCGGTGAGCTTGACGGTCTTGACCGTCTTGCCATTCACCTTCACGCTCACGGTTCCTGTCGGCCGAGCACTGCTCCCCGGGAGCGAGACCCGCACGGTCGCGGTGCGCGCCTTCTTCACCGACAGCTTCGTGGTGCTCGCAGCCTTCGTCACCGTGAGCGTCGATGCCGTGCTCGTCGCCCCCAGCGCCGTGGCGCTCGGCAGGACAGCCACGGAGATCGCGTGCTTCCCGACGGCGAGGTTCGGCAGCGTGACGGAGGCGCCGCCCGCCGCGTTCAACCTGACCGTGCGGACCACGTTCGCGCCGTCGTAGACCAGCGCTGAGGCGCCGGCCGCGGACGCACCGGCCGTCATGGCCACCTTCACCGGCACGCCGTACCCGGCGGTCCGCTTCGACAGCGTCGCGGAGACGGTGCGCGCGGCCTGGCTGACCTGCAGCGTGGTGGTCGCCTCGCTGGACTTCACGGTCGGGCTGCCCGAGTAGGCGACCGTCACCAGGTGGGTCCCGATCCCGAGGGAGGTCGGGAGCTTGATCGTGGCGGCGCCCCCGACGAGCGATGCCTTGGTCGTCGTCCCCGCGACACGCACGGTCACCGTCCCGCTGACCTTGTGAACGCTCGCCACGGTGACCTTCACCGTCGCCGGCGTGCCGAAGCGGACGGACGAAGCCGAGAGCTCGACGGCCGTGGTCGAGTCGGTCGGACCCGAGGACGGGAGCGACGGGGCGTATGCGGTGTGGATCTGGGCCTTGGTCACCTGCTCGAGGGCGTACCCCATGCCGAGCACCTTGGCGTCGTCCCACGCGCGGCCGACGATCTGGATCGAGTTCGACTGACCCACGTCGTTCTTCCCGATCGGCAGGATCACCGTCGGGAGCCCGAGGTTCGAGGTCAGCACCCCGGTCGCACGGTCGGAACTGAAGACCGCCGACGATGCGTCGTTGTTGCCGATCCCCGAGATGAAGCCCGGATAGATGACCGCGTCGACGGACTCAGCACCGTTCGTGCTCATCCACGTGTCCGTGTTGACCTTGTAGGCGTCGCGGCGGGCCAGGTAGTTCTCGGTGTTGGCGTCGTCCATGCCCACGGACGTGTAGTTCGCGGACACGTTGTACGGCAGGTTGGCCTTCGACTCGAGCAGGCCCTTGGGGGTCGCGAAGGGGAACCCTTCCCCGTCGTGCGCGGCGATGTAGCGCTCCCACCCCTCTGCTCCGGCGCTCCCGGAGACGGAGATCCCCGTCGACGTCGAGGGCGAGCCCGTCATCGGGACGAGCGTCGCGCCCGCGGCCTCGAGCGCGGCCGTCACCTGTGCCAGGGCCGTCTGCCCCGTCGTGTCGTCCGCCACGAGTGCGGACGTGAAGGACGACGGCACGTAGCCGATCTTCTTGCCCTGCAGCGCGGTCGTCGTCAAGGTCGACTTCCACTCGACGGGCCGCTTCGCGTTGTCGACGCGGCTGGTGATGATGTCGGCCGGGTCGTTGGCGGTCGTCTGCGTCGCGGTGGCGTCCAGCAGGTAGGCGAGGTCGGTGACCGACTTCGCGATCGGGCCGGCGTAGTCCTGCCCCCAGGTCAGAGGCATGACGCCCTCGGTGCTCGTCAGACCGTCCGTCCCCCGGAACGCGGTCAGGCTCGCGCCTGTCGTCGGGGCGTAGAGGGAGACGCCGGTCTGCGTGCCCATCGCAGCAGCAGCCATGCTCGTCGCCGTCGCGACCGCGGATCCGCCCGACGAGCCGAACGACGTCTTCGACGGGTACAGCGCGTTCCAGGTCTGCTTGAACCCGCTCTCGCTGAACGAACCCGAGTTGGCGAACTCGGACAGGTTGGTCTTGCCGATCAGGACAGCACCGGCCTCACGGAGCTTGGCGACCTGCCACGCGTCCGTCGAGGGGTGCCAGTCCTTCAGCGCGAGCGTGCCACCGGTGGTCGGTTGGTCCTTCGTGTCGTACAGGTCCTTGAGCGCGATCGGGACGCCGAGCAGGTCGGTGTCCTTCCCCGCCGACCGGGCCGCGTCAGCCGCACGAGCCTGGTCGAGAGCGTTGTCTGCGACCGAGATGAAGGCGTTGAAGCCGAACTGCCCACCGTCGTAGGCGTGGATGCGATCCAGGTACGCCTGGGTGATCTCGACGGACGTGACCACCCCTGCACGCATGTCAGCCTGCAGCTGAGCGATGGTCTTGCCGTTGACGTCGTACTCGACGCTCGTGGCGGCAGGCGCCTCGACAGGCGCGGCCGGCAGCTCCAACGGCTGGGCACCGGCGCACACGGCCGGGCTGAAGGACGAGACGGCCGTGAGGTCCCAGTTCGACACCGTGCACAGCTCGTCCGGTGACAGGCTGGAGAAGTCGGGCGCCAGCGCCAGGGCCGAGGTCGTGCTCTGGATGGTGGTGCTGTCTCCCCGAGCACCGACGACGACGAACCGCATCAGCGAGCGGGTCGTGCCTGGCGCGATCGTGAGGCTGTTCACGAAGCCGGGGTTGTTCGCCCTGCTGCCTGTCGTCGCATAGTCCGCCGTGAACGGGTCCTGCTGCTGGTCACCGACCCGCGTCGTCGCTCCGGCGAACGGAGCCGGCGACCCCACGACGAGGCCGGTGGGGCGGGTCGAACCGGTCCCACCTGCCGTCGCCCACGAGTCGCCGGCCTCGATCTGCGTGTCACCGTCGCTCGTCGCCGTCACGGTGCCGGCACTGTTCCCGACGCCGTAGCCCAGGGATCCGCCGAACGAGACGTCGACGGACAGCGGATCGACAGCCGTGTTGGTGAAGGTGTCGAAGTACGTGGCGACATCCGTGGCCGGGTTGATCTGCACCCGCCGCGTCACGAGGACGTCCCCGAGACGCACCGACCTCGTCGTGACGTACGTGCCGACGCCCGTCTGCGTGAGCCCGAACCCGCGGACCATCTGGTCGTTCATCCGCGGAGCGCCGTCACCGGCCACGTGGACGAAGATGCTGCCCAACCCCTCGGCCGTCGAGTTCGAGATGTTGCGGATGCTTCCGGTGTCCAGTCCTGGTCGGCGCGCGTCGTTGACGTTCCACGTGACCGACTGCGACGAGGTCACCGACGTGAGCGCCGAGGCAGGGGCCGCGGCGGCGAGGGGGAGCAGCAGGGCCGCGGCGGTCGCCGCGCCCACGAGGGCGGCCGGTCGACAGCGCCGTTCGGAGCCTGGTGGGACGGCGGGGCCGCGCCCTGAGGAGGAAGAAGACACAGACCACTCCTAGGTACCTAGAGGTTGTGGATCGCCCGGACCGAGCGAGGGGTCTGAAGGTAGGAGGCCGTTGTGTCGCCAGGGGCACACGCTCGTTGCCCCCCTGTTTCACGGTCGGCCTGCGGGCGTTATGCCTGGTCCTGCCGATTGTTTACGTCACCTTCGTCGCCGGTCGGGGCTCCGCGCACGCGGGGGGAGACTGCCACGGCAGCCGGAATCCTCGTGCGGCCGTCGCCGGGCGCCCCGTACGCTGCCCGAGGCATCAGGCACCCGAACGAGGCGAGGTCAGCGCGCGTGACGAGCAACCAGGTGACGCCCGCGGAGGACGTCGCGCCGGCGAAGCGACCGTCGCCGTTCGCGTCCCTGTCCGACAGGCCGTTCCGGTGGTGGTTCGTCAGCCAGGTCGTGTCCGCGTCGGGCGGCATGACGCAGGCGGTCGCGACGGCGTGGCTGGTGCTGCAGATGACGGACAGCGCGGTGGCGCTGGGCGGGTTGACGGTCGCGACGATGCTGCCGGTGCTGCTGCTCGGGGCGGTCGGCGGGTCGGTCGTCGACCGCTACGACCGGCGGCGGATCCTCGTCTGGACGCAGGCCGTGCTCGCCGCGCTGGGGGTCGGGCTGTACCTGTTCGTCGAGGCCGACGCGGCGGGGTACTGGTTGATCCTCGCGTTCTCGGCGGCGGGCGGGCTGGTGATGGCCGTCGACGGGCCGGCGCGGCAGGTCTACGTGCTGGACCTCGTCGGCCGTGAGCGGCTGGCGAGCGCCGTGAGCCTGTACGAGGTCATCCTCAACACGTCGCGCGTCGTCGGGCCGGCGGCGGGCGCCGTGGTGCTCGTCGTCTGGGGCGCCGGGCCCTGCATCCTGCTGAACGCCGTGACGTTCCTGGTGCCGCTCGCGGTGCTGCTGGTGCAGCGACCGCCCAAGCGCGACGCACCGGCGCCGCGCCGGCGCGAGAAGGGCGCCGCCCGCGCCGGCCTGCGGTACGCGTGGTCCGTGCCGCTCATCCGCTCGTGCCTGCTCATCGCCGCCGCGTCCGGGATCATCTTCAACTTCGGCGTGCTCATGCCCGTGCTGACGACGCGCGAGTTCCACCTGGGCAGCGGCGGTTACGGCGCCCTGCTCGCGGTGTTCGGCGTGGGTGCGGTGCCCGGGGCGCTGCTGGCGGCCAGGACGGATGCGCCGACGAGCCGGCAGGTGGGGCTGCTCGCCGCCGGGACCGGCGCGCTGATGGTCCTGACCGCGTTCGCGCCCGCGGTGCCGCTGCTGTTTGTCGGCATGGCCGCGATCGGGTTCGTCTCCATCTGGATGATCGCGGCCGCCAACACGCTGGTGCAGCTCCGGACCGAGCCCGCCCTGCGCGGACGTGTGATGGGGGCGTGGACCATGGCCCTGCCAGGCATGAACCCGATCACCGGCATCGCGGTGGGTGCGCTCGCGCAGGTGACGAACGCGCGCATCGCCTACGCCGTGGCCGGGCTGCTGCTGGTGGCGATCGTGGCGGGATCGCGGTCGACGCTGCTGGCGCGCGTCGAGGCCTGAGCACTCGGGGCGCACCGACCGTCACGGCCCGACGTCCGGCTCCCCCGGGCCCCACCGGCCCACCTCCCGCTGCACGGCGTCGCGCGCGCGGCGCAGCTGCTCCGCGACCAGCCGACGTTCCGCCCACAGCGCCTCACGCTCCCGCAGCGCTGCCTCGATCCGGGCCAGCTCGGCGTCGTCGACCGTGAGCCCGTACGCGACGGCCACCATGCGCGCCAGGTCCGCCCGGTAGTCGTGGCCGCGGGCGACGAAGACCCCCGGCACCGCGCTCAGGGCGTTGGTCACGTCCACCAGGGTCAGGACGAAGGAGACCAGCGGGTACCAGCGCGCGAGCCTCGAGATCCCCGGCGGGCGCTGGTCCACGGGCCCGAGCCACGACGGCTGCTGGATCGCGAGGGCACCGTCGAACCGGGTGATCGGGTCCTCGACGTGGGACAGCAGGACGTAGCGCCGGCCGTCGCGGACCTCCGGGTCCTGCGCGTCCCACGCTGCCCAACCGGGCACCTCGACCACCTCGGAGCCCGGGTCGACCTTCTCCGGTTCGAGACGCCAGCGCGACGCCCACGAGCTCCCGGCAGGGGTCCCGACGAAGAGTGCGCGGTCCATGTCGACGCGGTGCAGGCCGCCGACCCCCTCGTGCAGGAATGCGTCCTGCAGCGTGTGCGCGCCCAACGACTCGCCGAAGCCGACCAGGCGGGGCCGCGACTGCTCGGGGATGCTGCGCAGCCGCCAGGTCAGGGCGTGGAACAGGGCCCGGTTCTGCTCGCGCCCCATCGCGACGCGGTCGAGGGACAGGAACGACGGGCGAAGGGAGTACTGCAGCGCGAGGGTCGCGCAGTCGCCCCGGGTCAGGTACTCGAGCGTCTCGATCGCGACGTAGTTGACGTAGCCCGTGCCCGTGGGCGAGACGACGCAGATGACGGAGCGCTCGAAGGCGCCGAGATCCTCCAGCTCCCACATGATCAGGTCGACGCGGGCGTCGACGGTCGGGGCGCTCGCCAGCCCGACGAACGCCCGGACGGGATCCTTGACGTCGGCCTCGGGGACCTGGGCGACCTCCGCGATCTCGGCGGCGGTCAGCGCCATGTTGACGAACCGGACCCCCTCGCGGGAGAGCGAGGGCCACGGCACCGACGACCGAGGTCCGCCGCTCACCGCGGCGGAGCCGGGAGGGCTGGTGTACGCCGCGTCGATCGCGGCACCGCCCGCCTCGGCCGATCGCAGCGCGTACTCGACACCGGCGGCGACCCCGGCACCGATCGCCCCGAGCGACACCGCATGCCCGACGGCGCCGGCGAACCACCCTGCCCCGGGAGCCACCCGCCGGACGCGGGTGCTCACGGTGTGCGCGAACCAGCTCTCGAGCGCCGCGAACGACTGCAGGCCGACGTTGACGGCGGCTCCGACCAGCAGCGACCTCGCCACCGGCGGAACGGCGGGTGCCCCGTCCGACCCGGTCGGCTCGGCCACCTGCCCCGTGAGCGGGTCCGACGGTGGTGCGAAGCGGGCGGACTCGACGGGATCGTCTGCCCGGTACCTGCGGATCTGCCACGCCGCGAGCGCCGTCCCGGCCACGAGCCCGGCGCTGCCCGCGACGCGTCGCAGCCAGGGATGGTCGTCCCCGATCGCGGCGTCGGCCGATGCCAGAGCGGAGACCGCGACACCCGAGAGGCCGACACGGAGGCCGCGCCACCCCGCCGTGCGCACGAGCGCCCGCCGCAGCGGCTCACCGTGACGCGGCGGTGTCGTCCGCTCGACCACAGCCCCCGCGCACGCCACCACGAGACCGACGCCGGCCTGCACGGCCAGGCGCCGGGCGGCGCCCGCCGCCGTCGTGTCGTCCCCGACGATCCGTCGCGCGATCGCCTGCGCACCCGACTGCGAGGTGACGACGAGGCCGTACTCCGTCGCCGTGACGAGGCCGGTGGCGACCGCCTGGTCCACGCCGTCGCGCGGGAGCAGGCCGGGCATGAACGTCATCCCTGCGGACAGCGAGGAGACGAACGCGGCGGTGCGCCCCGCCGTGTCGGCACCGGAGACGGCCCGACCGATCCGACCGGCGACGCTCGCTACGTCCATGATCCGATCTTGGCGCGCACCGACGCCGACAGCACGCTCGACGGGCCTGCGTCGAGAGTGCGCCTCCAGAGGCGGGAGCGCCGCAGCGCCTGGGCATGCCGGGCGCTCGGCGTTCAGTGCTCGCTGGCCGCCTCCGCGGCGGCCATGACCCGAGCGAGGAGCGTCGCCAGCTGCGTGCGCTCGTCCTCGGACAGCCCGTCCAGCACGTCGCGCTCACGCGCGGCGTGCTCGGGAAGCACCTGGTCGATGAGGGCCCGACCGTCGTCCGAGAGCGTGACGAGCACACCGCGACGGTCGCGCTCGTGCGTGCGCCGCTCGACGAGGCCGCCGGCGGCCAACCGGTCCAGACGCTTGGTCACGGTCGCGCCCGGGCTCGACGTCAGGGTACCGACCTCGCGGGCTCGCAGGGGTCGGTCCGCCCGGCGCAGCGCGGCGAGCACCTCGAACTCCCCCGTCGTCAGGCCGTGGCTCGCCAGCCCGGCGTCCTGCAGGCGTCCGACGAGTGCCGCGACGCGCAGCACGCGCGCGACGACGGCCATCCCGCTCGTGTCCACATCGGGCCGTTGCTGTGCCCACTGCGCCCGCGCCCTGTCGACCACGTCCATGTGACGGATGCTACTTCACCAATAGTTCACCGGTGAACTATCCTGGTCCCGATGACGTCGACCCTCGCCCCGTACGCCGGCGCCGCCCGCGCCGTGCTCGACCCCGCCCACCTGCGTGACGCCCTGCGCCCCGCACGCGCCGACACGACCCTGGCCGCCGCCGTCCGGTGCGCGGCCGCCGTCGCCCTCGCGATCCTCGCCTGCGTCGCCGTCGGCCACCGCGAGCTGTCGGGCTTCGCCTCGCTCGGTGCGCTCGCCTCGCTCTACGGGCGCTGGGAGCCGTACCGTCGGCGGGCCGGGTTGCTCGCGACGATGGGTCTCGTGCTGGTCGCTGTCATCACGCTGAGCAGCGTCGCGGCGGCCGAGGGCGTCGGCGGCGCGGGCATCGGCGTGCTCGCCGCGGTGGTCGCGACGGGCGCGACGTTCCTGTGCGGTGCGCTCGGCACCGGCGCCCCGGGCGCGACGATCGTCGTGTTCGCGGTGGGCGCCGGGTTCGCAGGCAACCCCGCCCTCGGCGACGTCCCGGGCCGCGCGCTGGCGGCCGTCGTCGGCGCCGTCCTCGCGTGGGCCGTGTGCTGCTCGGGCTGGCTGCTCTACCCCGCAGGCCCCGCGCGGGTCGCCGTCCGGCGGGCCGCACGCGCCGTCGACGCCGGCACCCCGCGGGCCGGCGAGCTCGTCGACCGCGCCCGCGACGTCCTGGCCGACGACGCGTCGCACGCCCGCGGCGCGCGCTCGACCGCCCCCCTGGTCGCGCTCGTCGCCGAGCTCGAGGCGACGCTCGGCCGCACACCCACACCGCTGCCGGCCCGCCGCACGCTCCGCGACACCGCGCGCGTCGAGCTGCCGCGCACCGACCGACGCGGCCTCGCCCGGGTGCTGGGCGCCGGCCTCGTCTCGGGCGGCCTCGCCGCCGCGACCGGCTCCCACCACGGCGCGTGGGCGGTCATGGGCTCGACCGCCACGCTGCAGGGCACGTCCACCGCGCACAGCGTCACCCGCGGGCTCCAGCGCGCGGCCGGGACCGCGGTCGGCGCCCTGATCGCGTGGCCGCTGCTCGAGGCGCACCTGCCGTTCGCGGCCGTCGCCGCGCTCGTCGTCGTGCTCCAGCTGGTCACCGAGGTCGTCGTCATGCGCCACTACGGACTGGCGATGCTGACCATCACGCCCATGGCGCTGCTCATGACGTCGCTGGGCGGCGTCGCCGATCCCACGACCCTGGCCGTCGACCGCGTCGTCGGCACCGCGCTGGGTGCCGCCGTGGCCGTCGTCGCGCTGGTCGCCGTCCCGGTCAGAGCGCGCGCCTGACCTGTCGATCCGCGCCGCCCTGGCGCGTCACGCAGGCAGCGGCCACGATCGGACGGCCGGACGAGAGGGGACCACGATGAGCACGACGACCACCTGGACCGTGCTGCTGTACGGCGACGAGGCCGCCTGGAAGGCCCTCGACGGGCCCGCGCTCGAGGCGCTCGACGCCAGCCACCGGACCTTCACCGCCCGGTGCGCCGCCGACGGGCACGAGATCCTCGCGAGCGAGCAGCTCGAGTACGCCGCCACCGCCCGCGTGGTGCGGCGCTCCCCCGGCCGCAGGGCAGCACCCACCGACGGCCCCTTCGCGGAGACCGCGGAGCAGCTCGGGGGCTTCTACCTCGTGCGGACCGCCGACGGCGCTGCGCTCGCACAGCTGGTCGCGGACGTGCTCACCGAGGACGCGGACATCCGCCCGGTCGTCGACCACTCAGCCTGAGACCCGCGAGGTCGGCCTCAGTAGTAGCCGTTGCGGACGTACTTCGTCGGCAGGTAGCCCGCATAGCCGGACACGCGCACCTTGGACCACTTCGTGCCGTGCGCGAGGACCGTCAGGGACCGGCCCTTCTTGGCCGTCAGGATCTTGTGGGACGACGACGTCGCCTTCTGCCGCAGCGACGTCGTCTTGCCCACCGAGTAGGTCTTGTACTGGCTGATGTACGACGCCGAGACCCAGCCCGTGAGCTTCTTGCCCTTGACCGTGGCCGAGACGGGGATGAACCCGTTGATCTTCACGCCCGGCTTGTTGGTGAGCTTCGTGTTGGCCGGGAGGGTCTTGATGATCTTCGTCGACGTCGACGCGCCCGCGCGCAGGCGCAGGTTGGCCGTCGGGTAGTAGGTGCAGGACTTGGGCGCCGCCTTGGCGTAGTTGGCTTTGGCCAGCGAGACGACGGGCAGGCCCTGCGCAGTCAGCCACGTCGCCGGGTTCACCGACGTCCCCGAGCCGTAGAACGCGTTCTTCCACACCTCGAGGTGCAGATGGGGGCCCGACGCGGGACCGGAGGCGCCGACGTCGGCGATGTGCTGACCCACCGACACGTTCTGGCCCAGCTTCACGTACTTGCCCGGGTTCCACATGTGGATGTAGGCGAGGTAGGTGACCTGGCCGTCGATGACGCTGCGCACCGAGATGTAGCCGGCCGTCCCGCCGCTCGGGTAGTGCACCGAGGTCACCTTGCCCGTGGCGACCGCGTAGATCGGCGTGCCGTCCGGCTCCGACATGTCCAGCCCGTAGTGGAACGTCGAGCCGCCCTTGACCGGGATGCAGCGCGCGCCGTAGCCCGACGTGATCGCGAACGTCTTCGCCACCAGCGGCAGCACGACCGTCGTGCCGCCCTTCGTCGTGCTCTTGGTCAGCTTCTTGGGGATGACGACCGGCTTGGGGGTG
>Ga0222423_1001323_pt1 | contig 11458 bp, 15 predicted proteins | sample 3A0metagenome_FD_182472 | JGI IMG/M metagenome (GOLD analysis project Ga0222423, IMG submission 182472) | Enriched microbial communities from leaf-cutter ant dump, University of Wisconsin, Madison, United States - 3A0 (version 2) | ecosystem: Environmental > Terrestrial > Nest > Insects nest >...
TTCGTGGGTCACGCCGGAAATCAGGTGCGGCGTCTGTTTCGCCACCTTTTTGATCGCCTTGACGAGCGCCTGACGCTGTTCGGCATCGAGCGCATCGACCTTGTTGATGGCCACGATTTCCTGCCGCCCGGCCAGACCGTCATCATAGGCCGCCAGCTCCTTGCGGATGATCCTGTAGGCCCCGACCGGGTCTTCCTGCGTACCGTCGATCAGATGGATCAGCACCTTGGTGCGTTCCACATGCCCCAGAAAGCGCGTCCCAAGCCCCGCCCCTTCCGAAGCCCCTTCGATCAGGCCCGGAATATCGGCAATGACAAAGCGTTGCTCGACCCCCAGATCAATGACCCCCAGATTGGGCGTCAGGGTCGTAAACGGATAGTCGGCAATCTTGGGTCTGGCGGCAGATGAGGCCGCAAGGAAGGTCGATTTACCGGCATTGGGAAGCCCCACCAGACCGGCATCGGCAATCAGTTTCAGCCGCAGCCAGATCCAGCGTTCTTCGCCGTCCTGACCGGGCAAGGCAAATTTCGGTGCCTGATTGATCGGCCCCTTAAAGCGCGTATTGCCCCAGCCGCCATTACCGCCCTTGGCCAGCAGTATCTTCTGGCCGACCTCATCCAGATCGGCAATCAGGGTTTCGTGGTCTTCCTCGAACACCTGCGTCCCTACCGGTACCTTGAGAATCAGGTCGTCGGCATTGGCCCCGTGCATCTGACGCCCCTGACCATGCTCACCGGTCTGGGCCTTGAAATGCTGCTGATAGCGGTAATCGATCAGGGTATTCAGCCCTTCGACGGCCTCGATCCATACGCTGCCGCCCTTGCCGCCGTCCCCGCCGTCCGGCCCGCCGTTCGGGATAAACTTTTCCCGACGGAACGACACAGAGCCTGCGCCGCCGTTACCGGAACGGATATAAATTTTACACTGATCGAGAAATTTCATCGTAACTGACTAAAAGAGGAAAGAGCGGTTGATAAGCCTATCAACCGCCCTTGTGAACCAAGTTCGCCCCAAGATCAAATCATTGCGGATATGTCCGGCACGGAACGAGGCTATTTAGAGCGCTTTCCGAAAAGTATGACGCCCTTTTCGGATTCAAAAGCGCGTTGGAATAAAAAGTCAGAGCGTGTTCCGATTCATTTTAAACGGAACACGCTCTGATCACAGCAACCGGATCATGTGCAGCACCTCAGCCCCGTCCGCTTCGGCGGTGCGCCGTCCGGTATAGAGGAAGCCATTGCGTATCAGCACCCGCGCCGCTGCCGCATTACCGGCATGGTGAGCGGCATGGAGAATGCGATGCCCGCCATAACGTGTGGCGTGCCGGATCAGCGCCTTCACCGCTTCCCTGCCATAGCCCATGCCCTGAAACTCAGGCGCAATGGACACTCCCAGACTGGGGCCGAACATATTGAGCCTGCCCTGTGCATCGGCATAGCGCGCCAGACTGACGACACCGATCAGGCGCCCGTCTTCCGTGCGCACGCCGAAGATCGGATAACGCGCACCGGAATGCAGACGCGCGCGCTCGATATAGGCGGCAGCCTCGGCTTCACTGAGCGGCATCAGGCGCTTATCGGAAAAGACCTGCATAAGGTCGGGTACATCCCCCGCACGCAGCCCCTGAAGCGACAGACGCGAGGTCTTCACTTCATTAGCCGCCTGACCGTTCATGCGATCGGTTAAGGGGCGCGGCAAGGCATCTATGGTCGGGGCAATCATTGGCTTTATTCCCGTTGGCTTCGTTAAGGTTAAGACCCGCCCGCAGACGGGGGCTTGAACATAAGTTATCGGGTCGCTGTGTTTGTTTTATGCAGGCAATGTGTCAGAGCCAACATAAAAAGGCAGCCGCCCGCAGGATCAAAGGCATAAAGAGCCGGTAAATCCCGCAGACCTGCGCCCGACTATCGGAAACTGATTTTCCGGCGCAGCAGACCCGATAGAACGACGAACGGGGATGGGGGTTGAGGCGGTTTCCGGTGGCATCCGCCCTTCAGCCAGAGCTGAAAAACGAAAAGGGAGTCCGGAATAATCCGGACTCCCCGTTCATTGGTTTCGTCCAGATCGGCCTGTATGAGAGGCGCGATCTGTGACAAATCTCAGAAACGCGCCTTATTCGGCAGCTTCCGCCACCGGAACAATCGACACATAGGTGCGGTTGTCACGCTTGGTCGTGAACTTCACCGCGCCGTGCGCCGTTGCAAAAAGGGTGTGATCGCGGCCAAGGCCAACATTGTCACCCGGAAAGAACTTCGTGCCACGCTGGCGAACGATGATGTTGCCAGAAAGGACGTTTTCGCCGCCGTAGCGCTTTACGCCAAGACGTTTGGATTCTGAATCGCGACCGTTACGTGACGAGCCGCCTGACTTTTTATGTGCCATGATGTAACTCCTTAGGCTCGGTTATTACGCTTCTTCGGAAGCCGCTTCAGCCTTTTTCTTCGGCGCAGCACGCTTCTTGGGGGCCGGAGCCTCTTCGGCAGCGACCGGCGCTTCAACAGCTTCGGCCAGACCGCGCGGGGCCAGACCACGGGCGCGGGCATCAAGCTCGGCCTTGGTCACCAAAGACACGGTGCCTTCCCAGGCCGCCGACTTGCCCGCACCGGCAATCGAGGTGATGCGGATCGCCGATTCCGGCTGACGGTGACCGTTGGTGCGGCGATAGCCCTGACGGCGGATCTTCTTGAAGATCTTGACCTTCTTGCCCTTGCGGGTTTCGATGAGCGTGCCTTCGACCACACCGCCGTCAACGACGGGGGTACCTACGACTGCACCGGCTTCATCACCGATGAGAAGGACTTCTTCAAAACGAACCTTCGCGCCCGCTTCGCCTTCAATCTTCTCGACCACCAGCAGGTCGCCGGCGGATACGCGGTATTGCTTACCGCCAGTTTTAATTACCGCATACATCGGTTCAGTGCCTTTTTGTTTTCAGCATCGCGAACCCGAACGGCAGATCATACCAGAGGTTCACGCAAATAATAAGACAGCCCGCAAGGCCTTGGCCTTCGGGAGAGAGGGGCGCTTTATATAGTTTTTGCGCCTTGAGTCAATGCCTGTTTCCGCCTCTTTGGCCACCGGAACGCCTAAAATTTTGCCCCTGTCGGATCAGGGGCGCACTGTTGCCTTGATTTCATCCGTCAAAGGCTTAACTAAGGCGGAAATTTCCGTCTTCCGCAGCCGAAAGCGTATTCTCATGGCCGACACCGCATCCGCACCGCTTAAAACCCCCGTCACGGTTCTGACCGGTTACCTTGGGGCTGGCAAGACCACGCTGCTCAACCGCATTCTCAGCGAAAACCACGGCCAGAAATATGCCGTCATCGTCAATGAGTTCGGCGAAATCGGCATCGATAACGACCTGATCGTCGGCGCGGACGAAGAGGTGTTCGAGATGAACAACGGCTGTGTCTGCTGCACGGTGCGCGGCGACCTGATCCGCATCCTGTCCAACCTCCTGAAGCGCAAGGGCCGTTTCGACGCCATCATCGTTGAAACCACGGGTCTTGCCGATCCCGGCCCCGTCGCCCAGACCTTTTTCGTCGATGAGGACGTGAAGGCCAAGACCTATCTCGATTCGGTCACCGCCCTCGTCGATGCCAAACACTTCGATCAGGCTCTGGCCGCCGACCGTGTGGTCAAGGAACAGATTGCCTTTGCCGACCACATCATTCTCAATAAAACTGATCTGGTCGATGCCGACACCCTGAACGCCATCGAAGCCCGCCTCAAGGGCCTGAACCCGCTGGCCTCCATTCAGCGTGCCCAACGCTCTGAGGTCGATATCCAGCGCCTTCTGAACCAGCACCGCTTCGATCTGGGAAAGATGGAGACAGTGGCCAACCATCATGAACATGGTCCCGACTGCGGCGACCATTGCGACCACGATCACAGCCACCACCATGACCATGTACATGACGCCCATTGCGGCCATGACCACGGCCAGTGCGATCACGACCATGACCACCATCATCATGATCACATCAACCCGATCCACGATTCCGAAATCACCAGCATTTCCTTAAGCAGCGACAAGCCAATCAATGGCGTGGCCTTCACCCGCTGGCTCGACAAGTTGCTGGCCGAAAAGGGGCAGGACATCCTGCGCGCCAAGGGCATCCTCAACATCAAGGACGAAGACCGCCGTCTGGTGTTTCAGGCCGTGCATATGATTCTTGAGGGCGACCTGCAAAAGCCGTGGGGCGAGAACGAACCCCGACTCAGCCGTGCGGTGTTCATCGGTCGCCATCTTGATACCGCCGCCCTGCAAGCCGGTTTCAACGCCTGCATCGAGAAGTAATCCATGCCCTTTGCCTTTGAAAAAAACTACGGCGATTTCATCGTCGCCGCCCTGTTCGATTCTGCCGATGAGCCTGTGGTGGCCATTGCCGATGGGCGCGTCGTATTCCCTGATGCCGATGCCGAATTTGCCGCCCATCCCGACGCCGGTATTTTAAGCGCCGTCATTCACCCGTCCGGCGTCGGCCTGATTACCGGCGGCGATGACGGGCGCATCGTCTGGACGACGAAAGAAGCTGGCCCCGTCGAAATCGCCGCCCACAAGGGCGCGTGGTTCGATGTTCTGGCCGCCAGTGCGGCCTCGAACCTTGTCGCCGCCGCTTCGGGCAAGACCGTCTATCTGCATGACCTCGTGAAAAAAGACGCCCCCAAGGTTCTGGAACATCCCGCCTCTGTGTCCGGCCTGACCTTCGATTCCAAGGGCCGCAAGCTCTATGCCTCGTCCTACGGCGGGGCCTATGTATGGTTCGCCCGTCTGGCGCAGCAAAAGCCCGCCCTGCTGAAATGGGCCGGCTCACATATCAATATCGCCATCAGCCCCGACGACAAGTTCCTGATCACCGCCATGCAGGACAATGCGCTGCACGGCTGGCGTCTGGCCGATTCCAAGGACATGCGCATGGGCGGCTATCCGGCCAAGATCAAGTCGCTCGACTTCTTCGCCAGGGGCAAGCTGCTGGCGACCTCAGGGGCCAATGGCGCAGTGGTCTGGCCCTTCCTCAAGGCCAATGGCCCGATGGGCGAAAACGCCTCGGAAATCGCTGCCGACGAAAGCGCCCTTGTGACCGTCGTCTCCGGCGCGACCGAGGAGACGATCCTTGCGGCGGGCCTCGATGACGGGCGCGTCTGGCTGGCGGAACTGAAATCCACCGCTCAGGAATGGATCAAGCGCGAAAAAGGCCCGGCCATCTCCGCCCTGGCCCTGTCACACGAAGCCAACCGCGTGCTTATTGGCGACGAGGACGGTTCGGTCTATATCTACGAAGCATAAGAGCGCATCCCCAAAAGTGGACACCGGTTTTGGGATTAAGATGCGCGTCAAAAAATGGGGGCAGGCATGGCCAAGGCGAAAAAGACATTCAGGCCCTTGCGCCTGTTGCTGCAACTCTGTGTCGGCCTGTTTATTTTCAGTATTGTCTCGGTCGCCGTCCACCGCTTCGTGCCGGTGCCCTTCACCTTCCTGATGTTTCAGCGCGCCTTTGAGGGGCAGGGCATCGACCACCACTGGGTGCCGATGTCGAAAATCTCCGACCACCTGAAGGTTGCGGTCATCGCCGCCGAAGACGCCAAATTCTGCAAACATCAGGGCTTTGATCTCGATGCCATCGAAAAGGCGCAGAAGAACAATGCCCGTGGCCGCAAGATGCGCGGCGGTTCGACCATCTCACAGCAGACGGCGAAAAATGCCTTCCTGTGGCCGCAACGCTCATGGGTGCGCAAGGGCATAGAGGCCTACTATACCGGCCTGATCGAGCTGATGTGGCCCAAGAAGCGCATCCTTGAGGTCTATCTCAACAGCGTCGAATGGGGGCCGGGCGTCTATGGGGCCGAGGCCGCTTCCCGCCACTGGTTCGGCAAAAGCGCCGCCAGCCTTTCCCGCTCCGAAGCCGCACGTCTGGCGGCCATCCTGCCCAGCCCGCTGAAATGGAAAGCCGCCAATTCCGGCCGCTATGTCAAACGCCGCTCCAATGCCATCGTCGCCAATTCGCGCGTAATCAAAAACGGCAGTCTGGCGGAATGTGTGCTGGATTAAGATGCCCTGATGGCCGCCCACGCCTCTAATATTAACGGATATTGATTTAAGGGCGGCAATGCCGTATATATGGCCATGCAGACAGTGATCGAAACCAAAACCTATCTGTCTTCTGCCAAAGCCGCAGGCATGACCGAAGATGAAATGGTTAAGGTGGTAAACATATTGGCCGCAAACCCTTCCGCAGGCGACGTGATTGTTGGCTCTGGCGGTTGCAGGAAGGTACGCATTGCCGGACGTAACAAAGGTAAATCCGGCGGTTATCGTATTATCACCTTTTTCTATCACGAAGGCGCACCTCTTATTTTGCTATGGGCGTTATCCAAGGGACAAGAGGCAAACGTAAGTGACGCACAGATCAAGGGCTTTGCTGATATTGCAAAGACCCTGCGTGCGACGATGGAAGCTCCGAAAAAAGGATGAAGATTATGCGTGATGAAGACTTTGAAGGCATTATGCAGGGGCTAAGGGAAGCCGTTTCCATAATGAAAGGGGAAGCCGACCCATCCACATACCGCGTTCATGTTCCGCAAGAGGTGGACGTTAAGGCGATCCGCACCCGCATGAACATGACACAAACGGCCTTTGCGTCGCGGTTTGGCTTTTCCCCTTCCGCCGTTAAGGACTGGGAGCAAAAGCGCCGCCGCCCCGAAGCCGCCGCCCGTGTCCTGCTGACTGTGATCGACAAGGAACCGCAAGCCGTCCTGAAGGCCTTGGGAGTATAGCCGTCCCCACCCTTTTGGGGGCAGGCGCACAAACACCATAAGTCATTGAAAAAATTGGCGACCCCTGAGGGACTCGAACCCCCGACCTCTGCTTTATGAAAGCATTGGTAATAGATTCCCCCCACCTTTCCGCAGATTGATTTTCGTAGATAAATACCTTGTTTAATTAGGGTATTAGGCATAAATAGTAAGCAGTGGTCAATATCGGAAATAACCCCGATTTACCCCCTCTAGCGTCCCCCTAGCGTCCCCAAATTAAAAAGGGGACGCAAAAATAAAAGCCACTCTTATGCCCAGACTTAGCCACTTCCGCATCAATAAGCGCTTTGTTGACGCCCTCACCTCCGAAAAGGACGCAACCTTTAGAGATTCCGACCTGAAGGGGTTTGCCGTGCGCGTGAAGCCGAACGGTTCAAAAACCTATGTTGTGATCTATAAAAACAGCGAAGGGCGCACGCGCAGTCTGGCCTTGGGGCAACACGGTAAAATGACGGCTGATGAAGCCCGCAAAGCCGCTAAGGTGGCCTTAGGGCAGGTTGCCGGTGGTGAAGACCCTTCTGAAGAACGCAATAGCGCCCGCAAAGCCATAACGGTTAAGGAGCTTTGCGAAGCCTATCTTGCCGCCGCGCAAAAGGGGGACATTCTGGGCAGGCACGGCACACCTAAAAAGGCTTCAACCCTTGCCACAGACACAGGGCGCATTGCGCGCCATATCATTCCGCTTTTGGGCAAGCGTAAGGTGCGCGACCTCACCACCGCCGATATAAACCGCTTTGTGCGCGACGTGGCGAACGGAAAGACCGCCGCAGATGTGAAAACCGGATCACGGGGCCGCGCCATTGTCGAAGGCGGCAAAGGGGCTGCAACGCGCACCGCTGGCCTTCTGGGGGGCATAATGTCTTTTGCCGTATCCGAAGGCATAATCAGCACAAACCCATGCAGAGGCATTAAGACCTACAAAGCCAAAAGTCGCACGGTAAGGCTTGAAAGCCCCCATTACAGGGCCTTGGGGGACGCCCTGAGGGCCTCGGAAGGACAAGGTGAGCCATGGCAAACGGTTGCCGCCTTCCGGCTTGTGGCGCTTACGGGGTGCCGCATGGGGGAAATCGCTAAGCTGAAATGGGCCGATGTGGACTTGCCCGGCAACGCCCTTCGCCTGTCAGACAGTAAAACGGGCCGGTCTGTGCGCCCCTTGGGACATGCCGCCGTGAAGCTGTTGCAGGGATTGCCCAGACAGAACGCCTATGTGTTCCCCTCAGCGCGCCTTACAGGCACCCCCTATAACGGCTTCCCTAAGGCTTGGGGGCGCATCCTTGCCCGCATTGACGCCACCGCCAAGGATGAGGTTTTAAGCACCCTCACGCCCCACGGCTTGCGTCATGGCTTTGCCTCTGTCGGTGGTGATCTGGGCTTAACCGAAATCACCATTGCCGCCCTTCTGGGCCATGCAGCGGCCTCAGTGACAGGGCGCTATATCCACCACCTTGATTCTGCCCTGATAGCCGCCGCAGACCGCGTATCCGCCCGCATAAATGCCCAGATGAACGGCACAGACGAAACCGGCGCTGTCTTGCCCTTCCGGCGGGCGTGATCAAACGAAGGAATATTATTATGGATATTTTCCACAGGCCATGGTATCCGACTGGATACAAAACTCATGCTTGAAACAAACCTGATTCATAAGTCCGATACGTTCAACGCTTGGCTAGAGAGGCTTGACGATCAAAAAGGCAGGGCGCGCATCCTTGCCCGCTTGGCCTCAGCGACCTTTGGCAATTTTGGAGACTGTGAACCGGTAGGCGATGGCGTCTCTGAAATGCGTATCCACTATGGGCCGGGGTATCGGGCCTATTTCACGCGAACGGAGACCACGGTTTATTTCATCCTTTGCGGTGGTGATAAATCGACACAGAAAAGAGACATAGCCCGCGCCAAGAAAATGGCGCTGGAATTGAAGAAAGCGAAATCATGACCACTTACACACCTTTTGATGCTTCCGCATATCTGGATAACGAAGAGGTCATAGCCGAATATCTGACGGCGGCGGCGGAAGACCCGAACCCTAATGTATTTCTTCACGCCCTTGGTAATGTCGCTAAGGCGCGCGGTATGGCGCAAATCGCTCAAGAAACCGGCCTTGGCCGCGAAAGCCTGTATAAAGCCCTGAGTGCGGGAGCGCATCCGCGGCATGAAACTATTGCCGCCATAGTACGCGCTTTAGGCGTCAAGATTACGTTAGTACCGGCAACGCAACAGGGCTAGGACATGCTTTCATCCCTTCTGGTTTGACACAAACCTTGGGCGTCAAACTGTCTGTGGCGGCATAGCCGAGCAAAGAAGCCTTTGGGGGCGTAGCCGTCCCCAAACCACCTTTTGATGCTTCAGCCGACCCGAATAACGAAAAAGGTGTTGCGAACTCTCTAACGAAACGGGCGCGGTGGTGCCTTTCAGGCGGGCGTGAATCAGGCATAATGCAAACTATAATTGACAAAAAGGGCCTGATGGCATAGCAATGATCGAAGTCAGACAAACCGACGAATTTGCCGATTGGCTAAAGGGCCTGAAGGACGATCTGGCAAAGGTGCGCATTGCCACCCGTGTCAGGCGCTTCAGCATTGGCAATCTGGGCGACGTGAAGCCTGTAGGACAGGGCATAAGCGAAGCCCGCATAGACTACGGCCCCGGCTATCGCCTCTATTTCGTGCAACGCGGGGCGGTGGTGATTATCCTTCTGTGTGGCGGCACAAAGAAGGGACAGCAAGCGGACATTGAAAAGGCTAAGGCCTTAGCGGAGACTTACAGATGAAAAAAGAAGCCAGCGCTTTTGATGTTGTCGATTATCTGGACAGCGATGCAATGATGGCTGCCTATCTGGAAGCGGCTTTTGAAGACGGGGATATAAACCTTATCCGCGCTGCCTTGAATGACGTTGTGCGCGCCAAGGGCGTTCAGGAAATGGCAAAGGCAACCGGCCTCACCCGCGCCACGCTTTACAAAGCCGTTGGCGAGAAGGGCAATCCCACGCTTTCAACGCTTCTGGCCGTAACGAAGGCCTTGGGCGTTAAGCTGTCCGTGGCGGCATAGCCATGAGCAAAGAAGCCTTTGAGAACGCCGCCACTATCCCGCAAGAAATTGATGTTAAGGCGATCCGCACCCGCATGAACATGACGCAAGCGGCCTTTGCTTCACGGTTTGGCTTTTCCGCTTCCGCCGTTAAGGACTGGGAGCAAAAGCGCCGCCGCCCCGAAGCCGCCGACCGTGTCCTGCTAACGGTTATCGACAAAGCCCCGCAAGCTGTTTTGAAGGCTTTGGAGGCATGGCTCAAGCAGGGCGTCAGTTGGCTTCCCACGTCTCCCTATGCTTCTAAAAGCATTTGGCTTGGATTTTCACATATGCAATCCGATCCCGGGCAAATGGCCGCTCAGAAAGCGGCTATCTATGGTGAAAACAGGGCGATTAAAATGGTAACAACCGATCCTGATACAGGCGCGGAGACAATCCAATATTTTAACGGGATTATCGAAAGCTCTCATATCGAGAATGGGGAACTGATAATCCATACACGCATCACGTCTAATATCATTGAGGTTGAGGAATGAGTGAAAATGATGGCGTGACCGAACAAATAGTAACGATTCCAAATGATTCGTCTGAAAGCTATGAGCCGTTATCTCATTTCCCTGAGAAAAAAAAGCGCTCAATTGACACTAGCCGCGCAAGTGGAAAGACGACTCGGCAATTCTTTGAAGAAAATGCCCCGAGCAACGATGAAAATGAGTTTCAAACATATCTGAAAAAGACGGTAGAGCCGTTTATCATGGGTATCTTGGAATGGCATGGCTATCCGAAATCATTTCGCTTAGTGCGCATTGGCGACGATCCGGCTTGGAAAGCATTGGAAGATTTTTCCCGTGACGATTTGGAGAAATACTTTGATGCAGGAGTTTTAGTTAATGTCGCAGACATCAGAAAAGTGATTGAACATGAAATAAAACCTGAACATGAAGCTGAAACAATTTGCCGGATAATTCGCAATTATGAGCAGCTTAAAGAACAAATAGCAACGGGATGCACTGACAATCAGGAAGCACAAATAGCTTTGAGCGCATCCTTTTTCTTAGGCGAAGCCATAACCCATTACCGTTATGCGACTAATCATGCGCTCATTAAGAAAATCCGCGCGCATCGCGCGTTAGGGGATGCCCAACGCGGGCGCGTTCCTGCGTGGCGGACATCTATTCGCCCGATTGTTGAGCAATGGTGCAAAGAAGACCCATCACTCAACTTGTCCGGCCTGACTAATAAAATCCACATGCAAAGAGAAACCTTAGGGGTGGGGGGAATCCCCACTTACGAAAGAATCAAGGCCGGGCTTAAAGCTATGGAAAATGACCCCGTTAAGCCTCTGGTAATTCCCAACCGAGGGGGAAGAAAGGGGTACGTTTAGGCTTCCCGCCCCCCCACAAAAGTTAAATCGCTCTGATAAAGATAGGCTGGCGTGATTATTCGATTGTCGCCCGCAATTTCTCGGATTGTCCGAGGAAGGGCAGGAGACAAACCATGTCACTTCAATCTTCCCACCGCCCCCTTCGCCGCGTTGAGGCGTCGGCATATCTCTTTCAGAAACATGGCATTGAGCGCGCGCCGTCAACCTTAGCCAAGCTGGCTTGTGTCGGTGGTG
>Ga0222423_1001325_pt1 | contig 11442 bp, 9 predicted proteins | sample 3A0metagenome_FD_182472 | JGI IMG/M metagenome (GOLD analysis project Ga0222423, IMG submission 182472) | Enriched microbial communities from leaf-cutter ant dump, University of Wisconsin, Madison, United States - 3A0 (version 2) | ecosystem: Environmental > Terrestrial > Nest > Insects nest >...
TTGCTTGAGCGTGACCAGCCAGCCGTCCTGCGATTTTTCCTGCGCATAGGCGCGCAGCACGGCGCGGCCGGATTCGGGAATGCCGGCGAGTTGCGATTCATCGGCGATCGACTCGCTCCACGCATCGGTCGCGTCGAGCACGGCTTCCTCGAATTCGGTGGCGAGCTTGGCCAGCTCGCTGGAAATCTCGCGGAAGCGCGAGCGCGCGGGTTCTTCGAGCGCGACGCCGGAGAGCTTGAAGTCGCGCAGTTCGTGTTCGATGAGCGCGCGCGCCGGACGCGGCAGCGCGGCGCTGCCGTCGCGCTGCGCGACGGCCTCGACGGCGGCGTAGAGCGCGCGGTTCTGGCCGAGTTCGCTGCTGAAATCGACGATCTTTTCCTGCGCTGCCGAATAGGCCTTGCGCAGCGCCTCGCTGTCGGCCACGCCGTGCAGGTGCGACACCGGCGCCCAGACGCGGTTGAGGCGGTCTTCGAGTGCTTCGCCCAAGCCGATCACGCCATCGAAATCGCGTGCCGCGTTGCTGGCGAGCAGCGCGTCGATGCGCGCTTGGTAGTCGGCGAGCACGGCGTCGACGGCGGGCTCGACGTGTTCGGGGCGGATCGCGGAAAAGCGCGGCAGCGCGCCGCTTTCGAGCAGGGGATTGGTCATGCGGACACCTTGGCTGGAGCGCGAAAACTGGAGGGCGCGAGCTGTGAAATCAAGCAGTATGCGTGGCCGCGCGCGGCGGGCATAGTGCGTGCCAGGCGCCGCGCCGTGCGGCCGCAGGGGAGAGCGCAATGAGTGTGAGGAGTTACCAGAGCGTCAGTCCGCGCCTCGCCGCGGGCGTCTACATCGACGAGGCGGCGCACGTGATCGGCGACGTCGAGATCGGCGAGGACGCCTCGATCTGGCCCTGCGCGGTCGTGCGCGGCGACGTGCATTTCATCAAGATCGGCGCGCGCACCAACATCCAGGACGGCGCGGTGCTGCACGTCACCCACGACGGCGACTACACGCTCGGCGGCTTCCCGCTGCACATCGGCGCCGATGTCACCGTCGGCCACGGCGCCGTGCTGCACGCCTGTTCGATCATGGACGCCTGCCTCATCGGCATGAACGCGACCGTGCTCGACGGCGTGCTGGTCAAGAAACACAGCATGATCGGCGCCGGCGCGTTGGTCACGCCGGGCAAGATCGTCGGCGAAGGCGAACTGTGGCTGGGCAACCCCGCGCGCTGCGTGCGCATGCTCACCGAGAAGGAAATCGAGCACCTTCGCTACTCGGCGCAACACTACGTGAGGCTCAAGAACCGCTACCTCGATCAGGCATAGTTGCGCATCATGGTCGCGGTTGCATGGGAGGAGGGGCCCGCTTGACGCCGGAAGCGAAAGTACGACGGTTGATCGACGCCCGGCTCGAAGCGGCCGGCTGGATCGTGCAGGACGCCAAGCGCCCCGATCTGGGCGCCGGTCGCGGCGTGGCCCTGCGCGAATACCCCACCGACACCGGCCCCGCCGACTACGTGCTGTTCGTGGACAAACAGCCGCTGGGCGTGATCGAAGCCAAGCGCGACGAGGAAGGCCACCGGCTCAGCGCGCACGAGCCGCAGACCGGGCGCTACGCCAATGCGACGCTGAAGTGGCGCAAGGACGCCGCCCCGCTGCGTTTCCTCCACGAAAGCACCGGCCAGATCCTCTGGTTCACCGATGGCGCCGACCCGGCGCCGCGCGCGCGCGAGCTGTTCCACTTCCTGCGCCCGGAGACACTGGCCGAATGGGCCACGCAGCCGCAGACCCTGCGCCAGCGCCTGCAGCAGCTGCCGGAACTGCCCACGCGCGGGCTGCGCGACTGCCAGATCAATGCCGTCACCGGGCTGGAACGCTCGCTGGCGCAGAACAAGCCGCGCGCGCTCATCCACATGGCCACCGGCGCCGGCAAGACCTTCACCGCCATCACCGCCGCCTACCGGCTGCTGAAGTTCGGCGGCGCCAGACGCATCCTGTTCCTGGTCGATACCCGCAACCTCGGCAAGCAGGCGCATCAGGAATTCATGGCCTACACGCCGCCGGACGACGCCCGCAAGTTCACCGAGCTGTACAACGTGCAGCGCCTGTCCTCCAGCCGCATCGACCCGCATGCGCAGGTCTGCATCAGCACCATCCAGCGCATGTACTCGATCCTGTCCGGCACCGAGCTGGACGAAGCCGGCGAAGACATCGACCCCGCCGACGCCGCGCCCGCGCTCAAGGGCGAACGGCTGGTGCAGTACAACCCGGCGGTGCCGGTGGAGGAGTTCGACTTCATCGTCATCGACGAATGCCACCGCAGCATCTACAACCTGTGGAAGCAGGTGCTGGACTACTTCGACGCCTTCCTGATCGGCCTCACCGCCACGCCCGACAAGCGCACCTACGGCTTCTTCAACCAGAACGTGGTGGCCGAATACAACTACGAGCAATCGGTGCTCGACGGCGTCAACGTCGGCTACGACGTGTACGAGATCGAAACCGAAGTCACCGCCAAGGGCGGGAAGATCGAAGCGCGCGAATGGGTGGACCACCGCGACCGCGTGACCCGCGCCAAGCGCTGGGCGCAGACCGAGGACGACATCGACTACGGCAAGACCGACCTCGACAAGTCCGTGGTCAATCCCGACCAGATCCGCACCGTCATCCAGGCCATGAAGACGGCGGTGGAAACGCGCATCTTCCCCAGCCGCAGGGAAACCCCGAAAACCCTGATCTTCGCCAAGACCGACAGCCACGCCGACGACATCGTCCGCTGCGTGCGCGAGGTCTATGGCGAAGGCAACGACTTCTGCCGCAAGGTCACCTACACCGAAACCGATGCCGACGGCGTGCTGGCCAATTTCCGCAACGAGTTCCACCCGCGCATTGCCGTCACCGTGGACATGATCGCCACCGGCACCGATGTCAAACCGCTGGAAGTGCTGCTGTTCATGCGCGACGTGCGCAGCCGCGGCTACTACGAGCAGATGAAGGGCCGCGGCGTGCGCAGCCTGGACGGGGAATCGCTGCGCAAGGTCAGCAACTCCGCCGGCGGCGCCAAGGAACGCTTCGTGCTGATCGACGCGGTCGGCGTGGAGAAATCGCTCAAGACCGACAGCCGCCCGCTGGAGCGCAAGCCCGGGGTCAGTCTGGATGCCCTGCTGAAAGCCGTGGCGATGGGTGCCACCGACGACGACACCGTACTCAGCCTCGGCAACCGGCTGGTGCGGCTGGGCAAGCAACTGGACGACAAGGCGCTGGCGAAGATCCAGCAGGCCGGCGACGGCATCGGCCTGCAGGATCTCGCGCGCGGGCTGGTGCAGGCGCTCGACCCCGACCGCATCGTCGCCGATGCGCTGGACGCGGCGAAAGCCGCCGGCATCACCCGCAGCGAAGCCAGCCTGACCGAAACCGAGCTCGCCACCGCGCGGCAGGCACGCGTCGCCGCTGCCTGCGCTCCGTTCTACAAACCGGAACTGCGCGAAACCATCGAAGCGGCGCGCCGCGAGCGCGAGCAGGTCATCGACATGCTCAACGCCGACACGCTGGTGCGCAGCGAATACGCGGAGCAGGCGCAGGCCAACGCCGAAAACACGATCCAGCGTTTCCAGGACTTCCTGCACGCCCACCGCGACGAACTGGCCGCGCTATCGTTCTTCCACGCCCAGCCGTATCGCCGACGCGCGCTGACCCTGGACATGGTGGAAGACCTGCACGAGGCCCTGAGCCGTCCGCCGCTGATGCTGACCACGGAAAAACTGTGGAGCGCCTACGCCCGCGTGCAGGAACACCGCGTGCGCGGCGTGGATGCGCGCCGCCAGTTGACCGACCTGGTGGCGCTGGTGCGCTTCGCGCTGGGGCTGGACGACGAACTGCGCCCGTTCGCCGACAGCGTGGACAGGAAATTCGCCGACTGGGTGTTCCGCCACAACGGCAAGCGCGCCACCGCCTTCACCCCGGAACAGATGGACTGGCTGCGGCTGATGAAGGATCACGTTGCCGCCAGTTGCAGCATCGAACGCGACGACTTCGACTACGCCCAACTCGCCGCGCGCGGCGGCCTGCAGAAGGCGTGGAGCGTGTTCGGCGGCGAGCTGGACGGGTTGATGGGGGAGATGAATGAGGAGCTGGTGGCGTGAGTGAGTTGCCGAATGGGTGGTCTGCTACGGAACTTGGCGAAGTTGCAGATTGGGCATCAGGAGGGACGCCCTCGCGAACAAATCTTGCGTTTTTTTCTGGCGAAATCCCGTGGATAAAAACAGGTGAGCTCGGCTCACGTTTCATTACGCAAACTGAAGAGCACATCAGTGAAGAGGCGCTTGCGTCTTCCAGTGCGAAAATTTTTCCGAAAGGGTCCGTTGCACTTGCCATGTACGGCGCAACGATTGGCAAAGCATCCATTCTCGGCGTTAGCGCAGCGACCAATCAGGCATGTGCTGTCGGAATCCCAACGGCAGTCAGTACGAATTATCTTTACTACTATCTTCTTTCACAGGCAGATGCGTTTTCCGATGCGGGAAAAGGCGGGGCGCAACCTAACATCTCTCAAGGCATCATCAAGGCCTGGCGACTTTGGCTGCCACCCCGCGCCGAACAAACCCGCATCGTCGAAAAACTCGAAGCCCTGCTCGGCGATCTGGATACCGCCGTGGCCGAACTGAAGGCCGCGCAGCGCAAGCTGGCCTCGTTGCGGCAATCGCTGCTGAAAGCGGCGGTGGAAGGCACGTTGACCGAAGCCTGGCGCTCCTGCCCCTCCCCTTGCCCGCGCAGCGGGGAGGGGGAGGCTGGGAGGGGGTTGCGCTCTTCGCGGAAGAGCACCCCTCCCCAACCCTCCCCTTCGCCTGCGGCGAAAGGGAGGGAGCAGGAAACCGGCGCCGACCTGCTGCAACGCATCCTGCGCGAACGCCGCGCCCGCTGGGAAACGAAACAACTCGCGAAATTCGCCGCCCAGGGCAAGACCCCGCCGAAAGGCTGGCAGGCCAAGTATCCCGAGCCGGTCGCCCCCGACACCACCGACCTGCCGCAACTGCCGGAGGGGTGGGTGTGGGCGACGATCGACCAGCTTGCGGCATCGGTTCGCAACGGACTTTCACAAAAGCCGGAGCAGGAACCACGCGGCTATCCGATCCTTCGCATCAATGCCGTTCGTGCAATGTCTGTGAATTTAGACGAGGTGCGCTATCTGCCGATTTCTGCTGATGAAGCAGAAAATTATCTGCTGCAAAATGGTGACCTGCTGGCAACGCGCTACAACGGCAGCGTCGATTTGTTAGGTGTTGTAGGCGTTGTTCGTGGCTTGACCCGCGAAACCTTGCATCCCGATAAGCTCATCCGTATCCAGCCTGTGCTTGATGAGCATCTCGCAGACTGGATTGAAGTCGCTGCATCAACTGGCGTGTCTCGCGCGCACATCGTTTCCCGCGTCAAGACAACTGCGGGACAAACCGGTATTTCCGGTGACGACTTGAAGCGAATGCCTGTGCCACTTCCTCCGACAGAAGAACAATACGCCATCATCGAACAGCTCGACGCAGCCCTGACCGCCTGCGACACCCAGCAAGCTGCCATCGCCCACGCCCTGCAACAGGCCGCCGCCCAGCGCCGCAACCTGCTCAAGACCGCCTTCGCCGGCCAGCTCGTCCCCCAGGACCCCGCCGACGAACCCGCCAGCGAACTGCTGGCGCGTATCCGCGCGGCGCACGTCAGCAATGCCGTGGCGGGAAAGAGACGAGGGAGAAAGAAGGCCTGATCCGGCCTATTTCTTCAGCAGCAACTTGTGCTGCCGCGCCGAATCCGGGATGGGCAGTTCGTCGATGCCTGTCACGGTCAGCGACAGCTTCTGTGCGATGCGACGCAAATCCGCATCGTCGCTGTAGATGCGGGTGACATTGCGCGACAGCGCGATGGCCACGATCTGCCAATCGAACTTGAACTTGGTGCGGCTGACCTTGCCGCGCGCATCAGGTGTCCAGTGTTCGGCCAGCAGCAAGGCGCATTCGGTGGCCGCACGCTGGTCGAAGGGTTCGATGCTGAACGAGCGACTGGTTGACAGCTTCGCCTGCAATTCGTCGCGGGCCTTGCCTGCCTTCACCAGATATTCGGTCAGGCTGGGCGTGGGAATGATGATCCTGGTTCTGGCGTGCTGTTCCAGCAGGCCATCGAGCTTGGCGCGGCGGTCACCTTTGATGCGCGGATTGAACAGGTCAATCAGGATGTTGGCATCGAAGGCGACCGGCATCAGTCCGCCCTCAACTCGCGCCACGCGCCCTGCGGGTCTTCCAGTTCATTCCAGCCGTTGCCATCGATGGTGCGGATACCTTCCACCAGCTCGGCCAACGGCGTTTCATCCAGACGCTCGAAGCTCTGGATATCGAAATCTTCCAGCGACCAGCGGGCATCGTCGCCGCGCCGCCATTTCCCTTTGCCGGCCACCCGCACGCAGGTATCAAACAACGGTGCGAGCTGGCGCGCGATCTCGCGCCGGGCATTGCATTTGAGTACGCTGCCATCGTCGGTCTTCAGCCAGACCGGCACGCTGTCATCGATGCCCTTCACGCCGACCACAATGCCGTCCAGCGTGCCGTTTTCATGCACGATGGCTTCCTGTGCCAGCGGCGTGCGGATACCGGCAAACTGCGCGAGCGTCTTTTTGCTGCCCTTGCGCGCCAGTCTGGCGCTGGCACCGTCACGACGCAGGTAGCGATTGATGCTGGCCCATTGCGCGGCCAGATCGGCGGGCATGTCTGCAGCCCCAATCAGGTGCAGACGTTTTTCGACGCGCGGCGCGGCCTTGTGACTGATGGCAAACTCCAGCACCGCGCTACCTTTGCGCACTTGGTGGAAATGCACCTCGTCGCCGGCATCGAAAATGCCGCGCAGTGCATCCACGTAGTCCACAAAGCGGCTCAGACGCAGGGTTTCCGGCGTCAGGGCGTCAATGCGGAAATCGTAGTGGACGACTGGCGGTTTCATGGTCATTCGGGTGCGGCAGTTTGCGACTTGCAGACCCCGAGTTGGAGTGTCCGGCGCTCGTTGGGTTGCCCCCTTGTGGCGACTTCGACCAGTCTCGTGTTTGCCTGCGGCTTCAGTGTAGCCTGCCAAGCTGATTCCTTGTGAGTCGACAATATTGTCGGCGTCATGATTGGCGTCCTGACAAGGGCGCCGGAACCTGACCCGATACTTGACTGGACGTAGGGGAAATCATCAACAGTACTGCTGCGCTTCATGAATAATTGTTATTTATCAATAAGGTATGAAATTTCTTGTACTTGACGGGTACTTGACGCCAGGACATCGGAATACGAATGAACGCCTCCACCCTCGTCCAGAAGATCTGGAACTTCTGCCACACCCTGCGCGACGACGGGGTGGGCTATGGCGATTACCTGGAACAGCTGACCGCCCTGCTGTTCCTGAAGCTGGCGCACGAGTACGCGCAGCCGCCGTACAACCGCGATACCCACATCCCGAAGAGCTGCGACTGGGCCAGCCTGCGCAGCAAGACCGGCGAGCCGCTGGAGACGCACTACCTGAAGGTGCTGCACCGGCTGGGCGAGGAGCCGGGCATGCTCGGCGCGATCTTCTTTAAGGCGCAGAACAAGATCCAGGACCCGGCCAAGCTGGCGCGGCTGGTGCAGATGATCGACGAGCAGCAGTGGGTCGGGCTGGATGTCGACGTGAAGGGCGAGCTGTACGAAGGCCTGCTGCAGAAGAACGCGGAAGACACCAAGAGCGGCGCCGGCCAGTACTTCACCCCGCGCCCGCTGATCCGGGCGATGGTGGAATGCGTGCGGCCGGAGCCGGGTAGGACCATCGCCGACCCGGCCTGCGGCACCGGCGGGTTCTTCCTCGGTGCCTACGACTGGCTGACGCGGAAGGGTTCGACGCTGGACAAGAAGCAGAAAGCATTCCTGCATCGGCAGACGTTCTTCGGCAACGAGATCGTCGCCGCCACGCGTCGCCTGTGCCTGATGAACCTGTTCCTGCACAACATCGGCGACCTCGACGGCGAGCCGACGGTGGAGCGTGCCGATGCGCTGATTTCCGAGCCGACGCAGCACTTCGACTACGTGCTGGCCAATCCGCCCTTCGGCAAGAAGAGCAGCATGACCATCACCAACGCGGACGGCGAGGAAGACCGGGACGCGCTGACCTACGAGCGGCAGGATTTCTGGCAGACCACCTCGAACAAGCAGCTCAACTTCCTCCAGCACATCGTCTCGATGCTCAATAACACCGGCCAGGCGGCGGTGGTGCTGCCGGACAACGTGCTGTTCGAGGGCGGGGCGGGCGAGAAGATCCGCCGCAAGCTGCTGGAAACCTGCGACGTGCACACGCTGCTGCGCCTGCCGACCGGCATCTTCTACGCGCAGGGCGTGAAGGCGAACGTGCTGTTCTTCGACAACAGGCCCAAGGATGGCAAGGTGAAGACCAAGGGCGTGTGGATCTACGACCTGCGCACCAACAAGCATTTCACCCTGAAGACGCGGCCGCTGCGTGACGAGGACCTGCGCGATTTCGTCGACGCCTACCATCCGGCCAACCGGCACCGGCGCAAGGAATCGGAGCGGTTCCGCTATTTCGACTACGACACGCTGGTCGCCCGCGACAAGGCCAGCCTGGACATCTTCTGGCTGAAGGACGACAGCCTGGACGATCTGGACAACCTGCCCGCGCCGGATGTGCTGGCGCAGGAGATCGTCGAGCATCTGGAAGCGGCGCTGCTGGCGTTCAAGGAAGTCGCAGCAGGATTGCCTGAACCCGTTTCCAAGGCCGATTGACGCAGCCTGGCGGCCGGTTCGACCGGGGGTTCCGCGACGCGCCGGCAAAAGCGCAACGCGACGCGGAACGAAAGCTGCGCCTTCCCCGCGCGATGCGCGAAGAAGGCGCGGGCTGGCTCAGCCCATGCTCGCGTTGTCGATGACGAAGCGGTACTTCACGTCGCTCTTGACCATGCGGTCGTAGGCGCGGTCGATGTCCTGCGCGCGGATCATCTCGATCTCGGCGACGATGCCCTTTTCGGCGCAGAAATCCAGCATTTCCTGCGTCTCGGCGATGCCGCCGATCAGCGAGCCGGCGATGGAGCGGCGCTTGAAGATGAGGTTGCCGACGTTCGGCGACGGATGCGCGTGCTCGGGCACGCCGACCAGCACCAGCGTGCCGTCGCGCTTGAGCAGGGACGAGAACGCGTCGAGGTCGTGGCTGGCGGCGACGGTGTCGAGGATCATGTCGAAGCTGCCCGCGTGCGCCTTCATCTGCGCCGCGTCCTTCGAGATCACCACTTCGTCGGCGCCGAGGTCGAGCGCGGCCTGGCGCTTGCTTTCGCTGGTGGTGAAGGCGACGACATGCGCGCCCATCGCGTGCGCGATCTTCACGCCCATGTGGCCGAGCCCGCCGATGCCGACGACGCCGACCTTCTTGCCCGGGCCGACGTTCCAGTGGCGCAGCGGCGAATAGGTGGTGATGCCGGCGCACAGCAGCGGCGCGACCGCGGCGAGCTGTTCTTCCGGATGCCGGACCTTGAGCACGAACTTCTCGTCGACGACGATGCGCTGCGAATAGCCGCCGAGCGTGTGGCCGGGCGCGTCCGGCGTCGGGCCGTTGTAGGTGCCGATCAGGCCTTTCTCGCAATACTGTTCGAGGCCTTCGTCGCAGGCCGCGCAGTGCTGGCAGCTGCCGACCATGCAGCCGACGCCGACGGTGTCGCCGACCTTGAAGCCCTTCACGTTCGCGCCGACCGCGCTGACGTGGCCGACGATCTCGTGGCCGGGCACGCACGGATACAGCGTGCCGCCCCATTCCGAGCGCGCGGTGTGCAGGTCGGAATGGCAGACGCCGCAATAGGCGATGTCGATCTGCACGTCGCTCGCGCCGGGCGCGCGGCGCTGGATCTCGATCGGCTCGAACGGCTTGTCGGCAGCGTGCGTGCCGTAGGCTTTGGTCGTCATGGCGTGGTCCTTGGATCGTGGGGGAAAGAAGGCGGCGGTGCGCGCGGTGCGGGGGACTTGGGGCCGCGGCGGCGATTTTCCAGTCTTGCGTGACACGCGTTCGCGTGCGGCGTCAGCCTGCCTTGCGCAGATGATAGACCGCCGTGGCCAGCGCGGTGACGCCCTCGGCGACGAAGCCGGGTTGCACGTCGAGGATGTCGCGGCGTTCGCGCAGGTCCACGCGCCATGCCGGCGCGAAGCGTTCGCGCACTTCGGCCTCCTCGACCGAAAACGGCGGACCGGCCTTTTCGTGCTGCGGATATTCGAGCGTGACGAGCAAGCCCTGGCAGCCGGCCGGCAGGTTCGCGTACAGCTCGCCGACGTAGCGTTCGCGCAGCGCGGGCGGCAGGGCGATGATCGCCGCGCGGTCGTAGACGGCGCTGCAGTCGGCCAGCGCGGCGGCATCGAGCGCGAAGGCGTCGCCGCAGACCAGTTCGATGTTGCCGGCGAGGTGGTGCACGCCGTAGCGCGACTCGTGGACTTCGGGCTCAAGCCCGTTCTCGGCGAAGAACTGCGCGACCGCCAGTTCCGACAATTCCACGCCGAGCACGCGATGGCCCTGCGCGGCGAGCCAGAGCATGTCCAGCGACTTGCCGGCCAGCGGCACGAAGACGCGGCTGCCGCGCGCCAGGTCGAGGGCGGGCCAATGCTTTTGCAGCAGCGGCAGCACGCGATCGTTGTGGAAACCAATGCGGCCTTCGCGCCAGCGCTGCAGCCAGAATGCTTGTTCCATGGCGAAGGAAACCGGGCTTTGGAAACGCTTTCAGTATAGCGGCGCGTCGTGCGCGCTCCCGTCAGCGCGCGCCCGATTCGCCGAGGCTCCAGCACATCGCCAGCAGCGACATCGCGGCGAGTACCAGCAGCAGGCCGAGTGCTGCCGGCGTCGTCGGTGCGGCGCCGAGCCAGTCGCGCAGGCCCGTGCGCAGTATCGGCAGCGACCACAGGCTTGCCGCGCCGGCCAGCGCGCCGATGGCGAGGCCGCTCCACAGCGGCCATGCGCGGTGGCGGCGACGCACCGGCAGGTGCGGCATGACGCGGTCGCAGAAGCCGTCGTCGGGCACCGCGCCTGCGAAGTGCTCGTGCAGCAGGCGCTCGATTGGATCGTCGTGGGAATGGCTCATCGTGATGACTCCTGGCGGGTATCGGCCTGCCACGCCGACAACCATGATTTGAGTTTGGCCTTGCCGCGCATCGCGTGCGTCTTCACGGTGCCGAGCGGCATCGACAGCACCAATGCGGTTTCCTCGTGGCTGAGGCCGAGCTGCACGCAGTGCAGCAGCACGGCCTGTTCGGCGTCGGAGAGCCGTTGCAGCGCGCGTTCGAAGTCCAGCCGCAGGTCGAGCGGAGGCGCGGGGCTCTCCGCCTGCCCGCACGCATCGTCGGCGTCTTCCGCGGCTTGCGGCGCGCGCCGCTGCGCCTGCAGAAAGCAGGAATACGCGATGCGGTACAGCCAGGTTCGGAACGCCGCA
>Ga0222423_1001326_pt1 | contig 11440 bp, 5 predicted proteins | sample 3A0metagenome_FD_182472 | JGI IMG/M metagenome (GOLD analysis project Ga0222423, IMG submission 182472) | Enriched microbial communities from leaf-cutter ant dump, University of Wisconsin, Madison, United States - 3A0 (version 2) | ecosystem: Environmental > Terrestrial > Nest > Insects nest >...
AGATGTCCTCGGAGTCGTCAGGGTCCACGAAGACGTTCGCGAACGGGGTCGCGGTGTACCCGACGTACTGGGCACGCCCGAGCACGCGGAGCAGCTCGGAGAGCTTCTGGTTGATGGCGCTGCGTTCGCGCTTGTCGGCGCTCGACAGCTTGCGCACGGTGTTGACCGAGGCCTGGTCAGCCTCGTCGTCGACGATCAGGGTCGGGATCTCGCCGAGGTCGGTGTGGATGCGCTTGAGGTCGTCGACGAGCTTGGTCAGCACGGCCTTGTTCTTCTTGACGACGGCGATCCGCACGTCGGTGCCATACAGGTTGGCCTCGTCGTACAGCGGCCGGCGAGGGTCCTTGAGCTGGTTCCCGCTGCGGAAGTCCAGTGCACTGAGTCCGGCGGCCAGGCGGGCGTAGTCCCAGCGCGATGAGGTGAGCCGGACGACGTCGGGGTGCCCGAGGTCCCGGGGTCGGGAGCCGTGGACCAGGAACCGGCCTTCGACCCAGTCCCGGTCGCCGGTCCCCGCATAGTCGACGTCCTTGACCAGGCCGGGGTCAGTGGGGTCGATGCCGCCGAGGATGTTCTCGCGTCCGACGAGCTCCATGTCGATGCGGCGCTGGGTCTGGCTGCGCAGGATCTCGATGGTCCCAGTCAGGACGATGACAAGTCGGTAACCGGCGTCGACGGCCTTGGCGATGACGCCGGTGAAGTTGGCCGTCTTCCCACTCTGCACGTGCCCGACGACGAGCCCTTTCGCCTGGTAACGCGCGGGACGCGTCGGGTCCGCGAGTCGACGCACGACCGCGGAGGTCGCGACATCGATGGCGTCCACCGCGTAGGCGTCGAGGTTCTCTTCGAGTACACGTCGGTAGGCGTCCCAGTAGAATCCGCGGCCCTGCATCCGCTCGGACGTGAACCAGGGGTCCCAGTCCTGCGGGTCGTGGATGACGATGGTCCCGGATTCGTGCCGGGGGAATGCGTCCGTGATCCGGGCGATCGACGCCTCTCCCAGTCCGAGCCGCTCCATGATCCGCGTACGCCGGGCCTCGGTGCCGGGCGTGGTCGGGAGGCCGTCCGTTGTTGCGGTCCACGTCTCGAGATCCGCGTCCTCCCAGCGGGCGAGCTGGATGTGGAAGGTGAGGCGGGCGGGTTCGTTCGGGTCGTCGGAGACGACGAGGTCCACGATGTCGGACTCGGTCGCCTCGCCCCCGCCGCTCCTGCTCAGTCGGTGCCTGACCTCGTACACCAGGTCATCGGGCCCGTACTCGCGCATGTCCTTGAGGACGCGGACGACGGCGGCCCGCAGCGCTTCAGTCATGGTCGCCGCCTGTCTGGAGGAACTGATCGATGGGAGACCCGGTCGTGCCGTGTACCCGGTCGGAGACGTCGACCCGGTAGGCCACGTCGGTGACCTGGTCGGTGTGCGGGACCGACGCCGCGAGCCGCTCGTCGGTGATCGCAGGGAAGTCGTCGTCGACGTGGTATGCCCGCGGTGCTGAGCGGAACAAGTACCGGTCCCGGTACAGGTCGACGTCCGAGTCCCGCCAGCCGAGGCCGACGAGGTGCTCGAGGAACCGTTCACGGCGGGCGCCGAGCCGGTCACGGATACTGGCGACGAGATCCGCGAGGCTGATGCCGTCCGCGCCACCGGCGCGGGTGAGCTGGATCGAGACGAGCCACAGCGCGCGTCCCGGGTTCGGGCGCAGTTGCCCCGTGCCATGGATGACGTGGGCACGCCGCTCCGAGGTGGTGGTCTTGACCTCGAGGTCCAGGTCCGGGAGCGCGAAGTCGTGCTGCTCGGCGAGCGGGCCGATCCACCAGTCGACGACGTCGGTCTCGGGATGCGCGCCGAGCAGGTCACGCACGACGGAGAGCTCGCCGATGAGGCCGAGCTGCTGCTCGGGGCTGATTCGGCGCCGGGCGGACAGGATCGCGCGGAGGTTGGCGAGGGCACCGGCGGTAGCCGCGGCGAACCGGGCGCCGCTGCGCATGGCCTCGACGACCGAGACGAGGAGCCCGTACGCCTCATACCGGATGTCGTGGGCTTCGACGCGCAGGCGGAACCACTCCTCACCGTCGTCGAAGAACGTGTCGACGGTGACGCGCTGCATGCCGCGCAGATCGGGCGCCGCGCCGTCGACGGGCGTGCACAGCTCGAACGTCCCGGCGCGGGGATCGATGTAGAGCTCGCAGCGCGGCTCCCGTGAGACGGTGTGCGAGGTCGGCACACCGGCGTCGAAGTACTCGTCGACTGCGGACGGTGTGAGCTGACGCAGCGGGTCCTCGGTCACAGGTCCTCCTCATCGACGGGACGAGCATGCCGGCCGGGTCTGACAGCCCGCGGGTCCTCGTGCCGCACGGCGGCGAGCAGCACCGCCTGCAGCGCGCGCTCGACGCGCTTCTCCTTGGCGCCGCTGACCATGCCGGTGACGTGGTCCCCGACAAGCCACAGCAGCAGGGTCTTGACCACCTGGGCGTCGTCGCTGCGTAGTCCGGGGTCGCCACCCAGCGCCGCCCGGTAGCGGGTGTTGAGCCACAGCGTCCGCTGCTCGATGTCGACCCGGAAAACTTCGTCGTCGAGCAGCAGCCGCCAGCGGATGTCGACGGGGTCCCCGACCGGGAAGAACGTGTTCTCCTCCATCGCATCGAAGACGGCGTTCGCAAAGCCGCGGCCCGGCTCGGCAAGAGTCACCGGACTGGGGTTGCGTCGTCGGGCCACCTGGGCTCCCGTCCGGGCGGCGTCCAGGACTGCCGTGACGCCGCGTCCGTCGGCGGTACGAGCGGCGTTCCAGGCATCGACGATCGCCGGGCTCAGGACGACCCCGGTCTTCTCCGGGTTGATCGTGACGTAGGGGACGAGTACCTCGTCGAGGTCCAGCTCGACACGGACGTGGTTGAGGTCGCGGTGCGGGCGCACGAGCTCGTTCCACCCACCGGCCTGCAGGAGTCGGTCGCTGCGGTGGATGTACAGGCCCTGCGACTCCAGCGGGGACCTCCCGCCGAGGGACCAGTTCGGCGACGTCGACCCGGCGGGCCAGCGGTGGACACGGACCTGCGTCGAACCGGTCGGGAGCGTCAGGGTGAGGATGTCGGTGTGACCGGGCCGGTCCCAGGAGAACGGCCCGACCGGCTCCACGGCCCGCGGTGCTCCCGGCCCGAACTCCGGGTAGTCCTCGTCGAGCACGTCGATCCGCACGGCGACGTCGCCGCGCGCGAGGATGCGGTGCAGAACGATGCCCAGGTGGGTGCGCAGGTCTTCCAGCGCTGACTCGAGCCAGCCGCGCTGCTCATCGGGGTCGGGCGACTGGAGGAAGCCGCGGACGTCGCGCCACTCCACGACCGTTCCTGTCGGCATCGGGAAGCCGGGGTCGATGTCTGCGAGTCGCTGTTCGGCGTCCGCGGTGGAGAACGACTGGACGAGTGGTCCGTCGTCGACGGTGGCCCGGTCGAGTCCTCGTCCCACTGCGGGCACACCGTGCCGCCGGGACCAGACCCACAGCGTGTCCGCCTGGCTCAGCGACGCAGCCTTGAGACCGATACCGAAGTGACCGAGGTCCCCAGGCCCGTACTCGCGACGATGGGCGTAACCCATGGCGTGGTCGACCCCGGCGGTGTCCATACCGTCACCGTCGTCGACGACGAGGAGCCCGACGGCCCGCTCGTCACGCTGCAGCACCCGGATCAGGATGTGGCGCGCACGGGCGTCGATGCTGTTGTCGACGAGGTCGGCGACTGCGCTCGCCAGCGAGTGGTGCCGTCCCACGGCCGAGGCGATCGACGGGTCCGGGTCGACCCGTCGCGTCTCGACCGCGATCGGCCGAGGCGTGCCCGTCACGCGTCCTCGAATCGTGCTTTCGCCGCGCCGAGCGTGCGGCTGTTCTCTGTGACGGTGCGCACGGTCGCGGCGTCGAATCCGACGCGGCGCTCGGCGGTGACGTCGAGAGTGATCTCGAGGACGTCCGGCCCGGCGTCTCGCAGCGCCGCGACGATCTCGCGAACGACCGAGGACAGCGTGCCCTCAGCCGCTCCCGGATCGACCTCGAAGCGCCCCGACCACCGGACGTTCGCGGTCGGCGCGGGTGTCGGCGGCGGCGTGGTCGTACCGGACCCGGCCGGCGGTGACGACCCGCCCGACGTCGGAGCCGGCGAAGGTGTCGGGTCCACCACCACTGCACGTTCTCGCACACGCTGCGCGGTAGCGAGGTCCGGTCGGACCAGCAGCGTCGACCCCTCGATCATGCCGAAGTCGAGGTCCTCGAGCGGGACAGCGAGCCCCGCGAAGTTGCCGGTCGCCTCGTCGTACCCGGTCGCCAGCGCGAACCCCTGCTGCGCCCAGCCGGGGTCGTGCAGGACGTCGCGCATGGTCTCGGTGAGCACTCGCCGGTCGCGCAGCCGCACCAGGTACGGGTACCGCGAGTAGAAGTCCCACAGGTCCCCGACTGACACATGACCGCGGTTCCAGCGCGCCCGCAACGACCCGGCGAGGTCGACGTGCAGCGCCGCCGGCGCGAGCTGGGTCCGGAGCGCGTCGGCGCTGACGAGCTTGCGCCCGACCCGCAGGACCAGCCGCTTCTCGCTGCCGTCGCACTTGACCTGTCCGACCGTCAATGGCTGCGTTGGGTCCGACTGCACGCCGTGCAGGCCCCACATCCAAGCCGCGGCCACCTGGGTGTCGACGGTGGCACTGGTCTCCTCGGTACGGCGACGCGCCTCCTCGGCGCGCTGCTGGGTGAGGTCGAGGTCGGCGGTCTGCTGGACGATCGAGCGCCAAGCCAGGTGCGAGCGCACGGTCCGCTCGAGGTCCTGCCACCGCCGCTCGTCGGCGGCGAGCGCGACGATCGAGTTGGGCCGCAGCCGCGGCGCGGTGCCGCGGTGCTGGAGGAGATCGAGGACGAACGAGCCGCCCGACGTCTCCTTGTCCTTGCCGTTGTGCCGGTGCTCGGGCCGCAGGACGACCAGCCGCGTCCCGTCCTCGTCGGGAACGTCGGCAGTCGACTCGGGCGCAACGACCACGCCGGCGAACTCCGGCGCAGGTCCGCCGACGGCCTGGCGCAGCCTCGCGACGACCTCACCATGGACGGCATCCATCGACAGGTCGCGGGCGCGCTCGGCGGCGAGGCGGTTCAGCGACGGCTGGGTGTCGTACCAGTACCGACCGCTGTCGTGGAACAGGTGGCTGGACGTCGTGGCCAGCGTGTCGAGCGCCGAGCCGAAGTTACCGACGACGTCGCCGGGCATCGCCACACCGAGCGCGATGCGCTTGCGGTCGACGCCCTTGCGTGCGGCGTCGAGCGTCGGTGCGGAGTCCAGGAAGACCGTGCGGGCGACGCGGAGCGTCACGGAACGGCGCCCGAGGAGCTGACGCTCGGCGTCGATCTGCCGCGCGGTGGAGCTGTCGCCGTCGATGTCGGCTTCGATGATCTCGGCCCAGCGTGGGTTGACGTACTGGACGACCTCGTTGCGCGCTCCGGCGGTGTCGAGGGGCACGGACGCGGGCATGATCAGCGGCGACTTGTCGCCCCGCGACCAGAGGTGGTGCGCGACGGTGCTCATGAGCCGGAGGACGCCGCGGGTGCGCTGGAACCGCTCCAGGGTGGACCAGTCCGCGTAGAGGCGGTCGAGCAGCTCGGGGTGGATCGGGTATGCCGTGCGGATCCGCTGCTCGTACGTCCGCTCAGTCACGCCCGTGGGGAACTCGCCGGTGTTCTGCTGGTAGTACTCGACGAATCGCCGCGCCGTGGCGTTGATGGTGGCGGTCGCGGTGTTGTCGGGATCGCGGAAGAGTCGGCGTCGCACGATCTCGAAGGACTCGTCGGGCGTCGAGGGCTCCCACGGATGCGCGACCCGACGCACGATGTTGTCGAGCCGCTCCAGCGCGGCCCGTCCGTACTCCCCACCGACCTCCAGATCGGACACGCCGACCTCGACGGGCCGTCCCTCGGCGTCCAGTCGTGCGTCGCTAGCCGGCACCGACACCAGCAGAAGCGCCCCGGGCACCGCCGCGACGGCCTGGGTGAGCGACTGCGCGAAGGTGAACTGGGTTTCGAACGTGCCCGCGGGCAGGTCCTCGCGGCCGTGCAGCTGGCGCGCGTACGCGACCCACTCGTCCACGAGGATCACCGCGGGTGCGTACCGCCCGAGAAGTTCCCGCAGCGCGGCCCCGGGGTTGGTTCCCGTGCGGTCCGCCTCGGCAACGAGGGCATACCCGTCGGCGCCCCCGAGCTGCCAGGCGAGCTCGCCCCACAGGGTCCGCACGACGGTCCCGTCAGCCTTCGGCTCGCTCTGCGCCGGCGAGATCTCGTTGCCGACCAGTGCGACCCGACGGACCGACAGCCCGGTCGGGTCGTTCCCCGCGAGCAGGTCCTGGACGTCCTGCGGCAGCGTCGCGAGCGGCGCGCCCGAGAACAGGTGCCACACCGCGAGCATCGAGTGCGTCTTGCCGCCGCCGAACCGGTCCTGCAGGTTGATGACCGGGTTCGCGTTCTGGTCGCCCGCGACCCGGGAGGCCGCGCGACGGAGCAGGTCCCGCAGACCGCCGGTCAGGTAGGTGCGGCGGAAGAACTCGACCGGGTCGGCGTACTCGCTCTCCGCCGACGCGAACGCGACCCGGTAGAGGTCGGCCGCGAACTCGGACGCGGCGAACGTCCCGTTCTGCACATCAGCGTGGGGCTGAAGCACATCCCGCCACGACGGCAGCTCGGCATCCGGAGTGTCCGGGCTCGACACCGCACGGACCGCGCGGCGGGTCTCCTGCTCGTAGCTGCCGCGCTGCAGGTCGAGCCGGACGGACCGGACCTCGTCGGCCTCGCCGACCGCTCCGACGGCGCGCAGCAGCCGCTCGATCGTGTCGAGCGCGCGGTAGGCGTCGTCGGAGCTGAACGCCTTGCGGTGCGCCCAGTTGTTGCGTACCTCGCGCAGCTCGCCGGCGAGGTTCTGCTCCCCGCGCGACAGCACGTTGCCGAAGGGGAACCCGAGGTCACCCATGCGCTCGGTGAGGACACGCAGCAGGTTCTGCGGGTCGTTCGCCGCGTACTCGCGGCCCGCTGCGCCGTTGACCGCGTCCTTGGCGGCGAGCAGCGCCGTCCAGTCCCCGCCGGTGGGGACGAGAGGCCGGAGGATCCGGTCGACGAACGGTCCCAGCCCGCGCGCGAGCAGATCGATCCCCCGACCCACCTGATCGATGTTGCTCACAGCCACGACGAACGCCCTCCCCCACGCCACGAACGATCCGCCACACCCGTCACAGGAGACCCTCCAGGTCCAGTCCGCCCTGGCTGCCGCCGACATCCTCGCGAGCCGCCGCCTCGGTCAGGAGCGACCACTCGGTGCCGAGCGCGTTGAACAACCCTGCGTCCTCCGGGTGCTTGTGCTGCGCGAGCTCGTACAGTCGGTACGACAACCGCTGGACCGCGTCGGCGTCGATCCCGCCGCGTCGCGTGACCGCCGCGAGCAGCCGGGAAGCGGCCCCGACGCCGGTCGTGGTCAGCGCCCGCGCGAGGTGACAGGTCACCTCCCAGACGGAGATGCGGTCGTCCACCTCGGGGTCCCACGACGCGGGCAGGTCCACGGGGCGTCGCAGCGCCACCTCACCGTCGCGCGACGTCAGGACGCCACCGCGCTCCATGCCTCCGACCGACGTGTTGACCGCCCGCGCGAGGACGTCCGCCTCGCCGTACGGCTGACGGGTCCACCCGTACTGTGCGTACCACGCGAGGCTGAACCGGGTGTCGGCGTCGAGCTCGCCATCCTGCTCGGCCAGCACCTCGTCCAATGCCTGGTTGATGAGCTGCAGCGCCGTCCGAACGGTCATCGCCGAGCCGTCCACCTCGACCACCCGTGTATACCGGGAGAACACCGCCATGCCCGGCCCGATCGTCGCCTGCGCGAGGTCCACCGGTGCGATGGCCCCCTGCCGCATCTCCTCGAGGGCTGTCGGCAACTCCGCCTTGAGCGCGGCGAGGAACCCGCGGCGGCTCGTGGTCTCGGCCGTCTCGTGCCGAGGACGAAGCGCGAGAACGATGGACGATGCGAGCGCATTCGTACCGACGCTAATCATCCGGCCTGAGCGCTCCGAGCGAACCGGCCAGGTCGCGGTGATCGACCACCCCGATCGGATCATCCCCTCGAGCATCGTCGACCACCCCGTAGACGTGACGCCCTCCGCGTTGAGTTCCTGCTGTTTGAAGGCGTAGTAGACGGTGATCGGGTAGTCGTCGCCCGCGGACTCGCGCGCGCGGGCAAACACGCTTTCGAATCCTGCCTCGAAGAACTTTGACGCCCCGTCCTTGCCACCGTGGCGATACGGGTTCGCGACAAGTTCCTCGGCCTTCGGCACGAGCATCGTCGAGAAAAGGTCGCCGACAACGTGGCGGAGCGAGCGCCGGAGCCAGACATAGAAGTAGTCCGAGAGGTCCGAGTAGCCGATGTTGTCGTAGTACGGCGGATCCGTGGAGACAACCACGCTTCGGTAGTCCCGAGACGCCGCGTCTGCCTGCGTCGCCGTACCTGATCCCGTCGCTGTGGCCTCGTCAAGTACACGCGTCACCCCCCGCACCATGAAGCCGAAGTTCCCTGAGGAGTCGCTAAACGGGTTGGCCTCAGCGAAGTCCCAGGTCATCGCGATCGCCTGTCGCGCGAACGTGTTCCGGATGCCCTCGTTCTTGGGGTCCGGCATCCACGTCGAGATCGTCGAGCCATAGTCCGCGAGCCTGCTGGTAGCCATCCCGAGGTAAGTAGCAACCGCGTTGGCGTACGCCGAAGGGTCGTGCTGGCCAGCTACCTCGGCGTCGGTGAGGATCTGGGTGCGGGCCTCAATGACGAGATCGCTGAACGTCGTCAACGCCGTGAGCTGCCGATTGGTGAACGCGTCACTCCATCGAGGCATCCCGTACATCGGAAGTCGGTCGACGTCGTGGTTCGGCGTCGTGACGAGCTGATCCGGCGTATCCGCCGGGCGTGGCACACGCGCACGCTCGGCGTGCTCGGCGGTCGGCGCGAGGTAGATGCGTCGGCCGTTGCCAGCGGCGACGACCGCCATGAGACGCGAACCGAGGCCCGTCGTGGTGGCCTCACGGCGGATGTACTTCGCGTCGGCCGTCGTGCCACACGCGACACACTTCCCGACACCCCCTGACATCGTTCCGTCGTCCGCCTTGGCGGGGCCCGAGGTGCCGTCGTGCCCGATCTCGAAGTCGACACGACGTCCGGACGGCGCCGCTGGATCACCGACGACAGTCGGGACGACGTATGCCTCCTTGCCCTTCTTCTTTCCCAGCCACCACGACCGCACGAGCGGCATCTCGATGCCGCATGCCGGGTTGGGACAGGTGACGGTTCGGGCCCAGATCCAGGCGATGACCGTCGCCTCGGATCCGTCGGGCAGCGTTGCCTTCGGGTACAGGTTGCCGATGCGCTCCTGCGCACGGTCACGCATCCACGCGCCGTACCGTCGTACGTCCTCGGCAAGGCCGGTCGCGCGGGGCCAGGCGCCGAGCCGCGAGTCGGCGGCGCCGGGGAACACCGGCGGCCGGCCGGCGAACTTCGGGGGGATCTCGATGAGCGCCTTGTTGATGAGCACCGCGACGGGGTTCAGGTCGCTCGCGTGCGCCTCCAGGCCGAGGCGCTGCGCCTCGAGCGGGATGGTGCCGCCCCCGGCGAAGGGGTCGAGGATCGCGGGCGGGTTGCCGTTGGTCGACTTGAGGATCTCCTCGTGCGCCTCGCGCAGCAGGCCTTCGTCTCCGACGTTCTCCCAGACCACGAGCCGCCGGATGATGTCGTGCAGCCGCTCACGCTCGGCCTTCTGCGCCTCCTCGGTCGGGAACCGGTCGGGGAAGGACGACGGGTCGTCGACGAGCTGCGCGAACAGCACCGCCCGCGCGGCGGCGAGCGGTCGTCGCGCCCACCACAGGTGCAGCGTCGACGGGTGACCGTGACGGATCGACTTCTCCCGCGCGGACTCGCGGTTGATGTCCTCCAAGGGCAGCGACACCTCGATGAGCTTCCGCCTCGCCGGCGAGGTTGGTGCGGTCATCGAGTCCCTCCGGGCGCACGGTACGAATCACTCCGACGGGAATGATGTCGGCAGGCACTGACATCACCTGCGGTCCTCACCGCACTCGTCACCCATCCGGCGGGCAGCGAGGCGGACCCAGGTCGAGGACCGGCAGGACGCCGGGGCCCGCAGGTGGCCCAGCACTGGAGGCGTCCCGTCACGAGCCCGACCCTATGGTCTCGGCTCGCGCGCCGGCGACGACGGCAGCAGGGCTCAGTCGCGGTAACCGACGCCGCCAGGCGTCCACGACCAGGTCGGCGGCGATGCCCGGGTCGTCGTGCTCCCAGAAGCGCAGGACCAGCCAGCCCAGTTCGAGGAGGTGTTCGTCCGTCGCCCGGTCACGGCGGACGTTGGCGGCCAGCTTCTCCGCCCACCAGGTCCGGTTCGCCGACGGGGTCGTGCCGTGCTCCGGGCACGAGTGCCAGAAGCAGCCGTCGACGAACACCGCGATCCGGGCACGCGTCAGCAGCACGTCGGCACGCCTCCGTGGCAGGCCGGGGAGTGCAGCGTCCACGCGGAACCGGAGCCCTCGTGCATGGAGTCGACGTCGGAGCTCGACCTCCGGTGCGGTGTCCCGCCGACGCTGGCGGGACATGCGTGCGGCGACTGCGGCGGACGATGCGGGCGCCATCGCGGAGCGCAACACGGACACGACACCAGTGTGCCCGGTGTGCCTCCGACCGGTTGTGGGTGCGGCCGGCTAACGTCCGGCAGCATGGGCCGTACTCTGACCTCCGCCGCCGGGACGCGGTCCACCGACCTCACGGTCCTGGACCTGTTCTCGGGTGCAGGTGGGCTGAGCTCCGGCCTGCACCGAGCCGGAGGGTTCACAACCGTGCAGGCCGTGGAGATGGACGTCGCGGCGGCGGCGACATACTCCCTCAACCACCCCCGTGCTGCTGTGCACGTCGGGCCGATCCAGGAGTGGCTGCGTGACGGGACGGTCCCCGAGGTCGACGTCGTGGTGGGTGGCCCGCCGTGCCAGGGGTTCTCGACCCTCGGGAAGCAGGACGCAGAGGATGTCCGCAACGTTCTCTGGGAGGAGTACGCGCGCGCGGTCGTCCGTGCACGGCCCAGGTACTTCGTCGTCGAGAACGTCACAGCGTTCCTGCGGTCGGACCAGTTCGCCAGGTTCGAGCGGACGACCCAGCCGGGCGGGTCGCTCGCGGACTGGACCTTCCAGGCCAGGGTGATCAACGCCGCCGACCACGGAGCCCCGCAGGCCCGTCGCCGCGCGGTCCTCATCGGTCACCTCCGCGACCTGCCCTTCCCCGGCTGGCCGGAGCCCACGACGCCCGACGAGCAGAGGACCGTGCGGCAGGCACTCACCGGCATCCGTCACGACTGCGACGGCACCGACCTCCCCGACCGGACCATGGAGTTCGCCGGCCGTATCCTCCC
>Ga0222423_1001328_pt1 | contig 11438 bp, 9 predicted proteins | sample 3A0metagenome_FD_182472 | JGI IMG/M metagenome (GOLD analysis project Ga0222423, IMG submission 182472) | Enriched microbial communities from leaf-cutter ant dump, University of Wisconsin, Madison, United States - 3A0 (version 2) | ecosystem: Environmental > Terrestrial > Nest > Insects nest >...
TGTCTATTTTCTTGATATGGTCATTAATTTGCGATGTTCCAATGCAATACTTAGTAAAGACCACTACGACAAAGTATTTGTACTTAGTAGATAAGGAATCTATATCCTTAAACAATGTTGATTTGTTGATTACCGGAAGGTTTTGAGTCTGTTGGCCGAAGGATGGTGTAGAAAAATAGATACACATGATTATGACTCCTGCGAGCAGTATGTATTTTTTTGTAAAAACGCTCATTATATACTTTTTAGGCATTGTAGAATTAAGATATGTTTGTGGATAAATATGATATATAATATATATGGTATTCTGATCTATAAACTTGATAGCTTTTGAAAAGTTGTCAAATTTTCTGCCATACATACTATATTAACAATGCCGCTTTTTTATTAGGAAAGGCAGTCTCTGAAAACGCGGACTGCCTTTCCTGAGTTAACATTACTATTTAGCTTTAATTTTCAGGTCGTAAACCACATATCCGTTTTGTGTTACCGGTCGGTAAGTACCCGCATTAATTCGGGTAGCATTGAAACCGTTTTTTTGCAGCAATGCGATTAACGTATCATCAAATTCAATAGGCATACTTACATTAATATTGCCTTTTTCGTCAAAAAGATTGGCAATTACTCTGTTTCCCATGTCACCCTCCTTAATAGCAAGCCCCAGATTTCCATTGTCTATAGCAACAAGGCTCACCGGAGAAGCTGTACCTCCGCCGGCTTTTAAAATACATAAACCTCTGCCGATACATTCTGCCTTTGTTCCATCAGCATTCCATTCTTTGCGACCGGTTTCAATTTCAATGTTGAAATTTAATTTAATAAATGCAGCGTTAGCATTTCCCATGGAGTATAGCGACAATGTGGCTACGCAAAGGGCAATAATCCTTTTTTCATGATAATAAATTTGTGTTAGGTTAAAAAAATACGAGAGATGCATTTTACAATCTCCGGCTTTACAAAAATCAAAGCTCCATCAACAGCGCGCTTGTCTTTGAATACTGTAATGATCTGTAATGCCCGACAAAAATACAGGCTGACATGGCTGCTCTCCCTACTTTTAGAGAATACATTATTCTTTTAGAATAAAATATTTTTGCTGGACTGATCAAAGCTGTTGCATATCGCAAGATGGGAGCAATTAAAAGATTTAACCTGCCGCCGATAGAATAAGCTATAGAATTTTCCGGAAAACTTCAGCCTCAGTTTTTTTGAATAAAAATTTTCCAAACGGTTAAAACCCGTTTCTATGGAAGGTGTTCGGAGTTCAGTTCGGCGGTTAATAACATCACCGACTTATTGATTGGGCATTTGACCCGTTTAATTCCAAAAACAGGGGCAGCGATTTTTCAATTACACTGCCCCTGATCAGTAGCCCCGCCAGGAATCGAACCTGGATCTAGAGTTTAGGAAACTCCTATTCTATCCGTTGAACTACAGGGCCGTAGTTTTTCGGTCGGCAAAAGTAAGCATTCTATTTAAATCGTAAGGTTTCGATAAGCCGATCCATATCTTTTTTCAGAAAATCAATAGCCGGGCGCAGGGAATCTACATTGGGCGTAAGATTAAAATAAAGTGCTCCTCGCATAAAATTCCGTTCATTATCGGTAGCATAAAACTGATATGCGGAAGCCGCATTGCCTCCAACAGTATAAACCACGCCATGCAAGCCATTGGCTGTTTCGAATTCCGGTGATTTGATATAGTCGGCTTTTATATCATGCGCATAACTCAGGCGGTATGATTCCGCAATTAATTTATCCAACGGTTCGGCTGCGCTAATCTGTTTATAACTTAAAAATAAGGTGGCATTCATTTCCTGAAAATCCACATTGATCCAGTAAGGCTGATGTTCTTCCCGATTGAGATTGGTATCCTTAGTGATTTTACCATACATCGGATATTCAAATGTAAACGGATAGTTGACACTATCGAATGTACGGTAAGCTTTTTCAGGAAAATCAGTTTGAAAATAGCCTCTCGGTTTTGGCGTATCTATACCGGGCCGACATGCCGGCATTATTATACCCAAAAAAAGAACAAAAAGAACAGTGTATTTCATTTCAATATCGTTGGTTGTTTTTTATAAAAAAATGACAGCACCGGGATGATCATGATTAATTGTGTTGATTTTTTTCAAAGCGGGCAATATTTTACCGAAATTCTATGCCGGATCTTTAATATCCGTGCCTTCCGCAGCAGTACCGGTAGCTGAAGTATCTTTTGTTTCCTGCTGCAAAGACGAACCGGTCTTTTCTGGATGCGATGCCTTGAGTTCCGATGCCTTAGTTATAATATGAGCATATAAACTATCAAGCAATTCCGGATGATTCGTGTACCAATCCATTGCCTGTTGATAATCTTCAAGGCTCATTCCATAATGCTTCAGTATGCCGGTATAATAAACAGCCAGACTGTCCATGTTTTTATCCAGAGCATGTGTTCCGGTTGCTGTTTTAATATATTGGCTAAAATATTCTGCGGTATGCAAATCTAAAGTAATGGCGCTCATTTGCTCTATTGAAACCGGCGGTGTGGGATGTTTTTCATTGCAGGAAAGAACTGTTAGCGACAGTGCGGCACAGCAGAATATTCCGAAACTTTGCAGCATCCGGCGGAAGCTAAAAGCATTTTTTCTTATAAAATAAATCATATTGGTATATAAAGAACAGCGCAATTATTTAATGGCTCGGTAGCGTGCTGCCCCTGGAACATCCATACGAGACAATTGGCTCACATAATCTTTCCGCTCTGCGGGCGGTGTTTGGGTCAGTATGTTTACAAATTCGTTGGTTTTGGCATTGAAAAAAAATTGCAGCAAGATGCTGGAAGGATTATCGTTATTGATTTCGGTCAATGTGGCAATACCATCCAAAATCGTCTTACGGGCTTCATCCGGATGCTGACTCATTCTGTCCAGTCCTAAACGGTGAAAGCTATACCAGTATTCGGAAAATTTGCTAAAACGCGGGCTGAGCATCTGATCTATCAGCCAGTAGCGGTTTCGAGTTCCTTCGGTGGCCTTCCAGCCGGTGATTTGTTTGCCTTCTTCGGGAGCGTTATTCACTACATTCTGTGCTCTTTTCAAATAGTTCAGTCCACCGTCTTGTTGAAAGGAATTGTAATCCAAACCAAGGATCAGATAAGCATAATAAGCGAAAACGGCTGTCAAATTGGATTCCATTGCATTGGAACCGGACACGCGATTATCGTCAAAATTCAGCACTTGTGTTTCTACAAATTTAAAGACCACATCGCGATCCACATAATTTACGGTTGGCGTGTTATAGTCGGTATTATATACGGGTCGGCTTGCCTGTATGTTCAGGGAGGCTTTATAGGTATTTTCTCCGGCCATGCTTTCTATGGTGAGGAGGAAATTGCATTCTATTTTTTCGTTAGGTTTAAAATTATCGGTAGTCCATTTTCTGTTATTCAGGAAATCGGCCAAAGATTTTTTCAAGGACATAAATACCTTGGCATCTACATTCTGAATTTTATCGCCCAATACTTCCACGTTGCATTGCAGTTCCTGTGCGCGGGTATTTATTGCAAATAGCAGCATACAGAGGAGGCTTAGGCCATATTTTCCCAATGGTACATTCATCTTTACGGTTTTACGAATCAATCAATCAGTTGTCGGTGTTATTAGTGCTAAGTCATGAAGATATTGCCTGTATGTTCAAGACTTTTTTATATTGATTATCAGATTTTTATTGTTTTGCATTCTTGTCCCGATCATTCGGGGTTGACTTTTGACTTAACATTAGTATTGTTCAGTATTGTTTCAATGATTTTTAAGGCTACTTGTTTTTTTTGTTGTAGGGGAAATTCTTTATACCATCCGTTTTTCCCGATCAGCGTAATTTTATTGGTATCTGTTCCAAATCCTGCGCCGGAATCTTTCAGGGAATTGAGTGCAATATAATCGGCATTTTTATTCCGGAGTTTTTCTTCCGCATTTTTTCTTTCGTTTTGAGTTTCTAAGGCAAAGCCGATTAACGTCTGACCGGCTTTTTTTATTTTACCTAAGGCAGCCAGAATATCGGGATTGCGTACTAAGCGCAATTGCATGGATTCCTCAGCGCCTTTTTTTATTTTTTCCTCAGCTCGCTCTCCCGGTTTGAAATCACTAACGGCGGCAGCCATTACGGCTATATTTGTTTTGGGAAATAACTGCACGCTGACATCATACATTTCCTGAGCGGAAACAACCTGATGCACCCGAATATTTGCTAAGGCAGGAATCTGTACGGAGGGACCCAGAACAAGGTCAACCTGATAACCGGCTTCCGCTAATGCTTCTGCCATAGCAATGCCCATTTTACCACTTGAAAAATTTCCGATAAAACGCACCGGATCTATATGTTCATAAGTAGGTCCGGCGGTTACTAAGGCCTTTGGAGCATCGGAATGGTGAGGTGGATCCGGCCATAATCCGGCCAGCATATCTACGATAGCCTCCGGTTCTGCCATTCTGCCTGCTCCGGTCAGCCCGCTGGCCAGTTCGCCATGATCTACCGGAATGATGGTATTGCCATAGGAAATCAGGGTTTGAATATTTCGTTTTGTAGCAGGGTGCAGCCACATATCTTCATCCATTGCGGGTGCTATCATTACCGGGCATCTTGCGGAGAGATAAACGGCATGTACGATATTATCGCATAAGCCTTGCGCCAGTTTTGCGAGGGTATTGGCGCTGCAAGGAGCGATCAGTAGGGCATCCGCCCAAAGTCCTAAGTGTACATGATTATGCCATTGCGCTTCATTGCTGAGATCGGCATATACCGGTTTTCCGGATACTGTGGAGAGCGTAAGCGGGGTTACAAAATCCTGCGCTGATTGGGTCATCAGCACCTGTACTTCTGCGCCAGCTTTAACCAATAGCCGCACTAAAGCAGGTGTTTTATACGCTGCGATGCTGCCGGTTACGGCTAATATGATTTTTTTGTTCCGAAGATTTTTCACTAAAAAAATAACGATAAAGTTAAGGAAACATTTTCATACCGGATGATGATGCGTACCATGAGCATATTCTAAATTTTCGCAAAGCACCTATAGTATTTTGAAAAACTGAAATATCTCCGTATGCTACGTTATGTATCGGCATGATTTTTTCTTGTAGTATTATCTTTCATTGTTGATCGGTTTTAATAAGACGGTTTGAATTGCTGCAATTTAGCAGACTTTTTATTAGAGCTTGTTTAAAATTTATTCAATGGTTTTCTTATGGCTATTTTTGGCTGCAACTTCGTTGAAATTTTCGCCATAGTGGCCTACTATGCCTGCAAAATTCGCCTCGTATCGCGGTTTTGGGCTTGGTTCGGGCGGGATTTTCGGCAGAAAATTCCGAGCGAGCGACAAAGCTCAAATATATGAAAAAGTGTCGAACGGGAACGTTCGCCCCGCCTGACGCCAAACCCTTGTTGGTGGCTGTGCTTTTATTGTCCGTCCTCGTATTTTTTTGCAAGTTCGTCATTCAATTCTTGTGATTGTCCATTAAGTTCTTCAACAAGTTTAAAGACCATTGTCTGCGGATTATAGTTAGCAAATTGTTCGCCTGTAATATTTTTTGCTAATTCTTTAGCCCAATTAATTGCAGAAGTTTGGTTGCCAATTTGATTTAAGAGTGAATACATTCCTGTGTCGTTTTTTTGATACTTGAATGCTTTTTTCTTTTTGTTCAATTTGCCATTTACTGCATCTTCAATAGCCTTTTTATATTCATCGCGTTTCATAGCCGTAATGCGATTATGAAAATGCAATAAATACCATAGTTCAAACGCTTCATTGCTCCACGCACAATTAATATTGTTTGCTTTCGCTTTCAAGATAGCACTATTGAAAGAACTTGCTTTGAAACTATCCCTGTCAAAAACAGCCCAAACTCTGTCATATTTTTGTTTTGAATTATCTCTAAGTTCAATTGCTTTTTCAACAACTTTTAGAGTACTAAATCCTCCTCCTTCAAACGAAATATCGTAAATAAACTTACCAACTTTCTTCGGAAAAGACTTGAAGTAATTAGGTTCTGTTTTTTCGCCCTCGCACACAATTAGAAAGTAAGTAACAAGTTCTCTCGTCTTACTTTTTTTTGCTTGCTTAGCAAAACGCTTTTGCAAAGCGTTATCTATTTTTATCGTTCGTGCCATACCCAATAAATTTAGTTTGTGATAAATGGAATGGCACCATATCTGCCTCTTATGTAATTTTTCTCAAGGTTTGAGTCATTTCTAACTTTAGAACCGTCAGGTAAATTGAAGTCATAAAGAGAATATAAATCAGTTTGTTCTTGTTCGTCTTTTTCGGTAAACCAAACTTGGTCTCTTCTAAACAATTCTTCGCCTAACAAATTGGTGTCGTGTGTTGCAAAAATTAATTGTGCGTTGTTAGGATTAGATTCTGGACCATTGAATAATTCAACGATACGCATTGTGATTAATGGGTGCAACTTAGCGTCCAACTCGTCAATAATTAAAGTCTTTCCAAGTCTCAATGTGTCAAAAATTGGTCCTGATAAGTCAATAATTTTGTTTGTTCCTTCTGATTCGTTTTTCTCTTTGTCAAGAAGAACAAAGTCAATTATTTTTCCCTTTTTGTCAAACTTATTGTGAACAGTTTTTAAACTAACACCTCTTGTTCCTGTAAATTCTTTAATTAACTTCGCTTTGAGTTTGTCAGGCATATCCTTGGGGATATCCAATGAATTAAAGTCGGATTCTATTGCTTTAATATCTTGAAATCCCAATTTTAGTTTTTGATAAAGTTTCAAAGAGTCATCACAACCATTTAGGTTTTTGTGAAGCATTCTCATTGTAAATCCTGTGTAGTCATTATGTTCAAGACCTGACAAAACATTGTATTCTTTGAAAAATTCCAAAACCTTTTTGGAAATATTCCCACCTAATTGAGCAACAAGAGAAATAAAAAGTCTATTGTTGTTTGTTTTAGATTCTGTTCCTTCTCCTTCTTTGAATTTTTCAGTAATGCCAATCCCTTCAATAGTTCGTATGAAAAGTGGTTTTTCACCTTTTTCCGTTTTACCGGCAAAAAGCCATTCATTAATGATTTGTTTCAAATTGTATTCAAAACCATATCTGTATCTTGTTGAATCTTGCCAAAAAACAATTTCAAAAAAAGTAGGTTGATTTTCGGATTCAGTAGAAAGCAAAAATGGGCTGTAATCTAATTCATCAGTGTCATTTAGTCGCACAGAAGTCAAAGCAACTTCACGCATTCTTTCTAACGCTTTTATTAGATTACTTTTACCACTTGAATTCGCACCGTAGATTACGGCTGATCGAAGAATTTTTTTGGCTTTGAACGTGGATATATTCGTTTTTAATTCGGAAATACCTTTAGCTTCAAGGTTTAGTGTTCTTTTCTGATTAAAAGAAAGGAAATTTCCGACTGTGAATTGCACTAACATTTTTCGTGTTTTTGAGATAACTCCGTAAAGTTACAACAAAAATCAATTTTAAAAACAAAAAACAATAGTAAATTCGAGAAAAAATCTCAAAATACTACTTCAAAAAGTTTGTTTTGATATTAGCAAGGTCGTCCCGTTAACATTGCCACCAATTCAAAAATAGCTGCATAATAAATTTCATCAATAAAACTTAAACAGACTTTTAGAAATAATAAAAATCTTTAGGGTATGATCTGACCTATTAGGCTTATCATTTCGGCTAAAAGCAATTGATCTGAAAATAAAAATGTTATGCGGCCTCCGGATGATGGTAGCCGCATAACATTTTCAGCATTGAAATTTGGTGTAAAAGCAATTAAAATCCCGTATCTACCTTTTTACGGAAATAAATTTTATCGTTTACAAATTCGTTCATGGCTTGCAGAGCCGGATTGGCCATGCGCTCATAAAAGCGAGAAATTTCGATCTGCTCTTTGTTTTCGTGAATTTCTTCCAAAGAATCGGTATGGTTGGCAAAGTCTTCCAACTTACGATGCAGTTCTTCTTTAATATTGATGCTGATTTGATTAGCACGTTTTGAGATCACGGCAATGGATTCATACAAATTGCCGGTTCTGCTTTTCAGATCTACCACATCACGGGTTTCAATCAGCGGATTTAACGATGAAGTCAGTTTTTTACTGGTGCTCATTGCGTAATTTATTTATGATTTTTTGAGAGGAATTGGCGTAATCGTTAGCTTCTTTCAGATAGACAGAGTTGGGATAGCTTTGTTGTAATTCATGATAAGCGTTGATGACTTCCGCATAACGCTCTTCTTGTTTTTCAGTACGGCTGTTTTTGGCATAATAGAAATAAGCCTGTATCATCATATATTGGTAATAGTCGGAATGAGCGGATTCGGGATAATCGAACATTAGCGTTTTATAAGCTACGCTGGCGGCTTTATATTCTCCGATATGATAATACAGTTTGGCAGCATTGGCATCTTTTTCTTCCAGTTTTTTCCGAGCCTGCTCAATATAGCTGTTGGCCTGCTTGAGATGTGAGGAAGACGGATACATATTAATATAGGTCTGTAATACTTCTGCGGCTTTTATCGTGCTGCTTTGATCTAAGGAGTATTTAGGAGACATTTTATATAAAGCCACAGCATACAGGAAATAGGCTTCTTCCGCACGGTCGCTTTTAGAAAAAATTTCTGTAAAGTTTTTAAACTGATAAGAAGCGCTCATGTAATCCTGCATATAATAAAAAGTATGGCAGTAGCGCCAGTAAAGCTCTTCGTAGTTTTTAGTGCCGCGAAAAACAGGCAATAAAGTTTCATAAAGCTGATTAGCCTTTGACCATTGTTTTTTACTATAAAACTCATTAGCACGCTCAAAGCGCTCATTAACATCCTTGCTTTTCAGTGCGGTTTCAAATGCACTTTTACAAGCAGGCAGTGCAGCAAAAGTGAGGAGCAATACGGAAAAGGCCAGCAGAATTTTTCGCATAAGGGTGGCAAAGTTACTAAAAATAGCTATAACGCGCTTTAAAGAAAAAATATTTCAGAATTATTGAAAAAAGTCTTTGTTAAAAAAGAAATAATTTACCATCTTTATGGCTTGCAAACTTGTCTTTAATTGTGCTTCATTAGTATTGTGTTAAATTATGAAAAAAACATTTATTTTTTTATTTTGTTTGATTGGTAGTATCTTCTTTAGGTCTGTGGAGGCCGGGGCACAGCTTTTACCACCTAATCAGCCGGAGCAAGATGCCTGTAATGCATTGGCATTGTGCGGTAATATTTTCACATCACCTTATAGTTATCAGGGAGTTGGAACAGTCTCAGACCTTACGAATACACCATGTTCGGGCGGAGAAGGTAACTCTATGTGGTTGGTGTTGAATGTAACTTCTCCCGGAAGTATTGTATTTACCTTAGCACCATCCAGTCCGGAAGATGATTATGATTTTGCCGTTTTGGATATCACCAATACCAACTGTGGAAATCTTAGCTCTGCCAATGTGATTCGCTGTAATTTCAATAATAATAACCCCGGGAGCAATGTGAACGGCGTTATCGGATTGAACAGTACATCCACCGTAACTAATGTTACCGCCGGTGCTACCGGCAATTCTTTTTGCCAGCAAATAGATGCAGTGGCAGGAGGCGTTTATCTCATTATGATCAATAATTTTGGTAACTATCAGACAGGAGGTGAAAGCTCAGGCTTTACTATTGATTTTACCGGCTCTACCGCTACATTTAATTCCGATGGACCTCCGGCTATTGACTCCATTGTTACCTCCTGCGATTATTCTCAGGGTATTACCTTACAATTGACACAACCCATTAATTGTAATTCCATAGCATCCGATGCCAGCGATTTTTATTTAACTCCTTCAGGAACCGTAAGTAGTGTTGTGGGTAATAATTGTAATTCAAGCGGACAGGGATATTCCGACATTATAAATATCACTTTTTCTCCCTCATTAGCACCGGGAACTTATACCCTGCATCCTCAAATCGGTACTGATGGCAATACCTTGTTGGATTTATGCGCTGAACCATTGTTTGAAGCGGATGTTATTTCTTTTACCATTCCACCATTACCTGCATTTGAATCGGTGTCATTAGCTTGTAGCACAATTACGGTACAAATGACTACGCCGGTTGATTGTAACAGTATCGCCGCAGATGGCAGTAATTTCCTGATCAACGGACCAGCCACGCTGAATATAGCCGCAGCGGCTGCTATTAATTGTAATGCAAATAATCTTTCCAATACTATCGTACTTACATTAGCCAATCCCATTAATACAGTGGGCACTTATACCATTACTGCGCAAGCCGGTTCAGGAGGAGGTATGATTATGGATAGCTGCGGTAACGAACAGGCTCTTGGTGATAATATTACGTTTACCGCTCCTTCGCTAAGCCCGGTATTGTCCTTGCCGGACAGCCTGACCACCTGTGTTAATTCAGGAGTTACGCTGCCTTTGGAAATTGTCAATCCGGTTCCGGGAATCAATTATTCCTTTAACTGGATTCCCGGCAACGGACTGAGTAGTGCTACCGCACAGCAGCCTGTTGCGCTTCCGGCGATGGATCAGCTTTATACGGTAACGGTTACCGGTGATGATCCTACTTATTGTCCAGCTTTCGATACGGTATATGTCAGTGTATTATCCGGTTTTGATATCTTGAATAATGACACTACCGTTTGTGCCGGAGCGGTTATTCAAGTTTATACGGTTGGAAATAATGCTTATAACTATACCTGGTCTCCTTCTGATGACGTCCTCAACCCAAATGATCCCAGCACTTCTATTACTGCTAATCAATCCACGCTATACGCGCTCACGGCATCATATCCCGGTTGTCCGGACAGCACACAATACCTGAACATCAATGTAGAATCATCCATTTCTGTGGAGTTAGGTCCAAATCAGCTGCTCTGCACTGGTGATACCGCCATTATCGAAGCCCTTATCAGTCCTTTTGGTAATTATACCTATGAATGGACGCCGGCGGGCGATAATTACGGCCCGCAGGGTGAACCGAATATTTTTTACTATGGCGATACTTCCATTACATTCCATCTCAAAGCCAGTACGCCAAGCGGCTGTTATGGAACCGATTCTGTATCCATTCAGGTGTTACCCAAACTTTACACCTCCGTTAATACCAATGACACCGGCTATTGCGCCGGAACAGCAGACACTTTACAACTGGTCATTTCCGGCGGTGGTACTCAATATCACTGGTCTCCCGGATATGGTCTCAGCGATTCCACTATTGCCGACCCATGGGTATATCCCGGAACAACAACCGATTATACCGTGTATATTCAGAATGACAATGGCTGTGCAGACACTCAACATATCAGCGTAGCGGTATATCCCGCGGCCATGATTCATCTTCCGGATAGCGTAACCTTGTATCCGGGTGAATTTTATCAATTGTCGCCGGAAACCAATTGTTTGTATTTCCAATGGTTTCCGCCATCCGGTTTGAGCGCTGATG
>Ga0222423_1001332_pt1 | contig 11424 bp, 11 predicted proteins | sample 3A0metagenome_FD_182472 | JGI IMG/M metagenome (GOLD analysis project Ga0222423, IMG submission 182472) | Enriched microbial communities from leaf-cutter ant dump, University of Wisconsin, Madison, United States - 3A0 (version 2) | ecosystem: Environmental > Terrestrial > Nest > Insects nest >...
CGCCGCGGAACTGCGCCTCGAGCTCCTGGATGATCTTGCCGTTGCCGCGCACCGGGCCGTCGAGCCGCTGGAGGTTGCAGTTCACGACGAACGTCAGGTTGTCGAGGTTCTGCTGCGCCGCGAGCTGGAGCATGCCGCGCGACTCGGGCTCGTCCATCTCGCCGTCGCCCAGGAACGCCCACACGTCCTGCTGGCTCGTGTCCTTGATCCCGCGGTTGTGCAGGTAGCGGTTGGTCCACGCCTGGTAGATCGCGCCCGACGGGCCCAGGCCCATCGACACGGTCGGGAACTCCCACAGGTCCGGCGCCAGGCGCGGGTGCGGGTAGGACGGCAGGCCGCCGCCGGGGTGCGACAGCTCCTGGCGGAACCCGTCGAGCTGGTGCTCGCTCAGGCGCCCCTCGAGGAACGCGCGGGCGTAGACACCGGGGGAGGCGTGGCCCTGGAAGTAGACCTGGTCGCCGCCACCGGGGTGGTCCTTGCCGCGGAAGAAGTGGTTGAGGCCCACCTCGGTCAGCGTCGCGACCGACGCGTAGGAGGAGATGTGACCGCCGACCCCGATGCCGGGGCGCTGCGCACGCGTGACCATGACGGCCGCGTTCCAGCGGTTCCACGAGCGGTAGCGCCGCTCTAGCGCCTCGTCACCCGGGAAGTACGGCTCGTCGTGCACCGCGATGGTGTTGACGTACGGCGTGTTCGTCGAGACGGGGATCGCCACGTTCTTCTGCCGCGCGTGCCGGAGCATGCTGAGCAGGACGTAGCGGGCGCGCGGTCCGCCCTTGTCGTCGATGAGCCCGTCGAGGGACTCCAACCACTCCCCGGTCTCGTCCGGGTCGATGTCCGGTACCTGGCTGAGCAGGCCGCCGATGAGCGGTCCTGTCTCCTCGATCGAAGCCACCAGTGCTCCTCGCCTCTCGTCCGCGCGCGAGCCGGGTCGGCATCGGCGCGCATCGTCGGCCCCGGCCCGGCGCGCGCGGCGTCTGGTCGCGTCCACGCGGGACGGGGTAGTCGACCCATTCTCGGACCCTGCGGGCCCGAAAGTCACTTTGGGTACCGCATACAGGACCGTGACGTGCATGACACCCGCCCGTGGTACGACCGGTGCGTCCTCTTGCCAGGGCCCGTCGTCATGCGGTGGGCTACGGTTGCGGGCACAGGACGGCGGCCATCGGGGTCGCCACGACGAAGGGATCGGTCGGGACGTGGCAGACAGTGCGGACGGGGTCGCCGCGGCGGCAGCCCGTCTGGGAGTCACCGCCGGACAGGTGATCCAGGAGTTCGGGTACGACGACGACGTCGACGACGACCTGCGCGCAGCGATCGAGCAGGTCACGACCACGGACCTGGTCGACGAGGACTACGACGACGTCACCGACGGCGCCGTGATCTGGTTCCGCGAGGACGACGGCGACCTGACCGACTTCCTCGTCGACGCCCTCACCGTCCTCGACGACAACGGACCCATCTGGGTGTTCACGCCCAAGTCCGGTCGCGACGGGCACGTCTCCCACAGCGACATCGAGGAGGCCGCGACCACCTCCGGCCTGCACGCGATGAGCACGTTCTCGATCGCACCCGACTGGTCCGCGACGCGCCTGGCCACCCGCGGACGCGGCAAGTGAGCCTCGCGGTGGGCGACGCGGCCCCCGACTTCAGCCTGAACGACACCCACGGCACGCCGGTCACGCTGTCGGGGCTGCGCGGCGGCCCCGTCGTCGTCGTCTTCGTGCCTTTCGCGTTCTCCGGCACCTGCACGGGCGAGCTGTGCGAGCTGCGCGACAACATCGCCGCCTTCGACGAGGCGGGCGTCCACCTCCTCGTCATCTCCTGCGACCCGATGCACGCGCTGCGCGCGTGGGCGGAGAAGGAGGGGTACGGCTTCGACCTGCTCTCCGACTTCTGGCCGCACGGCGAGGTCGCGCGGGCGTACGGCGTGTTCGACGAGGAGCGCGGGTTCGCCGTGCGCGGGTCGTTCCTCGTCGACGCCGAGGGCGTGCTGCGCTGGAGCGTCGTCAACGGCCCCGGGCAGGCGCGCCCGCTCGACGCGTACCGCGAGGCGCTCGCCGCGCTGTGACCTAGGCGCCGCCGCGCGGTGACCGAGGCGCCGCCGCGCGGTGACCGAGGCGCCGCCGCGCGGTGACCGAGGCGCCGCCGCGCGGTGAAGCACCGGTAGGCTGTGCGCCCGTCGCGTGCCGTCAGGTGTGCGACGAGGGGCCTGTAGCTCAGCTGGTCAGAGCACCGCGCTTACACCGCGGGGGTCGCCGGTTCGAACCCGGCCGGGCCCACGTGCACGCAGTCGTCAGTCGTCTCACCGTCTATCCGGTCAAGTCGTTCGCAGGTCATGTGGTGGACGCGTTCGAGGTCGGCGTGGACGGGCCCGTCGGCGACCGACGGTGGATGGTGGTCGACGAGCGCGGCGACACGCTCACGGCTCGCAAGTTCCCGCAGATGCTGGGCGCGCAGGCGGAGCCCGTCGACGGGGGCCTGCGCCTGATGGAGCCTTCGCTCGGTCCGCTCGACGTCGCCGAGCCGGTCGACGGCCCGGTCGTCGCCGTCACCGCGTCCCGCCTCGACTCGGCCACGGACGCGGGCGACGACGCCGCCGCGTGGTGCTCGGAGATCGTCGGCCGGCGCGCGCGGCTCGTCTGGCTCGACGACACCGCGCGACGCGGGATGTCCGAGAAGCACGGCGGGACCGCCACGGACCCCATCAGCCTGGTCGACACGGCGCCGCTGCACGTGTTCAGCACGGCCTCGCTCCGCCAGGTGTCGGTGTGGGCGGAGCAGTCCCTGGACGTGCGTCGCTTCCGGCCGAACGTGGTGGTGGATGGCGACCTGCAGCCGTTCGCGGAGGACGGCTGGGAGCGGTTCGCGCTGGGCCCCGTGCACGTGCGCTTCGCCGAGCACACCGGTCGGTGCGTCATGACGACGGTCGACCCCGACACGTTCGTCAAGGGCAAGGAGCCGCTGCGCGCGTTGGCGCGGCACCGGCGCTGGGACGGCGAGGTGCGTTTCGGGATCCAGGCCGTGCCGCTCTCGAGCGGGCGGGTGTCCGTCGGCGACCCGGTGGTCACGGGCTGACGCGAGCGTCGTCGAGCACGCCACCGGTCCATGCGCACGACAGCCCGCGGCGCCCGCGCGTGAAGGGCGCAGCGGCCACCGCCACGACCGCGACGAGCCAGCCCAGCACCGCGAGCAGCGACGCGACACCGTCGTCGAGCCCGGGCACCTCCGGGGCGGAGGTGAGCACCCACCACGCTCCGCCGCTCGCCAGTGCGCGGGCCAGGCGGCGGGTCCACCGCGCCCGGTCGGGCCAGCGTGGGGTCAGCCAGACCGTCCGCTGCCCCCATGACGCACCCGAGCCGAGCAGCGCCGGAGCGACGAAGACGACGACGAGCGGGACGACGTCCCCGAGGACCAGCGACGTGACCGCCGGCTCGGCCGACGTGGCGCCGCGCAGCACCTGCACCAGCGACCACGCCAGGTCGAGGCACAGCGCCAGCCCCAGCGCGAGAGCGGCGTCGACGGCCATCGCCGCCCAGCGGCGCCCGACGGTGACCGGTCGTGGCGCGCCGCGTTCCCGGGCCAGGGCCCCGCTGCTCGGCACCCGTCTGGACAGCGCCGGTGCCAGCAGGGCGCCGACCAGCGCGCCGGAGGTGTTGAGGATGACGTCGTCGACGTCGCCGACGCGGTAGGAGCAACCGATCAGACCGAAGATGCCGGTGTACTGCGTGACCTCGATCAGCGTCGAGACCAGGGCGGCCGTCGCGGTGGTGCGGACCACACCCCACCGCAGCAGCAACCGCACCAGGACGCCCCACGGCACGAACAACGCCACGTTGAGCACGAGCTGCAGCACGACGAACGAGTGCAGGGCGGCGGCCGGCCCGACGGCGGCGACCTCGGCCCGCACGTCGTGCACCGCCGCCAGCGGGTGCAGGTTGTGGCCGGCGGCGTGCTGCGCGCACCACTGGGTCAGGTCACCGGTGGGCAGCGGCAGCAGCGTGTAGGCGACCAGCGCGACCGCGTAGACGCAGGCCGCCGCGACGGCGACCAGCCGGACGGGGGAGGGCCGACCGTACCGGCGGTACTGGACGGCCAGGGCGGGGACGAACAGCACGACGAAGAGGGCGACGCCGACGGCGATCCCGACGACCGCCGGCCACGTCCAGACCCCCCTCATCCGGCGAATCTACGGGTGCAGGCCGTCGCTGTCGCCGCGGGCGGCGGTAGCCTCGCGGTCGTGAGCACTGCTTCGGTCGCCGATGTCGTCCGTGTCCTCGAGCACCGCTACCCACCCGCGACCGCGGAGGACTGGGACGCCGTCGGCCTGGTCGCCGGCGATCCCGCGGCGCCCGTCCGACGTGTGCTCTTCGCGGTGGATCCCGTCTCGGCGGTGCTCGACGAGGCCGTCGAGTGGGGCGCCGACCTGGTGGTCACGCACCACCCGCTCCTGCTGCGTGGCATCCACTCGGTGGCGGCGACGACGTTCAAGGGGGCGCTGCTGCACCGCCTGATCCGCTCGGGGATCGCGCTGTACGCCGCGCACACCAACGCGGACGCCGCGGTCGGGGGCGTCGCCGACGCGCTCGCAGCAGCCGTCGGGCTCGTCGACACCGTTCCCCTCGTGGCCGGCGACGACGCGGCCACGGGGATCGGCCGCGTCGGGACATTGGCCACGCCCACGACCCTGCGGGCCTTCGCGCAGGGCGTCGCCGACGCGGTGCCCCGGACCGCGCAGGGCGTCCGGTTCGCGGGCGACCCCGACGGTCGGGTGGAACGCGTGGCCGTCGTCGGGGGATCCGGGGACTCGCTGTTCGACGCCGTCCGCGCTGCGGGCGTCGACGCCTACGTCACCGCCGACCTGCGTCACCACCCCGCCTCCGAGCTGCGGGAGCGGGCGGAGTTCGAAGCCGACGGCGGAACCGCCACCCCGTATCTCGTCGACCTCGCCCACTTCGCCTCGGAATGGCCCTGGCTCGCCTACGCCGCGCGCGACCTCGAGGCGGACCTCGCCGCGCGGGGCACTACGGTAGAGACCCGCGTCAGCACCCTGCGCACCGACCCGTGGACCGGGCGGCTCACCGCCCAGCCGGAAGGACCCTCGTGACCACTGCCCCCGCCGCCGACCAGCGACGTCTGCTCGACGTCCAGGCCCTGGACACCCGCCTCGACCAGCTCGCGCACAAGCGCCGCACGCTGCCGGAGCTGGCCCGTCTGGCCGAGCTCGACGGTCAGCTCGAGGACCTGCACACCTCGCTGGTCACGTCCCAGACGGCCGTCAGCGACCTGCGCCGTGAGGTCACCAAGGCCGAGACCGACGTCGAGCAGGTGCGCAACCGCGCGGCGCGCGACCAGCAGCGCCTCGACTCCGGGCAGGGCAGCGCCAAGGACCTGCAGGCCATCCAGCACGAGCTGGAGTCCCTGGCTCGCCGCCAGGGTGACCTCGAGGAGGTCGAGCTCGAGGTCATGGAGCGCCTGGAGGCCCACGAGACCGCGCTCGCCGAGGTCACGACGGCTCACGACGCCCTGACCGCCCAGCGCGGCGAGGTCGAGGTCGCGCGGGACGCCGCGTTCGCGGACGTCGATGCCGAGATCGCGCAGCTGCGCGGTGAGCGCGCGACGGCCGCCGACGGCCTCGACTCCGGCCTCGTCACGCTCTACGAGCGCCTGCGCGGCCAGCTCGGGGGTTCCGGTGCCGCGGCGCTGCGGGGGCGGCGCTGCGAGGGGTGCCGGCTCGAGCTCAACCCGTTGGACCTGGACGCGATCAAGAAGCAGTCCGACGACCAGGTGGTGCGCTGCGAGGAGTGCGGCCGGATCCTGGTGCGCCTGCCCGAGGCCTGACCGCTGGCGCCGGGCGGGCGAGGCGGCCAGGCTGGAGACGTGAGCGACCACCAGCACCGCCCCGCATCCGACCCCGGTTCGGGGCGCGCCCCCAAGCCGTCGGGGTCGGGAGTCAGGTTCGACGACGAGCAGCCCGTGACCGTCGTGCTCGTCCGGCACGGCCAGACCACCATGACCGTCGCGCGCGGCTACTCGGGCTCGGGCGAACCCGGCCCGCCGCTCGACGAGCGCGGCCGCGAGCAGGCGCGGGCGGCTGCGGTGCTCGTCGACCGCGTCGGCCGAGACCTGTGGGGTGACATCCACTACCCGAGCCAGGTCATCGCGTCGCCGATGGTGCGGACGCAGGAGACGGCCGGGATCGTCGCCGAACGGCTGAGGCTGCCGGTGCAGGTGGACCCCACGTTCCAGGAGGCCGACTTCGGCGAGTGGCAGGGGCTGACGGCGGAGCAGATCGAGGAGCGCTGGCCCGGGCAGCTCGAACCGTGGCACACGCGCGGCGACCTGGTGCCGCCCGGGGGAGAGTCGATCGCCCAGGTGGGGGACCGGGCACGCGCCGGCCTCGACGCCCTCATCGACGCGGGAACCGACCGGACGGTCGTCGTCGTGAGCCACGCCGTCGCGATCCGGGCGATGCTGGGTGTCGCCATGGGTGCGCAGCCGTCGTCCTGGAGCCAGCTGCGCGTCGCACCGGCGTCCGTCAGCATCATCCGGCTGTTCCCCGACAAGCGGCACGAGATCGCGGTCGTCGGCGTTCCCAGTGAGGGCTGGGGCGCCGTCTGACGCGTCAGACGGCCAGGGCAGCGACCGCCGCGACGACCGTGAGCGGAGCGAGCAGCAGGCCCTGGACGACGATGCTGCGCGCGTTGACGGGCAGCATGACCGACCGGCACCGCTGCCACCACAGGATCGTCGCGAGCGAACCCCACGGCGTGATCAGCGGACCGGCGCCCGTCCCGATCAGCAGCGCGCCGACGCGCAGCGGGTCCGAGCCGGCGGCGGGTTCCATCGCGAGGTAGGCGGGGAGGTTGTTCACCGCGTTCGAGGTCCCGGCGCCGACGCCCGCGAGCCGCAGGAGGTCGCCGAAGCCGTTCCCGGAGCCGGCGACGTCGGCCAGCACGTCGCCGAGCCCGTGCGCGTGGGCCGTGGCGACGGCCGCGAAGAGGCCGGCCACCACGAGCAGCGTCCGCCAGGGCACGAGGTCGGCGGCAGGGACGGGGAACGTCCGTCGGCGCAGCCACGTCGCCGTGGTCAGCACGACCGCGGCGACGACGGCCGTCGGCGCGGGTGGGGCGCCCACGACGAAGGCCACCGCCATGGCGGCGACCGTCACCGCGGTCAGGACCAGCAGGCCGCGGTCCTTCGGCAGCCGCGCCGGAGGCGGTTCGTACGTACCGGCGATGGCCGTGCGGTCGCGCACCGCGAGCACGACGACCGTCACAGTGATCGACGCCAGCGCGGGCGCCCACATGAGTGCGAGGTAGCTGACGTGCTGCGCGCGCAACGTGTGGTCGGCCAGCAGGTTCGTGAGGTTGGACACCGGCAGGACGAGCGACGCGGTGTTGGCCAACGCCAGGACCAGGAGCGCCCACGGCAGCGGATGGCTCTTGGTCTGCCGGGCGAGCGCGATGACGACGGGGGTGAGCAGCACGGCAGTCGTGTCCAGCGACAGGACCGCCGTGCTGAGCGTCGCGAGCGCGACGACGAGCAGCCACAGCACGGGTCGTCGGCCGCGCGCCGCACGTGCGGCGAACCGGGCGCCCGCGTCGAACAGGCCGGCGCCCGCGCACATCTCGGCCGTCACGGTCAGCGCCGCGACGAAGACGAGCACCGGGACGGTCCGGGTGGCCAGCTCGCGGGCGTCGTCGGCCGGCAGCAACCCCATGACGACCACGGCCACCGTCACGACGACGGCGAGCGCCCACCACGGCACGCGCACTCGTCGGGCGGCGGCCACGGCGATGCCTACGCGACCACGAGAGTCAGGACGCGCGCACCGCGTGCGCGGGCCGGCGACAGCTCGACGTCGAGCACCTCACCGCCCACCAGCTCCCGGGCCACGCGGGCCAGGTGCTCGGCGTCCTTCGGGGCGTGGCCCCGACGGGTCAGCAGGTGCCGCGTGAGCACGCCGCGGGTGTGCTTGGCGTTGTGCGACACGACCGAGCGGATCCCGTCGAGCTCGCGCTCGACACGCACCGTGACCCAGTCCGCCGTGCGCGGGGGCGTCCAGGCCGCGAGGTAGGCGGCAGAGCGGCAGTCCACGACGAGCGCGCCGTCGGCCTGCGGGTCGAGCACCTCGCTCAGCGGGCCACGCCAGGCGGGTGCGAGCGGGCCGATGCCCGGCAGGTCCGTCCCCATCGACAACCGGTACGCCGGGACCACGTCGTCCGGTGCGACGACGCCCCACAGTGCCGAGACGATGCGGACGGACTCGGCGGCGCGGGCACGACCCGTGGGCGTGAGGCGGTCGAGGCCCGCCGCCGCGTAGAGCACGCCGCTGTAGACCTTCTTCGCGGGTGCCGCGGGCTGGGTGAGGACCGAAGCGTTGCGGGTCACCTCGTCGGTCAGCGACGCCCCGACGCCGAGCACCTCGAGCGCGTCGTCGCGCGCGCTGACCTCCGCGAGCGCCTCGGCGACCTTGCGCCGCACGGGCGACAGTGCGGCAGACGACAGGGCGTCCAGATCGACGGGCGCGCCGCGACGCGCGGCGGTCTTGCCCTCGGAGGGCGGCAGCATGACGAGCACGACCGAACTGTAGGCCGCCGGGTGCCCCGCCACGACGCGGAACGGCTGTGGTGTCCGTCCCGTCAGACCTCACGCGACGGCGTGTGGCCGCGTTGCGTGACCAGCTCACGAGCCTCCGGCTGGATGTGCTCCTCGTCGAGGTACCCGCGCTCGCGCGCGACCCGGACCGCGGACTCGCGGTCCGTCACGCCCAGCTTGCGGTAGATGGACTGCACCTGCGTCTTGACCGTGTTGCGACTGACGTACAGGGATGCGCCGATCTGGCTGAGGGTGATCGGCAGGGCCAGGTGGGCGAGGATCACGCGCTCTCGCCGCGAGAGGTAGAGGGAAGAGGTCATGCCCCTGGTTCGGAGCGGTCCTGTGCCTGGATGGGAGCGGATAGGCTGTTCGCTGCGGATGAGTCAGTCAGGCGGCCGCGTCGGACCTTCGGGTCCGCCGAGGAACGTCCGGGCTCCGTAGGGCAGGGTGGTGGGTAACGCCCACCCGGGGTGACCCGCGGGACAGTGCCACAGAAAACAGACCGCCTTGGCTCTCGGGCCGAGGTAAGGGTGAAACGGTGGTGTAAGAGACCACCAGCGTGCCGGGTGACCGGTGCGGCTAGGTAAACCCCACCCGGAGCAAGGCCAGACAGGGAGCGTTCGAGGGCTGCCCGCCCGAGCTCCCGGGTAGGCCGCTGGAGGCGTGCGGCAACGTACGTCGTAGATGGATGGCCGTCACCCGTGCGGGGGCGACCGCGCACGGGGACAGAACCCGGCGTACCGACTGACTCATCCGCCCCACCCGTTGCAGGGTCAGCCCTCGTCTGCGGCCACCTGGGCCGGTGTGCGCTTGAGCAGGCAGAACTCGTTGCCCTCGGGATCGGCCAGCACGTGCCAGGCGACGTCGCCCTGCCCGACGTCGACGCGTGTGGCGCCCAGCTCGAGCAGCCGCGCCAGCTCGGCGTCCTGGTCGGTGTCGTTCGCGGGCCGGAAGTCGACGTGGAGGCGGTTCTTCAGCGTCTTGACCTCGGGGACCTTGAGGAAGATCCACTCGTTCGACCGGTCCGCCGGGACGATGCTGACCTCGTCGTCCTCCGGGTCCGGGTCGTAGGCGAGGTTCCAACCGAGCACGCGCGCCCACCACTGTGCGAGGCCGTACGGGTCGGCGCAGTCGATGGCGAGCTGGGAGACGACGAGGGCCATGGAGATGCCTTCCGGTGCGATGAACAGACGCTCCATCGTGGCATCCCGCACCGACATCTGCCTTAAACGTTTCGTTGTCGGCGCAGGGGTTGTGGGACGTCGACATCGTTGTCAAGATCGTTCAACACCAACTGTCCGGACGCAGGTCACCACCTACGTCATGTGAACGCTAACAAGTGGAGTCGACTCGGCTCGGGCGGCAACGACGTCACCCCATCGGGCTGTGGGCTCCGGTCGACGCACGCCTGCGCAGATGCGGCGTGCCCAGGTATCGCGACGAGCGCGCCTTCGGCGTGCCCGCGCCCGGTTCGGCGAGGAGCACAGGATGAGAACTCAGGGAAGGCGGCGGGCGAGCGGCGCCGCAGCGATCGTCGTGGCGGCGCTCGCCACGACGACGGTCGTGGTGACCGCGCCGGCCGCGTCCGCGGCCGACGTCGACACCGGGACGACGTACGTGCTGGTCAACCGCAACAGCGGCAAGGCGCTGGACGTCTACAACTTCTCGACGGCGGACGGCGCCCGCATCACGCAGTGGACGCGCGGTGACGGCACCAACCAGCAGTGGAAGTTCGTCGACGCCGGCAACGGGTACTTCCGGCTGAAGTCGAACCTGTCGAGCAAGGTGCTCGACGTCTACAACTGGTCGACCGCCAACGGTGCGTCGGTCGTGCAGTGGCCGGACCTGAACGGTGCCAACCAGCAGTGGAAGGTCACGGTCAGCGGCGGGTACGCGACGTTGGTCAACCGGAACTCCGGCAAGGCGCTCGAGGTGCAGGGGGCGTCGACGGTGGACGGCGGGAGCATCGTGCAGTACGACAGCTGGGGTGGCGCCAACCAGCAGTGGCAGCTGGTGCCCCTCGGGACGAGCACGGGAGGCGGTGGCGGGACGTCCTGCACCCTGCCGTCGTCGTACCGCTGGTCGTCGACCGGTGCACTGGCCACGCCGAAGTCCGGCTGGGCCTCGCTCAAGGACTTCACGACCGCGGACTACAACGGCAAGCACCTCGTCTACGCGACGACCCACGACCTCGGCTCGACGTGGAGCTCGATGGCGTTCAGCCCGGTGACCAACTGGTCCGACCTGTCCTCGGCGACGCAGACCGCGATGCCGTCCGGGACCGTGGCGCCGTCGCTGTTCTACTTCGCACCCAAGAACATCTGGGTGCTGACCTACCAGTGGGGCGCGTCGGCGTTCATGTACCGCACGTCCGGCGACCCGACGAACGTCTACGGCTGGTCGGCGGCGAGCACGCTGTTCTCCGGGACCATCTCCGGCTCGGGCACCGGTCCCATCGACCAGACCGTCATCGGTGACGGCACGAACATGTACCTGTTCTTCGCGGGTGACAACGGCAAGATCTACCGCGCGAGCATGCCGATCGGGAACTTCCCGGGCAGCTTCGGCTCGTCGTCGACCGTCGTCATGAGCGACACGTCGAACAACCTGTTCGAGGCGCCGCAGGTCTACGAGGTCAAGGGGCAGAACCAGTACCTCATGATCGTCGAGGCGATCGGCGCGAACGGGCGGTACTTCCGCTCGTTCACGGCCACCAGCCTGTCCGGTTCGTGGACGCCGCAGGCGGCGACGGAGAGCAACCCGTTCGCCGGCAAGGCCAACAGCGGCGCGACGTGGACCAACGACATCAGCCACGGTGAGCTG
>Ga0222423_1001334_pt1 | contig 11421 bp, 13 predicted proteins | sample 3A0metagenome_FD_182472 | JGI IMG/M metagenome (GOLD analysis project Ga0222423, IMG submission 182472) | Enriched microbial communities from leaf-cutter ant dump, University of Wisconsin, Madison, United States - 3A0 (version 2) | ecosystem: Environmental > Terrestrial > Nest > Insects nest >...
AAACCCGAGAAAACGTGTGAGAACTGAGAGAAACATGAGAATTGCAAGATGATCAAACCACTCACGGACCTGCTAGAACACAAAAACCTAGAACGACACGCCGAACAATTTTTATAGAAATACGAGGAAATTTTGCGTGAGGGCGCACCCGCCTCGCACGCACCTCAACCAGTCCACGAGCCCACGCCTGATTTGCACTTGAAAAAGCGGTACACGCGCTCTGTGATCTGGGTGCTCATCATCGGTGTGAGTTGAGCGCCAGCGCGGGTTTCCGCGTGAGCGGTCCGGTGAGTTCTTGAGACAATGGACGTCATGCACTGCCACCACTTTGACGCTAACCGCTGCCGATCCTGCGCGTTGCTGCGCACCGAATACGAGCAGCAACTGGCGGACAAAGAGGCGCATGCGCGTTCCCTCCTGCACGAATACCGCGATATTGACTGGTTGCCCGCAGTGGCAAGCCAAGAATCCGGATTCCGGAACAAAGCCAAGATGGTGGTCACCGGGTCAGCGCACGAGCCCGTCCTCGGGATACTCAAGACCCATCCCGGCAACGCCACGCAGATAACTGGCATTGACCTGCACGATTGCCCGCTCTACAACGAGCCCATGCAGGATCTACTCACCCACTTGGCCACCTTCATCACCACGGCCCAGGTGGAACCATACAACCTCGCTACCCGCCGCGGTGAACTCAAGTACGTGCTGGTCACGCAGTCCCCAGATAACGAATACCTTGTGCGGTTTGTCTTACGCTCGCAAGAACCGGTCACCCGGCTACGCAAGCACCTGCCCGCGTTCCTCGCTGCCCACCCGCAGGTGGTCGTATTCTCCGTAAACCTCCAACCGGAACACAAGGCCATCCTGGAGGGGGAACGCGAGATCATCCTTACCGACCGGGAAACCCTGACCATGCGCGTGGGCGGAATACCCCTGAACCTGCGCCCGCAAAGCTTCTTCCAAACCAACACCCCCATCGCTGCCGCGCTTTACGCGCAGGCTCGAGAATGGGCGCAGCGCAGCGCCCCCACGCATGCGTGGGATCTGTATTGCGGGGTGGGAGGGTTTGCGCTGCACCTCGCCCCACTCGTGGAGAAGATGACCGGCATTGAGATCAGCGCCGATGCCATTGCCTCCGCTCGCCAGACCGCCCACGACCTTGGCATCACCAACCTCGAATTCGATGCGCTCGATGCAACCGCCTTCTCCCGTACACACGCTGGAAGTAAAGATGTGGACGGGCCGCAGTTGATCGTCGTTAATCCGCCGCGACGCGGCATAGGGCAGGAACTGGCCCAATTCCTAGATTCCAGCCCCGCACACACCGTGATTTACTCCAGCTGTAATGCGGAAACGCTCGTGCGCGACCTCGCGCACATGCCCGGGCTGCGGCCCGTGGCGGCGCGAGTGCTGGACATGTTCCCGCACACTTCCCACTACGAGGTGATCGTGCTGCTGGAGCGTACCGAGTGAACGCGGCCGCACCGTGGCTGGTGCTGATCGGGCCGGCGGGGGCCGGAAAATCCACGCTCGGGCGCGAGATAGCTGCCCGCGTGGGCCGCGAGTTCGTGGACATAGACGAGGCCGGCGTCCCGTACTACGAGGAAATGGGTTGGCCGGTGGCGCGGATTTATCGTGACTCGGAACGCAACGGGTGGATACCCACCGAACGCGCCTGGGAAGAAGCGCGCGCACATGCCGTGGAACAGGTCCTCGCCCACGCGCCCGGGCACGTGGTGGCGCTGGGGGCAGCGCACACCAACTACACCGACCCGGCCCTGTTTTCACGCGTGGAACGTGCGGTGACCGCGGCCGAGCACGTGCTGTGGATCGAACCGCACCCCGAACCCGAACGGTCCCTAGCCGTGTTGCGCGCACGCAATATTGCCCACCGTCAATTCGACTACCAACCCGGCGGACACGACATCCTCGCCGAATGGCTGGGGGACGAGCGCGCCCGCGCACTCGCCACACACAAGCACTACACCCAGGGACACACCGTGGAACAGAGCGTTGAACTTGTGCTCGGCGAACTTTCGCATGCCCAGAGTGCGCCCTAAAAAATCTCCATGAATTGTGTCCAACGGGCTGGTGAACTCGCGTGTTTTCTATCTCGTTTTCGCGCGGGTCTTGCGCCCGCGACCAAACCTCGCCCGACCAGCGGTTTTCCGCGATTTTCCGCCATTTTTGCGCCGCGATTTTGCCTGCAATTTACAGCGAATTTGGCATGGAGCGGCGCTTGGTGGACTGCTCCCCACGCCCGGCCATCCACACGGTCGATCTACCCACTTTCGCGCGGTGCCATCCGTGTGGTTTTATATCGCTGTGCAACATGAAATTGTCCTCGAGGGATACGGCTTCCGGTTGGAGCCGTTGTCCCAAGCGCACGTTGGTGCGTTGGCGGAAATTGTTGACCCCGAAATGTGGGCCGGCATGAGTACGCCTAACCCTGTTGGGGAGGTTGGCATGGCCAACTACATCGAGGATGCGTTGGCGCTCAGTGATGTGTTGCCGTTTGCTGTGATCGATACGGTGAACGGCGAGGTTGTTGGTTCCACGGCCCTGTGCGGGGTGAACGTGGAGCAGGAGCGTGTGGAGATTGGTCGCACGTTTTATGCGCGGTCCCTGTGGGGCCGGGTGGTTAATCCCGCATGCAAGTTTTTGCTTATGGAATATGCGTTTGAGCAGATGGGAATGTTCCGTATTTCCATGCGCGCGGATTCGCGTAATGCGCGTTCAATTTCCGCGATTACTCGTTTGGGTGCCACCTTTGAGGGCACGCTGCGCGGGTTTCGTATTGCGCCGGATGGTTCGCGCTGCGATTCCGTCTCGTTTTCCATCCTGTTTCCCGAGTGGGTGCAGGTGCGCGAGGGCCTTTTGAACCGCCTTGATCCACTGCGTCATGTCCCCGACATCTCCTGGCCCAACCCCGGCAAGTTGTTTGACCAGCGCGCCGGGGATCTGGTGGCGGATGGTGCACCCGAGGAATAATGGCACGCCAGTAATTCCTTGTTTGCGTGCCCATTGATTTTCGACGAGAGGGCCGGCACCAACCGGCCCTCTCGTTACGTTGTGAGTGCGTTTATTGCAACCGCACAAATGCGCGCAGTGGCTGGGGCGCTACGTCGTGGACCTCGGTGAGCCCACGCGCTTCATAGAAGAGGCGTTGTGTCGGGTCCGCGTCGGTCAGGAGCACGAGTTGACGGATGTGCTTGGACCGCTTGAGGATCTCGTCCATGAGCGATGTGCCCACTCCTGTGCGGTGCGCTTCTGGCAATACCAGGATGTCCTGCAAGTAGGCGATGGTGGTGTTATCGCTGATCACACGCGCAAGGCCCACGAGTGTTCCGTCATCATTGCGAGCGGTGAGCACATAGGTGGATCTTTCGAGCGCCTCCATGAGGAGGTCCGGGTCTTGGGTGTAAGCCACCCAGCCCACGGATGCGTACAGGTCCAGAGTTTCGTTGGGAGCTGGAATCTCCTGCTTAATCACGATGCTCATGGCTACAGTCTCGCCGGTTTTAGGTATTTCGACCACCGGACCAGTGGTTATAACATTTTGTTAATGTCCCTTCCATACGGCTGTCCGCTGCGTTAGGGTGTTGCCGTTGGGTTCATGATTTCGGCGTTGAAGTCATGTATGACTCATCTACCTCAACAAGGTGGTTGAGGTGTTCCTACTGATTGGAGCGAGGATGCGCAAGAAGATCCACATTTCCAAGTGGGGAGAACGATGAGGCCTGCCAAATTGAAACCGGCAAAAGTGCTAAGTGGGTTGCTGCTTGGTGTTTTATTTCTTACCGGGTGCAGTGGCGCGCATGAGAGCGACAAGGATGGGCCACCCAAAGAAGTTTCACCGTATATTCTTTCGCTGGTAGAGCACTACAGCGGACGGCTTACAGCGGATAGTTTGCAAGGAAAGATTCTGGCAGATAACTATGTCAGTGACCGCGAGATGCGAGACGCCTATGACGAGCTCGTATCCTGCTTGTCGCAATATGACATCACACCTGGTTGGGACTTGTCATTCGCGTCTGATGCAAACTATGGTCCCGATCTGGCCTCGCAGGATCGGGCAAGAGGAACGGTCACTGATCCTGATGAGCAAAGCCGAATCCTTGAGGAACTCCAAGAAAAATACGATTCATGCTCACGTGATACGGTCGACGTAATTTTGGAGATCTATAGCGAGCAAATCCACTCCGCTGATGGGCGCTCACGCCACACGCGTCTGCGCGATGCACTTGTTGACTGTGGTTTTGATGAGTTTTCTGGAATGTCTGAGGACCAAGTAGAGAAGGCGACTAAAACCGACGAGTTCATTCAATCGGAGAAGTACCTAGCGTGTATGGCGCAATTCCTAGCAAGCGAGAACTAGTTAATTGCGCTTACGCTCGATAACCGAGTTGAAAGGTCCCAACTGTGCGCTCTGGTAGACGATCCATTTCAGGTTTTTCTGTTCGGGCATCCGTTCCAACATTGCTACTGATCGTAGTCTTTGCAATCGTGCTGGGGGTGTGTGGAGGAGTTCTGTATTCACATGACCGAGCACCTAAGGATCTTGGCCTTGCAATGGATAGTGAATCCAGTGCGGTGCCCGTATCCATGGAAACGCTCGATGACAGAGTGCTTGCTACCGCTCGCTTGCAGGTGGCCCCAGCGCAGCCGCTGACTCTTGCTAGGCAGGGGCGACTGACGGATTCGCAGTGCGTGCCCGGGCAGACTTTGGCTTCGGGTGAGGTGATTGCTCGTATTGATGATGCACAGATACTTGCCCTGTATACGGAAACTCCGTTGTGGCGGGACCTATCGTTGGGTAGCCGTGGACCGGATGTCGCTGCGTTCCAGCGTGAGTTGAAGCGACTTGGTTTTAGCCCGGATACGGACGGTGTGTTTGGTGTTGGTACGAGAACGGCCGTACGAAAACTGGAGCACGATGTACTTAAAGTCTCACAGCCAGCGGGTGTAGTTCACTCGGACACGGTTTTGTGGATACCCCAGACCGAGGTAAACATCGCCAGTTGTTCCACGCGAGTGGGTGAGCAAGCCTCGGGTGTGTTTGCAACGATTCAGGATGTTCCGCATTTTGCTGAAATTATCTTCGCTAAAGATCGTGTACTGGTCGGACAGCGCGCAGTTGCACTACAAGCCGACCCTAGTATTACGGCCGAAGTTGATGCAGATAACCGGGTAACAGATCCCAACTTCATCGGTGCGCTGCTTAAGAATCGTGTGAGTACGGGTCAATCCGATGAACTGAGTAATGAGGTTTCCGTCGAGTTCTACCTGACCCAACCTATTTCTGCTGTTGGCGTTCCACCAAGCTCATTATTCGATGTGAACGGAAATCTTGCGTGTGTTGTAGCGGATGGAGCTCCACGTGGCGTGACAGTTCTGACCTCAAATTTCGGCCAAACTTACGTAGAGTTCTCTGATGGTCAGCCGGTCTTAGAGGTGAGCGTGCAACCACAAACAACAGGTCTACACTGCCCATGACCATGAATCGTATGAGTAGCGTGGGAAATTGCTCGCTTGAGTTACGCGATATTGGCCATCAATTTACGGATCATCCATTGTTCAGCGAGTTGAATTTCACTGCTCGCCCTGGAGACGTCACCGCGGTGGTTGGGCCTTCTGGTACAGGCAAATCAACATTGCTATCCATCATGGCTGGCTGGCTTAAGCCGAGTAGTGGGGCCGTAGTCAAAACTTCGATTGAGAGTACCGGATGGGTATTTCAAAATCCTTTGGGCAGCCCATTGCGCACCGCCTGCGATCACGTTGTCTTGCCGCTCTTGGGCAAGGGCTTACGGCGGGCTGAGGCGGAAAACTTGGCTTTGGAACTGTTGGAAACGTTCAACTTACTTCATGTGGCAGACCGCCAGTTTCGTGTGCTCTCTGGCGGTGAAGCTGCCCGCCTTATGCTCGCGCGTGCTGCCGCGCTTGCGCCGGACCTCCTGATGATCGACGAACCCACGGCTCAGCTGGATATGGCCACTGCCGCCACGGTAAACGCCGTTATTTCCCGTATCGGGCAGTCCGGCTCCATTGTGTTTGTGGCAACCCATGATGTTAGTACCCGGGAAGCGTGTACAAGGGTGCTTGATCTCGCAAAGTTCCAGAGTGGTCGCCTTGCGGGTGCAGGACATTTAGGTGGTGCGGGAAAACCTGCGAAAGCGGGGAGTTTCATGCGACGCGGCAAAAAATTACGGGGAGCCCGCCCGTGAAATTCAGATTGATTCTGAGTGAAGCATGGCGGAACTTCCTCAGTGGAGCAACGCATGGCCTGTCGTGGGTGGTGGCATTCACGGTTTTGATGACCGTGCTTGCTGCATCCGATGTGATCAGCCAAATACAGATTGTGGATCGAACCAATGAGTTTCGCACTGTGGGTGGTTCCATTCAGGTGCTTCACTTGGACAAGGGAATTAGTGGCGCTAGGTGCGATGCTATCCAGCACACACTGAATGCACGGGCAGGTGGCGCGCTGAGGAAAGCGCAAGATTTTTCCGTATCGACCATGCCAAATACGAACGTGACTGCATGGGAAAGTACGGCGGGACTGATACCGCTCATCGCACCAACTGCCCAGTCTGCGGAGCGGGCTACGGGTGTGTGGTTCTCAACCGATCAAGCTGAGTTGTTAGGGCTACGAACGGGAGACTCATTCGGGACGACTGACCGAGGCTACGGCGTGGTTGGTGGGGTATATGAGTACCCGGATGATGGACGGAAACGAGACCTAGGGTTTGCCTCCGTTGCTATCGTTCCACCAACTGGCGTGTTTGATCAGTGCTGGTTGGAGATTTGGCCACATGACGATGACTCTGAGGCATTGCTCCTTACTACCGTTCTTCCAGCAGCGGATGTTAACTCGCTTGAGATGAGCCAACTCAACGGCAAATTTGGTGCACAGTTTGATCCGCTCGAAATGTTGAATTCCCGTGCTACACGGTGGGTGAAGTATGTGGCAGCGGTGTTTGGTGTGGTGTTGGGCGCGGTCGTTGTCTGGCTACGGCGGCTGGAATTTGTGTCTGTACTCCATGCACAGATCCGTAAAGCACATGCAGTGTGGCAGTTCTTGGTGGAGACGCTACTGTGGCTGATTCCAGCAGTAATAGTCACGGCGACACTGTTGCTTGGCATCATTACTTCTCACGGTTTAGCGCACCCGATCGAATTCTGGACAGTCACCCTCGTGCCGCTGCTGGTAGGAAGTCTCGCAACTATCGTAGGTGCGCTATCTACCCTCGCGTGTCTGCACGAGAACATGTTATTTAGATTCTTCAAAGGCCGGTAAACGGATAGAACAGTTGTAATAAGCAGAAAATAGTAACAATCTCGTATCTTTGGTTGACTCTGCTTGAAGGGTGTGACTAAATCAACTTAACCTGTGGCGGACGTCACAGGCTTGGGATCTAGTCAAAGGAGAAGCGATGAGGCTTCGAAAGGCGGCCACTGTCTGCGTGACTGCATCACTAATTTTTGCTGGCGTGGGTGTGGCTAACGCCGAAACGTGGGCCGGGACATTTGGTACGAAGAACTGTGCGCCCGGATATACAGGGCATGCACAGGCCCGTGTGAAGGGGACTCTGACCTCCGTAAGGGCTCCTGGAGGTTCGTACGTATTCTGGGATAGCCTCCTGACGGAGACTTGGTTTACGCGTGTTGCGCAAGGGGCAAGCGGGGGTGGGGCTTGGTCTGCCTCGGGCAGCAACGGTCTGGACGGTACTGGAACATTCGCATCCTGCCAGAAATACAGTTAGTCCTTCCGCATTAGAGGCTGAAGGCTGCCGCAGGAAATGCGCGGTCTTTGCTCCTAAGTTCCGGTGTGGTGCCGGTGAATATCTTTGGACCGGCACCACACCCCGATTCTAGGATGTCAGTAGGTGATGTGAGTGTGAGTTACAAAGTCGGTAATCGCGCGGGTGTCGTATTGGTTTTTTTGGTCCTCGCGGGGGCTTCCGGTTGTTCATCCCCTGATCCGGATAACCCTTCGGAAGCGAAATCTACTATGTCAACGGACAAGCCGAGATATTTTATCGGTACCGCGGAGGAACATACGCAGGCCATGGTCACCTGCATGAATGATAGTGGTTATGCCGCCAAAATAGTCACAAAGCAAGGGGATGACCCCGCGATGGAAGTTAATCCAGGGTCGGACTCGCCGGAAGCAGCACAGCAGATGATGGCTGCGCACGCGCAGTGCATTGGCAAGGTGGGAGAACTTCAACCGACGGAGGATGGGCTCTCAGAGGCAAGTGTTCGTGTGACTTACGAATGGGTTTCTGGTCAATATAAATGCCTTGAAGATTCTGGATTTATTCTGTCCCCAATGAAAACTTGGGAATCATATTTTGACGATGTCCAGCGTTCAGGTGGAAAAGATGGCGATGCTTTTGGTTACCTAGTAAATCAGAACGACTATGTTTCTGCGTTGGCTACTTGCCCGCGAACTACTGATAGCTGGTAATGAATGAAGAGGCTAGCCGTAGTAGCTGGGTGGACCGGAAGCATGCTGCTTGCGCTTGTTCTGGGCGGATGGGCAGGGATGCAAGTGTCACAGCCTACGATCACAAAGATTGCTACGCCAGAATCAACGTTCTTCACGGTAAGCACTGGGACCGTCGGCTCTTCTATTACATTGCCTGTGCAGGCAACCTGGCCCAGCAAGGCGCTGCCACCTGTAGGTTCATCGGGTGTATTGACACGAATGCAGATTCCCAAAGATGGGGTTGTGCACCAAGGAGATACTCCGTATTCAGTGGATGAGCGTCCGGTTGCTGTGTTTGAGGGGTCTGTTCCAATGTTTCGCCAACTGCAGGAAGGCGATGCGGGGCTAGACGTTATGCAATTGCAAGCGGCCTTGCGTGATGTGCTGGGGACTGAGTTGAAAACGGATGGGAAGTTTGGAGCAACAACGACTGTGGCGGTTAAGAATTGGCAGCATTCATTGGGTATTAGAGTTAATGGTGTCGTTCAGCGTGGTGATATCGCCTTCGTGCCCAGCTTGCCAATGCAGATATCACTTGCAAAAGATGCGCCTCGAGTTGGTGAAGAAATTTCGATTGGACAGCACCTCTTCATTCAGTTGGAGGACTCCCCTAAATTTGAGATAGCGTTATCGCCTGATCAGCTTTCGCTGGTTCCTCACTCTGGGCCTGCTTACGTAAAATGGTTGAATAAGACGTGGGACGGCACCATTGGTGCTTTGGAGCGGGCCCAGGACGGGGTTGAGCTAACGATGGTGCTCGTCGGAGCCAATGGGAGTCCTTTGTGCGGTTCAGACTGCCACGAAGCAGTGCCTGGAGAAGGGGCGTTCTTCTCGGCTGAACTAGTCACAGTGCCGGAGATGACTGGACCTGTGGTGCCAACCGCAGCAATTACGACTGCACCTGATGGAAAAACCGCAGTCACATTTCCTGACGGCTCACTTCAGGAGGTCGAAGTTCAAGCCAGTGCGAATGGACTCTCTTGTGTGACCGGAGTGAACCCCGGGCAAACGATTGTGCTCTTTACGGTGCCACCATCATGATCGTTGCACGCGATCTAACTTTTCGGTATCGGCGAAATGCACCAAACATCATTGAACACCTTGATCATGAGTTTCAACGGGGTACGATGACGGCATTGACTGGTCCCTCGGGCGGTGGGAAATCAACTCTCCTTTATGTCTTGGGGTTGATGCTTACTGCGGCTGAAGGCGCATTGCTTATTGACGGAAATGACACGTTGCATCTTACTGACGGAGAGCGATCAGCTTTGCGTGCAAGGTATATGGGCTTTGTGTTTCAAGACGCGATGCTCGATCCCTCCCGGACAGTACTGGATAACGTTCTAGAGGGTGCTCTTTACTCAGGTAGGGGAAAGTCTCGCGCACATGACCGAGCTCTTGAACTCCTGCATGCAGTCGGGGTTGTGCATCGTTTTGACCACAAGCCTGGAGAAATATCCGGTGGACAGGCGCAGAGGGTGGCGCTGTGCCGGGCACTCCTGCGTTCGCCGGACGTTATCCTCGCTGATGAGCCAACGGGAAACCTTGACCCGGACTCTGCGAAGTTGGTTTGGCGGATGCTAGAGCAAGCCGCAGCAGCGGGGGCTTGCGTAATCGTTGCAACTCACGACCCAGTGGCTGCAGGGCAGTGCCATCAGTGGGTCACACTAAAATGACCTATTTGCTGGCATTGATTCGTGAGGGTCTCAGGGTGGCGATTTCATCCCGAGTGGCGAGTACTACTACGGCCTTTGTCACGAGTTTAGTTGTGATGACTGTTTTTCTGTCTGTGGGACGTGCTGCTGTGGCAGAACAAGACGTGGTTAATTCGCTTGAGGACGCAGGGTCGCGCGTTATTACAGTAACTGCAACAGCAGAAGAATTTGGGCTCGATCGCGACGCGCTGGACAGAATAGGGCGGCTCAGTGGCATTGAGAGGGTTGTCGCACTGGGTAGTGTGTCTGATGCAGAAAATGTTTGGATAAAAGATTCAAACCGTATTCCGTTGAGATCCTATTTTGGGGATCTCCCGCCTGAGGTCTCGCTCATGGGAAATAGAACACCTCGGCCTGGCGAGGTAATTATTGGGCGAGATGCACAGGTTTCCGCAGGGTTTCAACTTCCCGTGGGTGCTCTGGGTACAGGGGATACGTCGTTTCCAGTGGTTGCAGGCTTTACGGCTTACGGGTTACTTTCCGATCTCAACCGGTATGCTTTGCGAGTTGCGAGTACATCAGATGGCGGAGCCACTCTTACCTATGTTGTGGCCAAGCGTGCCACTGATATCCCCAACTTGGGTGCTGCAATACTTTCACTCGCTGGCGTTCAGGATCAAGCCAACCTGAAAGTGGTAAGTCCCGACTCGCTCGCTGAACTGCAGCATGTCGTTTCTGGCCAAGTCGGAAACTTTGCGCGGCAAATCGCGCTTGCGACATTGGCGGGCGGGCTCCTTTTTGTTTCCGCCATAATGTACGCCAATACCGCGAACCGCAAGCGTGATTTTGGTAGGCGTCGGGCTCTCGGCGCGTCGCGTTCTGCACTGATAGTCATAGTTTTGGCAGGCACAGCAGTGCCAACAATCGTAGGAGTGTTGCTTGGCTCAGTTGTTGGGGTGGCTACAGTGTGGGTGCAGGCGGGGACTGCTCCGGGGGCTAGCCTGACTGTCGCGATCATGGCAATTGCAGTCTTAACAGGATTAGTTGCAGCAATCCCCTCCGCTTTGGCGAGTGCACTTAGAGACCCAGTGAGAATCCTGCGAGTAGCTTGAATTGAACTAAACAATAGATGTTGGGTGGGGTGGAAGGTAGAAAATATTTGCGCAACACCCAGTGAATACGCGATCCCATGCCTGTGAGGCATCCCTCGCGCCAACAGGAATAGCATCTGCGTGCCAACCGTTTCAGCCAGAGTGAACGCGCACGGAACGG
>Ga0222423_1001337_pt1 | contig 11404 bp, 8 predicted proteins | sample 3A0metagenome_FD_182472 | JGI IMG/M metagenome (GOLD analysis project Ga0222423, IMG submission 182472) | Enriched microbial communities from leaf-cutter ant dump, University of Wisconsin, Madison, United States - 3A0 (version 2) | ecosystem: Environmental > Terrestrial > Nest > Insects nest >...
GGGGATGCTGGATCCTGAGGCCTGGCAGGTATCTCGGTAAGGTGCCGGGCACTGTTGCCGCGATTGTGCCGGTCTGTGCCTATGGGGCGCCGATAGATATGGAGGCCTGGAGCCGGTTTCAGGCACACACAGGTGTGAAGGTCGTCATTGATGCCGCCGCCGCTCATGATACCATCACCTCGGCACCGGTTCCGGTCGTGGTCAGTCTGCACGCGACCAAGGTGCTGGGCGCGGGGGAGGGCGGCTATGTTGTCAGTAATGACGCCGACTTTTGCCAGAGGCTGCGCACGCTTTCCAGTTTCGGCTTCTGTGGCAGTCGTGAGGCGCTCATGCCCGCAACCAATGCCAAGATGAGCGAATATGCGGCGGCTGTGGCCATGGCGGGCATGGATAACTGGGCGACGACGCGGTTCCTGTACCAGAATACAGCGCTCAGGATGCGGGCGGCCTTGCAGGATTTGCCTCAGGTTGAATTTCAGACGGGCTGGGGTGAGCAGTGGATCACCAGTGTCTGCGTGGTGCGCCTGCCTGAGGTCAGGGCGCGGGCGGCGGCGCAATATCTGGCGGCAAACGGCATGGATACGCGGTTGTGGTGGGGGCATGGGTGTCACCGGTCGGCGGCCTTTGGACATATAGCGCGCATGAATTTGCCGCATACGGAGCATCTGGCCGAGGTGAGTCTGGGCCTGCCTTATTCGGCACATATGGATGAGGCGGACATCCTGCGTCTGGCTGACCTTTTGCGGTCGTTTTTTGCTTATGACTGAGACGGTTCTCGTATTTCCCGCAGGCCTGCCGGACGGGCTGAAATATCGCGCTCTGGCGGCTGAGCGCGGGCAAAGGGTGGTAGGGGCTTCCTCGCTCGGGTTCGATCCGGCCAGTCAGGTCTATGACGCCTGGGAATATCTGCCCTATGTGCATGAAGGCCATTTTGCCGAAGCCCTGAAGGCTGTGGTTCAGCGTCAGAACATCAGCGCCATCTATGCGCCGCACGAAGTGGTCTGGGGGGTGATTTCTGCGGCCGCACAGCAGCATTTCCCTGAGGTAAGGGTCATGGGGGCATCGCCTCTGCGGGCAAAGGAAAAAGATTACCGCGCCCTGCACGATAAGGCGGCCGCTGTGGCGGCAGGCCCTGACTGGCTGGCTCTGGAGGGGGCGGCGCGTCCGCGTGTGTCCGGTGCCCGTCTTTCGGGCCTGTTGCGGACGGTCGATCAGATTGCGGGCATGACCGATGATGACAAGATCAGGGCGATCATTGAGGTTTTCCGCTATTTGCCCAGGGGGGATATTGTCGAGATCGGTTCATGGTGGGGCCGGTCGGCAGCCCTGATGGTTCTGCTGTCGCAATATTATGCGATCGGCAATCTTTTGTGCATTGATCCGTGGCAGTCGGAAAACCTCGCGCAGGGGGTGGCGGTACTCGATCAGGCCAGCGCGGCTATGGATACGGATGAGGCCTTCAGGATTTTTCAGACGAATCTGGTGCCGCTGGCTGGCGGGCGCCTCAACTATTTCCGTGGTGAAAGTCAGGTGGCTGCACAAGCCTATGGGGCCGGTTTCGAGGTGGTGAGCGAAACCTTTGGCACGGTGGCTTATGACGGGCGCATCGCGCTTTTGCATATAGATGGCAACCACAGTCTCGATAATGTTTGTGGCGATGCCAGGGTCTGGACGCCGCATGTCATGCCGGGGGGAGTCATTATTTTTGATGACTATGTCTGGGCTTTTGGCGATGGCCCCAAATGTGTCGGGGACGCTTTTCTTGAGGCCCATGCCGAGCGTATCGCCTACAGTTTTGTCATGGGGACGGCGCTTTTCATTCAACTGAAGGTTTCTCCATGACGGATATAGAGGAAGCGCTTTATCTGATACGGACGCGCGGCTGGGCGCGTTTCGAGACCGTCCTTGCAGCGGCTCAGGTCGGGCAACTGGCGGCGGATGCCAGAGCGGTGTATGACCGTCGCAGAGAGGCGCAGATCAGTGGCGGGGTCAGTGCCCATATGGAAGGCACGGCGCACCATGTCATAGGCGATGGCACAGGTCTGGATGACTTCATGAATGCCATGCCCTTGATGGAGGTCATCGAGCGCCATTTCGACGGCAAGGTCATTCTGCTTAATTTCGGGGCCGCCATGAATGCCCCCGGTACGCAGGCCTATACCCATAAGATACACAGGGATGTAAGGGCCTTTAGCCGCGACTATCCCCTGTCGCTCAACATGCTGGTCATGCTGGATGATTTTACGGTTGAAAACGGTGCGACGCGGGTGCTGGAAGGGTCGCACCATGTGGCGGCCATGCCGGCGCCTGAGGTGTTCGACCGACACGCCGTCTCCCTTACCGGTAAGGCCGGTGATATTATTCTGTTTGACAGCCTTCTGGCCCATAGTGCGGCTCCGAACCACAGCGGCGAATGGCGGCGTTGCCTGACCCTGTGTTTCGGCAGGCCGTTCATCAAGCCGCAGATGGACTGGCCCCGGTTTCTGTCGCCCGCGTTTCAGGCGGCCCTCAGTCCCGTGGGTCGTCAACTGACGGGGCTGGATGCCCGTGTAGCCACCTGTCTCGAAGACTATTATCAACCGCGTGAGCGCTGGACTTTTAAGGCTGACCAGATATGACAACTTCCCTGACTCAGGATGCGGCAGACCGCGAACGTGATCGGCTGCGGTCTGCCGTGGCCTCCTATGGGGAGGCTATGGCACCATTTGATGCGAAAATGCGCGACTATATGATGCGCACCTTTTCCCCCTATTTCCGGTCGGGCAAATGTCTTCAGGTCGGTTGCGCGCATGGCGACCAGACCAGTCTTTTGCTGGCGCATTTCGATAACATCACCATAGTCGAGGCGGAAAACCAGTTCATCGAAGCCACCCGTGCGCGCCTTGGGGATCGGGTAAGCTATGTCGAAAGTTTCATCGAGGACTTTGACACGACCGACCGTTTTGACACGATCTTTTTTTCGCATGTCCTTGAGCATGTCATTGATCCGGTCGTGGCCCTGACTAAGCTGAGATCCCTGCTGACGCCCACGGGGCGGCTGATGGTGGCGGTTCCCAATGCCGAGGCCCCTTCAAGGCGCATCGCCGTCAAGATGGGTATCCTTACCCACCTTGAAGCCCTGAGTCTTGCCGACACAGCGGCGGGGCATCGTCGGGTTTACCGGTTGGATACGCTTGAGCGGGATGTGCGGGCGGCGGGTCTGTCGATCGAAAAGTCGGGCGGGATTTTTTACAAGCCTCTGGCCAATTTTCAGTTCGACAGCCTTATCGGCACCCCTGTCCTCAGTGAGGATTTTATGGAAGGCTGTTATGCGCTGGGCCTTGAGCGTCCGACGGAATGTGCCAGTCTTTATGTGGTCACAGGCACGGAGGGTCAGTAATGAACCTGCACGGTAAGAAAGTCATCCTGCGGGCCATCGAAGAACAGGATCTGCCGCAGTTGCACCAATGGGCCAACGATCCGGATATATGGAAACTGTTGGGAGGCTGGCGGTTTGCCTCCAGTTTCGAGTCGGCAAAAGCCTGGTTCCAGACGCTGACAGCCAATGAAAAGAACCTGCGTTACGCCATTGTCACCCGTGATGACGGGGCGCTGATCGGCACGGCCAATCTGGTCAGTATCGACATGAAGAACGCCAATGCCTTTCATGGCATGATGCTGGGGCCGGTGGCCGCGCGCCGGCAAGGCTATGGCCGCGACACGGTTATGACGATCATGCGCTATGCCTTTGATGAGTTGCGCCTTGAGCGTCTGGATACGGATATTATTGAATATAACGCCCCCTCTTACGGGCTGTATGTCGGAGCCTGCGGCTGGAAGGAAGAGGGACGGCAGCGCCGCTGGCACTATCGTCAGGGCCGGTACTGGGACAGGATCATTGTCGGTGTCACGCGTGAGGACTATACCGACCTGCTGGCGCAGACCGGTTACTGGGATCAGGCCTGATCCTCATGCACCCCTATGCCGATCCGGCCTATGTGGTGGCCCTGATGCCCGAAGATGGCAAGGCTCTGGCGGTTCCGGCATGGGGCAATGCAGTGCTGGTGCGGCCGATTGCGAACGGCGGTTATGATGCGGCCGGAAGCTATCCCCTGATGCCGTTTGCCGGTATGAGCGATATTCCGGCGGGTCTGGAGCAACTGCGCAGGCATGGCCTTGTCAGCGTCAGCATGGTGCCCGATCCTCTGGCGTCGCCGGATACGGATCGGCTGAAGCGGCATTTTGGCCATGTCAAACCCTTCAAAAGTCATCTGATCATCGAAGCGATCAGGGCCTACGCGCCGGTAAAACATCACCGTGAGCGCATCCGGCGCGGTTACAGGCGCTGTCGTATCGAGCGCGGGCCTCTGGCCGGTTGGCTGAGTGACTGGCAACAGCTTTATGCGGGGCTGGTGGCGCACCGACAAATCAAGGGCATGGCGGATTTTCCGTCCCGATATTTTACCCATCTGACCCATATACCGCAGCTTGAGGCCTTCGCCGCCTTTGTCGGGGAAGAACTATGCGGCATGACCTTATGGTTTGCGTATCAGGGCGTCGTCTATAACCATCTGACGGCCTGTAATGCGACGGGTTATGCCAACGGGGCCGCCTTTGCCCTGTATGATGCGGCCATCACCCATTTCGGCGACAGTGGCGTCATTAATCTTGGGGGTGGAGCGGGGACATCCGGCGGTGATGACGGCGGCTTGTTTGCCTTCAAGCAGGGCTTTGCGACCGGAACAGTGACGGCCTATATCTGCGGGGCAGTGCTGGATGCGAAAGCCTATGAGGCCCTGAGCCACACTCCTGTCACCGACTTTTTCCCTGCCTATCGCGGATGAGGCGGATCGTTTCGGCAATGCGCTGCATATCCTCTGCCCCATAGCGGCCATCGAGCGGCAGGGACAGGCAGCGTTGCGACAGGTCGTGCGCGTCGCCATAGTGCTTTGGCGCGGGCAGGCTGGCCCAGTGACGGGCGCACCATATCTGTGCGCGGGCCAGATCCGCTTGCAGGGCCGGGGCCTCATCTACGACTATGGGATAGGCCAGAGGCACAAAATCTATGTCCGCTTCGGGCCACAGGGCCATGTCTGACAGACGGGCCGACAGAAGACGCCAGTTCCGGCGTCGGGCCTCGGCCTCGGTGTGCCATTCAAGCTGTGACAGACACTGAAGGGTGCGCGCCGAGGCCGGTCTGGGGGCGCAGTCCATATCGGCTTCACGCGCCTGAAAGGCCGGAAACCAGCGTTCCGGCGTCAGGCCCTGCGGATCGGCGGCACGGGCGTCATTGGCTTGCCAATCATTTGGCCCATCATCTGGCCCATCATCTGTCGGGGCAGATAACGGCGGACAGGCCTCAGTCGTGGCCATCAGGCCGCCATCACCGACGCCGAACAGCTTGCGCGGGCTATAGAGCAAGGCGTCCCCAAAGGCGGGTCCCTGCGTGTACATCGCCTGTGCGCGATCCTCAATCCACAACAGATCCGGCCTTTGTGCCGCCAGAGTGCGTAAGGCCGGATCAATGCCGCGCCCGAAATAATGCACACAGAGTACCGCATCGCCGGAAAGGGCCGCCGACAGGGTTTGCGTACAGGCATGTAACCGGCTGTCTGTGGGATACCAGACGAGACTGGCGCCCGAGGCCTGTACGGCGTCGGCAACCGCCGGACAGATATAGGCCGGAAGCCAGACGCGGGTCACCTTGCGCTGTGTCAGCCACACCGCCAGTGCCGCCCGTGCGGTGCGAAACATCTGGTATGGCCGCCCGTCCCGCCATGTTTCCAGAATCCCCGTACCACCCGCCTGAGGGGGAGGCAGAAGGCTGCCGATACCTTTGGGCATTACGAGGCCGGAGAGGGGGCAAGGTGCGCCGCCCCCGCCTTTTCGGCCATTTCCCTGAAAACCCCCTCCAGTTTGCGCGTAAAGCCTTTTTCGTCGCGCAGGGCAGAGGCATCAAAGCCGGACTGTGCGCGGGTGCGCACCTGCGCCAGAGCCTCCGGATCAGAGGCCAGCCTGACGGCAATGGCGACATAATCGTCCCAGCTTTCGGCCACCAGATCGGGCAGGCCCGATACGGCAACCACCTGAATCCCTATGCGTGCATAAAAATGGTCGCCCGCCAGAGTCACGACAGGCACGCCGTTGGCCAGCGCATCGCAAGTGGTCGTCCCGCCGGGGCAGGGCGACGGATCAAGCGCCAGATCAATGCGTGCAAAGGATTGTATATATTCATCGGCCTGAGAATGCGGCTCAAACAGGATGCGTGCCTGATCGACACCATAGGCGGCAAAGCGCGCCCTGAAGGCCCGCTGTACGGTGGGGTCGGTGAAATAATTATATTTCAGCAACAGGACAGACGACGGACAGGCTTGCAAAATCCGCGCCCAGGCTTCGACCGTGGGGCCGCTGATCTTGGCCGGATTGTTGAAACTGGCGAAGGTGATATAGCCGTTTTTCTGTGACGGCGGCGCAACCGGCGGCAGGCGGGACAATGACGGGCGATAGGGGATCGTGATGTCGCCCAGACGCCAGACGGTTTCGGTAAACAGCTCATCCGTGCCGGGGGCGTTCATGCTGTCGGCGTGCAGCACATAGTCCATTTGCGGCAGGCCGGTCGTCTGGACGAAATTGATCCAGGCTACCTGAACGGGGGCGGCGCGGCGGGCGAAAATACCCAGACGGCTGCCGGAATTGTGGCCCCATGTGTCGATAAGAATGTCCTGCCGGTCGCGCCGGATCAGTTCGGCGGCCTGATCGTCACTCAGTGTACCAATAGACACCATGCGCGCGCAGGGCAGGGGCGTTTCCGCCTCTGCATTGGCCGTGTACAGGGTTACCTCGACGGTTTCGGGGTCGTGCGCCTCCAGCACCGGCAGGATGAACTGATAGATCTGGGATCTGGAAAAGCTGGGGGCGACATAGCCGATCCTGAGGCGCCGCCCCGTCAGCGGCAGCGGTGGCTCAGGGGGGAGGGCGTTGACGGCATAACGTTTGGCCCAGGCCCGGGCTTCATTGGCATAGTGCCGGATACCGTCAGGGATATGGAACAGGGAAAACAGGTAAAACTGCCCGATGGAGGGCACGGGAAAGGTCGAAAAGGCGGTGAAAAAGGCCTGACGCGCTTCGAGAGAGCGGCCCTGATGTTGCAGGGACAGGCCGTAACGGGTCAGCATTTCAGGGGTTTTCAGGCCCAGATTGATCGCCTGCTGACCAAAGACCGAAGCCAGACCCACATGATGCGCGCCATAACAGGTTTGAAACAGGGCGGCATTATATTGGGCATCGTGGGCGAAGCGTTCCGCATCGACCTCAATGTCAGGCATGAGGTCGATCGTGTGCAAGGTGACCGCCATATTCAGGGCTGCCTGTGCAAGTTGATCGTTTTTCATGGCGATGGCGGCGCTGTAGAGCCAGTAAAAGGTTTCGCTTGAGCGCGGGATAAGCCCGGTCAACTGACGGAACTGTTCCTGGGCAAGGGCGGCCTGACCCGCCGCAAGCGCCTGTTGACCGCCCTCCAGAAGGCCGCTGACCTGCGCCAGAAACTGCGGGTCTATCTCATCCATTCTCTGCCCTCGGTCTGCTGCGGATAAATCGCCACCGGTTACCGGAAAAAATATCGGTGAAACAAATGTTAACCATGTTCGCCTTTAATGGAAACTCTATTTTCGGACGGGATGAATGGCGGGGCAGGTGCTTTCTGTAGTTGATAGTTTTGATCAGGACGGTTTCGTCAGTCTTGGCGACATTGTTTCGGCCGATGCGTGCGCCACGCTGATGGCGGCCTTGCGCCGCAGTCGCCGGTTCGGGCCGGACATTTTTCTGAGCGAGGCGGAATTTGACGCCAACCCGCAATATAAGGGGGTCAATCCGGTTGACGGGCGCAATCTGTTTCAGGCCCTGAAACCCCAATCCGACTTTATTTTGCAGACACCGGCCCTGAGGCAGGCGCTGGGCGATCTTCTGGGGTCGGGCTACACGGTTCTGAATGAAAAGTTTGTGTGTGGCGTGCCGGATAAGTGGCTGCCCGACTGGCTGAAATCACGGATTGCCGGACGGCCCGTCAATAATCTTGGCCCCTATGTCCGGCCGGAATATCGGGATATTACCTATTTTTACGGGATCGACTTCCATCAGGATATTATCGACTGGAAAAGCCGGTTTTCCGATTTCATCACCCTTTATGTCTATATTCATCCGGTTCAGGTCAGCGATGCGCCGCTCTATGTCCTTCCGGGGAGTCATGTGCTGGGGGCGACGGTTTTTCCGCATGACCTGTCCAAAAAGGACGGCGGAGGCTGGGCATATAAGGCGTCCGAAGGGCGTTGTGTTGAGGTCAGGGAGCAGGTTCTGACGGGCGGCACAGGCTATGCGGCGATGTGGCACGCCTGTACCCTGCACGGGACGCAGCCGGTTACCGCAGATAATGAACGCTTTTCCGCCCGCTTTCTGATTGCGCGTTCGGAGGCGGCGCACACCGGTCTGGACAGGGTGAATGCACACATAGACGGCCCCCTCAGTCTGGAAGAAACGCGCACTGATCTGGATGCCAGGGGGGCCGCGATCCTTAGAGGCAATATCATCACCCAGACGCAGTAGAGCGCTTTCCGAAAAGTGTGACGCACTTTTCGGCTTCAAAAGCGCGTTAAGACAAAAGGCTGGAGCGTTGTTCCGATTCATTTTGAACGGAACACGCTCTGGCGCCCTCAGCGTCTGATGTCAGGGCAGATTATGCCCTGTTTATACATGGCTGATAAGTATAAAGAGCGAAATAATTACCGGCCCGCTCTCTTTGGCACACTCTGTTAACTGTTTTTCGACTATAGGCCGAATACAGGCGCGAATTGCGCCACATTTTTGACAAAAGTCAGTTCCTGTAGGGTAAAATCATATGGCTGGGTGGGTGTGGGCTTTAGGGCTGATTTCGGCGCTGTGTCTGGTGCTGTGGCTTAGGCAGCGGGCGGGTTGGGGAAGGCCACGCACAACAGGCATCAGGGGGCAGGCGTTTACGCGGCTTCTGCTCTTGCCGTTGGCCATATCAGCTCCCCTTTTGGGCTTTACATCTTCAGCATATGCCATTTCTGCGGCGTGTAATGCTGTGAACGCGGGCATTGTGGGATTTTCCAATTCAGGCACTCCGGGATCGCTTTCAGGCCTCTACACCGTTTATGGCGCCGGTGGGATTAATGATGCAAATTACTCTACTGGTGTTCAGGGGTATGATTTGTTTGATGTTGGCGATAGAATTGCATATTCATATACAACATCCGGTGTATCGCCTTATATAACTATCGGCCAAATGGATGGGGGATTTGGTAATGTTGCAAATTCGGCCTTCAACCTGACGGGAAACGGATCGGGTGAGATTACTATAACGAATGCAACAAATTTTATTTATATTTCGGTGACCTCATGGAGGAATTATTTAGACGGAAATGTAGATGCAGACGAGCCCTCTAGATTTTGGACAAGCGCCAATATAACCGTCAGTTGCATTCCCGTTGGCAGTGTGTCCGCGCCAACCATCACGTTGATTTCGCCGAACACTGGCCCGACGACGGGTAATACGGACATTGTTATTACGGGTACGAACCTGACGGGTACGACAGACGTTACTGTGGGCGGGGTCCCTGCCACGAATGTTGTGGTGGTCAATGCCACAACGGTTACGGCGCGCACGCCTGCGGGTGCAGCGGGGGCAAAGAACGTGGTCGTAACCACGCCGGGCGGTTCTGCGACCGCTACCGGTGGCTATATCTATGCTGAAGCTCCCCAGATCACGGGCCAGCCTTCGGCCTCGACGATTGCGGCGGGTGGAAATACGACCTTCATGGTGACGGCTTCAAACGCTACGGGTTATCAGTGGCAGGTGAATACGGGTTCGGGCTACAACAATATCAGCAATGGGGGTGTTTATAGCGGGGCGACGACGGCGACCCTGAGCATTACCGGTGCCACAACCGGTATGGATGGTTATGTTTATCGTGTCGTGGTAACAGGTGATACCACGCCGAATGCGACCTCTAGCGGTGTGACCCTGACGGTCAACGCTGCGCCCGCGCCGGTGATCACCGGCCTGTCGCCAGACGAAGGCGGCACGTTGGGCGGATATACTGTTGTCCTTAGCGGTAGCCATCTGACGGGTGCGACGGCGGTCACGATCGGAGGCAAGGCGGCTACTTCCTACACAGTGAACAGTGATGAGCAGATTAGCTTCATTGTGCCTTCGGGGAGTGTCGGTAAGGTCGATGTCGTGGTGACGACGCCGAACGGGACAGACACGCTGACGGAGGGATACACCTATTTCCAATCGAATGTGGCTCAGGAAAGTTGGGCCACGGTAGAAGGCAACAGCGTCGATAATGTGATCGTGCCGGACACGATCGGTGAAACGCCGGATGCCTTTGTGATCTATGCAGCGCCGGAACACGGCACGGCCACGGTTTCCGGTGCGTCGATCCTGTACACCCCCACTCCGGGCTATACAGGTGAGGATATGCTTATCTTTTCTGCCCAAAAAGACGGTAAGGTCTTTAATTCATTTCCGCCGGTATGGATTACGGTCACGCCGCCCGTGCTGTCGATCACGGGCCAGCCTTCGGCCTCGACGATTGCGGCGGGTGGAAATACGACCTTCATGGTGACGGCTTCAAACGCTACGGGTTATCAGTGGCAGGTGAATACGGGTTCGGGCTATAACAATATCAGCAATGGGGGTGTTTATAGCGGGGCGACGACGGCGACCCTGAACATCACCGGTGCCACAGCCGATATGAACGGCTATATGTATCGTACGGTGGCTTCGGGCGCGGGTGGCGCGGAGGTTACCTCTTCTCCGGCGGCCCTGACGGTGCAAAGCCCGCCATCGATCACCAGTCAGCCTTCGGATTCATCAATCGCGGCAGGTACCAACACGACCTTCACCGTCGCCGCCAGCAATGCCACCAGCTATCAGTGGCAGGTGGATCAGGGCGCAGGCTACACCAATGTTGTCAATGGCGGCGTCTATAGTGGCGCAGGCACGGCTACGCTGACGATCACCGGCGCTACGGCTGGGATGAGCGGTTATATGTATCGTGCGGTGGCTTCGGGCGCAGCAGCACCGGATGCGACCTCCAATGGGGTGGTGCTGACCGTGCTAAGCCCGCCCGCGATTATTGGCCAGCCAGCGGCCTCGACGATTGCGGCAGGTGCCAATGCGAGCTTCTCAGTTACCGCCACGGATGCCACCAGCTATCAGTGGCAGGTGGATCAGGGTTCGGGCTACACCAATGTTGTCAATGGTGGTGTCTATAGCGGTGCAGGCACGGCGACCCTGACGATCACGGGGGCTACGGCGGGTCTGAACGGCTATATGTATCGTGCGGTGGCTTCGGGTGCGGTAGCACCGGATGCGACCTCCAATGGGGTGGTGCTGACCGTGCTA
>Ga0222423_1001338_pt1 | contig 11392 bp, 4 predicted proteins | sample 3A0metagenome_FD_182472 | JGI IMG/M metagenome (GOLD analysis project Ga0222423, IMG submission 182472) | Enriched microbial communities from leaf-cutter ant dump, University of Wisconsin, Madison, United States - 3A0 (version 2) | ecosystem: Environmental > Terrestrial > Nest > Insects nest >...
CCGGCTCCGCGAGGAGCCCGAGGAGGTGTGGGCGGAGGTCGTGCGTCGCCTCTCCGTCGTCGCGCGCCAGGGCCGCGGCCTCTTCGCGGGGATCCACGTCGCGCCGCTCGACGCGGGCGACGTGCCTGACACGGACGAGGTGCGGCTCGTCGTCGTCCACCCCCGGATGCCGTGGGGAAAGTCGGACAGGTCCCCGGCGCGGGAGCTCGCCGACGACGTCCTCCGGCGTGCCGGTTCGGGCCAGCGGGTGCGACGCAACATGGTCGTGCTCGTCGCGGCCGACGGCAGCCGCACCGACGAGCTCGAGGCCGCAGTGCGCGAGCACCTCGCGTGGGCGTCGATCGTCCGCGACGCCGAGACCCTCGACCTGCGTCCGCAGCAGAGGATCCAGGCCGAGCGCAGGGCGCAGGAGGCCGACGCGACCGTCACCTCCCGCCTCTGGGGCGCGTACACGACGCTCCTCACGCCCGTCGCAGCCGACCCGGCCGCACCCGCGACCATCACCTCCCAGCGCGTCACCGACGGCGCCGGGACCCTCGCGGAACGCGTGAGCGAGAAGCTGCGCCGCGCGGGCGAGCTCACGGACTCCTACGCGACCGTCAACGTGCGGCTCGCGCTCGACGGCGTCCTCGCGAGCATGTGGGCCGACGGCGTCGTGCGGTTCGGCGACCTCTGGGACGCGTGGACCCGCTACCCCTACCTCGAGCGGCTGCGCGACCGCAGCGTGCTCGAGCAGGCCGTGCTCGACGTCGACAGCGTCTTCCAGTGGACGAGCGACGGCTTCGCGCTCGCGGACGGACGGGACGACGACGGCACCCTCGTCGGGCTCTGGCTGCCCGGCGACGCGCCGCGTCCCATGCACGTCCGCGACGACATGCTCGTCGTCCGGCCGGACCTCGCCGTCGCGCAGCGCGCGGCGGACGAGGCGCGGCGGCGGGCCGCGGCGGCGGACGCGGGTGCGGACGCTGCTTCGGACGCTGCGCCGGCCGACGCGGGTCGTCGTGCGGGCGGCGCCGCGGGCGGCGCTGCGGGCGCCGCCCGGAGCGTGCTCGCGGCCGCCGACGCCGCTGCCGGGGGCAGCGGGGCGGCCCCGCACGTCGCCGCGGTGCCCGCCGTGATGCGCTACTTCTTCGGCGTGAAGTCGCTCAACCCGCAGCGGTACGCCGCGGACTTCAGCAGCGTCACGCAGGAGGTCATCCAGCATCTCGCGGTCGCGTCCGGCGTCGAGCTCGAGGTCCGGGTCGAGATCACGGCGCGGACCCCCGACGGCTTCACGGAGCAGCAGGTGCGCACCGTCCGCGAGAACGCGGCACAGCTGCGCTTCGAGCAGTCGGGCTTCGAGGCCGGCTGAGCGGCCGGAGGGCTCGTTCCCCACGGCGGAACACCTGTGGACAACAGACGCGAACCGTCAAGGTCCGCTATGTTGGCGACGCCCGACCGTGAGGAGACGTCATGAGCTGGTACCCGGACCCGACGGGTCGCGCCGCGCTGCGCCTCGAGGAGAACGGCGCGTGGACCTCCTGGGTGTCCGACGGTCGTCGCAGCTGGCAGGACCCGCGTCCCGTCCGTCGACCTCTCGGCCCCGCCGACGCGCCGGCGCTCGCCTTCGTCACCGACGTCCTCCTGCCCGAGGCCTGGGCCGCGGGAGCGCTCGACCCCGCACGGGCCCCGCGGCTCGACGCCGTCGTCGAGATGCTGCGGGCGGAGACGCGAGTCGGGCCTGCTCCGGCACCGGCACCCGTGCCGCAGCCCGTACCTGCCGCGAACCCCCAGCCGATGCCCGAGGCGGCACCGGCCCCTCAGCCCGTGCCTGTACCGGGCCCGCCGCCCGGGCCCGTCCCGGCCGGTGCAGCGCCTGCGCCCCACCCGGCACCGTCCGCCCCGCCGTCCGCCCCGCCGTACGCGCGCCCCGCGCCGCGAGCGCCGCGTGCCGTGCCCGCGTGGCGGCGAGCGCTGGCCGCGTCGCTCGCGACCCACGGGCTCACGTACCTCGGTGTGCTGCTGCTCTTCGTCGGCGTCTTCGGGCTCGTCGCGTTCGCGTTCGGCGACGTGCGGCCGGCGCTGCGTCCCGTCGCCGAGCTCACGGCGGCTGCCGTGCCGTTCGCCGCCGCGTGGCACCTGCGCCGGGCAGGCGCGAGCGACGTGGCCCGCGCCCTCGTCGTCCTCGGCGGGCTGCTCGTCCCGCTGCTGCTGGTCACCGCGTTCGTCGACGGCGCACCGATCCCGCCCGACCCCCGCGGCACCCCGCTCGTCGTGGGGCTCACGCTCGTGCCGCTCGCGTGCGCGGCGGCCTACCACCTGCGTGCGCGGCGCGAGCCTGCCACCGCGCTGCGGCACGCCGTCGTCCCCGCGCTCGTCCTCGCCGCGGCGATGGCGACGATCGCCGTGGGCAGACCGCTGCCCGCGGGCCAGGACGTCGCCGAGCCGAGCGCCTGGCAGGTCGGCGCGATGGCTCTCGTGCTCGCCGTGGCCGCCGTCGCGGCATCAGCGCGCGGGCGCGACCTCGGGCCGTCGGTCCCCGTGACGCTCGTCGTCGTCACCGTCCTCGCCGTGCTCACGTGGAGCACGGGCGAACCCGCCGCGTGGCTCGTCCTCGCCACCGGTGCGAGCCTCGTCGTGGCTCTGCTCGCGACGCGCGCACCGCTGCCACGCACGCTGCCGGGCGTCGTCGCGCCCGTCGTCTGGGGCGTCACCTCGATCGTCGCCGCCGGAGCCGACGGAGTCCTGGCGCAGCCGGGACCGCTCGGCGTCGCTGCGGCGCTCGGCTTCCTCGTGCTCGTCGAGGAGGCAGGGCGACGAGGGCGTGCCGTCGTCGTGCTCGGACTGTCGCTCGCGGGGCTCGGCGTCGCGACCCTCGGCACGGCCGCCGAGCCCTGGGCCACGACCGCCCTGTGCGCCGCGCTCACCGCGTGGGCGCTGGTCCGCCGGGTGCGGCCGTCCGCGCACGTCGCCGTGACCGACGCCGCCGCGTCGCGCACCGTGCGCGGCCTGCTCGGGACGGTCGGTGCGCTCGCCCCCGCGTACGGCCTCGCCGCGCTCGGTGCTGCGACGCGCCCGACCGTCGGGCTCGCCGCGGCCGTCGCCGTGCTCGCCGTCGCCCGCGTGCCCGCGCTGCGCACCCCCGGCGCGACGCCACCGGCGCGGCCCGACACGTACTGGCGGACGTGGTGGCGTGCTGGCGCCGCGCTCGTCGTCATGGCCGTGCCCGCCGTGCAGGTCTGGGCAGCTGCGAGCGCGGTGGCCCTGCGCGCCGACACCTGGGTGCCCGTCGGGGTTCTCGTCGCGCTCGCCGTGCTCGTCGTGCGCGGCCCCGTGCCGCTGCGTCTACGGCTGTGGACCGTCGCGTCGCTCGCGACGTGGGCATGGTTCACCGTCGCCGTGCTCGCCGAGCTTCCCGCCGTCGTCACCTCCGGCGTCCTCGTGGCCGCGGGTCTGGTGCTCGTCGTCGTCGCACGGCCCTCGCCGCTCGTCGCGGTCGGGTCCACGGTCCTTGCCGTCGCCGTCCTGCCGCCGGCCCTCGCTGCGGCGTCCGCACGGCTCGGCGACGGCGCCGCCGACCGCTCCACGACCTGGGCGTTCGCTGCCGTGCTCGCGGCCGCGGCCGCGGCCTGCGCCCTCCAGGCGGTCCGCACGGAGAGGAGCTCCGGAGGGAGCGGCACGGCCGCCCGGGTGCTGTGGCTCGCCGCCGCCGCCGCGGTCCCGGCGACGATCCTCGTGACGATCCACGCCGTCCTCGACGGCGTCGGCCGTGAGGTCCCGGGCTGGTGCGCCGCGGTGCTCTGCGCCGGCTGGGCGCTCGTGCTCGCTGCGGCGACCCGGCTCGTGCGGCCCGACGCGGCGGGCGGCGTCCGGCTGCCCGCCGGGCTGAGCGTCGCCCCGTGGTCCGCGGGCACGTTCGCGCTCCTCGCCGTCGCTCTCCGCTGGACGCCCGAGCGCGGCTGGTGGTCCACGACGGTCCACGACCGCTGGCTCGACGCCGCCGTGCTGGGCGTCGTCGCCGTCGTCCCGCCCCTGCTGGCGTCACGCTGCCGTCCCCGCGTCCTCGTCGGGGCCGGGTGGGCCGTCGTCCCGCTGCTCGTGCTCAGCACGAGCGGGGCCGCGTCCGCCTGGGTCCGTGAGCACCCCGCCGAGGCGCTCGTCCTCGCCGCCGCGAGCGTCGGCGCCACCTACCTCCTCGGCGTCGCCGCGGTCTCTCCCCGTCGCGCCTGGCCGACGCGCAGGGCCGCCCGGCCCCCGCTCGTCGTCGGCACGGCCCTGCTGGGCGTCGCGGCCGCGTGCGCGCTCGGGCTGCCGCACGTCCTCACCGGCACGTCCGGCACGAGGCCCGGCACGCCACTCCCGTCCGGCCTCGACCTCCCCACGGTGCTCGGGCCCCTCCTCGACGCGAGCGTCCTCGCAGGCGTCGCGTGCGCTCTCGGCGTCTACGCGCTGCGCTGCCGTGCGCCGTGGCACGTCACCGCCGCGCTCCTCGCCGCCTGGGCCGCCGTCGTCCGCACCTGGCCCGAGCAGCTCGTCGCCCGCCCGTGGCTCGCCGTCCTCGCGGCGGCGTTCCTCGCCCTCGGCGCCGAGGCGACCTGCCGGCGCGCCCCACGCGCCCGACGCCGCCACACCGCGCTGCTCGTCGCCGCCGCGCCGGTCGCGCTCACGGCGCTCACCGGGGACGTGCGCGAGCACCTCGCGGTCGGCGGGCTCGCGGTCGTCGTCGCGGTCGTCCTCGCACGGCGCGGTGCCCGCACGAGCGCCGACGTCGTCGCGGCCGGCGGCACGCTCGTCGTCGCGCTCGCGCTCACGAGCGGGGTCACGGCGCCAGCCGTCGCAGCGGCGCTGGGAGCGCTTGCGGCGACCGTGCTCGCGCTCATCACGCGGGAAGCTCGGCGCGGGCGCGTCGGCGCGGCCGCCGGGGGCGTCGCCTGGGTCCTCGCGCTCCTCGCCGCCACGCGCACCGCTCAGGAGTCCGCGGACCTCTCCCTCGCCGTCGGTGCGGTCACGGCGACCCTCACCGCTCTCGCGTGGCTCCTCGCGGCGCGCCGACGCGACGCCGGCCCCGCGAGCGACGCCGACGGCATCGCGGACGACGCAGCGCCGCTGCCCGCCGCCCTCCTCCAGGCGTGGTGGCTCGTCGGCATCGCGGTCGCGACGCTCGGCGCCGCCCTCGTCCTCGGCCCGGCCACCGCCGGCTGGGTCGCCGCGACGGCCGGCCTCGTGCTCGTCGTTGGTCTCCTCGTCGGCGCCCTCGCGTGGCACGAGCGCCGCGTGCTCGACCTCGCGGCCGTGACGCTCGCGCTCGCCGCGCTCGCGGCGTGCGCCGCCGCGGGCACCCTCCCGACGGCGCGTGTGCTCGCGCTCGCCCTGCTGGCAGCGGCGCTCGCGGTCCTCGCCGCATGGCTCAGCGCGCCGCCCACCGTGGTGCTGCCCGAGCCACGCACCCACGCCGTCCCCGGACGCCAGGGCGGCACGGCCCGACCGACCGCCCGCGTCGTCGCCCACGTCCCGCACGCCCTCGCGGTCGGGTCGCTCGCGGCGCTCGCCGCCGCGCTCGGCGTCGTCGTCGACGTCGCGGCCGGGGCCCCAGCCGAGACCGTCATGAGGCACCTCGCGGCACTGACCGCAGCCGTCGCTGTCCAGCTCGGGGCCTGGGGCGTCGCCCGACGCTCGCTCGCCGCCCAGGTGCTCAGCCCGCTCGCCGCAGCGCTCGCATGGCTCGTGCTCGCGCCGAGCCTCACCGACGACTCCCTGTGGTGGACCGCGCCCCTCGGGCTCGCGCTGCTCGTCGACGCCGCGCTCGTCCGGCGCGACCGCCGCGCCCGTGCCGATCGCGCGCTGCCGCCGCGGACCGCTGCCGCGGAGGCGTCGCTCGAGCTGCTCGGCACCGCGTTCCTCGTCGGTCCGGCCGTCGTCCGCTCCGTCGAGCAGTCGGTCGCGTGGGCGGCGCCCGTCCTCCTCGTCGGCGCCCTCCTCTTCCTGTGGGGAGCCGTCGCCAAGGTGCGGCGCCGTCTCGTGCTGGGCACCGCGACCGTGCTCGTGGCGACGGTCCTGCTCGTCGGGGTCCCGCTCGTCGCCGCCGTCCCCGCGTGGGGCGACGCCGCGGCGTGGCTCGTCGTCGCGGGCGTGGGCGTCGCCGCGGTCGTCGGTGCGACCGCCCTCGAGAGGGGGCGCGCCGCGGTCTCGGGCCTGTGGCGGCGGATCGGCGCCGACGGCGACGGCTGGGAGTAGCGCCGCGACGGCGCCGGAGACCGTCGCGCGTCACGCGTAGGCTGCTGCGGTGGCTCGCCTCCTCATCGATCTCTCGCCCCTGCGCGAGTCCCCGGCGTTCGCGCGGCTCTGGTGGGGGCTCGGCCTCTCGAGCCTCGGCACCCAGTTCACCGTCGTCGCCGTCGGCCTCGAGGTGTACGACCTCACCGGCTCGACCTTCGCGGTCGGCGGGCTCGGTATCGCCGCGCTCGTGCCGCTCGTCGTCACGGGCCTCTACGGCGGCGCGCTCGTCGACGTGCACGACCGGCGCACCGTCGCCCTCGCGACGTCGGCCGGGCTGTGGCTCGTCACGGCGCTCCTCGCCCTCCAGGCGTGGCTGCACGTCGACCAGCTGTGGCTGCTCTACGCGCTCGTCGCCGTGCAGTCCGCGGGCTTCGGCGTCAACAACCCCGCGCGCTCCGCGATCATCCCCATGCTCGTGCGGCCCGCGCGGCTGCCCGCCGCGAACGCGCTGCAGACGCTCCTGTTCAACACGACGCTCATGCTCGGGCCGGTCGTCGGCGCCGTGCTCGTCGCGCGGTGGGGGTACGAGATCGCGTACACGATCGACGCCGTCCTCTTCCTCGCGGCGCTGTGGGCGCTGCTGCGGCTGCCGTCGCTGCGGCCGGGCACGATCGCGTACGCGACCGGGCCCGACGACGACGTCGTGCCCCGCGCCGTCGCGGCGGCTGCAGCCCCGCAGGGCGTCGGCACGGCCGACGCCCCTGCGCCCGACGGACCTGCGCCCGACGCACCCGCACCGGGCGTGCCCGCGCCGGCCCGGCGTCGCGTCGGTCTCTCCTCGGTCGTCGAGGGCCTGCGCTACCTCGCGACGCAGCCCAACGTCCGCATGACCTTCCTCGTCGACCTCGCGGCGATGATCCTCGCGATGCCGCGCGTGCTCTTCCCGGCGCTCGGCGTCGTCGTCCTCGGCGGCGGCGAGACGACGACCGGCTACCTCACCGCGGCGATCGCGGTCGGCGGGATCGCCGCAGGGCTGCTCTCGGGCGGGCTCGTCCGCATGCGGCGGCAGGGCGCGATCATCGTCTGGGCGATCACCGCGTGGGGGCTCGGCGTCGCGGGGTTCGGCGTCGTCCTCCTCGGGGCGGGGCGCACGACGCCCGACCACGTGCTGTGGCCCGCGCTCGCCGCGGCGCTCGCGCTGCTCGCGTTCTGCGGCGCGGCGGACAACGTCTCGGCGATCTTCCGCACGTCGATCCTTCAGTCGGCCGCGCCCGACGACATGCGCGGGCGGCTCCAGGGGATCTTCATCGTCGTCGTCGCGGGCGGGCCGCGAGCGGGCGACCTGTGGCTCGGCGCCCAGGCGTCGTGGTGGGGCGAGGGCACGGCCGCGGTCGTCGGGGGCCTCAGCTGCGTCGTCGTGCTGTGGCTCCTCGTGCGGCGCTGGCCCCGCTTCTACGCGTACGACGCCCACCACCCCGAGCCCTGATCCTCGGCGCGCCGTCACCGGCAGGCCGGCCTCGTACGGGACGACGAAGGCCCGGTCCCACGTGTGGGACCGGGCCTTCGTCGATGTCGCACGAGCCGGAGGGCTCGCCCCGGTCAGTAGCTGGAGTAGCCCGGGATCGAGAACGTGGACGTGGCCGAGGTGCCACGCGAGTAGTACGTGTAGCCGTCGGGCGTGTACTCGTAGGAGACGCGGACGTACATGGTGCTGCCGTAGCGCCAGTTGTACGTGTCGTCGTCGATCGTCAGCGTCACGGGGATGCGCGTGAGGGTCGTCGACGGCCAGTAGTAGCTCGTCTCCACGTCGGTCGAGCCCGCGGCCCAGGTCTCGAACTTCAGGCGCGAGTACTGCGACGGGGGAGCGAAGAGACTGACTGCCGTCTCGACCGTCGACTCCCAGTAGCCGGCCTCGACGGTCGACGTGTAGACGCTGAGCGCGGGCGTCATGATCGTGGTGACCGACCGGCCGACGCTCGGGGCCTTCGTCGTCTTGGTCTCGTAGGACGCGTCGACGCGGACGTCGGCGGACGTCACCTTGATGCTGATCGACGCCTTGCCCGCCTTGTTCGTCTTGACGTAGCGGTAGCCGGTCTGGCGCTTGGCGAGGTCGTAGATCGTGAACTTCACGGTCGCCTTGTTGAGCTTCGTCTTGCCCTTGGTCAGGGTCGCCGTCATCGTGACGTTCGTTCCCGGCTTCACGGAGCCCTTCGAGGCCGTGAGCGTGAGCTTCGCCTTGTTCCACGTGCGCTTGGTCGTCTTCTCCGTGGAGTAGCTGGGGCGAGCGGAACGCTTGACCCCGGCGAAGGTCGCCGAGGTGCTCACCGAGGTGGCCTGCGGCATCGTGAGCCGCACCGTGGCGACGCCCTTCTTGTTCGTCTTCGCGGTAGCCCGCTTCAGGCGGAACGTGCCCTTCGCGTCGTACCAGGAGAAGGAGAACGCCACCTTGCGGTTCGCGTAGGCCTTGCCCTTGCGCTTGAGGGTCGCGCTGAACGACTTCTTCGCGCCGGCGATCGCCGTCTTGGGCGCCGTGACCTTGAGGGTCGTCGCGACGCCGGTGGTGACCTTGAGCTTGCCGCCGATCCCCTTGGCCTTCTTCAGGGAGTAGACGTAGCCGTCCTGGTTCTGCGTGCTCACCTGCGTCACGCGCCACGTGCCGCCGTCCGAGGTGCTGAACCAGACCTCGGACATCCAGACGCCGGAGCGGTTCGAGCCGTCCTCGAGCGAGAGGACGACCGAGCGGTAGCCGTACTCGGTGCTCTCGAGCGTCGCCACGACCGCGGCCACGGGCGTCGAGTCCTTGACGTTGACGCGCAGCTTCGCCGACTTCAGGCCGAGCGTCGCGTCGACGCTGCTCGACGTCCACCGGACCTTCGTGATGTCCGATCCCTGCTTGGCCGCGTACGCGGTCCCCGGCACCGCGACGAGGCCGATCGTCACCACCGCGGTGACGATCGCGGCGAGCAGCCGCGAGCGCCGTGTTCCCTGAATGTGCATGATGCTCCCTGGGTGTCCTCTGCGCAGGCGGTCGCCCGCTCGTTCATGCTAGCCGAGAGGCGTCTGGCCGCGGCAGGCCCCGGCGGCGGCCCGGAGCCGCACCGCGTGCTGCCCGTGCTCCCCGTGGGCGCGGATGTCCCGGAGCATCCGTTGTGTCGTGAGCGCGGTGACGAAGGTCACGGCGCCGACGACGCGGCGCGAGCCGCCGCCGGACGATCTCCGGCGGCGGCTCGCGCCAGGTGCTGTCAGCCGAGCTCGACGACGAGGCCCTCGGGGGTCTTGCGGACCCCGACGGCCGAGTACACCCGGCCGTCGGGGCCGACGATCGTGAGCGAGTCCTTGGCCGCGCCCGTCGACGTCGCGCGCGCGAACGTCAGCTGGCGCAGGAATCCCTGGGAGTCGAGAGCGTCCGCAGGGGCGACGTACGGCTGGGGCTCGGGCTCCGGCTCCGGCTCCGGCTGGGGCGCGGGCTCCGGCGCGGGCGTGGCGTCCGGGACGGTGGACATGAGGAGCGTCGGCGCGTCGAGCTCGGCATCGTCTGCGACGTCGGGATCGGCGGGCCGGGCCGCGAACGCGAAGGCCGAGACCCGGGTCGGCGCGTCCGCGGCAGGCTCGGCGACGTCGGTCTCCGCCATCTCGGGCTGGGCGTCGGTGAGCCAGCCGGGCAGCTCCACGTCGCTGCGCTCGGCGTCGCGCACCTCGGCGGCGAGGTCGAGCGCGACGGGCTCGTCCCCGTCGAGGCTTGCCCACGGCGACTCCTCGGCCGACGCGAGCAGCGAGGCGTCCGCGGCGTCGTCGGCGAGGGTCGTGCCCGACGCGACGGTCTCGTCGTCCTGCGCCGTCCAGCGGACCGGCTCCGGAGGGGACCACGGCGCGGCCTGATCGGCGGGCGGCGCCCAGGCGTCGGCGGAGCTGGACGCGGGCGTGAGCGGGTCGGGCCCAGGGTCGACGGCCGCAGGGTCGTCGGCGTCGTCGACCGAGGCGTCGTCGAGCGGCTCCGAGCCTGCGGCTACCGGGCTCGGCGCGCCCCAGGCGGGCGGAGCGACGTCCGTGCTCGCCGGCGGGCTCCACTCGGGGGCGGCCGGGATCGTCGCGGCGGCCGCGAGCAGCTCGGCCGCGGCCAGCTGCTCGTGCGGGGTGGCCACGTGCTCGTAGCCGGAGGTGGCCGGGGCGAACGGCTCGGCGTCCGTGCCGGCGTCCGTGTCACGGGGCGTGTCGACGGGCTCAGCCTCGACGGGCTCAGCGGCGACGGGCTCAGCCTCGGCGTCCTCGGTGGCGGGCTCGTCGGTGGCGGGCTCGTCGTCCGCCGCGTCCGCCGCGTCGACGACGGTGCCCTCGGGCTCGTCGGCCGGCTCGACCGCGGCGTCCGTGGCGTCGTCGACCGCGTCGTCGACCGTGACGCCGGAGGCAGCGGCGTCGGCCTCGGCGGCCTCGACCGCGTCGGCGACCGTGGCGCCGGCGTCGGCGCCGGCGTCGTGGTCACCGTCCGTGGGTGCCTGCTCGGCGGCGAGCGCGGACACGGACGCGTCACCGGGCTGCACGAGCGGCTCACCGCGCTCGGCGCGGCCGATGTAGGTGTTGAGGGTGTCGACGATCGCGTCGAGGAGGTCGTCGACCTCGTCGACGAAGTAGCCCTCGGTGAGCTCCGTCGGGCTGAACCGCACCGAGAGAAGGTCGTCCGGGGTGAGCAGCGGCGTCCCGTCCGCCTCGACGGTGAGGCCCTGCTCAAGATGGTCGAGGGTGCGCGCGGAGCGTTCGAGGAGCGCGTCGACCTCGTCGATCGCGTAGCCCGAGCGGAACTTGGTCGCGGTGAAGCGCGCGGAGCGCACGTCGGCGGCGGTGAGCATGCGGTGTCCCCTGACGTCGTGGGCCGTCTCTTCAGGCGATAGTACCGACGTGACGGCGTCGTGCGAAGGAGGAGGTCGTGAGTGCCGCGGGTGGATGTGGGCGGATGGCCCGCATGAGGCCACGGCCGCCGGCGGTGCCCGCCCCTCGTCGCGAGGGGTGGGCACCGCCCGCCCGGTGTCAGAGACCCGCGGAATCGCCGCCCGCACCGACGTTCGTCGCGCCGCGCGCCGACGCGAGAGCGCTGCCCGTGGCCCCGCCGATGAGCGAGGAGAGGTCGATGCCGAGCAGGTCCTTGACGATCTGCTGGCCCTCGCCGAGCACGTTCGTGACGTTCTTCGTGAGCGCGGAGGCG
>Ga0222423_1001340_pt1 | contig 11383 bp, 8 predicted proteins | sample 3A0metagenome_FD_182472 | JGI IMG/M metagenome (GOLD analysis project Ga0222423, IMG submission 182472) | Enriched microbial communities from leaf-cutter ant dump, University of Wisconsin, Madison, United States - 3A0 (version 2) | ecosystem: Environmental > Terrestrial > Nest > Insects nest >...
TGAGGTCGGGCCCGAGGATGCCCTCGGGGAAGCCCGGGAAGTTCTCGACGTCCGTCGTGTTCATGAGGGCGCCGCCCGCGGTGAACGCGCCCGCGAGGACGAGGGGCGCAAGACCCGCGCGCGCCGCGTAGACGGCGGCCGTGTACCCCGCGGGGCCCGATCCGACGATGATGAGGTCGCGGACGTCCCCGCTGTGCTCGTTGCTCACGTGCTCTCCACTCCTGAGGTCTGCCCTCGGTCAACGCGCGGGGGCATCGGGGTTGTTCCTTGCTGGTCAGGACACCGAGATCTCACGGATCTCGATGCGGTTCTGGCCCGAGGTCTGCGGCAGCTCGGTGAACCACAGGACGATGTGCTCGGCCTCGACGGGCTCGGGCACGTCGATCTCCATGTCTTCCTCGACGGGCCCGGCGTAGAGCACCGTACCCTCGTCGGGCGCCGACGGGTCGGTGACCCGCACCTCCATGCGACCGCCCGTGCTGTTCGACTGCAGGTAGACCGTCGCGACGGGCGCGGGACGCTCGAGCGTCACCGCGAAGCCGATGCCGCGCTTGTTCATGCCCGCGAACGTCGCCGACCGGTAGGTGCGCGACAGCCAGTACGTCGTCGGGTCGAGGTCGATCGCCCGGCTGACGGCCTCGGGGTGCTCGTTGTCGTCGCCGTCCGGGTCGAGCTGCTGCGCCGAGACGATGACGGGCAGGACCGGCGGGGCCGACGTCGTCGTCGGGCTCTCGGGGTCGCCCGAGACGTCCGTCGGGACCGGCCGGGCGTTCGAGCCCCACTGGAAGGGTGAACGGAAGTCAGTGAGGTTGCCCGCGGCCCACAGGACGCCGCCGACGACGAGCACGACGGCGAGGACGAGCGAGAGGGCCGTCGGGTTGAAGCGCAGCGCGTGTGCGTCGGAGGGGCGCGTCGCGGCGCCCGTGCGGGGAGCCGGACGCGGCGTGGCCGCCGTCGACGACGGGACGCGAGCCGCCGTCGGACCCCCGGTGGGCGCTACGACGCGGTCCCACGCGGGCGCCGCGGTCGCGCCGGCGGCGACAGCACCCGCTGCACCCGCTGCACCCGCTGCACCTGACGCCGCAGCTGCCCCTGCTGCCCCTGCTGCCCCTGCTGCCCCTGCGGCACGCGCCGCCCCTGCTGCACCTGCAGCACCCGCCGCAGTCGCTGCACCCACAGCACCCGCGCCTGCTGCCGCAGCCGTCTCCGCCACGGCACCGAGCCCGGCACCGCGGACGCTCGTGCGACGCACGGGCGCAGCGGCGGGCGGCGGCTGGGGAGCGCCCGGGAGCGTCGGCGCGGCCGCGCCGTCGAACATGCCCCGGACCGAGGTCCGTGCGGGAGGCCCGGGAACCGCAGCGGGCTGCGCCTCCGTGCCGTCGCTGTCAGCGCGGCCGCTGTCTGCGTCGTCCGTGTGCGCGCCGTCCGTGTGCGCGTCGTCCGCGTGCACGCCGTCGGTCTCCGCACCATCGGTGCGCGCACCGTCGGCGGCGTCGGTGTCGGTCGCGCCGGTCCCGTCGGCCGGCTCGGCTGCGTCCGTCCCGTCGAGCGCTCGAGGTGCGACGTCCGCTCCGGGCGTGCCGTCCGCGGCAGCCGCGCCGGAAGCGTCGTCAGCGTCGTCCGCGGCAGCGACGTCGGCAGCGACGTCGGCCGCACGAACCTCGCCGGCGACGTCCGCAGCGACGGTCCCGGCCGGCGCACCCGCTGCCGCGTCGAGGGCCCCGGCGTCGAGGGCCGGGACCGCGGGCGTCACGCGCACCGGCGCGGGCCGCGGCGCGGGCACGGTCACCTCGCCCCACGGGCCGAGCTCGTCGACGACCGCGCTCGGCGCCCGCAGGGCGGGCGAGAGCGTCGTGAGGAGCGAGGCGGCGACGCTCGCGAGCGCGACCGCCTCGACGTCGTCGTCCGCGGGCACGTCGAGCGCGCCCTGAGGCACCGGGACCTCGCCGATCCGCTGCCCCGTGAGGGCGAGCTGGAGGAGGCGGCCGAGGCCGGCGGCGTCGGCCGGGAGGCTCGCGCGCGAGCCCCCGAGCGAGCCGTCGCCGAGCGCACCCTCGAAGCCGAGACCCTCGACCTGGACCTTGCCCGGCGCGACGTGGACGACCGAGGGGCGCAGCGCGAGGTGGTGGACACCGCGGCGCTCGGCGACCGCGAGAGCGTCCGCGACCTCCCCGACGATCGCGCGCGCGTGCGCGCCAGGCAGCGGGCCCGAGCCCTGGACGACCTCCTCGAGCGTGCGGCCGTGCGGCCGCTCGACGACGACGTACGGCGCGTCCTCGGCACGGCCCACGTCGAGCACGCGCAGCAGGCGCGGGTCCATGACGAGGGCCGCACGGCGGGCCTCGTCGAGCGCGACCGCCGCGCGGGGGCCGGACACGAGCGTCACGGTGACCTCGCGGCCGAGGATCTCGTCCTCCGCGACCCAGCGCTCGGCCCCGACGACGTCGTACGGCTCGCGCTCGCGCAGGCGGTACCGCTCGGCGATCTGGTCTCCGACCTGCGACTCGGTCACGGTGCCCCTTCCGGTGGAGGTCCTGGGGCACGTCGCGCACGCCGCCCCAGTCAATCCTACGGTGGCGGGCCCCGCCACGAGGCAGGCTAGCGTGGGCCCGTGCCCCTCGCCTGCCCCTGCGGCTCCCGCTCACCGCTCGGGACGTGCTGCCTGCCGGTCGTCCACGGCGAGCGTCCCGCCGTCACCGCCGTCGAGCTCATGCGCTCCCGGTACACCGCGTACGTGCTCGGCGACGCGGACCACGTGTGGCGGACGTGGCACCCCCGCACGCGCCCCGCCGAGGTCGACCTCGCGGACGGCCCCGCGTGGGACGGTCTCACGGTCCACGCCGTCGTCGGGGGCGGTCCGGGCGACGACACGGGCACGGTCGAGTTCACCGCGACGTGGGGCGGCCCCGGGGGCCGCGGCCGCCTCCACGAGACGAGCCGGTTCGCGCGGCGCGCGGGCCGCTGGTTCTACGTCGACGGCGACGTCGACGAGAGCTGAGGTCGGGCCCGACGGCCGCGCCGCGGCCGACCCTCAGCGACGACGCACGACGCGCAGGACCATGCCGCGCAGCGCCGCCGTCTCCTCGACCCGCATGAGGCGGAGCAGGCCCAGGTAGACGAGCCCGATGACGAGGCCGACGACGGTGCACGCGAGGACCGCCCACGGCCACGACGTCGACGCGCGCTCGCCGAACGTCGAGAGCACGACGTACCCGACCCCGCCCGCGACGAGCGCGGCGAGCCCCGCGCGCACGTGCAGCCGCACGACGCGCGGCCCGTCGATGCCGTCGAGCCGGCGCGAGAGGGCGCCCGCCCGCAGGAGCACGCCGACGACGTTCGAGAGCGCCATCGCGGCCGCGACGCCGACGACCCACAGCCGGGACGGCAGCACGGCCGCGCCGAGGAGCGCGCCCCCGGCGACCGTGAGCGCGATGGGCACCTGGATCGCGAACACCGTGCGCCCGTCCTCGAACGCGAAGTACACCCACTTCATCGAGACCATCGCCCCGAGCGGCACGAGCCCGAGCGCCATGACGCCGAGCACCTGGGACACCGCGTCCTGGCTCGGCCCCGACATCGACGGGACGAGCACCCGCAGGAGCGGCTCGCGCAGCACGACGAGCACCGCGGTCGCGACGAGCGTGAAGACGCCGATGGTCCGCAGCCCGCGCGAGAGGTCCCGGCGGACGACGTCGACGCGGCCCGCGTGGGCGGCCGCGGCCATCCCCGTGAAGAGGGCCGTCGCGACCGACACGGTGACGAGGGAGTGGGGCAGGAGGTAGATCATGAGCGCCTGCGTGTAGGCGCTCGGGCCCGCGACGCCCGTGACGGCCGCCGTGCCGTCGCCCGCCGCCCACGGCGCGGACGACGCGATGCGCGTCGTCACGGCGATCGCCGCCTGGTCGAGGAACGTCGCGCCGAGCGTCCACAGCGCGACCTTCGCGGCCGTGCGCAGCCCCGCGCCACGCGGGTCGAGGTCGAGGTGCAGCCGGATGCCCGCGCGCCGCAGCGCCGGCAGGAGGACGGCGACCTGCGCGAGGATCCCGAGGGTCGCCGTGCCCGCGAGGAGGAGGATCCGCGGCGAGGACCACCAGGCGACGTCGTCGAGCGGGGCGCCGGGCTCGTACCAGCCGTGGAGGGCGACGAACACGCCGAACCCGAGGATCGAGACGACGTTGTTCATCGCGGGCGCCCACATGCCGGGCCCGAAGACGTGGTGCGCGTTGAGCACCTGCGCGAGCACCGCGTACATGCCGTAGAAGAACAGCTGGGGCGCGCACCACAGGGCCATGACGACGCCGAGCTCGTGCTGCTCGGCCGACCACGTCGAGCCGCCGAGGACGAGCACGACGACGCCCATGCCGACCATGAGGAGGGCCGTGAGCGCGAGGAGGGCGATCCCCGCGGCCGTGACGAGCTTGTCGACCGTCCGCGCGCCGTCGCGCCGCGCGTACGCCTTGACGATCGCCGGGACGAGGACGACGTTGAGCATCCCGCCGAGGACGACCGCGTGGATCATCGACGGGATCTTGTTCGCGACGTCGAACGTGTCGGCCGCGACCCCGGTCGCGCCGACCGCGCCGACGAGCAGGATGTTGCGGACGAAGCCGAGACCGCGCGACGCGGCGGTCCCGGCCGCCATGACGAGGCTCGAGCGGCCGAGGCTCGCGCCCGGACGTCCCTGCGCGCTCACGCGTCCTCCAGGGGTCGGATGGGGGCCGTGCGGCGGGCCGAGCGCCCGCGCCGGATGGTGCGGACGACGCCCCCGAGGACGAGGAGCGAGAGGAGGCCCGCGACGACGGCCGTGCCGACGGTCTCCCACTCCGCGCGGACGCGGACGTCGAACGCGTAGGGCTCGGCGACGACCTCGCCGTCGGGCCCCGTGAGCCGCACGAGCACCGTGACGTCGCCCGAGCCGATCGCGCGGACCGGGACGTCGACGCTCTGCTCGGTGCCCGGCTCGAGCGTCGCCGCGGGCGCGTCGAGCACGCTGAGCCGCGGGTCGTCGGGCACGAGCGCGACGCCCACGGCGACGCTCACGGGGAGGTCGTTGCGGACGCGGACGGGCAGGTTGCCGTGGTCGGAGATGAGGTTGATGTCGCTGCCCTCGACGACGGAGATGCCGCCGAGGACCTCGTCGACCGCGGCGGACGCGGCCCGCAGGAGGCGCGCCCGCTCCTGCGTGCTCCCGCCCCACGCGACCGCGAGGGCCGCCGACGTCGTCGCGACGGGTCCCGCGCTCAGCCCCGCGGGGTCGGTCGTCACGCGCGCGAACGCGCGCAGCTCGTCCGCGCGCTGCCACGCGCGCTCGACCGTCCCCGCGCGGAGCGCGGCCACGGGGCGCGAGGTCGTGGGCAGCGGCTCGCGGCTCGCGGGCGGCTGGGGCGAGCCCGCGAGCGTCGAGACCGGCACGAGGTCGACCTTGGCGTCCGCGGCGAGGGTCGCGAGGACGCGCGTGAGGGCCTGCGGGTCGGGCGACCAGCCGCGGTCGGTCGCGACGACGAGGTGCGGCTGGGCCGTCGCGCTCTCCTCCCCGACGGTCGCGATCTCGGCGAGGAGGAGCATGAGCGCGTGGTCGCGGCGGGCGGCCGCGACCGGCGGCGCGAGCGTCGCGTCGAGCGGCGCGGTCGCCTCGACGAAGAGCTCGTCGAGGCGCGCGTCGGGGACGAGCGCGGAGATCGCTCCCGCGGGGGTCGTCACGGTCGCGGCGCCGGGGGCCGTCGTGCGGTCGAGGCCGGCGAGGCCGTCGTCGACGACGACGAGCCGCCGCCCTGCCCCGGCCGCCGCGGCGAGGACCTGGGTCGACGCGGTGCCCTCGGCGGGCAGCGCGAGGTCCGTCCGCCACGTCGCCGCCGCCCGCCGCGCCGCGTCGACCGGGGTGCCGACGGGCGCAGCGCCGTCGTCCGGCGCGCCGTCCGGCGAGGCCGGGCCGGACGGCTCGGCCGGCAGCCCGCGGTCGTCGACGAGCGGGGCGACCCCGGCCGCCGCGAGGGCCGCGAGGTCGGGGTCGAAGCGGTCGGTCGCGAAGACGTCGCGCCCCGCGGCCCCGGCGAGCAGCGACTGCGACCACGCGACGGCGCCGGGCGTGCCCGACGCGGCCTGCTCGACGAGCGCGGGGTCGACGACCCACGAGACGGCCCGCGATCGCGCGGTGCCCGCGACGACGCGCGCGAGCCGCCCGTCGGGCGCCGTCTCGGCGTCGATCCGCGCGTCCCACCCGGCAACGTCCGTCGGGTCAGGGGCCGGGCCTGTGACGGGCACGACGACCGAGAGCCGGACGGGGTCGACGTCGGCGGACGGCACCCACGAGAGGAAGCCGCGGCCCTCGCCGACGAGGCCCGCGACGGGGTCGACGAGGTCGACGACGAGACCCCGTACGCCGGCCGTCTCGGGGTAGGCGAGGAGGCGCAGCGCGCTCGCGGGCGCGTCGAGCGTCACGCTCCGGGACTCGCCCGGGGCGAGCGGCTCGGGCAGCTCGATCTCGGTCACGGGCGTCGGGGCGATCGTCGTCACCTCGCCCGCGGCCCAGCCGCGCAGCGCCTCGCGCGAGGAGAGGCGGTAGCGCACGACGCCGAGCCGGGCCCGCGCCGCGGCGAGGGGCGCGGCCGTCGTGTTCGTGAGGAGCGCCGTCACCTCGACCGTGTCGTCGGGGCCGACGGCGGTGGGCGTCACCTGCGTGAGGACGACCGCGGGCGGGGCCTCCGCGACGGCGCGCGTCGTCGCGGCGTCGAGGGCCGTCGCGGCCGGGCCGGGCGCGGCCGTCGCCACGCCCGGGACCGTCGCGGCGAGCGGCAGGCTCGCGAGCGCGAGCAGCGCCGCGACCGCGCCGGGCAGGCCCGCGCGGCCGCGCACGGGCGAGCGGTCGCCCCGCGCAGGGCGACCGGGACGTCGAGCGGCCATCAGGTGCTCGCGCCGGGGACCGGCCGGCCGCGGCCGAGCAGCGCGCGCACCTCGGCGGCGAGCCGCCGCTCGTTCGGGTACGAGAGGACCGTGTCGACCTCGACGAGGGGCACCCACGCGACGTCCTCGGCCTCGTGGTCGGGGTCGCCCTCGACGGTGAGGTGCCCGCCGACCGCGTCGAGCAGGAAGTGGTGGACGACCTTGTGGACGCGCCGCCCGTCGCCCGAGAACCAGTAGTCGATCGCGCCGATGCGCTCGACGACCTCGCCGAGGATGCCCGTCTCCTCGTGGATCTCGCGGACGGCCGCCTCCTCGGGCGTCTCGCTGCCCTCGAGGTGGCCCTTGGGCAGGCACCACTCGAGGCGGCCCGCACGGTTGCGCCGGGCGATGACGGCGACGCACGCGACGCCGTCCTCGAGCCCGACGACGAGCCCGCCCGCGGACGTCTCCTCGACGACCGGCAGCTGGGAGGTCGCGTGCACGCCCGTGCGGCGCACGACCGTCCGGTCGATGCGCAGCGCGTGCCCGCCGGGGGGCGCGGGGACGCCGGGGCGTCCCTGGCTCTCGGCCGCGTGCTCGTCCATAACGCCACTGTAACGAAGGCCACGGGTCCGGCGGGCCACGGAGCGTCCGGCCGGTAGGCCGACGAGCGCTCCGTCTGGCACGCTTGGACGTCGTGGACGACGACCTTCGCACCCCGCACGACTCCCGGACCCTCGAGGAGATGCGTCGCCGTGCGCTCACGGTCGTCGCCTCGCTCCCGCCCGAGGTCGTCGAGCTCGGCGAGATCTTCGCCGCCGCAGGTCACGAGCTCGCGCTCGTCGGCGGTCCGGTGCGTGACGCGTTCCTCGGCCGCGCGTCGAACGACCTCGACTTCGCGACGTCCGCGACGCCCGACGAGACGCTGACGCTCCTCGCCCGCTGGGGCGACGCCCACTGGGACATCGGCAAGGCCTTCGGCACGATCGGCGCGCGCCGCTTCGCGCGGCTCGACCGCGACGACGTCGTCGTCGAGGTGACGACGTACCGCAGCGACGAGTACGACCCCGAGTCCCGCAAGCCCGTCGTGACGTTCGGCGACACGCTCGAGGGCGACCTCGCGCGCCGCGACTTCACCGTCAACGCGATGGCGCTGCGCCTGCCGCAGCTCGAGCTCGTCGACGTCCACGGCGGGCTCGAGGACCTCGCCGCGGGCGTCCTGCGGACGCCCGTCGCCCCCGAGCTCTCGTTCGACGACGACCCGCTGCGCATGATGCGCGCCGCCAGGTTCGCCGCGCAGCTCGGCGTCGAGGTCGAGCCCGCGACGTACGCGGCGATGACGGCTATGTCCGACCGCGTGACGATCGTCTCCGCCGAGCGCGTGCGCGCCGAGCTCGACAAGCTCCTCCTCGCGCCGCACCCGCGCCGCGGCCTCGAGATCCTCATGGGATCGGGGCTCGCCGCGCACGTGCTGCCCGAGCTCGTCACCATGCGGGAGACGGTCGACGAGCACCGCCGCCACAAGGACGTCTACCAGCACACCCTCACCGTGCTCGACCAGGCGATCGACCTCGAGACGGGCCCGGACGGGCCCGTGCCCGGGCCCGACCTCGTGCTGCGCCTCGCGGCGCTCCTCCACGACTGCGGCAAGCCCGCGACCCGCCGCTTCGAGGACGACGGCTCCGTGAGCTTCCACCACCACGAGATCGTCGGCGCCAAGCTGACGACGAAGCGGCTGCGCGCCCTGCGCTACGACAAGGAGACGGTCCAGCAGGTGTCGCGGCTCGTCGAGCTCCACCTGCGCTTCCACGGCTACGGCGACGGCGCGTGGACCGACTCGGCCGTCCGGCGTTACGTCACGGACGCGGGCCCCCTGCTCGAGAGGCTCCACCGCCTCACGCGCGCCGACTGCACGACGCGCAACAAGCGCAAGGCCGCGCGCCTGCGTGCCGCGTACGACGACCTCGAGGCGCGCATCGCGGCGCTCGCGGAGGCCGAGGAGATCGCGGCGATCCGCCCCGCGCTCGACGGCGGGCAGATCATGGCGACGCTCGGCATCACGCCCGGCCCGCTCGTCGGGCGTGCCTACAAGCACCTCCTCGAGCTCCGCATGGACCGCGGCCCCATGAGCGAGGACGAGGGCCGCGAGGCCCTCCTCGCGTGGTGGGCCGAGCAGCCTGAGGCGGCCGAGGGCTGAGGCGCTCCGCGCGGCGCGGCCCCGGGGCCGTGCCGCGCGCCCGTGCCGCGGCTCAGTCCGCGACGACCGCGAAAGCGTCGATCTCGACGAGCATCTCCTCGCGCGGCAGGCCCGTGAAGACCGTCGTGCGCGACGGCAGGACGCCCGTCGTCGAGTGCTCGGCGACGAACGCGCCGTACGCCTCGTTCATCACGGCGAAGTCCTCGCGCCGCGTGAGGTAGACGCGGAGCATCATGACGTCGTCGAACGTCGCCCCGGCCGCCTCGACGATCGCGAGGACGTTGCGCAGCGTGCGCGTCGTCTGCGCGGCGACGTCCCCGGGGAAGAGGTACGTGCCCGTCGCCGGGTCGACGGGCCCCTGGCCCGAGACCTGGACGAACGGGCCGCGACGCACACCCTGGTGGAAGGTGTGCGCGGGCGCCGGGGCGTCCGGCGTGCTCACGGCGACCTTGGGTCCGACGGTCATGGGTGGCTCCTTCGTGGCGGTGCGGGGCTCGGACGGGCGCGTCAGAGCTGGGTCTCGACGATGTCGACGGCGTGGCCGTCCGGGTCGACGAGCACGGCCGTGCGCCACTTGTCGAACGCGGTGCACGGGTGGGAGAGGCCGAGCGTGACGACCTGACCGGGCTGGAGGGAGACGGGCCCCGGGGCACCGGTCGACGTCTCCGTCTGACGCAGGTACGTGTGCTGGTCGTCGATCTTCACGACGGCCCAGCCCGCCAGGCCGAGGGGCACCGGCAGGTCGATGTCGTACGGGACGTGGCGCCGGCCCGCACCGAGGATCGCGAGGCCCTGCTCGGGCGTCGAGAGCACCTGGGCGTGGACGCGCAGCGCGGCGCGCGGCGGCGCGGCGTCCCACGCGGCCGGCATGCGCGACCACGGGTCGGCGCGCGCGAGGAGGCCGTCGTCGTGCGTGAGGTACGCGCCCGCGCGCACGACGGCGAGGACGTCGACGGCCGTGAGGTGCCCGGGCGGCACGAGCGGCCCGGGCAGCGCGTCGAGCACGACGTCGAGGTAGCCGCTGCCGCCCGCGGAGACGACGACGCCCGGCGCCGCGTCGGGCGCGGCGGGCGACGAGAGCGAGACGACGCCCCCCGCGACGAGCCGGCCCGCGAGCTCGCGCAGGTCGGCGACGAAGCGGCGCACCGCGGCGAGCGCGCCCGGCTCGTGGCCGCGCGTCACGGAACCCTCGTAGCCGCTCACGCCGCGCACGCGGACGCGCTGCGCGTGCGCGAGCCGGGCGAGCGTCTCGGCCTCCTGGAGGCTGCGCGCCCCCGCACGGCCGCCGCTCGCGCCGAGCTCGACGAGCACCCCGGGGACGGGCGCGTCCGGCTCGGTCGCGCCCGGGAGCGTCGCGAGGACGCCCGCGAGCACCTCGAGGCCGCGCGCCGAGTCGACGTTGACGAGCACCTCGACAGGGCGGCCGGCGCTCGCGCGGCGCGCGAGCTCGTCGCACAGGCGGCGCAGGTCGCGCGCGTCGAGCATCTCGTTGGCGACGACGACGCGGCGCAGGTCGTCGAGCTCCCACGCGAGGACCGCGCGGAGCTGGGAGCCGTCGGCGACCGTGAGGCCCCACGCCCCCGCGGCGAGCTGCCGGCGGGCGAGCTGGGGCGACATGTGCGTCTTGGCGTGCGGGGCGTGGAGGACGCCGCGGGCTGCGGCGACGCGCGCCATCGTCGCGACGTTGTGCGCGACGGCGTCCGCGTCGAGCGTGAGCAGCGGCCACGTGAAGAGGTCGTCGTCGAGCCGGGGCCGCTCGGCCGCGAGCCGCGCCCGGAGCTCGTCGATCGGCGTCGGGCCCGCGAGGCAGAGGCCCTTCGTCGAGGGCCCGAGGACGGTCCCGGCCGTCGTCCGTGTCGTCGTCGCGGTCATCGGCCGGTCCCTTCGGGGTCGGGGCGCAGCGCGCGCCCGGGCGTGGCTCCCGTGAGCCGTCCGTCGGCGAGGACCGGCACGCCGGCGACGACGACGTCGTCGATGCCGTCGGACGGGACGCGAGGGGCGTCGTACGTCGCGTGCGCCGCGAGGCGCTGCGGGTCGAGGAGGACGAGGTCGGCGACGGCCCCGACGCCGAGGGTCCCGCGCGCGAGCGTGTGCGCGCGCGCCGCGCGCCGCGCGAGGTGCTCGACGGCGTCGGCCCACGACCACGGGCCGCGCGGCGCGAGCATGCGCTCGAGCGTCGTCGTGAACGTCGCCCAGCCGCGCGGGTGCGGGCGCGAGCCGGGGTAGACGGCGTCCGAGCCGACCGTGTGGCCGGCGTGCGCCGCGAGGAGCGAGAGCGACGCGTCCGTGCCCGTCGGGGGCTGCTCG
>Ga0222423_1001341_pt1 | contig 11379 bp, 12 predicted proteins | sample 3A0metagenome_FD_182472 | JGI IMG/M metagenome (GOLD analysis project Ga0222423, IMG submission 182472) | Enriched microbial communities from leaf-cutter ant dump, University of Wisconsin, Madison, United States - 3A0 (version 2) | ecosystem: Environmental > Terrestrial > Nest > Insects nest >...
TCCGTTCAGCAAAACTCCGGCGCCAGGTTCAGTACCGGCGGCGATTTTCGTGACCGCTATGGACACTAACCCGCTGTCCGCCGATTCACAGCCAATTATTCTCGCCCAGCGCGAGGCGTTTAACGCCGGCCTGACCGTGCTGACGCATTTGACTGACGGTAAAGTCCACGTCTGTCAGAGCAGCGGCGGCAAACTGGGTGGCCATCCGCAGGGGCAGGTGACGTTCAATCAGTTCACTGGCCCGCATCCGGCAGGGTTAGTCGGTACTCACATTCATTTCCTCGAGCCAGTCAGCTTGCAAAAGCAAGTATGGCATCTGAACTATCAGGACGTGATTGCCTACGGCAAGCTGTTCCTTGACGGTGTCATCTGGACCGAGCGCGTCATCGCCCTTGGCGGCCCGCAGGTTAAGCATCCTCGTCTGTTACGCACCTGCCTGGGGGCCGATCTCAATGCCCTGCTGGCGGGAGAACTGCACGAGGGTGAAAACCGCATTTTGTCCGGCTCCGTACTTAACGGCAGCCAGGCATCGGGCCCGCATGCGTTTCTTGGCCGCTTCCACCTGCAGGTGAGCGTGCTGAAAGAAGGGCGCGAAAAAGAGCTGCTTGGCTGGGTAACGCCGGGGCGCGACAAGTTTTCGATTACCCGCACCACGCTGGGCCACTTCCTCAAGAAGAAGCTGTTTAATCTCTCGACGGATACCCATGGCGGCGAGCGTGCAATGGTGCCTATCGGCAACTACGAGCGGGTGATGCCGCTGGATATTCTGCCCACTATGTTGCTGCGCGACCTGCTGGCAGGCGATACCGACAGCGCGCAGGCGCTGGGATGTCTGGAGCTTGATGAAGAAGACCTGGCGCTGTGCACCTACGTCTGCCCGGGCAAATACGAATACGGGCCGGTGTTGCGCCGCGTATTAACGCAAATTGAGCAGGAAGGTTAAGTGATGGGCTTAAAACAGCTACTGGAAAAAGTTGAGCCGCACTTCACGCAGGGCGGCAAGCTGGAAAAATATTACCCGCTGTATGAAGCGACGGCGACGTTGCTCTATACGCCGGGGCATGTCACCAAAGGCGCGGCGCACGTTCGCGACGCCATCGACCTGAAGCGCATGATGATCCTCGTCTGGTTCGCCGTTTTTCCGGCGATGTTCTGGGGGATGTATAACGTCGGGCTGCAAACCATCCCGGCGCTACACAAGCTGTACGGCGCAGAGCAACTGCAGCAGGTGATTGCCAGCAACTGGCACTACAGTGTGGCGCAGGCGCTGGGTGTCAGCTTCGCGCCGGACGCCGGCTGGCTCAGCATGATGATGCTGGGCGCGGTGTTCTTTGTGCCAATTTACGCCACGGTCTTTTTGGTTGGCGGGTTCTGGGAAGTGCTGTTCGCGATTGTGCGCAAGCATGAAGTCAACGAAGGTTTCTTCGTCACCTCAATACTGTTTGCGCTGATTGTTCCGCCGACCATGCCGTTATGGCAGGCGGCGCTCGGCATCTCCTTCGGCGTGGTGATTGCGAAAGAGATCTTTGGCGGCACCGGTCGCAACTTCCTCAACCCGGCGCTGGCCGGGCGTGCATTCCTGTTCTTTGCCTATCCGGCGCAAATCTCCGGCGATCTGGTCTGGACCGCCGCCGATGGATTCTCCGGGGCGACGCCGCTCTCCCAATGGGCGAGCCATGGTGGTGAAGCGCTGGTCAACGTCGTCAGCGGGCAGCCGGTCAGTTGGATGGATGCCTTTATCGGCAACATTCCGGGCTCCATCGGTGAAGTCTCCACGTTGATGATCCTGCTTGGCGGGGCGCTGATTATCTTTGGCCGCGTCGCCTCCTGGCGCATCGTGGCCGGCGTGATGGTCGGCATGATCGCCTGCGCCACGTTGTTTAACCTGATTGGTTCCGAAACCAACCCGATGTTCGCCATGCCGTGGTACTGGCATCTGGTGCTCGGTGGTTTTGCCTTCGGCATGATGTTTATGGCCACTGACCCGGTTTCCGCCTCGTTTACCGATAAAGGCAAATGGTGCTATGGCGCGCTGATTGGCGCAATGTGCGTGCTGATTCGTGTCGTTAACCCAGCTTATCCAGAAGGGATGATGTTGGCCATTCTGTTCGCCAACCTCTTTGCGCCACTGTTCGATTACCTGGTGGTGCGGGCCAATATTAAGCGGAGGAAGTCGCGTGGCTGAGAAGAAAAGTAACGATAGCATCGGCAAAACGCTGCTGGTGGTGCTGGTGCTTTGTCTGGTCTGCTCTATTGTGGTCGCCGGTTCTGCCGTAGGCCTCAAGCCGCTTCAGCAGGAGCAGCGGGCGCTGGATAAACAGCGCAATATTCTGGCGGTGGCCGGGCTGATGCACGACAAGATGTCTGCTGACGAGGTGGCTGAGGTGTATGCCAGCCGCGTAACGCCACGGCTGCTGGATCTGAAAAGCGGCACGATGCTTGAGGGCGACCCCGGGAAGTTTAACCAGATCCAGGCGCTGAAGGACCCGCAACAGAGTATCGCGCTATCTTCCAGCGAAGACCCAGCCGGTATTCGTCGTCGCAGCAACATGGTGGAAATCTACCTCATCAAAGACGAAAAACAGCAGGTACAGGAGATCGTCCTGCCGATTTATGGCAATGGTCTGTGGTCAATGATGTATGCCTTTGTGGCGCTGGACACTGACGGGCGCACCATCAAAGGCATCACTTACTACGATCAGGGAGAAACCCCGGGGCTCGGCGGCGAGGTTGAAAACCCGAACTGGCGTGCGCAGTTTGTCGGTAAACGCGTCGTCAACGATGAAGGTCATCCGGCGCTGAAAGTCATGAAGGGCGCGGCACCACAGGGCGATCTGTACGCGGTGGACGGTCTTTCTGGCGCAACGCTCACGGCCAACGGCGTGCAGCACAGCTTTGATTTCTGGATGGGCGAACTGGGCTTTGGCCCGTTCCTGAAACAGGTGCGTGAAGGAGGGCTGAACCATGGCTGAACAGGGTGAAATGAAAGAGATGAAACGCCTGCTGGTGGGGCCGCTTATCGCCAATAACCCGATCGCGCTCCAGGTGCTCGGTGTCTGCTCGGCATTGGCGGTCACCACCAAGCTGGAAACGGCGTTTGTGATGACCATTGCGGTCACGCTGGTGACGGCGTTTTCCAGCATGTTTATCTCGATGATCCGCCACCATATTCCTAACAGCGTACGTATCATCGTACAGATGGCGATTATTGCCTCACTGGTTATCGTGGTCGATCAGTTACTGCGCGCGTTTGCCTATGAGACCTCAAAACAGCTGTCGGTTTTCGTCGGGCTTATCATCACGAACTGTATCGTGATGGGGCGTGCAGAAGCGTTCGCCATGAAGTCGCCACCGATGGCGAGCTTTATGGACGGCATCGGCAATGGCTTGGGTTATGGCGCTATTCTGCTCATCGTTGGTTTCCTGCGCGAGCTTATTGGCAGCGGCAAGCTGTTTGGCGTCACGGTGCTGGAGACAGTGCAAAACGGTGGCTGGTATCAGCCAAACGGCCTGTTCCTGCTCGCGCCGAGCGCGTTTTTCATTATCGGTCTGCTGATCTGGGCGCTGCGTAGCTGGAAGCCGGAACAGCAGGAAAAGGAGTAACCGATTATGGCTCACTACATTAGCCTGTTTGTCCGCGCCGTGTTCGTTGAAAACATGGCGCTGGCCTTCTTCCTCGGGATGTGTACCTTCCTTGCGGTCTCGAAGAAGGTCTCCACCGCTTTTGGCCTTGGCGTGGCGGTAACGGTGGTTCTCGGGCTCGCCGTACCGATCAACAACCTGGTCTACAACCTGGTGCTGCGTGACGGCGCGCTGGTTGATGGCGTGGATCTCAGCTTCCTCAACTTCATCACCTTTATCGGTGTGATTGCGGCGCTGGTGCAGATCCTCGAGATGATCCTCGATAAATACTTCCCGTCGCTGTATACCGCGTTGGGTATCTTCCTGCCGCTGATTGCGGTGAACTGCGCCATCTTTGGCGGAGTGTCGTTTATGGTACAGCGTGACTATAACTTCAGTGAATCCATCGTTTACGGTTTTGGATCCGGTATCGGCTGGATGCTGGCAATCGTTGCGATGGCGGGAATTCGCGAAAAGATGAAGTATTCAAACGTGCCAGCGGGACTGCGCGGCTTAGGGATCACCTTTATCACCACCGGGCTGATGGCGTTAGGTTTTATGTCATTCTCCGGTGTGCAGCTATAAGGGCCGTTAATCATGGAAATTATACTTGGCGTAGTGATGTTTACGCTGATCGTGCTGGTGCTGTCGCTGCTGATCTTATTTGCCAAATCGAAGCTGGTTAACGCCGGCGATGTGGTGATTGAAATTAACAACGAAGCGGATAAGCAGATTAAAACCCCGGCGGGTGACAAGCTGCTGAATACGCTGTCCAGCAACGGTATTTTTATCTCCTCAGCCTGCGGCGGCGGCGGCTCCTGCGGCCAATGCCGGGTCACGGTGAAAGAGGGCGGTGGTGAAATTCTGCCAACCGAGCTGTCGCACATTACCAAGCGCGAAGCCAAAGAAGGCTGCCGCCTGGCCTGTCAGGTCGCCGTGCGTCAGGACATGAAAATTGAGCTGCCGGACGAAGTCTTTGGCGTGAAAAAGTGGGAATGCGAAGTTATCTCTAACGATAACAAAGCCACCTTTATCAAAGAGCTGAAGCTGGCGATTCCTGCGGGTGAAAGCGTGCCGTTCCGCGCCGGGGGCTATATTCAGATTGAGTGCCCGCCGCATAAAGTCGCGTACGCCGACTTTGATGTGCCGGACGAATACCGTGGCGACTGGGATAAATTCAATCTCTTCCGCTATGTCTCCGACGTGAAAGAACCGACGTTGCGCGCCTATTCAATGGCGAACTACCCGGAAGAAAAGGGCATCATCATGCTCAACGTGCGTATCGCCACGCCGCCGCCGTCTGCGCCGGATGCGCCGCCGGGGATTATGTCCTCGTATATCTGGTCGCTTAAGGCCGGCGACAAGGTGACCATTTCCGGGCCGTTCGGCGAGTTCTTCGCCAAGGACACCGAGGCGGAAATGGTGTTTATCGGCGGCGGTGCGGGGATGGCACCGATGCGTTCGCATATCTTCGATCAGCTTAAGCGCCTGCATAGTCATCGCAAAATCAGCTTCTGGTACGGCGCGCGTTCACTGCGTGAAATGTTCTATGAAGAGGAGTTTGAGCAGCTGGCGCGTGATAACCCGAACTTTACCTTCCATATTGCGCTTTCCGACGCGCAGCCGGAAGATAACTGGACGGGCTACACCGGCTTTATTCATAACGTCCTGTATGAGAACTACCTGCGTGACCACCCGGCGCCGGAAGACTGTGAGTTCTATATGTGTGGGCCGCCGATGATGAACGCCGCGGTCATTAAGATGCTCAAAGAGTTAGGCGTGGAGGATGAAAACATCATGCTCGACGACTTTGGAGGCTGATGATGTTAACGGTATTTCTGGCGACGTTCTGCATTTTTGCCCTTGTGATCCTCGGTATGTCGCTGGGGTATCTGGTGAAGCGGAAAAGCCTGCAGGGCAGCTGCGGCGGCATCTCTTCGCTGGGGCTCGAAAAAGTGTGCGACTGCCCGGAACCGTGCGATGCGCGTAAAAAGCGGATGGCCCGCGAGGCGCAGCGCCAACAGAACCGCATCCTGTAGTCCCTTAATCGCCCGGCTTTGCCGGGCGATTTGCAACACTTCTCATTTGCCAAAGTTATGCTGTATACTTATCCAGTGGTAAGTGAGGGCTAACGATGCGCAAAATAATCCATATCGATATGGACTGCTTCTTCGCCGCGGTCGAAATGCGCGACAACCCCGCCCTGCGCGATATTCCTGTCGCCATCGGCGGCAGTCGGGTGCAGCGTGGCGTCATCAGCACGGCGAACTATCCGGCGCGTAAATTTGGCGTGCGCAGTGCAATGCCTACCGCTACCGCCCTGAAGCTGTGTCCGCACCTGACGCTTTTGCCGGGGCGCTTTGAAGCCTACCGTGAAGCCTCCCACCACATTCGGGAAATTTTCTCCCGCTACACCTCGCTGATTGAACCGCTCTCGCTGGATGAAGCCTATCTGGATGTCAGCGATAGCGTGCACTGCCACGGCTCGGCCACGCTAATGGCGCAGGAAATTCGCCAGACCATCTTCAACGAGCTGGCGCTGACGGCCTCTGCGGGCGTTGCGCCGGTGAAGTTTCTGGCTAAAATCGCCTCCGATCTGAACAAACCCAACGGCCAGTTCGTTCTTACGCCCGCCGACGTCCCAGCCTTTCTGCAAACGCTGCCGCTGGCGAAAATTCCCGGCGTGGGCAAAGTCTCAGCGGCTAAGTTGGAAAGTATGGGGCTGCGCACCTGCGAAGATGTGCAGAATAGCGATCTCGCGATGCTGCTCAAGCGCTTTGGTAAATTCGGGCGGATCCTCTGGGAGCGTAGTCATGGGATCGACGAACGTGAGATCCACAACGATCGCCAACGCAAGTCGATCGGCGTGGAACGTACGCTGGAAGAAGACATTCATGAATGGGTCGACTGCGAAGCCATCGTCGAGCGTCTCTACCCTGAACTCGAACGGCGGTTGGCGAAAGTCCGGCCCGACCTGCGTATTGCCCGTCAGGGAATTAAACTCAAATTCAATGACTTTCAGCAGACCACTCAGGAGCACGTCTGGCCGCAACTCAACAAAGACGATCTGATCGCCACCGCGCACAAAGCCTGGCACGAGCGGCGATCGGAACGTGGCGTACGGCTGGTTGGTTTACATGTCTCACTGCTGGATCCACAGCTGGAACGCCAGCTTCTGTTAGGGATTTAACGATGCACATTCGGGCCTATCGCGACGATGATTTCACAACCTTATGCCAGATTTTTCTGCGTGCGGTACGGGAAACCGCCAGCCAGCACTATGCCCCCGCGCAAATCGACGCCTGGGCTCAGGTGGATGAAGCTCGCTGGCGGCAAAAACTGGCGGCCTCGCGAGTGCTGGTCGCAGAAAAAGAGGGAGAAGTCGTCGGTTTTATTACCGCCGTGGATCGCTATATTGACCTGCTGTTTGTTTCGCCGACGCATTCCCGGCAGGGCGTTGCCAGCGCGTTGTTGGCCGAGTTGTTCGCTTTGATACCAACGGGAACATTAACGGTGGAGGCAAGTATCACTGCCAGGCCGTGTTTTGAGCGTATGGGGTTTCAGGTTGTCGCAGAACAGCGGGTAGTGGCGCGTGGGGAGGCGTTTATTAATTATCGAATGGAGAAACGCCGGTAAACTATTCCCGGCGTTACGTTACATGGCCGGACTACCTGACAGGTAGACCGGCTAAGCGAGGCATAGAACTTACTTCGTCGGAATCGCTTTCAGCAGTTCCGTCAGCAGCTGCCAGTACTGGCCAACGCTTTCGATATGAACCTGTTCATCCGGAGAGTGTGGCCCGGTGATGGTTGGCCCAATGGAGACCATATCCATGTTCGGATACGGTTTCTTGAACAGACCACATTCCAGACCCGCGTGGATAATCTGAATGTTTGGCACCTTGTTGAACAGGCGCTGATAGGTTTCACGCACCAGCTTCATGACCGGAGAGTTCGCGTCCGGCTGCCAGCCTGGGTAGCCGCCTTTCGGTTGGGTTTTGGCACCCGCCAGCGCACCCAGTGATTCCAGCATGCTCACCACGTAATCTTTACCGCTGTCGAGCAGGGAACGGATCAGGCAGTGGATCGTGGCGGTATCTTCCGTCATGGAAACCACGCCCACGTTGAGGGAGGTTTCGACGACGCCTTTTGCCACGTCGGAGTTACGAATCACACCGTTCGGCGTTGCGTTCAGCAACTGCGTGAATGCATCGCGAGATGCCGCAGTCAGCGCTTTACCTTCAACGGTCGTGTTTTCCAGTACCAGCGTCAGGTTCTTCTCTTTGGCAGACAGCTCGTTTTGCAGAATGTGCAGATAGGTCTCTACCAGCCCTTTCAGCGCGTCAACTTTGTCTGCCGGAATAGCGATAGCGGCGAAGGCTTCACGTGGGATGGCGTTGCGCAGAGTACCGCCGGTGAAGTCAACCAGACGCAGATCCAGTTCCGCCGCGTGGGCTACCAGGAAACGCGCCAGCAGTTTGTTGGCGTTGCCGAGGCCGAGGTGAATATCACCGCCGGAGTGGCCGCCCTTCAGGCCTTTCAGCGTCAGCTTGAAGGTCTGGAAACCAGCCGGAATGGCTTCACGAGTCAGCGGCAGGTTGCTGGTGAAGTCGATACCACCGGCGCAACCCATATAGATTTCACCTTCTTCTTCCGAGTCGGTGTTGATCAGGATGTCGCCCTGCAGCCAGTTCGGTTGCAGACCAAACGCGCCGTCCATACCGGTCTCTTCGGTCATGGTCAGCAGAACTTCCAGCGGGCCGTGTTCAACGGACTCATCAGACAGCACCGCCAGCGCGGAAGCCATACCGATACCGTTATCGGCACCCAGCGTAGTACCACGGGCTTTCACCCATTCACCGTCGATGTACGGTTGAATCGGATCTTTGGCGAAGTCGTGTACGGTGTCATTGTTTTTCTGCGGCACCATATCGAGGTGAGCCTGCAGCACAACCGGTTTACGGTTTTCCATACCCGGAGTCGCGGCTTTGCGAATCAGAATGTTGCCAACCTGGTCGCGCTCGGCGTGAAGGCCTTTTTCTTTTGCCCAGCCGACGATGTGCGCGGCGAGCTGCTCTTCATGATGAGAAGGGTGCGGAATAGAACAGATTTTGGCAAAAATATCCCATAAAGGTTGCGGGGATAATTGAGACAGTTCAGACACGATGAGTCTCCTTACGGCTTTCTGCAAAAGTCGCTTGCAGGTAAAGGGTTAGCATAGACATATACCACAAGCCTGGCTTGCGCGATGGGGTTGAGAATACCACTTTCTGCCCTTTCCGGTAGAACAAACCACGTAAAAAGAGCCGGGGATTCCGCTTAACACTGGTTTTTAGTGCGTCAGATCTCTATAATCTCGCGCAACCTATTTCCCCCTTGAACACTTTTTAAGCCGTATAACACAGGCTGGGACACTTCACATGAGCGAAAAATACGTCGTCACCTGGGACATGTTGCAGATTCACGCGCGCAAGCTGGCTGCACGCCTGATGCCATCTGAACAGTGGAAAGGCATCATCGCCGTTAGCCGCGGTGGTTTGGTACCGGGCGCACTGCTGGCACGTGAACTGGGCATTCGTCATGTCGACACCGTATGCATCTCCAGCTATGACCACGACAACCAGCGCGAGCTGAAAGTCCTGAAGCGCGCAGAAGGCGATGGCGAAGGCTTTATCGTTATTGACGATCTGGTCGATACCGGCGGTACTGCCGTGGCAATTCGCGAAATGTATCCAAAAGCACATTTCGTCACCATCTTCGCTAAACCGGCTGGCCGCCCGCTGGTTGACGATTATGTTGTAGATATCCCGCAGGATACCTGGATTGAACAGCCGTGGGACATGGGGGTGGTATTTGTACCGCCTATTTCTGGCCGTTAATTCAGTCAATAAATGCGCTTCCAACGCCCGGTCATGCCGGGCGTTGTTTTTTTTAATGTCCCACGCGTTACAATGGATTAAAGATCGTATCCATGGAGGTTTTGTGATGCCAGAAGCTAATCTCAGCGAAACGCTATTTAAGCCGCGTTTTAAACACCCTGAAACGTCCACGCTGGTACGCCGGTTCAGTAGCGGTGAAGCTCCAAGCATGCAGTCTGCGCTGAGCGGCAGCACCGTACCGCACTGGTATCGAATGATTAATCGCCTGATGTGGATCTGGCGTGGCGTCTCGCCGCAGGAAATTCTCGACGTGCAGGCGCGTATCGTCATGAGTACTGCCGAACGCACCGACGATGAGCTGTACGACACCGTGGTGGGCTATCGCGGCGGCAACTGGATTTACGAGTGGTCAACGCAGGCGATGCAGTGGCAGCAGAAGGCCATGCAGGAGCAGGACGAGACCCTCAGCGGCCGTCACTGGCTGCATGCCTCTAATCTTTATAGCATTGCCGCCTATCCGCACCTGAAGGGGGATGACCTCGCCGAACAGGCGCAGGCGCTGGCGAACCGTGCTTATGAAGAGGCCGCCAAACGTCTGCCGGGGTCAATGCGCGAACTGGAGTTTGCGATTCCCGGCGGCGCGCCAATCACCGGTTTTCTACATATGCCGAAAGGCGATGGCCCGTTCCCGACGGTATTGATGTGCGGCGGATTAGATGGCCTGCAAAGCGACTATTACAGCCTGTACGAGCGTTATTTTGCCCCGCTTGGCATTGCGATGTTGACGGTGGACATGCCGTCGATCGGTTTTTCTTCCAAATGGAAGCTAACCCAGGATTCCAGCATGCTGCATCAGCACGTGATTAAGCAACTGCGCGATGTTCCCTGGGTGGACCATACCCGCCTCGCGGCTTTTGGCTTCCGCTTCGGCGCTAACATCGCCGTACGTCTGGCTTATCTGGAAGCGCAGAATCTGAAGGCCGTGGCCTGCCTTGGCCCGGTGGTCCATAGCCTGCTGAGCGATCCGCTGCGTCAGGGCCGCGTGCCGGAAATGTACCTCGACGTGCTCGCCTCGCGTTTAGGTATGCACGATGCCTCTGATGAAGCGTTGCGCGTGGAGCTAAACCGCTACTCGCTGAAAACCCAGGGTTTGCTGGGGCGCCGCTGCCCGACACCGATGCTTTCCGGCTACTGGGATAACGATCCTTTCAGCCCGGAGGAAGAGTCACGGCTGATCGTTTCGTCATCGGCGCAGGGCAAGCTGATGCCGATTCCGTTTAACCCGGTGTACCGTAATTTTGATAAGGCGCTGAAGGAAATTGCCGGGTGGATCAACAATAGATTTTGTTAATATATTGATAAATTCTATTGATTTGGTAAAACAGTTGCATCACTAAAGGAGATCGCAATGACGTTACCGAGTGGACACCCGAAGAGTAGATTGATCAAGAAATTCACTGCGCTTGGCCCCTATATCCGCGAAGAACAGTGCCAGGACAACCGCTTTTTTTTCGACTGCCTGGCCGTTTGCGTTAACGTAAAACCCGCGCCAGAGAAGCGTGAGTTCTGGGGCTGGTGGATGGAAATGGAAGCTGAAGAGCATCGTTTCACCTACAGCTACCAGTTCGGCCTGTTCGACAAAGAGGGAACGTGGCAGGCTGTCGCGATCAAAGACCCGGAGGTCGTAGAACGTCTGCAGCAAACGCTGCGCGGTTTCCACGAGCGGGCGAGCGAACTACTGAAGAGCCTGGATTTAGCGCTGGAACCTGCCGACGGTTTTGCGAATGAAGCGGTGAAGCGCACGGCTTAATAATAAAGGCCCGATATTTTCGGGCCTTGATATTCGGTCATAAAAAAGGCCTCCAGCTGGAGGCCTTTTT
>Ga0222423_1001342_pt1 | contig 11361 bp, 11 predicted proteins | sample 3A0metagenome_FD_182472 | JGI IMG/M metagenome (GOLD analysis project Ga0222423, IMG submission 182472) | Enriched microbial communities from leaf-cutter ant dump, University of Wisconsin, Madison, United States - 3A0 (version 2) | ecosystem: Environmental > Terrestrial > Nest > Insects nest >...
AACGCCGAGCGCCGTGGCCTGCGCGAGCTGGTGCTGTTCCTGCTGTTCCCGCTGATCGGCCTGCTGGCCGACCTGTGGCTGATGGTCAGCCTCGATCACCTGGCGATCTGGCTGGGCGCCACCTGGCTGGTGCTCGGTGTGATCTACCTGGCGGTGATCACCGGTGGCTTCCGCCAGCAGCCGCCGGAGATGCATTTCGAGGAGGCGTGAGCCCGGTATGGGGCTATGCTGGGGGCTCCGAGTCGTGATGCCCGAGGAGTTCCCGCCATGCCCCGCCTCACCCTCTACCATTCGCCCCAGACACGCTCCAGCGGCACCCTGGTGCTGCTGGAAGAACTGGGCGCCGAGTACGACCTCGAACTGATCAACATGAAAGCCGGCGAGCAGCGCAAGCCGGCTTACCTGGCGCTCAACCCGCTGGGCAAGGTCCCGGCGATTCGCCTCGGCGAGTCGCTGGTCACCGAGCAGGGCGCCATCTTCATCTACCTCGCCGACCTCTTCCCGCGCGCAAACCTCGCTCCTGCCCTCGACGATCCCCTGCGCGGCCCTTACCTGCGCTGGCTGGTGTTCTATGGCTCCAGCTTCGAGCCGGCCATCGTCGACCGCGCCCTGAAACGCGAAGCCGCTCCGCAGGCCATGAGCCCTTACGGCGACTACGACAGCGTGATGCGCGCCCTCGCCGAACAGCTGGAAACCGGCCCCTATCTGCTGGGCAACCGCATGACCGCCGCCGACGTACTGTGGGGCGCGGCCCTGCGCTGGACCATCGGCTTCGGCGTCGTGCCCAAGCTGCCGGTGTTCGAGCGCTACGTGGAACGGGTGACGTCGCGCCCGGCCTTCAAGCGGGTGTGGGAGCGGGATGTGCTGTGGGCTGAAGAACATACCCGCGCAGCGGAAGCGAAAGCGCCCTGACATCCGGCGAAGTAGCGAACCAGAGCCATAGGAGAGTTCTGGCGAGCCGTGGTGGCTCTGCGGAGTTTTGCGGAATCCGTCTCATGTCTTGTGGGAATGTTCTTTTTTTATTGTGGCCTTATTTTCCGTTGCGACGTGCTGGTCAATGATTGCCCCAACGCCGCGTTAACCCCATCACACGGCGCCGCTGGAACTATAAGAACCACAAGTGTTGCTCGGTTATGTCCCCGATGGCCCATCCGCAAGGATGGGCTTTTTTCTTTTGGCTTCAGCGCCTCGCCAACTGGCGCAGCAGCCCGAGGAAAGTTGCGGCCCAGGCGGCCAGGGAGACGATGCCGGTCGCCATGACCAGCGCGAGGTAGCTTGGCGGAAAGTCCTTGAGCACTGGAAGTTCTCCTGGGAGGAGTCCTTCCCTATACCGCGATGCGCTCGTGGCGTTCCAGCTCTGGAGCCTTGCCCACGGGGGGGACAGGCACTCTGCGGAGGGCGTCCGGTGTCAGATCAATTCTTCGCCGCGCTGACGCCTTCCAGGGTGGCGAAGGAAGTGTCCTTCGCGGTCAGCAGGAAATCGCGCATGAACGGCGCGTCCAGCATGTCGGCGCGAATGGCGGCGAACAGCGTGCAGTACAGGCCTTTCTCCCCCAGTCGCTTGGCGGTCACGTAGCCGCGCGAGCTGTATTCGTGCAGCGCCCAGTTGGGCAGGCTGCAGACGCCGCGACCGGACGCGACCAGTTGCATCATCATTACTGTCAGCTCCGAGGTGCGCACCTGCGCCGGTTCGACGTCGGCGGGTTCGAGGAAGCGGGTGAAGATGTCCAGGCGGTCGCGTTCGATGGGATAGGTGATCAGCGTCAGGTTGGCCAGGTCTTCCGGGACGATGCAGGACTTGCCGGCCAGCGCATGGTGGTTGTCTACCGCCAGCAGCGCCTCGTAGGTGAACAGCGGCACGTAGGTGATACCGGCGATGTCCACCGGGTCGGACGTCACCACCAGGTCCAGATCGCCGCGGGCCAGCGCTGGCAGCGGGGCGAAGGAGAAGCCGGAGGCAAGGTCCAGCTCCACTTCCGGCCACGCGTCGCGGAACTGGTCGATGGTCGGCATCAGCCACTGGAAGCAGCTGTGGCACTCGATGGCCATGTGCAGGCGGCCGGCGGTGCCGCCGGCCAGGCGCGCCAGGTCGCGCTCGGCGCCGCGCAGCTGCGGCAGCACGGCGTCGGCCAGTTGCAGCAGGCGCAGTCCGGCGCTGGTGAAGCGCACCGGTTTGGTCTTGCGGATGAACAGGGACAGGCCGAGGCGCTCCTCCAGTTCCTTGAACTGGTGGGACAGGGCGGACTGCGTCAGGTGCAGGCGCTCGGCGGCCTCCACCAGGCTGTCGGCTTCGCGCAGCGCATGCAGGGTTTTCAGATGACGGAGTTCAAGCATGGCGCGGTCTCGCCTCAATATGAGGAAATCTTGATGAAACGGCGGAGCAAATGAGCTGGCCTCATGATAAGCCGGCCGCTGGCGCTTCACCAGCACGGTTTTGCCGGTCAGGCTTCACCAGCTCAGATAGAACATGCCTTTGGCCAGCAGGACAATCAGCACCACGTGGGCGAATACGCTGTAGTGGATGCGCCGGGAGCGCTGGCCAGTCATGCGTCCCACGCGGAATGAGTACATGGCGAAGATGAAGTGGCCCAGGACGCTGCTGGCCAACAGCAGCTTGAGGCCGAGCAGCGTGGTAAAGGGTGATGCCAGCGGATCGGCCAGCAGGGGCGCGTAGCGCAGGTGCAGCATGCCCAGGCCGCTGCCGAACAGCGCCAGGATCACCCACGGCATGACTCGGCGCAGGCGGCGACCCAGCGCGCCCTCCACCATCTTCATTGCCCGCGCCGGCACATGGCGGTGGATGCTCTCCAGGATCAGCACTTCGAAGAACACCGTGCCGACGAACATGATCGCGGCGAACAGGTGCAGCACGAGCAGGGTGGGGTAGGCCATGGTGAAACTTCCGAGCGGGGGGGCCTATCTTCGCCAGTGCGCGGGACTATCTCCCTTGATCCGGATCATGGGAACGGCCGTCGGTGACCGTTCAGCGCCTTTCATCAAACTGTCACGGACCTGTGGCAGAGCGAGCGACGGGAATTCATCAGAATCGCGCTCAACTGGGGTTTTGCGTTCCGGATTTTCATTCATGCGTGCTTTTCTTTGGGCAGTCGCTCTTTTTTGCGGCCTGTCCTCCCTCTCTTTTGCCGATCAGGCCTTCGCCGCTGATCGCTGTGACGCGCGGGTGCCGACCGAGATGGTCGACCTGGGCGACGTGCGCCTGGCGTACCAGAGTATCGGCCGTCCACAGGATCCGACGCTGCTGCTGGTCATGGGCCTCGGCGGCCAGTTGATCCACTGGCCGGACGAAGTGGTCGAGGCGTTGTGCCAGCAGGGCTTCCGGGTGATCCGCTACGACAACCGCGACGTCGGGCTGTCTTCATGGCGCGTTCCTACACCCAGCGGCAACCTGACCTACGAAGTCATTCGCTATCGCCTCGGCCTGCCCGTGAGTGCGCCCTACAGCCTGACCGACATGGCCGGCGATGCGCTGCACCTGCTGGACGCGCTGCATGTCGAGCGTGCCCATGTACTGGGCGCGAGCATGGGCGGGATGATCGCTCAGCACGTGGCCGACATGGCGCCCGACCGTGTGATCAGCCTGACGCTGGTGATGACCAGCTCCGGCGCCGAAGGCCTGCCGGCCCCCAGCGAATCGCTGTTGCGCCTGCTCGCCCGGCGCGAAGCGGGCAGCCGCGAACAGGCTATCGAGCAGCAGGCCGACCTGCTGGCGGCCCTCGGCAGCCCGGAAGTGCGCGACGACCGTCAGCAATTGCTGCAACAGGCGGCGCGTTCCTACGACCGTGCCTTCAACCCGGAAGGCGTGCAGCGGCAGATGCTGGCGATCCTCGCCGAACCCAGCCGCGTGGAACTGCTCAACCGCCTGAATGTGCCGACCCTGGTGGTCCACGGCACCGCCGATCCGCTATTGCCGGTGATGCACGGCGTGCACGTGGCGGCGCACATCCGGGGGGCGGTGCTCAAGCTGATTCCCGGCATGGCGCACCGCTTCCAGGAGAACTTCAAGGAACCGTTGCTGGGCGCGGTGCTGCCTTACCTGCGCGAGCACCAGGGGGGCGGGCACGTCGCCCAGCTCTGAGTCGAGGCGTCACCGACAAGGCTTCAGTGCAGGCGCACCCAGACGAAGACCAGCAGCGAAGCCGCCACCAGCCAGGCCAGCGCGGCCATCGCCAGCGACAGCTCCAGGCGCAGACGATCCACCATCAGGTAGAGCGCAGCGAGGTAGACGAAGTAGGGGATGATCGACCACATGCCGAACAGGATGGTGGTCTTCAGGTCGTCCAGCGCGCGGCTGTTGCCGACGATGTAGTGGGCGATCAGGGCGAAGGTGGGGAACAGCGGCACCAGGCCGGCGATGTAGTAATTGCGCGTCTTCGACAACGCGGCGAGGATCAGCACCACGCCGGCGCCGAGGGCTGCCTTGAGGATCAGGTCCACGTCATTCTCTATGTGGCGACGCCACCGGGGCGGTGGCGTCGGGGATTATCCGCGAGAGTGGCTGCTGGCTCCAATGCGACGTTCAGGCGACCTGCGTACTCGGCTCCAGCGGGCTCTCGCTGCTGAGGAACTGCTCCAGGCGCTCCCTCTGCCGGGCATTGAGGAACAGCCCGAGCTTGGTGCGCCGCCAGAGGATGTCGTCGGCGTCGTGCGCCCACTCCTCCTGGACCAGGTATTCCACTTCCCGAGCGTAGAGCCCGCCACCCAGGTGTTCGCCCAGTTCGCTGAGATCGGCGGCGCTGTCCAGCAGCTTCCACACGCGGTTGCCATAGGTGCTGGCCCAGCGCCGGGCGAGGGCCGGGTCGAGCTGGCGCAGGCGCTCCATGAGCTGGATGGCCAGGTCTTCCACGCTGGTCATGGCTTCGCCACCGGGCAGCGGGGCGCTGGCGGTCCAGCTGGCTTTCATCACGCCGGCGAAGTAGGGCGCCAGTTGTTCCAGCGCGGCTTCGGCGAGCTTGCGGTAGGTGGTGAGCTTGCCACCGAACACCGACAGCAGCGGCGCTTCACCGGGGGTATTGTCCAGCGCCAGGGTGTAGTCGCGGGTGACCGCGGAAGGGTCGTCGGATTCGTCGTCACACAGCGGGCGCACGCCGGAGAAGCTGCGCAGGATGTCCTGGCGGCCCAGTTGGCGCTTGAAGTGGGCGTTGACCACGTTGAGCAGGTAGTCGGTCTCTGCTTCGCTGATGCTGATCTTCGCCGGGTCGCCCCGGTATTCGCGGTCGGTGGTGCCGATCAGGGTGAACTGGCCCAGGTAGGGGATGGCGAAGACGATGCGCCGGTCCTCGTTCTGCAGGATGTACGCGTGCTCGCCCTCGTACAGGCGCGGCACGATCAGGTGGCTGCCCTGGATCAGGCGGATGCCGTAGGGCGGCTTCTGGCGCAGTTCCTCGCGCAGGAAGCGGTCGACCCAGGGACCGGCGGCATTGACCAGCGCGCGGGCGCGCACCGAGTACAGGCTGCCGTCGCGGCGCTCCAGGTGCAGGTGCCACAGCCCCTTGCTGCGCCGGGCGCTGACGCAGCGGGTGCGCGGGTGCACATGGGCGCCATTCTCGCGGGCGGCCATGGCGTTGAGCACCACCAGGCGGGCGTCGTCCACCGAGCAGTCGGAATACTCGAAGCCACGGGTGATCTCGGCCTTCAGCGGGCTGTCGAGGCCGAAACGCAGGCCACGGGAGGCCGGCAGCTTTTCGCGCTTGCCCAGGTGGTCATAGAGGAACAGGCCGGCGCGGATCATCCAGGCCGGGCGCAGGTGCGGGCGATGCGGGAGCACGAAGCGCAGCGGGTGGACGATGTGCGGGGCCTTGGCCAGCAGCACCTCGCGCTCGGCGAGGGCTTCGCGGACCAGGCGGAATTCATGGTGTTCCAGGTAGCGCAGTCCGCCGTGGATCAGCTTGCTGCTGGCGGAGGAGGTGTGGGCGGCGAGGTCGTGCTGTTCGCAAAGGAACACCGACAGCCCGCGCCCGGCGGCGTCCGCGGCGATCCCCGCGCCATTGATGCCGCCGCCGACGACAGCCAGATCATAGACTTCGGCCAGGGGCGCATTGCGCTTGCTGGTTGGGTTCATGGGGCCGCCTTGGGGATTGAAAGTGAATCTTGTGATGTTCGTTTTCGAAAATATCCTAGTTCAATGAATGAAATATGACCAGGCGTATGCGCGAATTCGCGTATGCATTCGTCTGAATGTTCGAAAGTGAAGGCGTTGAGCGGGCTCAGACCAGTTCGAGCTGGACCTTGTGTTGCTGCATCAAGCGCGCCACGGCGGCCGGCGGCGGGTTGTCGGTGAAAACCCGGCTGACCAGGGAGATCGGCCCCAGGCGCACCACGGCATTACGTCCGAACTTGCTGGAGTCGGCGGCGAGGAACACCTGCCGGGCGTTGTCGATGATGGCGCGGGAGACGCGTACTTCCTGGTAGTCGAAGTCCAGCAGGCTGCCGTCCTCGTCGATGCCGCTGATGCCGACCACGGCGAAATCGACGCGGAACTGCTCGATGAAGTCCACCGCCGCCTGCCCGACCACACCGCCGTCGCCGCGCACGGTGCCGCCGGCGATCAGCACTTCGAAGTCGTCCTTGCCGGCGAGGATGCTGGCGACGTGCAGGTTGTTGGTGATGATCTTCAGGTTCCGGTGGCCGAGGAGGGCGCGAGCAATCGCTTCGGTGGTGGTGCCGATGTTGATGAACAGCGAGGCGTTGTCCGGAATGTGCGCGGCGATGGCCTCGGCGATGCGCTGCTTCTCGTCGCGCATCTGGTCGGCGCGGGTGTTGTAGGCGGTGTTCTCGACACTCGAATCCCAGGCTGCGCCGCCGTGGTAGCGGCGCAGCAGGTTCTGTTCGGCGAGCTGGTTGATGTCGCGGCGGATGGTCTGCGGGGTGACGGCGAACTGCTGGGCCAGCTCCTCGATGCTCAGGTAGCCGCGCTCGCGGACCAGGTCGAGGATGCTTTGCTGTCGGGGTGGCAGGTTCATGCGCGGTGCTCGTCAGGGCGGGCAGAAGGGGCAAGGATGCCGCAGCGCAGCGCTGCTGTCATGCCGATTGGGTTCGGTGCGGGGGACTTTCCCTCACCCCAACCCTCTCCCAGAGGGAGAGGGGACTGTCCAGCATCGCCGGGAAAACCGGAGTCAACCGACTGCTCCGTACGGCTCTCTCTCCCTTCGGAGCGGGGCGCGTAGCCAGGGCGGGGGGAGAGGGTTGGGCTGAGCTCAGGAGTTGCCGCGAAGGACTTTCTCAGTCCTCGGCGGCCCAGCCGCGCGTGCGCTCCACGGCCTTCTTCCACCCCGCATACAACCGAGCACGCTCGGCCTCGTCACAAGCCGGCTGGAACACCCGCTCGATCACCGCCTTGTTCTTCAGTTCGGCCAGGCTGCTCCAGAAACCGCAGGCCAGGCCTGCCAGCACGGCTGCGCCCAGCGCTGTGGTCTCGCGCATCTGCGGGCGTTCCACCGGGGTGCCGAGGATGTCGGCCTGGAACTGCATGAGGAAGTTGTTGGCCACCGCACCGCCGTCCACGCGCAGGGCACGCAGCGGCTCGCCGGCGTCCTGCTGCATGGCGTCGAGCACGTCGCGGGTCTGGTAGGCGATGGACTCCAGGGTGGCGCGGATCAGGTGGTCGGCCTTCACCCCGCGGGTCAGGCCGAACAGCGCGCCGCGGGCGTACGGGTCCCAGTAGGGCGCGCCGAGGCCGGTGAAGGCGGGGACCAGGTAGACGCCATTGCTGTCCTTCACCTTGGTGGCGAAGTACTCCGAATCGTGGGCGTCGTTGATCACCTTCAGCTCGTCGCGCAGCCACTGCACGGTGGACCCGCCGTTGAACACGGCACCCTCCAGTGCATAGGCGACTTCGCCGCGTGGGCCGCAGGCGATGGTGGTGAGCAGGCCGTGGGTGGACTTCACCGCCTTGTCGCCGGTGTTCATCAACAGGAAGCAGCCAGTGCCGTAGGTGTTCTTTGCCTGGCCCGGCTCCACGCACATCTGGCCGAACAGCGCGGCCTGCTGGTCGCCGGCGATCCCGGCGATCGGCGTGCGGTGCACGCCGAGACCACCGACCTTGGCGTGGCCGTAGATCTCGGAAGACGGGCGCACCTGCGGCAGCATGGCGCGCGGTACGTCCAGCGCGGCGAGCAGGCGCTCGTCCCAGTCGCGCTTGTGGATATCGAACATCAGGGTGCGCGAGGCGTTGGTGTAGTCGGTGACGTGCACCTCGCCCTCGGTGAGCTTCCAGATCAGCCAGCTGTCGACCGTACCGAACAACAGCTCGGCGCGCTGGGCGCGTTCGCGGGCGCCGTCGACGTTGTCGAGGATCCACTTGAGCTTGGTGCCGGAGAAGTAGGGGTCGATGACCAGCCCGGTGGTGTCGCGTATGTGCTGTTCCAGGCCGTCGCGCTTGAGCTGCTCGCAGATCGCCGCGCTGCGCCGGCACTGCCAGACGATGGCGTTGTGGATCGGCCGGCCGCTGGCCTTGTCCCATACCAGGGTGGTTTCGCGCTGGTTGGTAATGCCGATGGCGGCCACTTCGGCGACGCTGATGTTGGCCTGGGCGAGGGCTTCCACCAGGGTCGAACTCTGGGTCGCCCAGATTTCCATCGGGTCGTGTTCGACCCAGCCCGGCTGCGGGTAGATCTGCGCGAATTCGCGCTGGGCGGTACTGACCACGTTGGCGTCGTGGTCGAAGATGATGGCGCGCGAGCTGGTGGTGCCCTGGTCGAGGGCGACGACGTACTTCTTGTTCTTCAGGTCGGTCATGGCGGCGGCCTTGTGCGGATTCCGTTCGGCGATCCCGGCTGCGGGAGCCGAGAAGAGAATGGCGCAGAACATACGGGATTCATCCGCGTCGGTGAAGCGAACTCCGTGCAGTGCGCCACACCTTGGCTTACTGTTATGCGCTGGAAAGCCGCCTGCGAGAAGCCTGCCAATCATGACCCCCGCCATCGATCTGCTGAAGAAGAACCGCGCCGAACACCAGGTGCTGAGCTACGAGCACGACCCCAAGGCGCCGTCCTACGGATTGGAAGCCGCCGAGAAGCTCAACCTCGATCCGGCCCGTGTGTTCAAGACCCTGCTCGCCGCCAGCGAGAAGGGCGAGCTGCTGGTAGCGGTGGTGCCGGTGGTGGGCAGCCTGGACCTCAAGGCGCTGGCCCATGCGGCGGGCGTGAAGAAAGCCGACATGGCCGACCCCAATGCGGCGCAGCGCGCCACCGGTTACCTGGTGGGCGGCATCAGCCCGCTGGGGCAGAAGAAGCGCCTGCGCACCTTCATCGACGAGACCGCCCAGGGCTTCCCGACCATCCATGTCAGCGCCGGTCGGCGCGGGCTGGAGGTGGCGCTGAGCGCCGAGACCCTGGCCGGGCTGACCTCGGCGAAGTTCGCGCCCATCGGCCGGGCCTGAGCGTCCTACTGCGGGGACTGTGTGGTCCCTACTGTACGGTTCGCCGTGCGTCGGCTTCTGTCATCCTCGGTCATCACTCACAAGGAGATCGTCATGCTGCTCGACTTCCATCAGGTGGACGCCTTCACCGACCGTCCGTTCGCCGGCAACCCGGCCATGGTCTATCGCCTCGATGCTTGGCTGAACGACGAGCTGATGCAGAAGATCGCCGCCGAGCACAACCTGTCGGAAACCGCCTTCCTGGTGAAGGAGCCCGAGGGCTGGCGCATCCGCTGGTTCACCCCGACTGCCGAGGTGCCGCTGTGCGGCCACGCCACCCTGGCCAGCGCCCACGTGCTGTTCGAAGTGTTCGATGAGCCGGGCGAAGTGCTGGAGCTCAATTCGCTCTCCGGCCCGCTGCGCGTGACCCGCGAGGAGGGCCGTCTGGCGCTGAACTTCCCGGCGCAGCCGCCGAGTGCGATCGGCGCCACCGTGGAACTGGCCAGCGCACTGGGCGTGGAGGTGGTGGACGCCCTGAGCAACGCCTCGCACCTGCTGGCACTGCTGGAGTCCGAACAGGCCGTGCGCGACTGCAAGCCGGACTTCGCCGCCCTGGCGCGGCTGCCGTACCTGGGGGTGATCGTCACCGCGCGCAGCGATGACTACGACTTCGTCTCGCGCTTCTTCGCACCGGCCATCGGCCTCAACGAAGACCCGGTGACCGGCGCCGCCCACTGCAGCCTGATTCCCTACTGGTCGGGCCGCCTGAACAAGCTGCAGATGCGTGCCTTCCAGTGCTCCGCGCGCGGCGGCGAGCTGTGGTGCCGCCTGGAGGATGACCGCGTGAGCATCGCCGGTTACGCACGCCTGGTGGCCAGCGGTCGTCTGCTGGTTGTTTGATCTGTGACCGGGGGGCTTTGCGCTTCCCGGCGTAGGCTGACCTTCACTGAAAACCGCGCCCTTCCGGCGCGGTTCGCGGAATCGGAGGCAGGCCCATGGCAATCCTGGTCATCGCTGACTACCACACCCACACCGGCTCCGCCGTTCTCGCCCCGGCGACCCTGAACGCCCTCGCGGCCGCCCGGCAGATCGGCGGCGACGTGCATCTGCTGCTGGCCGGCAGTGACCTTGCCCAACTGGCGGAGCAGGCTCGCGGCATCGAGTGCGTCGCTCGCGTCGTGCTGGTGGACGATCCCGCCTACGACCATCTGCTGGCGGAAAACCTTTCCGCACTGGTCGTACAACTGGCTCCCGGCTACAGCCATATCCTCGCGCCTGCCAGCGCAATGGGCCGCGATTGCCTGCCGCGTATCGCTGCGCTGCTGGACGTCGATGCGCTTTCCGATGTCATCGCAGTGATCGACGATGAGACCTTCCAGCGCCCGATCTACGCCGGCAATGCCATTGCTACAGTGCGCTGCGAAGGGCCGCGGAAGGTGCTGGGTATCCGGCCAACGGCATTCGACCCGGTTTCCGTTGAAGGTGGCAACGCCGAGCTGGAAAGACGCAACGGTGCGGGCGATCTCGCGCTTGCGTCCTGGCAAGGTGAGGAACGCCCGGATTTCGAACGCCCGGCACTGGAATCGGCGCGGGTGATAGTCGCCGGCGGACGCGGCCTGCAGACCGAGGAAGGTTTCGCGGCGCTGTATCCCCTGGCGGATCGCCTGCACGGCGCCGTGGGTGCCTCGCTGGCGGCGGTGGACGCGGGCTTCGCGCCGGCGGAGCTGCAGATCGGCCAGTCCGGGCGCATCGTCGCGCCGGAGCTTTACCTGGCGGTAGGGATATCCGGTGCGGTGCAGCACGTGGCGGGCATGAAGGACGCCAAGGTGATTGCCGCGATCAACCTCGACCCGGACGCGCCGATCTTCGAGATCGCCGACTACGGTCTGCAGGGCGACCTGTTCGAGTTGCTGCCGGAGCTTGAGAGGGCGCTCGGCTAGAGCGCCACGCTGCCCTGCGCCGGGAACAGCACCAGGTGCTCGGCG
>Ga0222423_1001343_pt1 | contig 11352 bp, 10 predicted proteins | sample 3A0metagenome_FD_182472 | JGI IMG/M metagenome (GOLD analysis project Ga0222423, IMG submission 182472) | Enriched microbial communities from leaf-cutter ant dump, University of Wisconsin, Madison, United States - 3A0 (version 2) | ecosystem: Environmental > Terrestrial > Nest > Insects nest >...
CAGGTCACCGACGGTGGCATCGCCGCGCAGCAGCAGCACCAGGTACAGCAGCACGGCCATGGCGCTGTAGATCACCAGCTGCAGCATCGGCGTGTAGATCGCCGAAGTCTTGTTCATGCGCAGGTTCTTGCTGGTGTTCTCGCCGCTCACGTGCAGGAAGCGCGCACGCTCGTAGGGTTCGCCGCCGAAGCTGCGAACCACGCGGTAGCCCTGGATGGTCTCGGAGGACACGTGGGTCACGTCGCCCATGGCCACCTGGATCTTCTTGCTCTGCTTGCGGAACTTGCGGCTGGCGCTGGTCACCATCAGTGCGATGATCGGCAGGATCGCCAGCATCACCAGGGTCAGTTTCCAGTTCATCCACAGCAGTGAGAGGAACAGGAAGACCACCGTCATGCCTTCGCGGATCACGACCTTGATGGCGTCGGTGGCGGCGCCGGTGACCATGGTTACGTTGAAGGTGATGCGCGAGATCAGGTGCCCGGAGTTGTTGTTGTCGAAGTAGCGGTTGGGCAGCGTCAGCAGGTTGTTGAACAGCGCGATGCGCAGGTCATGTACCAGCCCCAGGGAAACCTTGGCGATGTAGTAGTTGCCGAGGAAGGAGCCAACGCCCTGCCAGACGGCGATCAGCACCACCAGCAGCGGTACCGCGTAGAGCAGCGAAAGGTCGCGCAACCACGCCCACGGCGCGTTGGGGAACAACTTGGCATCCGGATGGGCCAGGCCGTCGACGAAATACTTGAGGATGCCCGCCAGCATCGGCTGGGTCGCGGCGAAGATCAGGAAGCCGATGATGCTGAGGATGAACATCCCGATGTACGGGCGTACATAGGAGAGCAGTCTGAAGTAGATCTTCAGGCTCGAAGGCGCCTGGGGCTCTTTACCGGACATGTAGGAATCGCACGCTTAAAAGGTCGGCGATTATAACACAGCGCTCTCGTTTGCCCGGCGGCTGGGCTACTATAGCCGGCTAACGTTCAGGGACCTGTTATGCAAGACCTCGCTCTCTCCGCCTACGAATCGCTGCGCGCTGGCGCCCAGGTGCTGGAAGCCGACAAGCATGGCGACAAGGTCCTGCGCCTGGCCGATGGCAACTTCCTGAAACTGTTCCGCCGCAAGCGACTCATTTCGTCGGCGCTTCTGTATCCCTATGCCCAGCGCTTCGCGGACAACACGGCAACGTTGCGTCGGCTGGCGATCCCCTGCCCCGAGATCATCGCCGTCTACCGCATTGCGGAGATCGCCCGCGATGCGGTGCACTACCAGCCGCTTCCGGGCGAAACCCTGAGGCACCTGCTGCCCACGCTCAAGGGTGACGAACACGTCGCCTGCATCCTGCAACTGGGCGAGCTCATCGCGGAGCTGCACGACAAGGGCATCTACTTCCGCTCACTGCACCTGGGCAACGTGGTGCGCACCGACAACGGCGCGCTGGGCCTGATCGACATCGCCGACCTGCAAAGCCGCTCCCGCTCCCTGAGCAGCGCACTTCGCAAGCGCAACTTCAGGCACATGCTGCGCTACCAGAAGGACGTGCAGTTGCTCACCCCGGCGGGTATCGAGCAGCTGTTCGGGCGCTACAACCAGCTTGCGGCACGGCCGGTGGACCACAGCGAACTAGGCTGAAGGCGTAGCTCCCGGCGCGGAGTCGCCGCCCAGATAACGCTGCAGCAGAGGCGGACGCACCTCCACGAGCGCCAGCAGGACGGGGCACCAGAAATACACCCACAAGGGCTGCGGCGAACTGAAGATGCCGCTGCCCGAGCTGAGCATCGCACCCCACCCGATCAACGAAACCAGCAACCAGCGCGAACGCCCGCGCGCCGCGACCCAGAAGAAAACCAGCATGAAGGTTGCGAAAAGCAGCCCGCCCACTACGCCAGTCCTGTAGAACAGCGACAGGTAGGTATTGTGCGGATGGTAGAACTGCCCGAGGAAGCGGTAGCCCGAAGGTTCACAGCCCAGCAGCAGGCCACAGTGATGGGTCACGCGGTCCAGCACGTCCTGCCAGATCGCCAGCCGGAAGCTGACGCCACGCTCCATCAGTAGCGCTTGCAGACCCAGCCCCCAGCTCACCGCGAGCACACCCAGGATAATCAGCAGACCGCCCAGCAGCATTCGCCGCCACACCAGGTAACCGAGCAGGAATACCAGCAGCCCCGCGATTGCAGAGCGCGCCTGGAACACCATGGTGCACAACAGCCCGAGCACCACGAACAGGATGATCGCCGAGTAGCGCCATGGAGCCGGGCGCCCGACCATTCGCGGATCGACATGGTAGAGCCAGACGAAGGCCAGCATCGTGCTCAGCATCAGCGCGGCGTGTACCGGATTCTCCGCCCCGCCCCACAACTGAAGACGAACCCAGGTGCCGGTCGATACGTACAGCCAGAGCCACCAGACAATGCTGCCTATCAGCACCGCCATCGCCACCACGGCGAATGCGCTGAAAAGCCGCACGCAGTTCTCCTCCGAGCGCGCGTTGAGTACCACGAAGCTCGCCAGCAACAGCAGCACATACAACAGCCGCTTGAGATCGCTGGGGTCGCGCCAGGCATAGAGCAGGACCAGCCCGGTCAGTAACAGCAGCACATCGGCATAACGGCGCAGGAATGCCAGCAACGCCCCGGGATGCAGGAGCAGCCAGATCACGGTTGGCAGTGCCACACCGACGTAGAAGATGTTGTTCGCGGCCTTCCGGCTTATCGGCAGGAAGAACGAGACCAGGAACACCAACAGGCAGATGCCGAGCAACAGCGTGAAACGCTTGCCAGCAACGCCATTGCGAAGGGACTGCAGCACGCGCAAGACACCTCAGAGGTGAGGGAAGGACCCAACAAGGCCACGTTGCAGGGCTTCCAGCCCGGGCCGCTGGTACTCGCCGATCATTTCCGCCGGATCGCTATCGGCCAGCAGTAGCAGATCCTGCGCTTCCAGCGCAGCCGGCTCTTCCAGTCCGAAGGCCGAGTAGTAGTCGACGAACTTGTAGTCCGAGACCTTGCCCTGGGAGAGGCGCACCCGACGATTGGGGACACCAAAGGCGTCGGAAACGATCAGGCCATGCATGCTCGACGAGATGACGAACTCGCACTCCTGAATCTGCCGCAGCACCTCTTCCACCGGCGAGAAGACATCGATCAGCTTGACACCCGGCAGGGCCGCGGCTTGTTGCAGGTGCGGATTTTCCTTGTCGACATAATGCGGAATCAGGCCTACCCGATGGCGCTTGACCGGGACCGGCCGACCGCCCCACCACTGGGCCGAAAGCAGGCCGGGATCGCCCAGGGCCGGCTGCGACTTGAGGCCATCAACCTGATCCCGGGTCTTCTCACCGCGCACGGCGTGATAGTAGTGGCGGCCGGAGAAGGACAGGTCAGGAGCATCGGTTCCCGCGCCCCATACATGCAGCCGCCGAGGCAGCATGAAACGCTTGGCCTTGCGCTCGCGGTTCATGATCGAACCGATGGCCATCATCTCCGCCTTGTTGATAGGGCTGTAGACCACCGGCTTGCCGGACAGCATCTCGACGATCAGCGGCGACAGGTAATCACCGAAATTCTGCTGGGCGGCATCATCGCGCCCCTTGCCCCGACACCAGTAAAGCTTGATCGCCATCTTCACAGAACCTTCATCTTGTAACGCGCGCCTACCCACCAGCGGTGCAGACGGCCGACACCCGGCCAGCGGCGCATGGGCTGCTCGATGGCCTGCGCGAGCCGCTTGCCGATCATGGCGAATTGGTAATGTTCTTCCGCCAGCGCCTTGCCGGCCCGAGCGATCGAGTCGGCCAGCTGCGGGTCGGCCTGAAGCCTCTGGATCTTCTCCACGGCCTCTTCCAGGGAGCGGTAGAAGACCACATTTTTCATGTCTTCGAAACCGAGAAGGCCGTCTTCCTCGCCCTGGCTCCAGCACACCAGCACGCAGCCGCAGGCCATGGCTTCGAAGTTCTTCACCATGAACTCCCCCATGCCGACATCCGCACTGACGAAGATGCGCACCCGGTTGAGCATCCGGCAGTATTCCTCGCCCGACTCGGTACGAGTCACCAGCATTCCGGTTCTCTCGGCAATGGCTTCGAGCATGGCCTTGCGCTGGGCGTATTCGCTACTCTTGAGACTACCGAAGAAAGCCAGCGGCAGGTCGCGCTCCCGACCTTCGTCGCGCAACAAAGTCTCGTCATAACCCTTGGGCACGAACACAGCGTCGACGCCCTCCTCGACCAGGCGGCGAGCGACCACGCCTCCCGAGACCAGCACCCTGGACCAGGGCAGAGAGCGGTAGAAGGCCGAGTACTGCCCTCGGTACTTGCTCTCGCTCATGTAGTTCTGACAGGCATCATGCTCGAGGAACACCAGCCCCGGAATGCACCTGAGCACCGACAGTTGCCGGGCCAGGCGCTTGAGCCGCGAGAAGATCACCACCCGGTCGTAGACCTGGTAGCCGATCGATGCCAGGAAGGCGCCCAGGTTTTCCTGCTGCGCCTTGCTCAGGCGCAGCACGGTGCAGTCCTGGCAGTTGTGGCGAACAGCGTCATACAGGTGATCGAGGATGATGCGCTGCTCATCCATCACCAGAAGCAGGACTTTCAACGCACACTCCTCTTCGACCTGAAGCGTCCGGCGCTGGCGCGCCGGAACGCGAAGATCACACCCCGTCCTTGACCACCAGGATGTCCTGCATGATCAGGTATTGCAGGTCCGAGCCGTAGAACATGTTCAGCGCGTCGGTCGGCGAGCAGACCATCGGCTCGCCACGGCGGTTCAACGAGGTGTTGAGCGCCACGCCGTTGCCGGTGAGCTTCTCCAGTTCCTTCATCATGTCGTAGTAGCGCGGGTTGAACTCGCGCTTGAGGACCTGGGCGCGGGAAGTACCGTCCTCGTGGACGACTTCCGGCACACGGGTCTTCCACTCTTCGTTGACTTCGAAGGTGAAGGTCATGAACGGTGCCGGATGGTCGATCTTGAACATCTGCGGGCCGACGGTATCCAGCATCGACGGGCAGAAGGGCCTCCAGCGCTCGCGGAACTTGATCTGCGCGTTGATGCGGTCGGCCACGCCGGCGATGCTCGGGCAGCCGATGATCGAACGGCCGCCGAGGGCGCGCGGGCCGAACTCCAGGCGACCCTGGAACCAGGCCACCGGATTGCCTTCGACCAGCACCTTGGCGATGTGCTCCGGCACGTTGTCGATCTTGCGCCACTGCGGCTTGGCCTCGTGGCGGGCGCAGGCGGCGATGACGTCTTCGTTGCTGTATTCCGGGCCGAGGTAGACGTGCTCCATCTTCTCGACCGGCACGCCACGCTCCCAGGACACATACGCCGCCGCGCCAACCGCGGTGCCGGCATCGCTGGCCGCGGGCTGCACGTACAGCTCCTTGACCTCGGGACGGGCGATGATTTTCTGGTTGAGCTTGACGTTCAGCGCGCAGCCGCCGGCGAAGGCGATCTTGCCGGTCTCGCGGATGATGTCGCCCAGGTAGTAATCCATCATCTCCAGCGCCAGCTTCTCGAACAGAGCCTGGATGCTGGCGGCGTAGTGGATATACGGGTCGTCGGCGATGTCGCCTTCACGTTTCGGGCCGAGCCACTCGATCAGCTTGGGCGAGAAGTAGTAGCCCTTGCCCTTTTCCTTGTAGCGACGGAAGCCGATGACGTTGGCGTAGTCGGTGTTGATGATCAGCTCGCCGTTCTCGAACTTGGCCAGACGGGAGAAATCGTACTTGCTGGCGTCACCGTAGGGCGCCATGCCCATGACCTTGAACTCGCCGTCGAGCATGTCGAAGCCGAGGTATTCGGTCAGCGCGCCGTACAGCCCGCCGAGGGAGTCCGGATCGTAGAACTCCTTGATCTTGTGGATCTTGCCGTTCTCGCCGTAGCCGAAGAAAGTGGTGGCGTATTCGCCCTTGCCGTCGATCCCGAGGATCGCGGTCTTCTCCTTGAAGCCGGAGCAGTGGTAGGCGCTGGAAGCGTGGGCCAGGTGGTGCTCGACCGGCTGGATCTTGACCTTCTTCAGGTCGAAGCCCAACTGCTGCAGGCACCACTGGATGCGCTTGTAGTAGCGGTGGTAGCGGCGGTTGCCGAGCAGGATGGCGTCCAGCGCGCGATCAGGCGCGTAGGCATAGCGCTTGGCGTAGTGCCAGCGGGCCTTGTCGAAGATGCTGATGGGGGCGAAGGGAATGGCCACCACGTCAACGTCCGACGGCTTGATCCCGGCCTGCTCCAGGCAGAACTTGGCCGACTCGTAGGGCATGCGGTTCTTCGCGTGCTTGTCGCGGACGAAGCGCTCTTCTTCGACAGCCGCGACCAGCTTGCCGTCGATGTACAGGGCGGCGGAAGGGTCATGGCTTACGGCGCCGGACAGGCCGAGGATGGTCAATGCCACAGGGTCTAGCCTCTTTCATCTGGGCGGGTGCGCAGGCACCCGCGGTAAACGTTCGTCGAGCAGCCGGTGCAGTGCGCTGCCCTCTGCCCAGTTGCGCAGGAAGCGCGCACGGTCACGGGCATAGGCGCGGGCGAAGCTCGCTTCTCGCGAGTGGCGCTGCATGGCATCGAGGTCGATCAACGACCACTGCCCGCCTTCGCCCTGCTCCTGCCAGAACAGGTTGTGCCCCTTCAGGTCGCCGTGGCTGATGCGCTCGCGCACCAGCGCCGCGAACAGTCTGTCCAGGGCTGCAAGGTCTGCTTCCGGCGGCAGGCCGCCCCCCTCCGGTTGGTCCAGGTAGGGTTTGAAACGGGAGATTATATCCTGACCCGCCAGGTAATCGGTAATCAGGAAGGCCGGGCCGCGCAGCCACAGCCAACGGCGCTCGATGACCGCCAGCGGACGCGGGGTGGCGATGCCGAGGAAGTCCAGGCGATTGCCCTCGCGCCAGGACGCCCAGGCGCGGCTGGGGCGCCAGAAGCGCTTGAACCAGTGGAGAAGGCTCTTGATGTTGTAGCGCTTGACCACCAGCGGCCGGCCATTCAGCTCCACGCGGGCGACAGTCGCGGCACCGCCGGTCTTGTAGATGTGCCCCCTGGCGATGAAGGCGTCCGGATCAGCCAGTAGCGGCTGCAGGCTCTCCTCCTGCTCGCGTCGCACCGCACGCAGGCCGAACGGTCCCTTGAAGACGCTGAACAGGCTGCAATCGCGGGCAATTTTCTTCATCAGGTCGCCGATGCGCCAGCGTCGAACCCTGGCGATTTCCTTCTGCAAGGCCTCCAGCGGCAGCGCGTGCTCGCCGTTGGCCAGCAGGTAATGGATCAGCAGCTCTTCCAGGTACGGATCGAGGCTGGCCGGCAGCTGGGCGAAGAACACCCCGAGGTTTTCCAGCACATGCTTGCGCGACAGTGGCTGGCCCGGGGTTTCCGCGCGGATGCCGGCGCCGTCGATCAGGTACAGCCGGCCGGCGTGGCGCAGCAGATTGTCCAGGTGCAGGTCTTCCTGCCAGAGGCCCTTGAGGTGCAACTGGGCGATAGCGGTCAGCGCCTCGGCGATGACGAGGGTCTGACCGTCGGACAGCAGCGGCTCGCCTTCCACAGCGCGCCAGGCGTCCCACAGGCTCTGGGCGTTATCGAGGAACTCGAAGAGCAGCCAGCCGCCCTCGCCGTCCTTCAAGCCATCAGCCAGCAGCTGCGGCGTGGTCAGGCCCTGCTCGGCGAGCAGGCGTACACCCTCCCGCTCGCGCTGGAAGTGCCGCGCAGCCTTGCCGCCGACCAGCAGCTTGGCGAGCACCGGACGGCCGCGCCAATTGGCCGCACCGACATAACGCTGGCCAGGCAAGACCCGCAACAGACTGTCCAGGCGCAGTTCGTCCGGGCCGGCGCCGTCTTCCAGCTCGATGCGCAGGGGCAGCTCCGGAACGCGGCCGGCATCGCGCAGGGCGGACAGCCTCATGCGCGGCTTTCCTTCTTCTTGCGTCGCGCACCCAGGCGGCGATACCAGTCGTCGACCTCCGGGCCGCCGGAGGCCGTACCCAGGTAGGCCGCCAGCAGGGTGCGCACGTCGCTCTCGTTCCAGTCCGGCGCACGGCGCAGCAGTGGTTCGAGGTCGCGTACGCGGTCGCGCTGGCCGAACCACAGTGGCCGGGTCTTCTCCAGGTCGATCAGGGTCGCCTCGAAAGTGTCGTCGGTTTCGCGCAGGAAGATGTGCTTGGGATAGAAGCAGCCGTGCATCTGCCCCGCCTCGTGCAGGCGCCGGGCGAGCATGCCGCAGGCCCGCACGATTGCCTGGCGACGCTCGGCGGGCAGGTTCGACCAGCCCTGCAGCAGGTTGTCGAGGTCACGCCAGCCGTCCAGGGCGCGGGTCATCAGGATCGCCCGGCGCTCGCCGCCGACCTGTCGCGCACCGAAGAAGGCCGCTTGCATCGACGGAATGCCGAGCTGGTGGTAGCGCTGGATATTGCGGAACTCGCGACTGAAGGTCGGCTCGCCCAGCGGGTGTTTCAGGCTGCGGGTCAGGTGGTTGCTCTGGCGCTTGAGGTAGAAGGCGGTGCCGTCCAGCTCCAGGCGGTACACACTGCTCCAGCCGCCGCGCTCGGTGTTGGGCTCGTCCACGGCTTCCAGCTGCAGGGCCCAGAGGGCATCGAAATCAGCCAGGCCGTTGTTTTCCAGCAGGGCCTGGTCATCGCTGGCAATGAAATCCTTCACTCGCGTCCCTCGAAGAAATGCACGATCTGCCGGACACGCTTCTTGTCCGACGCGTTCAATCGCTCGCGGCGCCGGTAGAGCAGGTAGAACTGCAGGCGCTGCGTGTAGGAGAGGTGGTGCTTGGCGACCTTGTCGAGGGTGGCCAGGTCCTTGGTGATCCGGTAGCGCAACATGAAGCTGACCCAGTAATCACCGATCGGGCAATCGATGAAGTACACCGTGCCGGCCTCGTCCACCAGGACATTGCGCCACTTCAGGTCGTTGTGGGTGAAGTGGTGGTCGTGCATGGTTCGGGTGTAGCCGGCCAACTGGCGCATGACGTGCTCGACCCAGGCGCGATCCTTCAGGCGCGGATCATTGCGCTTGGCCAGGGCATGCAGGTCTTCGGTGCCGACCAGCTCGCGGGTGATGATCGCGCCACGGGAGAAACCGCCGTTGAGGCGTTCCAGACCATAGGCCACCACCTTCGCGGTCGGTATGCCCCATTTGGCGAACTGCTTGAGGTTCTGCCATTCGGCCTTCACCCGCGGGCGCGGCAGATAGCGGCGGAAGCCCTTGCCCGGCTTGCGGTAGCGCTTGACGTAGTAACGCACGCCGTCGCGCTCCACGCGCACGACGTCGGACATCGCGTCCTTGGTGATGCGCTCGCCTTCGAGGGCGAACACGGCATCCAGGCTGCCGAAATCGGCGGCGAGATGCTGGTAGTCGGCTTCAAGTGCCCAGCCGGCCATCAGAGCAGGTCTCCGTATCGTTGCTTGCGGTCGTAGAGCTTGGCCGCCTTGCGCTCCATCCACGCCAGCAGCGCGGCTTCTTCGCGGAGGATGTCACGCAGCGGGCGCTGGAAGTAACCGCGCAGGAAGCGCAATTTGTCGCGACGCGTCAGGCCGATGTCCAGCGCCGAGAAGTACAGCGCGGCCAGGTCCTTGTCGCGCCAGCGGCGCGGAGTGACGGAGCGGGTCTGGGCGCGGTGCAGGTCGATCACCGACAGGCGCAGGTCGTCGGCGCTGATCGGGCGGTCGGTGTGCAGCAGGAAATGGCAGATGTAGCAGTCGCGATGATTCACCCCGGCGCGGTGCATGGTGCCGACCATCTTCGCCACTTCGGCGATCAGCGCGCGCTTCAGGCGCGGCTCCGGTGGCTGCTGCAACCAATCCAGCGACAGCACTTCCAGGTCGGTGGTGGGCGCCAGCTCCTCGGTGATGATGAAGGAGTGCTGCGCCGCCGGATTGCCGCCGCGCTCGCCGTAGGCCACCGCGGTCATGGTCGCCACGCCGGCCTGGTGCAGGCGCTCCAGGGCACGCTGTTCCTGGCCGGCGCCGAGCACGGGCAGCTTGGCGCTGAACAGGTTCTTGAGTATCTCGCCCCAGCCGATGCCGCGATGGATCTTGACGAAGAAACCGCGCCCGTCGACTTCGGTGCGCAACGTGCGGCGGCCTTCCAGTTCGCGGTAGACCTTGCCCTGCAAGCGCTCGACTTCGGCGAACGGGTCCTTGCCCGCCCAGAGCGCCTTGAACGGCTCGTGCAGTTCGAGCTTCATGCGCGCTCCCGCAGGATCAGGTCGGCGGCGTGCTGCGGCATGCTGTAGAGATCGGCGCTATCGGCGAAGGCCAGGCCGTTGCGCGACCAGTCGGCGCGCGCCGCGTCGTCTTCCAGCATTTCCTGGAGCACGGCGTTCAGCCGCTCCTGCTCGAAGGGCGAGGGCAGCACACGACCGGCTTTCGCCTCGTCGATGTAGTGCGCATAGCCGCAGATGTCGGTGACCAGCACCGGCAGGCCGGCCACCAGCGCTTCCAGCAGCACGGTGCCGGTGTTCTCGTTGTAGGCGGGGTGAATCAGCAGATCGGCCCCCAGCAGGAAGCGCGGAATATCGCTGCGCCCCTTGAGGATCTGTACGTTGTCCGACAGCCCCAGCGCCTTCACCTGCAGCAGGAACGGCTTGGGATCGTCCTGGCCGATGGCGATCAGCCGGGTGCGCTTGCGCAGCGAGCGCGGCAGCGCGGCCAGCGCCTTGAGGCTGCGGTCCAGGCCCTTGGTCTTGAAGCCGGAGCCAATCTGCACCAGCAGCAGGTCATCCTCGGCCAGCTTGAATTCGCGGCGGAATTCGGCGCGGATGTCGGCGGCATTGGCCGGCGCCCGGCGGTCCTGGGCGATGCCCGGCGGCAACAGGTGGAAGCGCGCCTCGGGGGTGCGGTAATGCTTGATGAACAGCGGCTGCTGCACCTCGGAGATCATCAGGATCTCGGTCTTCGATTCGGGCGCGAACACCGCGCGCTCGTAGTCGGCGAAATGCTTGTAGCGGCCCCAGCGGCGGTAGAAGGAGTGGCGCAGGGTCTGCGCCTTGTCCTCGAAGCAGCCGTCGGCAGCGTAATAGACATCCAGGCCCGGCATCTTGTTGAAGCCGATCACCCGATCCACTGGCGAACGCGCCAGGTCCGCGGCGAGCCAGGCGCTGAACTTCTCGTTGCGGCGATGGTTGAACAGCGATTTCACCGGCGCCACGCGCACGTCGAAGCCGGGCGGCACGTCACCTTCCCAGATCGGCGTGTAGACACGGATGGAGTGCCCGCGCTGCTGGCATTCCAGGGCGATGCGCATGAAATCGCGCTGCAGCCCACCGAAGGGGAAGTATTTGTAGAGGACGAAAGCCAGGGTCATCGAAGCGTCTCCGGGGCCAGCAGCAGTGCCTCCAGCTGGGTCGACACACGCTGAGGGTTGAGGCGCGTGA
>Ga0222423_1001345_pt1 | contig 11341 bp, 7 predicted proteins | sample 3A0metagenome_FD_182472 | JGI IMG/M metagenome (GOLD analysis project Ga0222423, IMG submission 182472) | Enriched microbial communities from leaf-cutter ant dump, University of Wisconsin, Madison, United States - 3A0 (version 2) | ecosystem: Environmental > Terrestrial > Nest > Insects nest >...
CTCGACGACCCCCGCCCGCTCGGCGACCGCTTCGCCCCGGTCGAGGGCCCGGACGGGACGACGCCCTTCGTCGGCCCGCAGATGCGCCTGGACCCGCTGACGGGCGAGTGGATCCCCATGGCGTCGCACCGCATGAACCGCACGTTCCTGCCCGCGGCCGACTCGTGCCCGCTGTGCCCGGCCAAGCCCGGTGCGGCGTACAGCGACGGCGAGATCCCGGACACCGCGTACGACGTGGCCGTCTTCGAGAACCGCTTCGCCGCCCTCATGCAGGTGCCGGGGGAGTCGTCCGAGCCCGTCGCGCTCGACGGCGACGACCTCTGGCAGGTGCGCCCGGCGGCGGGCCGGTGCGAAGTCGTCGTCTTCTCCAGCGACCACGACTCGTCGTTCACGGACCTCCCGGTCGAGCGCGTGCGCACGATCGTCGACACCTGGGCGCAGCGCACGCAGGCCCTGCAGGAGCTGCCCGGCATCGAGCAGGTCTTCGTCTTCGAGAACCGCGGCCGCGAGATCGGCGTGACCCTGCCGCACCCGCACGGCCAGATCTACGCGCTGCCGTACGTGACACCGCGGACCACCGCGATGCTGCGGCAGGCGCGCGCGTACCGCGATCGCACGGGCGGGAGCCTGCTGGCCGACGTGCTGGCCGCCGAGCTGCGCGCCGGCGTCCGCGTCGTGCTCGAGTCCGAGCACTGGGTCGCGTACGTCCCGGCTGCCGCGAAGTGGCCGGTCGAGGTCCACCTGGCCCCGCGCCGCGACGTCCCGGACCTCCCGGCGCTCACCGACGCCGAGCGCGACGACCTCGCCGCGACCTACTCGACGCTGCTGGGCCGCCTCGACCGCTTCTTCGTCGACCCGGCCAGCGGCGAGCCGATCCCGCTGCCGTACATCTCCGGCTGGCACCAGGCCGTCGTCGGCGAGGGTCGCGAGCTGGGCCGTCTGCACCTGCAGATCTTCTCGGTGCTGCGCGCCCCCGGGAAGCTCAAGTACCTGGCCGGCGTCGAGTCCGGCATGGCCGCCTGGATCAGTGACACGACCCCCGAACGCATCGCCGCCCGTCTGCAGGAGCTCGCATGAACCAGATCCCCGCCTGGACCACCGCCGAGGGCGCCGAGCGTGCCCGCTCGGCCTACCGTGACGCGTTCGGCGACGAGCCCGCCGGAGTGTGGGCAGCGCCCGGCCGAGTGAACCTCATCGGCGAGCACACCGACTACAACGGCGGCCTGTGCCTGCCCATCGCACTCGCGCACCGCACCTACGTCGCGCTGTCGCCGGTCGATGGCGCCCACATCGCGTTGGCCTCGCGCCAGGAGGAGGGCGTGCGGACGCTCGCGGTCGACGAGATCGGCCCGGGCCGGGTCGAGGGCTGGCCCGGCTATGCCGCCGGAGTCTCCTGGGCGCTCGCGCAGGACGGCCGCACGCTGGGCGGGTACCGCGCCGCGGTGGACTCGTGCGTCCCGTACGGCGCCGGCCTGTCGTCGTCGGCCGCGTTGGAGTCCGCGTTCGCGGTGGCGTTCGACGACGTCTTCGACCTGGGGCTGGGGGCCGACGACGACGCCCGCGCGACGCTCGTCGCGGCGTGCATCCGGGCCGAGAACGAGGTCGCCGGCGCCAACACCGGCGGTATGGACCAGTCCGCGGCGCTGCTCTCCCACGACGGCACCGCGCTGCTGCTCGACATGCGCGACGGCAGCCGCACCCACATCCCGTTCGACCTCGCCGCGGACGGCCTGGCGCTGCTCGTCATCGACACCCGGGCCCCGCACCAGCTCGTCGACGGACAGTACGGCCAGCGCCGCGCGACGTGCGAGGCGGCGGCGCAGCGGCTGGGCGTCCCGACGCTGCGCGAGATCGGCCCGGACCGGCTCGAGGACGCGCTGCACGACCTGGAGGGCGTGACCATGCCGGACGGCACGGCCGTGGACGCCGACGTCGTGCGCCGCCGGGTGCGGCACGTCGTGACGGAGATCGCGCGCGTCGAGGAGTTCGTCGGCCTCCTGCGCGACGGCCGCGTGCGCGAGGTGGGGCCCGTGATGGACGCGTCTCACGTCTCGCTGCGCGACGACTACGAGGTCACGGTCCCCGAGCTGGACGTGGCGGTCGAGGCCGCACGCGGCGCGGGCGCCTACGGTGCTCGGATGACGGGCGGCGGGTTCGGCGGGTCGGCGATCGCGCTGGTGGACGCCGATGCGACGGGCGCCGTCAGCGCCGCCGTGAGCGCCGCGTTCGCGGAACGAGGATGGACGGAGCCGGGGTTCCTGGCTGCGACGGGCGACGGGGCCGCGGCCCGCGTCGAGACGGAGGAGTGACGTGAGCACCTGGTTGGTCACCGGCGGAGCGGGCTACATCGGCGCGCACATCGTGCGGGCGTTCGTCGCCCAGGGCCTGGGCGTGGTGGTGGTCGACGACCTGTCCAGCGGGCACGAGTCGTTCGTCCCCGACGGCGTGCCGTTCGTGCGCACGACGATCCTGGACACCGACGCGCTGACCGCCGCGATGCGCGAGCACGAGGTCGCGGGCGTCGTGCACCTCGCGGGCTTCAAGTACGCGGGCGTCAGCGTCCAGCGTCCGCTGCACACGTACGAGCAGAACGTGACCGGGACGTCGTCGGTGCTCGCGGCGATGGCGGCTGCGGGCGTCGGGTCGCTCGTGTTCTCGTCGTCGGCCGCCGTGTACGGGACGCCGGACGTCGCGCAGGTCACCGAGGCCACGCCGACGACGCCCGAGTCGCCCTACGGCGAGAGCAAGCTGATCGGCGAGTGGCTGCTGCGCGACCAGGCGCGTGCGACCGCCGACGCCGACGTGCCGCTGCGGCACACGAGCCTGCGGTACTTCAACGTCGTCGGCTCGGGCGACGAGTCCGTCGTCGACACCAGCCCGCACAACCTGTTCCCGCTGGCGCTGAACGCGGTCGCGCAGGGCCGCACGCCCAAGGTCTTCGGCGACGACTACGACACGCCCGACGGCTCGTGCGTCCGTGACTACGTGCACGTGGCCGACGTCGCCGCCGCGCACGTCGCGGCCGCGCGCGCCCTGGAGGCCGGCCGCACGCTCGAGCCCGCCTACAACCTGGGCAGCGGCGACGGCGTCTCGGTCAAGCAGATCATGACGGCCGTCGCGCAGGTCACGGGAGTCGACTTCACGCCGGAGATCGCCCCGCGCCGCCCCGGTGACCCGGCGCGCATCGTCGCGTCCGGCGAGCTCGCTGCGCGCGACCTGGACTGGCAGATGCGCCACGACCTGACTCAGATGGTCGCCAGCGACTGGGCGGCCCGCCGCCACCTCGCCTAAGCCTCGACGTTGCGCTCGCGGTGGCGACGGGCGGCCTGCGCGATCGCGATGGCGATGCAGGAGACCGCCGCCGCGGCGAGGCAGACCGGGATGCCGACGATCATCGCCACGATGAGCAGACCGTCGGCGGGGTCCGGGACGCAGCCGAACCCGATGCCCTCGCACTGCCCGGAGGCCACGTGGTGCGGCAGCACGAGCCACCCGATCCCGACCGCGAGCGCGGGCAGCGCGAGCGTGATCGTCAGCGCCCACGCGTAGGGGCTCCAGCCACGCACCCCTCGTCGTGTCGGTCGTCGATCGTCCACGGCCCGAGCGTAGGGCAGCGTCGTCAGGTGCGGGCTGCGGCTGGCGTCGCGGGGGCGGCGGGTCCAGCCGCGCTTGGAGCGGCGCCGGCCGACGAGGCGGCAGACGACGTAGATCACGAACGAGATGGTCGTGACGTACGGGCTGATGGGCACGTTGCCGCCGAGGGCCAGCAGGATGCCGCCAACGGCACTGGTGACGGCGAAGACGACGCTCAGCAGCGGCACCATGAGCCGCGACGCGCTGATCTGCGTGGCGGCAGCCGCGGGTGTGATGAGCAGCGACAGCACCAGCAGCGCGCCGACGACCTGGACGGCCATCGCGACGGCCAGGCCCAGCAGCAGCATGAAGACGAAGGACAGCGCGCGGGTCGGCACGCCGCGGGCTGCGGCCACGTCCGGGTCGACCGAGGCGAACGTGAGCGGCCGCCAGATCACGAGAAGTCCCGCGATGACGACGGCGGAGATGGCGACGAGCACGCCCAGGCGTGCGTCGTCGACGGCCACGATCTGGCCGGTGAGCAGGCCGAACTTGTTGGCGGCGCGCCCCGGGTAGAGGGACAGGAAGAGCACGCCGAGGCCCAGGCCGAACGGCATGAGCACGCCGATGATCGAGTTCCGGTCGCGGGCGCGCGTCCCCAGCACGCCGATGAGCAGCGCCGCGAGCACCGAGCCCAGCACGGAGCCGAGCACCACGTCGATGCCGAACAGCAGCGCCGCCGCAGCGCCCGCGAACGAGAGCTCGCTGATCCCGTGCACGGCGAACGCCAGGTCGCGCTGCATGACGAAGACGCCGATCAGACCGCCCACGAGCCCCAGGACCGCGCCGGCGATGATCGAGTTGTGCACGAGCGAGAGCAGCTCGCCGTAGTCGTCGAAGCTGAACAGGCGGTTCCACCAGTCGTCGCCAGAGGCGGAGACGGTGGAAGCGGCGAGCTGCGCGATCATTCGTGGGCCTCGTCGACGTGGTGGGTGTGCTCGTCGCCGCCGACGATCAGGACGCGCCCCTGCGAGCGCAGGACCTCGACGGGCGTCCCGTACAGCTCGGTGAGGTTGGCGGAGGTCAGGACGTCGTCGGGCGCGCCGATCGCGTGGCCCGCGGGGGCGAGGTAGAGCACGCGGTCCGTCCACGGCAGGACCGGGTTGATCTCGTGCGTGACGAAGACGATCGCGGTCCCGGTCGCCTCGCGGGTCTCGTGGATGAGGGCCGTGACCTCGTGCTGGTGGCGCAGGTCCAGGGAGAGCAGCGGCTCGTCGCACAGCAGCAGGGCGGGGCTCGTGCCGAGCGCCTGCGCGATGCGGACGCGCTGCTGCTCGCCGCCGGACAGCAGGCCGAGGGGGACGTCGGCGTAGGACGTGGCGCCGACGGCCGCGAGCAGCTCGTCGACCCGCGCCCGGTGCGAGCGCAGGCCGGGACCCCATCGGTCCCCGTCGATCCCCATGCGGACCAGGTCGCGCGCCCGCACGGGAGTCGCGGGGTCGATGAGGCGCTGCTGCGGGATGTAGCCAACGGACTTGCTGCCGCGTCGCGCGGGCCGCCCGAGGATCTCCAGGCGCCCGGCGGTCAGCGGCTGCAGGCCGAGGATCGAGCGCAGCAGGCTCGTCTTGCCCGAGCCGTTGGGGCCGAGCACGGTGAGGAACTCGCCGACGTCGACGGTGAGGTCCAGGCCGGACCACACGCTGCGCTCGCCGTACGCGAGCCCGGCGCCCGTGAGCGCGAGGGGGGCAGGGGTGCTCACGACGCCAGCGCGCTGCTCACCGCGTCGAGGTTCGCCGTCATCCACGAGACGTAGTCTGTGCCCTCCGGCATCGTCTCGGTGACAGGGACCACGGGCGTGCCGGACTTCTTGGCCGCCGCGAGCACGCGCTCGGTCTGGGAGCCGGTGGTCTGCTCGTTGTAGACGAGCGCCCTGACGGCGTGGTCGGTGAACAGCGCGAGCGTCTCGGCCAGGACCGTCGGCGGGACGTCGGTCTCCTCCTCGATCGCCTCCGAGAAGGCCTCGGGCGTCTTGTCGACGAGCCCGGCGTTCTCCAGCAGGAAGAGCGGCACGGGCTCGGTGATCGCGACACCCTCGCCGCCGTGCGCGGCCTTGATCGCGTCGCTGCCCGCGACGAGCGTGTCGATGTCGGTGCCGAACGACGCCGCGTTCTTCGTGTACGTCGCGGCGTGGTCCGGGTCGATCGTGCCGAGCTCGTCGGCGATGGCGTCGGCCACCTTGGCCATGGAGCCGAAGTCGTACCAGACGTGCTCGTTGAGCTCCTCGCCGGCGGCGGCGGTCTTGCCCGAGACGTCGACCGCGTTCACGACGACGGGGTCCGTGCTCACGGCGTCGAGCATCGTGTCGACGAAGTCGTCGTACCCGCCGCCGTTCTCCACGACGAGTGCCGCCTTGGACAGCAGGAGCTGCGTGTGCGCGCTCGGCTCGAAGGAGTGCGGGTCGGCAGCCGGGTCGTCGACGATCGACGTCACGCTCACCAGGTCGCCACCCACCCGGGCCGCGATGTCGCCGTAGACGTTGGTGGAGGCCACGACGGTGATGGTCCCGTCTCCGGTGCCGGTCGCGGTGGCGTCGCCCGACGAGCAGGCCGTGAGCCCGAGCGCGAGCCCGACCGTGGTGGCGGTGGCCGCGAGCAGCGTGGTCGTCCGTGTCATGACGGTGGCAGTCCTAGCGTGGGGGGACGCCGACGGGATCAGCGGCGTGCCGCCACTCTAAACGAGAACGAATATCGATAGCAACTAGCGGTCAGGCCGAGCCGCGCTCCACCAGCGTCGGGTCGAAGATCGCCGCGCTCGGCCGCCCGCCTGGCTCGTCGAGCTGCGCCAGCAGCAGGCGCGCCATCTCCGCCGCCATCGTCTCGATCGGCTGGCGGACCGTCGTGAGCGTCGGGCGGCACATGAGCGCCGACGTGCTGTCGTCGAACCCCACGACCGCGACGTCGTCGGGCACGGTCAGCCCGCGCTCCTGCGCCGCGAGGATCGCCCCCACCGCCATGTTGTCGTTCGAGGCGAACACCCCGTCCACGTGGTGGTCCGTCAGCAGGCGCGCCATGGCCGCGGACCCGCTCTCGACCGAGAACGTGCCGGCGACCGACGGGACGTAGGCGACGCCGTGGCGGGCCATGGCCTCGCGGAACCCGACCAGCCGGTCCTCGGCGCCGGGGATGTCGAGCGGCCCCGTGACGATGCCGACGCTGCGGCACCCCCGTGCCACGAGCCGGTCCGCGGCCAGTGCGCCGCCGGCCAGGTTGTCGACGTCGACGTAGCTCAGCGGCAGGGGGTGGTCGGGTCGGGAGAACAGCACGACGGGCACGCCCGCGTCGGTCAGGAGCTGCGGCAGCGGGTCGCCGGCCTGCGCCGAGACGAGCAGGACGCCGTCGGCGCTGCCCTCGCGCACGTACGACACGACGCGGCTGCGCTCCTCGTCGGTCACCGCGAGCATCAGCACGGGGTGGATGTCGCGCGGCCGCAGCGAGCTCATCAGCCCGCCGGCCACGCGCCCGAAGAACGGGTCGGCCAGCACCTCGCCCGGGCCCCACGGTCCGGAGTGGCTGGTGTCGCTGCCGGAGACGACGACGAGGACGGTGTCCGACCGGCGCGTCACGAGCGCCCGCGCCGCGCGGTTGGGGACGTACCCCGTCTTCGCGATGGCGTCGTTGACGGCCTCGACGATGTGAGCCGCGACGCCGGCCTTGCCGTTGACGACGCGTGACACCGACGCGCGGGAGACGCCCGCGACGGCGGCGACGTCCTCGAGCGTGCTCACGCGGGGGCTGGGGGAGTCGTCGGGCACCGTGGCACAGTATCGCCGCCAGGGCCCGCACGTCAGCCGTCCTGGCTGGTCGGAGAGCCGTGCGGTGCCGGTTCGCCCGGTGCGTCGAGTTTTCCGGTGACGTTTCGGCAACGGCCCGGATCTCGTCCTTGCCGTGGGGCTCTGGCGTCCCCATACTTCCGACGAGGCCAGAGAGCGCTCTCTGGACCTGGATCCGCTCGACGACGAGCGCCCGAGCCGGTCGACGACGACCGCACCCCCAGGAGGTTCGATGTTCCTGACCACCACCACGTGGCGGCCGGCCGCACGGCGCCGATGGACGGCCGCAGCCGTCGCCGCGTCGTTCGTCGCCGCCGGCCTCGTCGCCGGCGCGGGCGCGGGCGTGGCCCACGCCGCACCGTCCTACGTCATCCTGTCCCAGGGGAAGACCGCCACGGCGTCCAGCACCGCGGGCACCACCAGCTACCTCGCGAGCGAGGCCGTGGACGGGGACGCCGGCTCGCGCTGGCAGAGCGGCGACGGCGACCCGCAGTGGTTGCAGGTCGACCTCGGCTCCGCGCAGCAGGTCAGCCGCGTGGTGCTGGACTGGGAGACGGCCCGGGCCCAGGCGTACACGGTCGACGTGTCCACCGACGGCTCGACGTGGACGAGCGTCTACACCACGACGAGCGCCGACGCCGACAGCGACGGCGGCCACTACCGCCGCGTCGTCGACCTGGCCGACGCCGTCAGCGCCCGCTACGTGCGGATGGACGCGACCGCACGCGAGACGCCGTGGAACTACTCCCTGTACGAGCTCCAGGTCTACGGCCGCGGCGCCGACGTCCCCGACGCCGAGCCGGTCGCGGTCGTCAGGACCGGCGACGACACGTGGCAGCTCGAGGTGGGCGGCAAGCCGTGGCTCGTCAAGGGCCTGACCTGGGGGCCGTCGTCGTCCATCACGGACGCCCAGCTCGACGGCTACCTCGACCAGCTCGTCGCAGCCGGCGTCAACACGATCCGCACGTGGGGGACCGACGCGTCCTCCGAGCGTCTGCTCACGCACGCCGCCGCCAATGGCATCAAGGTCATCGCGGGCTTCTGGGTGCAGCCCGGCGGCGGCCCGGGCAGCGGCGGGTGCCCGGACTTCGTCGAGCCGAGCGCGGCCGACACCACCTACCTGAATGCCGTGATCGGCGACGTCAAGAAGTACGTCGCCCAGTACAAGGACAACGCGGGTGTCCTCATGTGGGACATCGGCAACGAGTCCATCAACGGTCTGAACAGCTGCTACGGCCCGGGTGTCGCCGGCGGCTCCGACGCCAAGCTCGAGGCCGAGCGCAACGCGTACGCGGCGTTCATCGAGACCGCGGTCCAGGCTGCCAAGTCCGTCGACACGACGCACCCGGTGACCTCCACCGACGCCTACGTCGGCGCCTGGAAGTACTACAAGGCGAACACCCCGTCGCTCGACCTGCTCGCTGTGAACTCCTACGGTGCGATCGACGGCGTGCACGACGCGTGGGAGGCCGGCGACTACGGCAAGCCCTACGTCGTCACGGAGGCCGGGCCCGACGGCGAGTGGGAGGTGCCGGACGACGCGAACGGCGTGCCCACCGAGCCGTCGGACGTCGCCAAGGCCGCGGGCTACATGCGGGCGTGGCAGCAGGTCACCGACCACCCGGGTCAGGCCCTCGGGGCGACGATGTTCCACTTCGGGGTCGAGAAGGACCTGGGCGGAGTGTGGCTCAACGTGCTGACCGGCGGCGAGAAGCGGCTGGGCTACTACGCGATCGCGCAGGCCTACGGCGGCACGGCGGCGCACGACGAGCAGCCGCCGGTGATCTCGTCGATGACGGTGCCGTCCGGCAAGGTCGCGCCGGGGTCGGCGTTCGCGGTCTCGGCTGCGGCCACGGATCCCGACGGCGACGACATCTCCTACGAGGTCGACCTGTCCGGCGCGTACGCGAACGGGAACAGCCAGCTGGTCGCCGCGACCGCCGTCGCCACGGGCGACGGGACGTTCCAGGTGACCGCACCCCAGACGCCGGGCGTGTGGAAGGTCTACGTCCTGGCACGTGACGGCCATGGCAACGTCGGCATCGAGACGCGCTCGGTGGACGTCGCGGACACGTCCACCAACCTGGCACTGCACGCGACGGCGACTTCGTCGGCCGACCCGCAGTTCCCGGCCGCCAACGCGGTCGACGGCAACGCCGGCACCAAGTACGGCTCGTACGTCGACGGGAGCAACGGCTGGCAGGGCCGCGACGACGAGTGGTTCCAGGTCGACCTCGGGCAGACCATGTCGATCGACCGCGTGAAGATCGCGTGGGAGGGCGCCTACGGCAGGTCCTACGACATCCTCGCGTCCGCCGACGGTGAGCGCTGGACCACCGCGGACCAGGTGCGCAACCAGACCCTCACGGCGTTCCCGGCGTGGGTCCAGCACACGTTCGCGCCCGTCGAGGCGCGGTACGTCAAGCTCCAGGGCATCGCGCGCGGCACCGCCTACGGGTACTCGTTCTACGAGTTCCAGGTGTTCGCGACGGGCGACGGCGACCAGCCGCCGACGGACCCTGAGGGCTGCGCGAGCGACGTCACCGACGGCGCGACCGCCACGGCGTCGAGCGAGCAGGACACGGTGAACCACGACCGTCAGGCGCTGTTCGCGGTGGACGGTGTCTACGCGCAGGACGCGAACACGCCCCGCTGGGGCAGCGCGTTGGACCCGTCGAAGAACTACGCGGGCCAGGACGACGAGTGGTTGCAGGTCGAGCTCGCGCGGGCGCAGACCATCTGCGCGGTGAAGCTTCAGTGGGAGGGCGCGTACGGCCGCTCGTACGACATCCAGGTGTCGTCGGACGGCCAGACCTGGACCACGGCGACGGCCGTGCGCGACCAGGTGCTCTCGCAGTTCCCCGCCATGGTCACGCACACGTTCGAGCCGGTCACGGCGCGGTACGTGCGCATGAAGGGCATCGCGCGCGGCACGGCGTACGGCTGGTCGATCTACGAGATGCGCGTGCTCGCGGACACCGGCTCGACGGACCCGGGCACCGATCCCGGGACCGACCCCGGCACGGGACCGGGGACGGACCCTGGGACGACGCCGGTGGTGTACCACCCGAAGGTGTCGGCTGCTGCGTCGGTCGCCTACGGGTCGTCGTTGAAGGTGACGGGTACCGGCTTCGCGAAGGGGGAGCGGGTCTCGGTGTCGTTGGGGTCGTCGGCGGTGTCGGTGACGGCGTCGTCGACCGGTGTGGTGTCGGCGTCCGTCAAGGCGACGAGCGTCGGGCTGCAGAGCCTGTCGGTGCGGGGCGCGGTCTCGAAGGTGACCGTCAAGCGCGCGGTCACCGTGTCGAAGGCGTCGGCGAAGGCGGCCGTCAAGCTGTCGGCGGCGAGGCTGCCGTACGGCAAGAAGCTGACCGTGAAGGTGACGGTCAGCGGCTCGGCGGGTCGCCCGACGGGTTCGGTGCAGGTCTTCGACGGGTCGAAGAAGCTGGGCAAGCCGGTGAAGCTGTCGGCGGGTGTGGCTCGGGTGTCGAGCTCGACCCTGAAGGTCGGGACGCACAAGCTCAAGGCCGTGTTCGCAGGCTCCGGCACCTACGCGAAGGTGACCTCGCCGGCGGTGACGGTCAAGGTGGCCAAGGCGAAGGTGACCTCGGTGAAGGTCTCGGCCAAGAAGTACGTCACGGGCAAGCACCCGGTCGTGACGGTCACGGTCGGCAAGCTGGACAACGGCAAGCGGGCTTCCGGCACGGTGAAGGTCTACGTGAACGGCAAGAAGGTCGCGTCGGTCAAGCTGTCCTCGACCCGGTCGTCGGTCAAGGTCACCCTGCCGCGCACGTCGCGGTCGTCGATCCGTGTCAAGGCGACGTTCGCCCCGACGAAGTCGAGCGCCGTGTCGTCGAAGACCTCGGCGAAGCTGAAGCTCCGCGCCCGCTGAGACCCGGGGCGTCGCCCGGCCGATCCCGGGCGACGCCCACCCACCGCCCA
>Ga0222423_1001348_pt1 | contig 11321 bp, 10 predicted proteins | sample 3A0metagenome_FD_182472 | JGI IMG/M metagenome (GOLD analysis project Ga0222423, IMG submission 182472) | Enriched microbial communities from leaf-cutter ant dump, University of Wisconsin, Madison, United States - 3A0 (version 2) | ecosystem: Environmental > Terrestrial > Nest > Insects nest >...
TCCGTAGAATAACCCGGATATATAGCCCGGATAATACCATGAGCGTCCACTAAAAAAGAGTGGGGATAGCCTCTAAACTGAAAAGCGGTTTCGAGGGCTTTGCAATTATAAGCTACCGGATATTTTATTTTGTAGGTAACAAAAGTATCCTCGAAAGCGATATTGCCTGCGCTTTCTACCGGCTTCCTGTAATAAAAATACGATTTGCCGTTTCGCACATAAGCCGAATCAGAGAAAAAAGAATAGAAACTCACTCGACTCCGGTATTTTCTATGAATGTATGTTAAATCCTGCAGTTCTTCCATGCCCGCGCCGCAACCGTAATACCAAAGATTTATAAAGGAAATCCGCCCGGACAAATCTGTATCGGAAAGTGTGCCTCCGGATATCTTTTGCACCATAAAGGGCGGCACTTTTTTATTAAGCAGGGAATACTCGTACATAATTTCACGAGTTGCGTCGCTTCGTATATATGCCGTATCATATCGGGTGATTGCTGCCGTAAGGGAGTCAAACTCCGGCGTTGATTTTATGTGTATCCGGGCCTTGAAAAAAGTATCACGCTTATACCAGAAATATACATAAGCCGCTCCCGTATCAATGACTGAAATATCAAAGCCTTTTTCATGGGGGTAAATATAAACCTGATTGCTGTGGGTGTAATTAAAGCTGTCGGGAAGTACAAAATTATCAAACCTGAGCGGCTGCCTGATATTTATATAAGTACTGATTGTTGTATCAGCCTTTTGCCCGATGGCGTTTGAATCCGATGGCGTACAATAGGAAAAACTCAGAACAAGAAGCAAAGGCCACAACATTATTTTTCTGCTGTATTTAGGCATTGTAAAGATGATTTAAGGTGATAAAAACAAGATGCGGCCATTTTTAAAATAACCGCTCCATATCTTCATATTGCATATTGTAAAGCAAAACGGTGGTATCCTTTTGGAATAATAATCCCTGTGCCGATAATAATTCATCCCGGTAATCGCGGTAGCAACTATTACAAAGAATCTTTAAAAAAGCAATTTCTTTATCAACAATGTTATTAGGGTAATAACCAACAGAAGGGATGATATAAATAGCTCTTTTATTAAATCCGGTGTTTTTTAATTTAGACTGAATCATTGGAACATCATAGGTCAGCGAAACCAAAATAACGGGTATTCCCAGAGCGTCAAATTTATCGGCATACTCGGTTAATTCGTTTCCCGATGGGCAGTCCGGATTCCAGACAAAAAGCAATAATTGAGGCACAGTTTCTTTTAGCCGGTTGACATCATCTGCAGTTACATACTCCACCGGCTGATCGCCGTTTTCCAATGCCACCTCTGCACCGAAACGGGATATATCAAATGGTTGAGGAGCTGTTTGCTTAGGGTTCGAAAAATACCATTTTGAGTAATCTTTAGGATGAGCCGGCCTAAGCGTATGGCCATACCTGTCTTTGTAAGATGGATAAGCATAGCAGCCTGAAAGGCACATTATACTAAGAATAAACAATATGGCACTGTTTGGCTTCATGGATAAATTTCAAAAGAAAGCATTGTACGAAGTTACGATTAAGTCAAAATGCAAAAGTCAAAATTAAAGGCATTATTAAATAAAAGTCCGGCGTGTCAACCTCCGTTATCAACCCACCTTCCAGGTAAACAAGCCCTGCTCGGTAATGTTAAAACGCCGAAATTCCCCGCCGAATTGCTGTAAAGATTCAATCACCGCATACCTTGTGGTGCCGGGGCAATAAAAGGTCATAAAGCCGCCGCCGCCCGCTCCGCTGATTTTGCCACCGGTAGCGCCTGCTGCTAATGCCGTCTGGTAAATCTCGTCAATCATCGGGTTGCTGATGCCTGCCGCCGTTTTCTTTTTCTGCTGAAAACCGAAGTCCAAGATCTCGCCGATGCGGTTTACATTTCCAGTCAGCAAAGCCTCTTTCATCATTTGAGCCTGCTCCTTTAATAAATGCATCGCATCAATAGAAGCACTTTTTTGCTCCTGCACATTCTTGCTTTGCGCTTCGATAATCGTGGCAGAGTTCCGGCTGGTAGAAGTGTAAAAAAGCAGCAGATTCTGCTCCAGCTCCCGCAGATATTCCGGGCGTACCCGCAGCGGATTCACCACCACTTTATCTTCTGCATAAAATTCCATGAAATTTACTCCGCCAAAGGTGGCTGCATACTGATCCTGCCGGCCGCCTGCCATCTGCAGATCCCGCCTTTCGATCTGGTAGGAAAGATGTGCGGCATCATATTCTCCTAAAGGCAGGTTCATCCATTCGGCAAATGCGCCTAATATGGCCACCACTAAGGTGGAAGAGCTGCCCAATCCCGATCCTGCCGGCGCATCCACATAAGTGGTTATGGTAAAGCCGGAAGGTACGGCGCCGAATTGCCTGACCACCCGGTTATACACGCCTTTTACGAGATCCAGCGTACCGTCTAAAGGCAAAGTGGCTTCCCGCTCATAACGCAGCGACTCCTTGCGATCTGCCGCTATAATCACAATCTGGTCGTCATTTCGCGGTTCAATGGCAGCATAAGCATACATAGAAATGGTAGCATTCAGAATAGCGCCACCATATAGATCGCAGTATGGACTTACATCCGTTCCGCCGCCTGCTAATCCGATGCGTAAAGGAGCCTTGCTTCTGTATATCATAATAAAAATACCGTTGTCGTAAACGAGTTTGCAAATTTACAATAAAACCGGGGAAGCTGTGGATATGCCCTAAGCCGATTTCTCTATGATTTCCATGCCTGAGCGTGTGATGTAGCAGCCCTTTCGCAATGCTTTATAATAATAAGAAGAATGGAAGAAACGACTGTTTTGCATTTTGAATTATAATACCTTTCCAGAATTGCCGTTATAGTTATATTTGTTTATCGTTTAAATACAGCCTACATTTATGTCCATGTCTGAACATGTTGATCAAAGAAAAATACCCTCAAAGCGCAGTTTTCGGAAATTGCCGCTTTGGAGTCGTATTCTGATTATTGTTTCGGGCAGCCTGATCGCATTACTGATCCTTGTTGCAGCGGGTTTTTCTTGGTATATCAATGCCAATAAAACCAGCATACTTAGGGATATTTCCGGACGACTAAGCGAACGTCTTCAAGGTAAGCTGACCATAGAAGACATGGAGCCTACTATTTGGAAAAATTTTCCGAGTTTTTCTATAAAATTAGAAAAGGTGATGCTCTGCGACACGTTGTATCCGGTTCATAAAATCCCTATGTTGCAGATCAACAATTTGTATTTGCAAATCAATCTGAAATCTCTCCTGACCAATCATCCCGAAATAGAAAAAATAACCGTTACGGATGGTACCATGCATCTTTTTACAGACAGCAGCTTTTATTCCAATGCCTATTTGCTGAAACCCAAAAAGGATTCGGCTAAAAAAACGAAGAAGCGGCAGTTGGAATTTGATCATATTATTCTTGAAGACTTTAATTTCATCTCCGAGCATCGGCCTCGTGAGAAAAAATTCGAAATTCATATCAACGAACTGGCCACCAATATCCGCATCCGTGATTCCGTTTGGCATATTGCTGCACCTGCCGATATGCATATTGGCCAACTCGGATTCAAATTGTCCAAAGGAAGTTTTCTCAGCAATGCCGACCTGAAAGGCGATCTGGAATTGGAATTTAATCCGCGCAGCAAAGATCTTACCATAAAAAAGAAAGCGGTTGAGGTCAATGGAGAACAGGTATTCTTTGGCGGTGTATTTCATTTTGCAGCACAACCGGTTACTTTTTCTTTAGTAATTGATGCTCCTGCTATTGATTATCAGAAAGCCGTAGTGCTGCTGAATAAGCATATCCAAAGCAAATTAGATATGGTGGAAGTAAAAAGGCCGCTTAAAGTTTATACCACAATTGACGGGCGTTTTGCTTATCCAGACACACCGGCGGTTCATGTAAGTTTCGAAACAAAAAACAACCAACTGACTACCAGTTATGGCGTGTTGCAATCTGCAACATTCTCCGGCACATTCTTTAATGAAGTAGTAAAGGGGGCAGGCCATTCGGATCACAATACGGCTATTGACATCCCCGCGCTAACGGCTACTTGGGAGGGCATACCGGTGGAGGTGCGCTCTATCCACATTTTAGATTTGTTGGATCCTTTTGTCGGATTTCATATTCAGTCTCAGTTTCCGGTCAAAAAACTCAACAATATTGTGGACAAATCCTATGCATTCGGAAGTGGCCATGCAAAGATTGACCTTAGATATTCCGGTCCTGTTTTGTCGGGAAATACCAGCAACCGTATGTTGAATGGAAATATCCTGATACAACAGGCTGCTTTCAGTTATGTGCCGCGAGGATTAAGCTTTGATCATTGCAATATCAATTTGGTATTTGCAGGAAATGATCTGTTTATTAAAAATACCGTATTGCATTCAAAAGGCAATGAATTGCGCATGGAAGGCAGTGCAAAACGCTTTACCAATCTCTATTTCTCCGATCCGCAAAAGGTTTTGATCGATTGGAATATTCAAAGTGATCTCATCAATCTGAATCATTTTATAGGATTTTTAGGAAAACGAACCGGAAGTGTTGCTCCCAATAAAAAGGCCAATCCGCATGTTAAAATACAGCAATTTAACCAACAGCTCAATCAACTGTTGGAATCCGGCAGTATGCAGCTTACGGTGAATGTAAAAAAAATGATCTATGAAAAATTTGAAGGACATGATATTAAAGCGCATCTCAATCTGCTTGCTTCCGGCATCACGATACAGGATTTTCATATTGCACATGCCGGAGGCTATTTAGATTTGAGCGGGAATGTCAACCAAAGCGCTGCATCCAATCCGTTTAAGGTTAAGGTTAAAGTGGTAAATGCCAAGGTGGATCGGCTCTTTGCATCTTTCAATAATTTCGGATTGAATGGCCTTACGGATAAAAATATCAAAGGCATTGTATCTGCCGATGTTAATCTAAATGGCGGTTTTACGGATGAAGGCCGGTTATTGCCTTATTCCTATAATGGTAGTGTGGATTTTACTTTACAAAATGGCAAGCTGCTGAATTTCGATCCGCTCTTAAAAATTCAGCGATTTGCTTTTAAAAAGAGAAATTTAGACAGCGTTGTCGTAAAACCTTTAAGCGGCCGCTTTGATATTGCCAATGGAAAAGTTACCATCCAGCCCATGAATATAGAAACGAGTGCCATTAATATAAATGTAAAAGGCGTTTATGGATTTCAGGGCGGCACCGATATCAATTTCGAAATACCTATGCGCAATCCCGCTAAAGATAAAAGACGCATTCAGAAAGGGCTTGCACCTAAAACCCGCCAAGGACTTATTATTTACCTGCGTGCCACAGATGGTGATGACGGAAAGATAAAAATCAGTTGGGATCCTGCAAAGAAAGGATGGCAGGGCAAAGATGCGGATGAAGCTTTAGAACAAGAATCGGATGATGATACGGAAAAAACCGGCAATATTATACCCGAAAATAACAGCCGGCAGCTATCCGAACCCACAGAAGCGGCAAAACCCAAAAAGCGCTTTTCCATATTTAATCGGAAAGGCAAATCAACCGGGCAGTAAAATGGCGTAAAAATGCTCCTTAGGTATTTCTATTTACTCAACACTGTAATTATAGGCTACATACCCTTATACTTCTTCTTGTATTTTGGTTGTCAAAAAATCCCGCATGGGCGGGATAGGTAGGGTCAATGACAGAGGGAAGCCGTCTTTTCGAGCCGGAAAAAGCGATCATCTGGCCGAGGCCGACTGCTGAATATCTTCCACCCATTGCAGTACTTTGGCAAGTTGTTCCGCGGGACTGAGGTCGCTGTTGTCTAAAATACGGGCATCGTCTGCTTTTCTAAGCGGACTTTCTTCCCGGTTGCTGTCGATATAATCGCGCATTTCCAAATTGTGCTTTACATCTTCAATATTGACCGTTTCGCCTTTTTCGTGCAATTCCTGAAAACGGCGTTTCACCCGCACTTCCGTTGCGGCGGTCATGAATATTTTCAGATCGGCATCCGGGAATACTACGGTGCCAATATCGCGGCCATCCATTACAATACCGCGCTTTCTGCCGAGCAATTGCTGCTGGGCTACTGCAAATTCCCGTACATCCTTAATGGCGGCTACTTGACTGACTTTTTCCGCCACGATCATATCCCGGATATAGCGTTCCACATTTTCTCCATTCAGATAAATATCCGATTTCCCGGAGGCTTCATTATGTTCAAAGGATAGCTGAATATTATCAAGGGCATCTTTTACCTGATTGATATCCTCGAAATTAACTTGTTGTCGCAAAAAGTACAGGGTAATAGCCCGGTACATGGCGCCACTGTCAATAAAAGTATAATGGAGCTGCTGCGCCAGTTGTCTGGCCAAAGTGCTTTTTCCGCAGGAAGAATACCCGTCAATTGCTATGATCAGTTTCATGATTTTCTGGTTGAAATGCCCATCAGGCTTTATTTGCAAATATAAATGTATTAGAGGCACTTTAAAGAAAATATTGGGCTTAATTTTGCAGTAATTAATATTTGCAGCTCATGATTTTAACCTTAGGATTCAGTCCCTGCCCGAATGATACTTTTATCTTTGATGCATTGGTCAATGGAAAAATAGATACGAAAGGTATCCGCTTTGATTATGTGATGGAAGATGTGGAAACGCTTAATGAATGGGCTTTTCAGCAGCGTTTGGATATTACGAAGCTCAGCTTCAACACTTTTATTCATTGTACGGATCAGTACAGTCTTCTTGATAGTGGCAGTGCCCTCGGCAGAGGCGTGGGTCCTTTGCTGATTACCCGTAACGGTGCTTGTTTTGATGATGAAGTACAATTGAGCAATTATCTCAAAACAGCTAAAATTGCCATTCCGGGAATAAATACTACGGCCAATCTATTGCTTTCTTTGGCCTTTCCTGAAGCTGTCCATAAAACGGAAGTGCTGTTTTCTGAAATTGAAGATAAGGTATTGTCCGATGTATTCGACTGCGGTTTGGTTATTCACGAAAGCCGTTTTACTTATCAGCAAAAGGGGCTGCATTTGCTGCGCGATATGGGCGCATGGTGGGAAAGTACAACCGGTTCTGCCATTCCGTTGGGTGGAATTTGTTTGCGCAAAGATATTGATCGCGATCTGGCACAACTTATTCAGGAGCTGATCCGGGAAAGCATTGCTTATAGCTGGAAACAATATCCCGATTTATCTTCCTTCATAAAAGAACATGCTCAGGAAATGGATGAAACGGTAATGCGGAAGCATATAGAGCTTTATGTAAATGCTTATACCACATCGCTGGGCTCTGCCGGGAAACAGGCAATAGACACCTTGTTTGAACAAGTTGCGCGTGTGGGTATCATTCCTGCCGTGCCGGGCACTTTATATGTCTGAGCTATTAGAAATTACCGACAGTAGTATGTTTTGCCTGAATTTCCGCACCGAAAAATAAAGCACCGTGCCGTTCAAAATCATCGGGATCGCCGGTAGTAAAAAAAGTACGTTGCGCATTTGTTGAAAGTTGCATGGTGATTTCCTCATGCCGGCGGAGATAATCAATCAGACTGGAAGCTACAATATCACCCTGAGCAATGAGCTGTATCTGTGGTGGAATGAATTTTTTGATCTTGTCCGCGAGTAAGGGGTAATGGGTACAAGCCATCAGTACAGTATCAATATGATCGGACTGAGCCAGCAGATGATTCAGGTCGTCTTGAATCGTCCGGTTTACAAACGCTTCATCATACTCACCACCTTCTACAAAAGGCACCCATAAAGGGCAGGCTTGTTGATATACTTTGATGTCGGGAAAAAACTTTTCAATTTCCCGCGGATAGGAAAAAGAACTGACGGTGCCACTGGTGCCGAGTATGCCAATCTCCCGCGAACGAGTATAGTCGCCAATGGTTTCCGCAGTAGGCCGGATAACGCCTAATACTTTTTTATCGGGAGCTATTCGCGGCAGATCTTTTTGTTGAATATTGCGCAATGCTTTGGCGGATGCGGTATTGCAGGCAAGAATCACTAAAGGACAATTTTGCTGCCATAGCCATTCCACGCATTGCAGGGTAAATTCATGTACCGTTTCAAAAGACCGATTGCCATAAGGAGCGCGGGCATTATCGCCTAAGTAAATATAATCGTATTGGGGTAATGCCGCAGCTATGGAGCGGAAAACTGTTAGTCCTCCGTATCCGGAATCAAAAATACCGATAGCCTGCTGCATTCAAATAGTATTATGTCAAAATGCAAAAGTCAAAACGGAATTATGCTGATGATTGATTTAATAAAAATTTGATCAGGCAGTCTATATCTTTTTGACTTAGCAATAATTATTTGTATTAAAAAAAATGGACAGCTTAGGAAAAAATACTGTTGTTATTTTTCCCCAAAAACAAAATATCCTAATCCGGAATCAGGCGGAATTAAGGAATCAGTTGAGCTGTTTGGGAATGGAAAACCCGTTTATCGTCGCTTCCGGCTTGATGCACGAAGGCTACCACTTCCATATTTTCAGGTTTCCAGAATTTTTGCTGACTGTCATTCGGATCAATAGTTAGGGTGCTGCGCAGGATATATACCTGACCGGCAGGTTTCGTGGCCATATCCGGAAGTATTTCCTGTCCGTTATAGGGCGATAATGCTTTCCGGAATACGTGCTGGAAAGTATAAAGCCGGTAATCATCCGGGAAGGATTGCGCATCTTCTATATCATTTTCCAAAAGCAGAATGGACAGTGCCTGTCTGCCTTCTACGGCTTCGGTATAGGCTACTTTAACTTCTACGGTAAACTGATGCTCACCGGCAGGGCTACAGGAAATATTGATGTTTACGGGAGTGCTGGGATGGTCTGTTAATGCCTGTTGCATCATAGAAGCCCAGGTTGTGGAAATTCCGAAATAATCCGATCCGCTGTTGCCGATTTTCAAACGATCTACGGCAGCACAAGGTTTGAACAAGTCTCCGCCAAAAATACCATTCAGCATTTGGTCGCCATCTTTAGTGCGAAAATCCTGTACGCTGTTGTATGCCTGATCGGTTATGGGATCCGTGAGTGTGCCGGAATGCACCGATATAATATGCAATCGGCCGGCAAATGCTCCTTCTTCATTCATGGTATGCAGCAAATCTGATCCCGCGGGGCAGTTGGGGCAGTGCACGCCGGTATATTCTTCTATCAGCAGGTCTTTGGTTTGAGCTTGTTCCGGAGCGGCTTCATAAGCAGTGTCCCAAGTGCTTTGATCTAAATTCACGGAAACCGGCTGCTCCTTACAAGATACGAATGCCAAAGCCATAAGGCCGGCAAAGAGGATGAAATTTCTCATTTTCTACAGGTAAATATTGACCAAAAATAACTGAATTATTTTACGCGGTCAAATGACAGGGGGAAAATAATGCTGTTTGTTTCGCCGATTAATGATTTATCTGATGTTTTACTTTTTCCTCGGCAAGCGTTTTTTGCATACAAAAAAATGTCTGCTAACGTAGGACAATTTATTTCCTTCAATCACACCAATTTGATTTTTACCATATTGTTGTTTCTTACGATAACGCATTCGGTTTTCTTCTCTTTTTTTAATGAATTGAGGATTTCAAAAGCTTTTTCAAGTATAAGAAGAGTTTTGATCAGTTGTTTCGTTTGTTGCTTAGATGATTGTATGTCAAAGGTTTAAAAGGTTAAGTTGCTCTTGAGTTACAATATTCAAGACTCCGTCAATTTGTTTTTTTGCTAAAGATGGTGTCTCCCCTCTGAATTATCAAAAAAACCTTGCCCATCCATTTTGGCAAGGTTGGGAAATGTTTAGATTTGTTGCGCAAAGAGGTTCGTACCTGTGTAAGATAAATATTTTGTTCAACCCCTTTAAAATACATAAATTTGGATTATAAAATGTATGAATCATGAATACTGCCGAATTGAAAAAAGACATCATCAATAAGATTACTGCACTTGATGAAGTTAGGATTGTCGAAGAAATCAGAAAATTATTAGATTTTGAATTGGATAAGGAGGTTTTTCGTTTAAACAAAAGTCAAAAATTAAGAATTGAAGAAGCTCAACAAGAACTTCAAAACACTGAAATACTGACAGAAAAGCAAGCCGATAAAGACATTGAAGCGTGGTTGCAAGAAAAATAACCTGGACTAAAAAGGCAAACTTAGAACGAAAAGAAATTTTGGCATATTGGATGGAGCGAAATCAGTCCAAAACATACAGTTTGAAATTAAACAAACTCATTAAAGACACGCTGCAATCACTTTCCCAAAATCCATATATCGGCAGAAAGTCCGATTATGATAATGTTCGGGTAAAAATTGTTCGTGATTATCTGATTTTTTATAGCTTCAATGAACGAGAGTTGTTTGTACTTTCTTTATGGGACAGCAGAAGAGTGGAACATAAAATTACGCTATAACCTTATGTTTATTGATAAAAAAACCTTGCCCATCCATTTTGGCAAGGTTGGGAAATGTTTAGAAACGGGCACACGGATTCGTGTGCTGGCGTGGGTATAATCTTCACTAACGTCACGAAGCAACGGTTTTTTCAGAGCTTAAATAAAATTTTGCTTTTATTTAAGGAGGTTTTATTCCAAACAAAAAAATGGAATTATCTGAAAGATTATTTTACTTCTGTGGTCATAATTCAAATACTTTATTCTTCTTTTTGTAAACCTTCCCGCCAAGTGGATTAAGTCAGACAGAAGGCATATCCTCAAAATCTTTACTACTAAATATTGCAAACCTCTTTACGCTACATAGCCGTACTTGTTTATGGGTGGCAAAAATTGACCATAAGCCATTATGGGTAAGGGGAGGTTCATGCCACCCCAACCAACACAAGCAGCAATCATGAAAAAATCACCTGCACGTATAGTATATATACCACCATTCGTTCGCCAGGCCAGAGTGAAAAAAAGCAGTTGCGAAATTTGGGTTTAAGAAGCAGAACGGAAAAAACAAGAAATTATTTTGTAACTAACGGCATTTTCCTGATCCCTCAACACTGGTTTGGTGCAGGAGCCGATTTAAAATTTGTCAAAGACAGCAAGTTGATATCCAATGAGAAAATATGGCAAACTACTGTTTATACTATTAACCTGTTTAATTTTTAATCAAAGCGAGTGCTTTTGATCTGCAAAAGATGAAAACCATAAAGCAATACAACAGTATATTTATTTGTCAAACGCAATGCGTTTGACAAATAAGTCCGTACTTCAGAATTACAAATTTCAATTGAAATAGAAGACTGCCCGCCTCAATCCACCACCATCAGTTTTGCATACTGCAACATGATCTTTTTTTCGCCAGCGCCGTTTTCAAATTTTATGATG
>Ga0222423_1001350_pt1 | contig 11319 bp, 13 predicted proteins | sample 3A0metagenome_FD_182472 | JGI IMG/M metagenome (GOLD analysis project Ga0222423, IMG submission 182472) | Enriched microbial communities from leaf-cutter ant dump, University of Wisconsin, Madison, United States - 3A0 (version 2) | ecosystem: Environmental > Terrestrial > Nest > Insects nest >...
CCGGTCTCGAACAATGTTACTGCTGCGGCCCGCTGATCAACGGAAAGCGAACTGCCTGGATTCATGAAACTGCTCCCTAGTCGTCGGAACTGAATTTTTCAGTCCAACTTCTAGGGAGCAGTTCAGTCCGAGGCCCCACCCCCGTTACGTGGACGTCGTACTCATATCGCCTAAAGTGGTACGGCTCCGGCCTCGGTTTGCTCTGTCCGACGAGCTACGGTTCCACTGGAACGAGCTTGGTGACAGCCGCGCCGGCCCAGGCGACAGCCTGTAACTGTGTCGTGAGGGATGGGTATTGAGAGTGCAACCGATCTATGAACGGAATGTTCAGGGTTACTAGTGTGCCTGCGATCTCAGCGAGGTACGAGTCCTGCGGGCCGAGTTCGACCTCGTGTACGCCTGTCGTCGGATGAGGCTGGGAGTCTGAGCCGGGAATCACGAAATCACGGAGCTGTCCTGTCTCGCCATGCGCGATGGACGACAGGCGCGAGTACAGTAGCCCGGCATCAGCGGGCCCCGCATCGACGTGCACGGTGTTGTAGAGACTAGCCGCGAGCTCGGTGTAGCCGGGCATCTTTTCAGGGGTGAGCTGTGCGTCCTTGATCGCGTCAGTGAGCACAGCTCTCCGCTCAGTGAAGATGAGATGTTCTTCGCTGGTGGGGTCGAGCCTGGTCTTGCCAGTTACTGTCTTGAGTTGCGAAAGACGCTTCGCAAGGTAGCGGTTCAGCATCTCAAAATCGGTTTGAGGTTCGAGCAGATACCAAGCCTGCCCCAGAGCCTCCCAGGTGGATCGCGCCAAGGAAGAGAATGCGAAACCAATCCGTCGCGAGTTGGCCAGCACGTCCGCCATAGCACCGAAGTTGTCGTACGCGACAACAAGGACACGCATAGCATCGATGCGTGCGTCGAGCAACGGACAGTATCCGATCACACTGTTTCGGTACGGTAAGGAGGCTTCCGGCTCGGTCGATTCCACGACGAGCTCATTGAGTGCTGATGCCAGGCCAAGGCCGTCAGCGGAAAACTGGTTCAGCAAGCGCGCGAGCTGCAGCCTGAACGTTGTTGCTGGGGTGGTCACGTGTCATCCATTCGATTGCTTATCCGCTTGGAATTCGTTGGTCCTGGCCACCATGCTGGCCCCTGGTTCTCAGAACCATGATCTCCGGCATCGAGCACTTGGATGCGATTGAATCGCCCTGGGTTTCGTTCCGTTCTTCAAGTAAGGATGTCATGTCTCAGGACTTCGGTGACAGTTCTATGCCATGACTTCAGTGACACTTCTGGGGAGCTAGGTGATGACACTTCCACGGGTCTGATGGTGGTGTGAGCAGAAATGATCCTGTTGATCCTCGTGTCCGTCTCGCGATCTCGCAGTGGCCGGACGATGCACCGCGTGGGGCGGTGACCACGTTCTGTGTAGAGCACCGCATCTCGCGGAAGACGTTCTACGTGTTGCGGGCCCGAGCCGCGGCGGAAGGCCCTGCCTCGGTGCTCGAGCCGAAGTCGCGCAGGCCGTTGACATCACCGACACGGCTCGGGGACGACGTCAAGACGCACGCGCTTCAGGCGCGTGCGTCGTTGGAGCAGTCAGTGCTGGATCACGGGCCGATCAGCGTGCACGCGAAGATGACCGCGATGGGGATACCGGCTCCGTCGCCGGCGACGCTCGCTCACGTGTTCCGCGATGCGGGAGTTGCCAGGGCGGAGCCGAAGAAGCGACCGCGCGCGTCGTTCCGGAGGTTCGTGTATCCCGCGCCGAACGCGTGCTGGCAGCTGGACGCGACCGAGTACGTTCTCACCGGTGGTCGCAAGTGCGTGATCTTCCAGCTCATCGACGACCACTCCCGCCTCGCTGTCGCATCCCACGTCGCCGCTGGTGAGACCTCCGATGCGGCGGTCCACGTCGTCGCGAAGGGAATCGCCGCACGTGGTGTTCCGTAGCGACTCCTCACCGACAACGGCGTCGCGCTGAACCCCTCTCGACGTGGGATCGTCGGCCAGCTCGTCGACTACGTCACCCGGCTCGGAGTCGAACCAATCACCGGCAAGCCCTACAAGCCGACCACGCAGGGAAAGAACGAGCGCTTCCATCAGACCCTGTTCCGGTTCCTCGACAATCAGCCCATCGCCGCGACACTCGTCGAGCTGCAGGCGCAGGTCGACGAGTTCGATCGCATCTACAACACTGAGCGGCCCCATCAAGGGCTGCCCGGGCATGTCACCCCGCAGCAGGCATGGGACGCGATACCGGTGGCGGATCCGCCCCGGCCGCTCACGGCAGCAGTGCCATCTGATTCACCGGCCGCCGCAACCGGGGCACTGCTGCCGGAGAACACCCGACGAGTCACCACCGGTGGGGGCATCAAGGTTGGCGGGCGAAGTTCCAGATCGGCAGCCACCTCGTCGGCACGCTCGTCACTGTCATCCGAGATGACCGCTCCATCGCGTTCTACAACGTCGACACCGGCGAACTGCTCGTCGAGCACCCTTGGCCTGCACGCGGCGTCACTTACGTCAGCAACGGCCACCCCCGCGGGTCGCGGATCAAACTGTCACCGAAGTCCTGAGACACATTCGTCACCGAAGTCCTGAGACATGACAGGGTAAACTTCCCGCTAGGAACGAAACCCAGGGCGATTCACGTCCCCGGACCTGACCTCGGTTGGCGTCCAGAGCTCGACCATGCTCATCCCTTGTGCTTGTTCTCGGGCTCAGTAAGACGTCGAATCTTGATGACGTAAGGCTACGTCACGAGGAACCTATTGGATCCAGGCCGATCTGAGCATGTCGCAGCTAGACCTTCGCACCTTGAGCCACCACGCCTCTTGCAGATCGAGGGTAAGCGAGCTCATTTCACTTCTTTCGCGTTTGTGTTAATCCCGTCGACGAGCAGAGTTTCGAAGCGGCTTATCATCGCCATCGAACGGATCCACTTCCGAGTGGACACCATGAACCGGGCAGATGAATGAGATGCGGATACCGTCGTCGGCAGTTTGGAACGGAACAGGCTCGCAGTCGCGTCCGCACTCGGCACAGGTTCTGTATTGCTCGTCAGCATCTGGGGTGAACATGGGGCTCTCTCCGATCTGTCGTGCGTCTCGAGTTGTTCCAATTGTCCTGGTCTCGGGCCCGTGCGTCGAGGGCGGTAGCAACGCTCTCGATTATGACGCGGACTCGGGGCTGGGGAGGTGCGAAATATGCTCAAGCAATCCGTTCGGATCCGTGTCGAGCCCTGCGCGGATAGAGTTCCCCCAGGGACTGACTGTCGTGCCGTAAGGCTTGCCCTTCTTGGAAATGAGACTCTCAGCGCGGCTGATGATCACGCCATGCTTCGCGCGGGAGATCATGACGAGGAGCACGCGCTTTTCTTCTTCGAGGGCAGCCTTCCCTTTTGCGAGGAAACTGGGGACATTGCCTTTTTCTACACCGGGGATGAAGACCCAGTCGAATTGCTGTCCTTTACCGGTATGAGCGTTTAGAAGATGAATTCCGGGTGTGATCGCTTCAGTAGCGTCATCGCGCACACGCAGCTGCGCCAGCGCAGCTGAAAGTGAGCCCGCCTGTTCAGCAAGCTCTTCGAGTTGACCGAGGGCTTCGCGGATGTCAGAGGCAGTGTCGACATCGTTCGGCCCTATGGCATTGACAAGTTCGGCTTCCAAATCCGGTAGTTTGGGTGCGCCTCCTAGGCGGGCGATGCCGTCGCCAATGATGTCGATAATCTGGGGGTTGTCAACGGCAAGATCCCACCGTGTACACGGGGTACCGGAGGACGCGAACTCATTGTCAATCGGTTTACGGCGCCAACCGCTGCGGCAAATGACACCGATCGTCGATGACGGGTCTCGTTGCAGGATCGCTTCAGCCGTCTGACGGATAAACACAGCTTCGTCTGCGCCCGTGGAGAAGGTGCCTCCAGCGGCAACACCGCCCTCGTACCATCGTTCTGGTTCATGAGAGGTCAGCGCTTGCCCGCCGAGTTGCTGAGAGATAATGCCGAGGAGATTGAGGACCTTCGGAGATGAACGATAGGAGACGCCCAGACCGAGTGGTTCGCCACCGATGCGGCGGAGAACACGTTCAATCTGTATCGGACGAGCCCCGGCCCACGAGTAGATGCCTTGCAGCGGGTCACCGACGAAAGTTCTGCTCGTGTCGCAACTGCGCAATGCAATATCGAGCTGCTGGGGTGAGAGATCCTGGAACTCGTCGACGAGGACAGCGCCATAATGTGCACGGTACAACCTGGCGACGGCTCGGACGCGGAGAAGTCGTTGCGCATGCCGGAGCAAGTCGTCGTAGAAGAGAGTCTGGTCTTGTTGGCGTTGCGCCTCTACCTCTCGAGCTCGAGAATCGGCGCCAGCCTGGAGCCGACGAAGCACTTCTTCGTCTGTGTACGGTCCCTGTTTTGCTGCTCGAAGCTGGTCGCTTATGAGCGTACGCATCTCATGTGCTTCATTCTCGAAGAGGCCCTCGAGATACGGATCGATCGCATTGTCTTGGGTACGTTTGTCGGGATGCTCGGCATCGACCGGAATGCCAAGGGCGCGCCCGTGCGATTGGATGATTTCGGCAGCGTGGCCGTGGAAGTTGTGGACGGTGACGAATCTCCGCTTGCGTTCCGCACCAAGCACCCTTACCAACCGCTCACTGAGGTTTGCTTTGGCTTTATTTGAAAACGTGAGGGCCAGGATACGTTGGCCAGGCCCCAGCGTTTTGATGAGGAACTCGGCACGTCGGGCAAGAAGCTCCGTTTTGCCACAGCCAGGAGGAGCGATGACCAGAAGGTTTCGTGCCGCAGATTCGGGATCCGCCACGACAGCTTCGGGGCTCATGCGAATGCCCGCTTCTCCAGCTCTGTCAGCAGAGCGTCGATGCTCGCGATCTTGGACGCATCCTCAGCTGACATGGTGTTCGCAATCGCCAGTGCAGCAGGAACTTTGCGGCTTCCGCGATTCCTGCCCAAGGAAGAGCGACAGAACCCGGCCAAACGCATTGGGTCCACCTCAGCGAGTGAGCCCGCGTCACAGGAGCTCAGAATCGCTCGCTCGTCCCGGGCAACCTTCGCAGCTAGGAGACGATTCGCGACGTCCTCTGCTCCAATGCCCCGGCAGTATTCGTCCTCGAGGTCGGCCTCACAAGCGAACACACTATGCCCCAGCACATCTTTCGGGCGTCCGCCGACAGCTCCGAGCCACGGCCCCTTCTCCGCGGTGTCAACAAGACCGAGTACGTCAACATCGAAGCCCTTCGGGCCAAGTAGCTTGTACACCTCTGGGAACTTGTCGGCACCGCCAAGCTCGAAAACTACTGCTCCGATCCGATCCAGAGAAATGCCGCGCGCGCGTGCCGCTGCCTCCACAATGAGCCGATCCGCGACACCCTCGACCGCGATCACAAAGTGCGCAGTCAACGCTTCAAGCATGCGAGGAGACCACCAGTGGGCTTGCATCCTCTCTTCGACTGAAAGCTGGTCCGGATCGATCTGACGACAATGACCCTCGCTATGAACGGTCACTACCTGCGTTGGGTCAAACTTTTGCACGATGAACGGGGAGTGCGTGACCAAGATCTTCTGATTCGTTGCAGAAGACAGGAGCTCGGAGACTGTTCGCTGGCTCATCGGGTGCAGATGCAATTCAGGCTCGTCAATCGCGACGACGTTCGCTGCGCCCTCCGCAAGATCGAACAGAGTCATCGAGATCAGCTGTCGAAGCCCGTCGGACTGCTCCGACATCGGTGTGAATGCTCCGTCTCTCGACATGAACATCGATACATTCTCCAAGACCGACACGGAAGGATCTGCGGACGTCCTAACTGCCAGGTCATCAACCGACACCGACCGCGGCATCGAGCTAGATAAATGCGAGGCCATACCGGCGCGAAGTCGTTTCAGGGCATCGCTATCGGCAAGTTGCGTATTGAACGTTTCCAAGAGTCCGCCGAGCGCATTCTTTTCCGAGCCAAGCCCGGACTCAACCGTGCGAAGGAGAGTCTGAATCGCACCTGACGCCCCATCCAGCTGCGCGGCGGAGGCCTGGCGCACCGCAGGGAGGTAGCGCCAACCGAAGGCGGCGACCTGTTCGCGCGTAACCGTCCGCACTTCACCACGTCCAGGACACCAACGAGTGATCAACACCGATTCAGCATCGTCCGGGTCGACCTGGACTTCAAGCCGTACCTCAAGAGCTTCAGAACCGTCCTCAGGGTCTGTGTCGATCTCCCGATGGAATAGTGCTCGTTCAGCATCATTGAAGTCAACGAAAACTACCCGGGCAATCAACGGAAGCGCCGGGTCACGAAGATCAGCAACAGTTAGCTGTTGGAACAATTGTGCTGTGGAGCCGAGCACCAAATTGAGTAGCCTGAGCAATGAAGTCTTGCCGACATCGTTAGCGCCCACAATCACGAGATGGCCTCGTACCTGAAGATCCGTGTCTTGCAACCGCTTGTAGTTGCTGACACTGATACTTGCTAGTCGCATCGACGTACCTCCATTGTCGAGCCTCATGCCGAGCCGCTACCGTTTGAGGCCTGTTACCCAAGTCTTGGCAAAACAGATAGGAATCTGCGAGGCGACACGCGACTAGCAACCTTTGCTCTTGGCGAACGACTGCTGTGCACCTTCCGCGAGCAGTATCGACGCTGTTGATGAACGCGCCGACGGCGAGAGCCGCCGTGGCGGCTACTAGTATCACGGTGCGTTTCGATGGTTTTTGTACGAAGACTTTTCAGTCGGTGCTGCAGGTCGGATAGTGGGTCGCGTACCTACTGGCTATGACGGTCTCAATGCGCGTCATGAGCGCGGGCGACGGCTACAAGTACCTGCTCCGCACCGTCGCAGCAGGCGACGGGAAGCGCTCGCTCTCGACGCCACTCACGCGCTACTACAACGCTGAAGGAACGCCTCCCGGGCGCTGGCTCGGCGCTGGCGTCCACGGGCTCGGCAGCGGCGAACTCAAAGCCGGAGACGAGGTTACCGAGGCTCAGCTCCAATTGCTTGTCGGTATGGGGCGCGATCCCATCACGGGCGCCCCACTTGGACGCGCATACCCCGCGTATCACTCACTCGACGAGCGCATCCGCGAACGAGTCACGCAACTGGAGCCGCAACTCAGCCTCCCCGAGAAAGCCCGCGCGATTGCGCAGATCGAGACTGAAGAAGCCGCACGCAAGACCCGCCGCGCCGTTGCCGGATACGACTTCACCTTCTCGATTCCCAAGTCGGCCAGTGTGCTTTGGGGCGTGGCCGACGCTGGCACGCAAGCGCTCATCGTCGAGGCTCATCACGCGGCAGTTGCAGAGATGGTTGCGTACATGGAGCGCGAGGTTGCAGCCACACGTACCGGCGCAACCGCGGGCGACGGACCCGTCGCACAGGTCGACGTCGCCGGCCTCATCGCCACCGCCTATGATCACTTCGACAGCCACGCCGGCGACCCACACCTGCACACGCATGTCGTCATCTCCAACAAGGTCCAGACCGTCCTCGACGGCAAATGGCGCTCCCTCGATGGCCGACCACTGCACGCCGCAACCGTTGCGCTCTCCGAGCTCCATGAGGCAGTCTTCGCTGACCACCTCACGCGGCTCTTCGGTGTCGAATGGGAAGCGCGATCGCGCGGACGCGACCGCAACCCGGCCTGGTGATCCGCAACGTACCGCAGACGCTCATCGACGAGTTCTCCAGTCGCGCCCACTGCATTGACGAAGAGACCGACCGGCTCATCGCCGCGTACGTCGAAGCGCACGGGCAGCGGCCGACGCCGCGGCCCAATTGCAGGGCCTCGGCCATCACGCGCAGTGCGTCCGACCGCGCTCTGGACTCCATGAGCGTGCTCGCTCCCGATAGCGCGGCGAGCACACGACCGCGCGCGACGAACCGCGTCCGCGTCGGCGAGGACCCGAGCGGGAATTCGCTGATGAGCACGCCGTGCTCACGGATCTGTTCGAGCAACTGAGCATGACCAGCCGGATACGCACGGTCGACTCCGCCCGCAAGCACCGCGATCGTTGGAGCGCCCGCAGTCACGGCCGCACGATGTGCTGCGCCCTCGATTCCATAGGCACCGCCCGCGACAATGATGCGGCCGAGCGCGGCGAGCTCGCCCGCCATCTCAGCCGTCACCCGTTCACCGTAAGAAGTTGCCGCTCGCGCACCGGTCATCGTCCGCGTTCGCTCACCGAGCCAGCGAGATGAGAGACGTCGCCGCGCACCCACAGCGCGAGCGGGGCACGTGCGCCAAGGTCATCCAGCGCCGCCGGCCAGGTAGAATCACCGGGTACGAGCACCTGGACACCAACGGGCTCGTACTCCGGATGCGCCATGCTCACCCGCGCCCCGATCCGCTCACGCCAGAGGAACGCATCGGCACGATTCATGCCGGGCACGGCCCCGTCACCATCGATGAGCTGAAGCGTGCCGAGAGCACCGAAGCGTCGCACGGGAGCGCCCGTGCCGCGTCGCCGGGCTCGACGAGATCCTCGATGGGCGCGAGGTTCCGAAAATACCCGAGCTGATCACCATTGCGGACGCCTGCAGCATGAGCATCGACCAACTTTTCGGCACTTCGACTGCAGATCGCGTCCAGTGCGTTCCCACGAGGGGAGCAGCTGACGATGCGCTGTACCGCCAGCTGCTGTCTCTCGTCGAGCTGGATGCCTACCTCGATGACCATGCGATCGACCTGCGGCGGAGGCCATCGTGAGAATGACGGGGAACAGTCCATGTGTCTGTCTCGCGAAACGAACGCAGTACTCGATTCGGAACGGACGGTGCACCTCAGGTCATGAGGGATGTGGCACGTGCCACTAGCGGACAGAAACGGTTACAGATAGTCTGTATGTGTCGCTAAAAATGATCGGAGGGGCTGATGAGCACAGCACCGGCGCCTGACCTGCTTGAACTGAGCGAGCTTCCGACGCTCGGGCTGTCCCGCCGGCAACTGGCCGGGCTCCTCGACGAAGGTGCGTACGAGCGAATCGGGCCCGGGCAGTATCTCCGAGCGGGAGCCGCTGACGACACGACCGCAGCGTGGATGGCGATCGCATCCAAGCGGCCTGAAGCGACACTGTGTCTACTTACTGCAGCTTCCCTTCATGACCTGACGGATGAGATCCCTTCTCGTAGCCATATCGCTGTGCCACGGGGACGCAAGACCATCGCGGCTTATTTGGCACCGATTTCGTGGCACTCATTCGATCCGGAGACCTTCGAGATCGGCCGCCTGGAGCACCAACTTCCCGGCGGACGAACCATTGGCCTCTATTCCCCGGAGCGGACCATCATCGACCTGTTCCGGCTGCGCCACGAGTGGGGCAACGACCTCGCTATCGAAGCGCTCAAGCGGTGGCTTCGCACCTCCGGTGGCAGTCCTTCCGCACTTCTTACTCAGGCGACAGCCTTTCCCAAGGCGAAGCCTGCACTTCGGCACGCTCTGGAGATCCTGCTATGACTCCCAAACCGCAACACGGAACACCTGCCGGCGACGCAACGCTGGCGATCCAGAAGCTCGCTCGCGAGACGGGCTCTGACGTTCAGGAACTTCAGACGCTCTACGTTCTGGAAGCGTTACTTGCTCGAATCGCGGCGTCGAAGCGGCGCGATGACTTCGTCCTCAAGGGCGGCGTCCTGCTCGCGGCATTCGCGGCACGGCGACCCACGAAAGACATCGACCTGCAAGCCACAGGGTTCTCCAACGACGCAGAGGCCGTCGCGGAACGTGTGCGCGAGATTGCCGCAATCGAACTTGAGGACGGCGTTCAGTTCGATGCGGAGAGCATCACAACGACCGTCATTCGCGACGGGGACATCGATGAGTATGCGGGCATCCGTGTACGGCTCGTGGGGCACCTCGGGCGATCTCGCCTGACGGTGGGGCTCGACATCAACTTCGGCGATCCGATCTGGCCCGAGCCTCAAGTCACCGAACTGCCGCGCATCGTGCCGCTCGATCGAGAGCCGGTCACCCTGCTCGGTTATCCGCTTCCGATGGTTCTCGCCGAGAAGATCGTTACAGCGATTGACCGAGGTGAGGGCAACACACGATGGCGTGATTTCGCTGACGTCTACACGCTTGTGAGGCTTCACATCATCGATGCGTCAGCGCTTCGGCGCTCGATGGAGACCGTTGCCGAGTACCGGAAAGTCGAGCTGCACCCTCTGCTCCCAGCCCTGGCCGAGATGCCTGATTTTGCGCAGGCGAAGTGGAAGGCCTGGCGGCGTCGCATCGGGCGCGAGGAGGAACTTCCGGAAACGTTCGCGGAGGTGCTGAGTGCGGTCGCTGGTTTCGCGGACCCGGTGATCACGGAGCAGGTTGACGGCGAATGGGACCCGCACGCGCAGCACTGGTCCTAGATTGCGGAGCCTCGCAGTGGACATTCGAGGACAGTTCTCGTCGTCGCGTGCCGAATGTCATAGGTCCGGCGTACCGTCGAAACCGAAGGCGGGTCACCGATGGGCACGTCCTTCGGGATGTCCCTTCATAGGCGAACGGGTTCACCGCCCAGCGGGAGCTCGCCGTGAGGAGACCATCATGCTGTCCATCGGATTCACCATCGCGACATACCTGCACGCGTTCTTCCAGGCCTTCATGCCGACCAACATCTTCATCAACGCCGTCCGCACGCGGCGCGGCATGAAGTGGGGCATGCTCGCCTGGGCAACGCTGCCGATCCACTACTTCATCGGCACCCACATCACCGACTACCTCGCCGCCGGCGGACCCGGATGGCTGAACCTTGTCGTGCTCGTCATCATCTGGGACATCATCAAGATGTTCCTCCTCGGCCCGTTCAGCGTCATGTGGCTGATCGGTGCCCGCTTTCGCGAGTTCCGTGCACGCCGAGCGATGCGCCGTGCGGCCATGCGGGCCGCATGATGTCGTATGTCGCCCTCCAACGGCGTGAGCTGTCGGTGTCAAAACCTTGCCCTTTTGGAAAGGTTTTGACAGGAGGCTTCAATTGGATGTCAAAACAACCACGGTTTCGTTATAGTTTTGACATGTCGGCGAGAGTGATGGCGCGAGACAAGCTGTGGGACGTTGCTGACGTTCAACATGGTTTTTTGACGGCCAAGCAGGCCGCCGAGGCGGGCGTGGCGACGTCTGCGTTGCAGATGCTGGTGCACCGCGGAACGCTCGAGAAGGTCGCACACGGCGTCTACCGGTTCCCGAAGTATCCCGTCGGCTCTCACGACGCGAAGATGCTCGCCGTGCTGTGGACCGGCGCGGAAGAAGCGGCGTTGTCCCACGAAACTGCGCTCGACGCCTACGAGATCAGCGATGCGAACCCGAACCGCATTCATGTCACCGTCGCGAAGCG
>Ga0222423_1001352_pt1 | contig 11317 bp, 7 predicted proteins | sample 3A0metagenome_FD_182472 | JGI IMG/M metagenome (GOLD analysis project Ga0222423, IMG submission 182472) | Enriched microbial communities from leaf-cutter ant dump, University of Wisconsin, Madison, United States - 3A0 (version 2) | ecosystem: Environmental > Terrestrial > Nest > Insects nest >...
ACCGCCTTGGCGCGACCGGACCGGTAGAACTCCTCCATCGCGTGCCAGGTCTCGACGAAGTCGCCGACGCCGGGCAGCGGCCAGTGGATGAGGAACAGGTCGACGTACTCCGAGCCGAGCGCGTCGAGCGTGCGGTCGAAGGCCTTCGCCGCGACCTCGGGGTCGTGCGAGTCGTTGTTCAGCTTCGAGGTGATGAACACCTCGGAGCGGTCCAGGCCGGAGCTGCGCACGGCCGCGCCGACGCCCGCCTCGTTGCCGTACATCTGGGCGGTGTCGATGTGCCGGTAGCCGGCGTCGAACGCCGACAGGACGGCCTTCTCGGTCTCGTCGGGCTCGATCTGGAAGACGCCGAAACCGAGCTGGGGGATGGTGGCGCCGGTGTTCAGGGTGACGGTGGGGATGGTGGACACGCCTGTACTCCAATCGTTGGGGGATCACCTCCACCAGACCACGCAACCGGTTCGACCGCACGCCGGGTTGTGGGGCCCGCGTGCTCATGGCACCGTCGGACGTCGCACCGCCGAGACCGGAGGCCGACCGTGTACACCGTCCCTGACCAGCACGATCGGACCGTCGTCGTGACCGGAGCCAACAGCGGCACCGGCCTGGAGGCGGCGAAGCGGATCGCCGGCGCCGGCGGCCGCGTGATCCTCGCGGTCCGGGACGCGGACAAGGGTGCGGCGGCGCTCGCGCAGGTGCGGTCGCTGCACCCGGACGCACGCGCGGAGGTCCGCCTCTGCGACCTCGCGGACCTCGCGTCCGTGGAGCGGTTCGCCGACGGCCTGGCCGACCTGGACCGCCTCGACACGCTCGTCAACAACGCGGGCGTCATGGCGCCGCCGACGAGGTTCGAGACGGTCGACGGCTTCGAGCTGCAGCTCGGCACCAACTTCCTGGGCCCGCTCGCACTGACCAACCGGCTGCTCCCGCTGCTGCTGGCCGCACCCGCGCCGCGCGTGGTGACGATGAGCTCGGTGGCCGCGCACTGGGGACGCATCCGCACGCGTGACCTGCACTGGACGCACCGGTACAGCCCACAGCGCGCGTACGGCCAGTCCAAGCTCGCGGACCTCTACCTCGCCCTGCACCTGGCCCGGGTGTCCGACGAGCGCGGCTGGCCGCTGCTCAGCGCCGCCGCGCACCCCGGCTTCACGCGCACCAACCTGCAGACGGCGGGCGCCTCGCTGGGCCGGGACGGCCCGCCGCGTCGCTCGCTGCTCGACCTGCCGCTGATCCCCGCGCAGGACCCGCCGCAGGGCGCCGAGCCGCTGCTGTTCGCCGCGTGCGACGCGGACGCCGTGAACGGTGGCTGCTACGGGCCCAGCGGGACGTGGGGTCTGGTGGGGCCGACGGGGCCGACGAGGCTGAGCCGGCACATGCGCGACGAGCGCGCAGCCGCGTGGACGTGGGACGCCGGCGAGAGGATGACGGGAACGCGCCTGCCAGGTGCGACAGTGTGGGCATGAGCGCCCCCGACTGGCTCCGGCCGCTGCCCGGCACCGACCTCACGGTCTCCGCGGTCTGCCTGGGCGGTGGCCCGCTGGGCAGCATGCCGGACCTGTTCGGTCGGGACGTCCCGGCCGACGAGGGCGTCGCGACGGTCGGCGCCGCGCTCGCGAGCCCCGTCCGCTTCATCGACACGTCCAACGGCTACTCGAACGGCGAGAGCGAGCGCCGCATCGGCGCGGCCCTGGCGCTCGCGGGCGGGCTGCCCGACGACGTCGTCGTCGCCACCAAGGTGGACCCGCGTGGCCGCGACTACTCGCGCGGCCGGGTGCGCGCGTCGGTCGCGGAGAGCCGCGAGCGACTGGGGCTCGACGAGCTGCCGCTCGTGCACCTGCACGACCCGGAGAACTTCGCGTTCGAGGACCTGACGGCGCGCGGTGGGGCCGTCGAGGCGCTCGTCGCGCTGCGTGAGTCCGGCCAGGTGGGCCGCATCGGGCTGGCCGGTGGGCGGGTGCAGGAGATCGCGCGCTACCTGGACCTCGGGGTGTTCGACGTGCTGCTGGTGCACAACCGCTGGACGCTGCTGGACCGCAGCGCCGGCCCGCTCATCGATGCGGCCCACGAGCGGGGCATGGGCGTGCTCAACGCCGCGGTGTTCGGCGGCGGCATCCTGGCCGCGCCCGCCGGGACGACGACGAGCTACGGCTACCGCGAAGCGCCGCAGCCGGTGCTCGACGCAGCCCGGCAGATGCACCGCGTGTGCGCCGAGCACGGCACGGACCTGCGCACGGCGGCCCTGCAGTTCTCGGTGCGCGACCCGGGCATCGCGTCGACGATCGTCGGGATGAGCCGTCCGCAACGCGTCGAGCAGACGGTCGCGGCGGCCACCGCTGAGCTTCCCGACGAGCTGTGGCCCGAGCTGGAGGCCCTGCTCCCGCCGTCGGAGACGTGGCTGGACGCGGACTGAGCTGCCTCGACGAGCTGCCTCGACGAGCTGCCTCGACCTCGCCCACATGGGGAGGAACGGTGAAGGGTGCCGCCCGCCCCTGCGCGCTCATCCGCTGATACGGCAGTCTCAGGGGGCGGACGTGCGCGTTCGACCCCGTACCACCCCGAGGAGACCGATGACGTCCGCCCGCAAGCCCCTCAGCGCGCTGGCGGTCGTCGGCCTCACCGTCGTCGGGCTGACGGCCTGCACCAGCGACCCACCGGGCCCGGAGGCGGCCGCGAAGGCGCTGGCCACCGCGCTGTCGTCGGGCGACCTCAGCAAGGTCGACCTCGCGACGGGCGAGGACGCGGGCGCGATCACCACCGAGCGGACGGCCGCGTACGAGGGCCTCGGTGAGCGGACCCCGACCGTGAAGCTCACCAAGGTCGTGGTGGACCCGAAGGACGACGCCGCGGCGACCGCGACGCTCGGATACACGTGGACGCTCGACGACGCGGGCGACGAGTGGACGTACGCCGTGGACGCGAAGCTGGCCCGCGACGACGAGGACGTGTGGCGCACCACGTGGACGCCGGCGCTGCTGGCCCCGGACCTCGTCGACGGCGAGACGTTGCAGGTCACGCGCACGACGCCGAAGCGTGCCGAGGTGCTGGGCGCGAACGACGAGCCGATCGTCCAGGACCGCAAGGTGTTCCGCATCGGCATCGACAAGACCCGCGTGGACGCCGCCGACCAGGCCAAGGCGGCCAAGGCCCTGGCCAAGAAGCTGGACCTGGACCCGGACGCCTACGCGAAGACCGTCGCGGCGGCGGGACCCAAGGCCTTCGTCGAGGCGCTCACCGTCCGCGAGAGCGACCCCGACTACGACGTGCCGAAGCTCGCCGCGATGACCGGCGTCAATGCTGTCGCCACGACGATGCCCCTGGCCCCGACGAGAACGTTCGCCCGGCCGGTGCTTGGCACGGTCGGCCCCGCCACCGCGGAGATCGTCGAGAAGTCCGACGGTGCGATCGCTGCCGGCGACGTCACGGGCCTGTCGGGCCTCCAGCGCCAGTACGACGCGCAGCTGCGCGGCACGCCGGGCCTGACGATCAAGGCCGTGTCGGCCGACGGTGACGCCGAGCGCGTGCTGGACGAGGTCGAGGAGAAGGCCGGCACCCCGCTGCGCACGACGATCGACCCGACCATGCAGCTCACGGCCGAGTCGATCCTGTCCACCGTGAAGCCGGCCAGTGCGATCGTCGCGATCCAGCCGTCCACGGGTGACGTGCTCGCCGTGGCCAGCGGCCCCGGCGGGGACGGCATGTCGACGGCCACCCTCGGCCAGTACGCGCCCGGCTCGACGTTCAAGGTCGCCACCGCCCTCGCCCTGCTGCGCCAGGGCGAGACCCCGGACTCGTCGGTGACCTGCTCGGACACCACCGAGGTCGACGGCCGCACGTTCAAGAACTTCCCCGACTACCCGGCCGACAAGACCGGGAAGATCGACCTGCGGACCGCGTTCGCCAACTCGTGCAACACGGCCTTCATCTCCCAGCGCGACAAGGTCGACCAGGACGCGCTCATCGACGCGGCCGGATCGCTGGGGCTCACGGGCGACCAGAACCTGGGCTACGCGGCGTTCCTGGGCGCCGTGCCGGGCGACTCGGACGGCACCGACCACGCCGCGACCATGATCGGTCAGGGTCGCGTGCTCGCGTCGCCGCTGGGCATGGCGACGGTGGCCGCCTCGGTCGCGAACGGTGCGACGGTCAGGCCGCGCCTCGTCGTCGGGCAGGACGACGAGGCGACGCCGACCGCGACGCTCACGGCCACCGACGCGCCGAGCCCCACCGAGTCCGCCCGCCCGGTCCAGCCGCTGACGAAGGACGAGGCGAGCACGCTGCACGACCTCATGCGCGGCGTCGTCACCGAGGGCGGCGCGACGTTCCTGAAGGACGTCCCGGGCGACGACGTCGTCGCGAAGACCGGCACCGCGCAGTTCGGCAAGGAGGGCGACCTCAAGAACCACGTGTGGATGATCGCCGACCAGGGCGACCTGGCCGTCGCGGTCTTCGTCGACGAGGGCGTCTACGGCTCGACGACGGCCGGTCCGCTGCTCGAGGAGTTCCTGCGCGACCAGCAGAAGTAACGTGACCGGCATGAGTCGAGTGGTGGTGACCGGCGGGAGCGGCAAGCTCGGCCGCGCGGTGGTCGAGGAGCTGGCGGAGCACGGGTACGACGTCGTCAACGTGGACGTCGCTCCGCCGCCGCCCGGGCAGCCGGCGGCGTTCAGCCGCGTGGACCTCACCGACCTCGGTCAGGTGATGGAGGCGCTGCACGGCATCGACGACCGGTACGCGGGTGTCGACGCGGTGGTGCACCTCGCGGCGATCCCCGCGCCCGGCCTGCGCCCCAGCGGCGCCACGTTCGCCAACAACGTCGTCGCCACGCACCACGTCTTCCTGGCCGCGCGGCAGGCCGGGATCCGCAACGTCGTGTGGGCGTCGTCGGAGACCGTGCTCGGCCTGCCGTTCGACGTGCCGCCGCCCTACGTCCCGCTCGACGAGGAGTACACGGTCCGCCCCGAGTCGACGTACTCCCTCGGCAAGGCCGTGGAGGAGGAGATGGCGCGCCACTTCGCGCGCTGGGACCCGGCCGCCAAGTACGTCGCGCTGCGGTTCTCGAACGTGATGAACGACGAGGACTACGCGGCGTTCTCCGGCTTCGCCGACGACCCGCGCTCGCGGATCTGGAACCTGTGGGGCTACATCGATGCTCGCGACGGCGCCGTGGCGACGCGCCTGGCGCTGGAGAGCGACCTGACCGGGTTCGAGGCGTTCATCGTCGCGTCCCCGGACACCGTGCTGGAACGCCCGTCCGCCGAGCTGATGGGCGAGTACTTCCCCGACGTCCCGGTGACCCGCCCCCTCGTCGGCCGCGAGACCCTGCTGGGCATCGAGAAGGCCCGCCGCATCCTGGGCTGGGACCCGCAGCGAAGCTGGCGCGCCGTTGCAGCTGGTGCATGATGTGGCAACGCCGTTGCGGAGCGCTGGCGCCGCGCGCCACCGACAATCGCGCTGTCGCCAATTGGGTGGTGTCTCCCATATTCGTGACCAGGTGAGGCAGGCGGCGAGGACGACGCCAGCCTGGTAGGTGATGGCGAGTTTGTCGTAGCGGGTGGCCAGTGCTCGCCATTGCTTGAGCAACGCGAAGTGGCGTTCAACGACGTTGCGGCCGCGGTAGGCCTCGACGTCGAGCGTGGGCGGCCGTCCGTCGCGTGAGCCGCGCCGTTTGCGGGCGGCGATGGTGTCGGACTTTCTCGGGGATCACGGCCTTGATGCGTCGTGCTCGCAGGGTGCGTCGGTAGGAGCCGGCGGAGTAGGCCTTGTCGGCAACCACCGCGTCGGGTCGGGTGCGTCGTCGTCCGGCGCCCAGGCGTGGCACGCGGACGTCGGCCAGGACGTCGGCGAGCACGGCACCGTCGTTGCGGTGCCCGCCGGTGATCACCGCCGCCAGCGGTCGTCCCGACCGTCGACCACGGCGTGGATCTTCGTGGTCAGGCCGCCGCATGAACGGCCAAGACCGTGACCTGCAGGTTCACACTCGCCGATCGGCATATTCCTGTGATTCGACCCTGCCCCCTGTGTCCTGCTCCGCGCGCTGGCTGCGGCCCACCGCCAGGCGCTCCTTCTCGGACGTGTTCGTCGCGCGCTGGTGGGCGCGCGCGATCGTGGCGTCCACCGACACCGTCCAGTCCACCCGCCCGGCCGCGTCGGCCTGCGCCAGCAGCTGGGCCAGCACCCGGTCCCAGGTCCCATCGCCGGCATAGCGGCGGTGCCGCTTCCAGACCGTCTGCCACGGACCGAACTGCTCACGCGGAAGGTCGCGCCACGCGATCCCCGTCCGATACCGGTAGGCGATGCCCTCGACCACCCGCCGGTTGTCCCCGAACGGATGGCCCCGGCGCCCCCCGTTGGAGGGCAGCAACGGCTCGACCCGCGCCCACTGCTCGTCAGGGAACACCCGAAACCGCGAAGACGACGCCACCCGCCAAGACTGCCGCGAGCCTCACCCCGACTTTGGGAGACACGCCCTAGCTGGCCCGGCAATCCGCCCCCGGGCGGACGACCTCTATTCGAACTCAACGGATACCTGGCGCGTGCCGATCCGATGCGGACGCGCCAGCCCCCGCCAGTCGATCGGGCTCAGCGGCGCGCAGTCGGCATTCTCGACGCGAGGTCATGGCAGGAGACAAGCCGTACTCCTCACCAAGGGCTGCCGCGCGCTCGCACCAACGTCTGACGCCGCAGCCGCGTCGTAAATACCCAACCGCGCGAGCAAAGTCCGATACCTTTGCCCAAGAGGTTCGCGATGCCTCAGTCGAGCCAGAAGAAGCGAGGTCGCATGTCCGTCTCTGAGCACAGCACAAGGCGCCCAAGGGTCGTCCGCATATCTGTGGGCGGTCTATATGACGAATATGATCACGAGATTGTCTTCCCGGCCGATGACGAGTTCGCAATTATCTATGGCCCAAACGGAATCGGCAAGACTCGGGTTTTCGAAATTGTGCATGCTATTCAGCGCCTTGACCTGGCCCAATTGGTATCTCAACCGTTCCGGACGGCCGTTGTTGAATACGACACTGAACACCACCTGCGCGTCGACCGCCGCGAACTTGGAGACGATGGACCTGAACTGAGTTTCGACCTAAACTACGAGGGTGAGGCCATAGCCACATTCTCAACCGCCGATCTAGAGGCGAAGGCCTCGAGGAGACGTGTCATGCGGATCGGAGGGTCAGTCTGGCGTCCGCTCTCATTAGGGCGGTGGATAGACGAATCTGACGGCGAGATAATTACGGCTCGCGAATTTCGTCGGCGCTATGGAACGACGCCCGGGTCTCAGGAAGACGAGCTTCCGGAAGCCTTGGTCGAGTTCGCTCAGTCTTCACCCATCCACCGGATCGAAACCCAGCGTCTAAGTGCATCTGAAACGCAGCGTCGACGGGGACCGTTTGACGAGGATGAGCCTGAGCCGATGACCGTCCTTCGATACGCGTCTGATCTTAGTCGACGGTTGAGTGAGGCCCTTGCGCGGAATTCGCGAACAACTCAGGCGCTCGATCGCACATTCCCAGCCCGACTACTTTCCAGCGATGAAAGTAGTTTGTCAGAAGACGAGATTCGAACCCGGTATAACGAGCAGAGCGAACGCCGCGAACGTCTAACCCGTATCAGCCTAATTGAGAACGAGGTCGAGTTGCCGCTTCCGGAACGCGAACTCATCCCTTGGGAGCGGATTGTCCTGACGCGGTATCTGGAAGACACGGAGGAGAAACTCGGCACATTCGATGACATCGTAAAGAGAGTAACGCTTCTCGAAGAGATGTTGAATCGCCGACTTCTCAGGAAGTCCGTCAGGGTCAGCGTGGAGAACGGCGTGTCCATCTCCACTCCGGGTGGGCGAGTCATTCCGTTGACTGACCTCTCGTCGGGGGAGCAACATGAATTGATCATGGCGTACGACCTACTATTCCGCGCGGATCGCGGCTCACTCGTACTGATTGATGAGCCCGAAATATCTCTGCATGTCGCATGGCAACGAGCCTTCATGAATGACATGCTCAGGATCTGCCGCGTTTCGGGAATTCGCGCTATTATCGCAACGCACTCTCCCCAAATCATAGGTAAGTGGTGGGACAGGACCCAGCGCCTCGGGCCGGAGCTGGAGCAGCCTGGCTGGAGTGAGGACCAGTAGTCGTGGAGTCGGCACCGATTCAGATGGACGCGCACGAGGTTCTTTCGGAACTGATGATGAACCACCAGGCTGATGCGCGCCTGGCAATCCTCGTCGAAGGAATTGAAGAGTGTCGCCTTATGGATGCCCATGTCAATAGTTACGACGCGTTCACCTACCCAATGTCGTCGAAGAATGCTGTTCTATCTGCGGTGAACCTGCTTCAGTCCAGCGATGCCGATTGGGCGCTAGGAGTGGTGGACAGAGACTTCGGCGACGTGCCGTCGTCGACCAAAGGTGTCGTTATCTCCCACTCCTACGACCTAATCATGGATTTAGTATTCGCACGATCCACACAGGTTCAGCGTCTTGCGGTCAACGCGACAGATCCCGGAAAGGTTGTCGCGCTCACAAAGGCTGCGGCGCTCACCGTGCACGAAATTATCGTCAGCTGCTGCGTGGTTGTGGGAGCACTTAGACATTCGGCGACCCTAGGACTTTACCCCGGATCTACGCGTGACTTTCCCCTCGATGGCGCTATCTCCGCGTTCTGTCGAGGGGAACTTGACTCCTTTGTCGCGGACAGGGGTGTGTCACGGGCAGCGGGCCGACTCGACCAGAGTGCAGTCGAGGCGCTAATCAAGCAAAGGTTGCTGGGCGGTTCTGAGATGTCTTATGTTTGCGGGCACGATTACGCGGCGGCGCTGGCTGATCTGATCAGATACTGTGGCGGAAAGTCGTTTGGCCGCGAACACTCTGCCACCCTTCTTCGGTCATTGGGCTCGCGAAAGCATTGGCTGCGTCAACCGGTGGCGCGAGTTGTATCAGCGTGGGCGAGTGAGCGGGGTCGAAGTATCTGGCTTTCCGGCAACGGCACGGCGTAGTTTCGGACACGAGTATTGGGCATGCTGCCCTCCGCTCGGATCCTCGGAAGTTTCGAATGTATGGCGACTAACGAGCAAGGGGCGGGCGGCCGGAGAGAACCCCGACCGCCCGCCGACGGAACAGCTCAGTCGCGGTTGATCGTGAACGTCGACGTCGTGTTCTTGATGTCCTGGTAGTTGTTCGACAACGTCAGGTTGTGGAACGTCACGGACCCGACGGCGGGCCCCTGACCGGACTCCGGCTGCTCGTTGACCCAGATGCCGAACCCGGACTTCGCGTCCCAGGCGTCGCCGGACTTCTTGGCGCCGCTGATGGAGACGTTGGTGAACACCGTGTCGGTGATCGGGTTCTGCGGGCTGTTCCCGACGTAGTTCGTCTGGAACATGATCCCCGAGTAGGTCGGGTCGACGATGTCGACGTTGCTGACCCGGATGCCCTGGAACTTCTTCGACGCGGAGAACACCCAGATGGCGGGGAACGTCTGGTTGCCCCAGAAGTGGCCGCCGGCCCGGACGATCGAGATGTTGTCGAAGACGGTCGGGGACGCGGAGCCGAACTCGTCCATCGGGTAGCCGAAGTCCAGCGAGCTGATGGTGATGCCCGAGTAGACCAGGGTGTCGGCGATGTAGATGTTCCGGAACGTGTTGCCGTAGCCGCCGTAGACGGCCAGGCCCGCGGCCCGCCAGGTGAGCAGCGACGTCAGGTTCTCGTAGACGTTGCCGGTCTGGCCGGTGCCGCCCGCGTCGGTCGCAGCGAACAGGGCGAACGAGTCGTCACCCGTGCCTCGTGCCTCGATGTTGGCGACCCGGTTGTTCGCGCTGCCGTTGGTCATGTTGATGCCGTCGGCGAACGTGTCCCGGATACGGGAGTTCGTGATGGTGCTGGAGTCCATGTTGGACGCCCAGAACATGCAGATCATGTGCTCGACCCACAGGTCGTCGACCGTCATGTTCGCGACGTTCGTGAAGTCCAGGACCTTGCCGGGGCCGTCGATCCGCGACGTGTAGTTGCCCCAGTAGGAGAAGCTGCGGAACTTCGAGCCGTTGGCCGAGGCCTCGGCGCGGAAGCCGATGTCGGTGTTCTCCTGGTCGCTCGGCGCGAAGAACCGCGTGTACCAGGGGCCGGCGCCGACGATGTCGACGGCCTTGCCGTACACCTGGAACTTGTTGGCCGTGGAGTAGTCACCGGCGGGCAGGTAGACGCCCTTGAGCTTGCCGGTGGTGTCCTGGCGGAACGTGTCGAGCGCGTTCTGGACCGCCTGCTGCGTGAAGCCGGTGGCCGTCACGTACGCCGACGGGTCCGGGTTGGCCTTGGGCGAGACCTGCTCGGTGTTGATGAAGTCCACCGTGACGGGCTGCGGGTTGGACGCGGTCTTCTGCAGGCGGATGGTCGTGCCCGCGGGGACCGTGGTGCCGAGCAGGATGTTGGCCTCGTCGTAGATGTGGCGAGGACCGCCCGCGCTCGGGCTGTTGCCCGGGCCGGTCTCGTTGCCGTACAGCCACGCGTACTTGCTGGTCAGGTCCAGGCGCTTGAGGAACGTGCCGCCGGCGTAGATGTCGATCGACCCCGTGTTCCCCGTCCCGGCCGCGTTGTCGGGGATGGAGAAGCGTGTGACCAGCGTGTTCGTCGGGTTCTTCAGCGTCCACTCGACGTAGGCGCCGTTGTCGGCCAGCGTGACGGCCCGACGACCGGACGCCTCACCGGCCAGGTCGCCGACCGTGCGGTTGGGCGCGAGCACGCTCGCGCCGCCGCCGGTGCGGCCCTCCTCGGCCTCGTAGAAGTCGTACGGCATGCTCGCGCCGCGCCCGACGAAGATGCCGCCGGTCGCCGTGTTGTTGCCCTGCTTGCCGGCCACCTCGGTGGAGTCGGTCGCGACGACGGACGTCACCGTGTAGTTGCCGTCGGCGGCCGTCCAGGTGCCGAGCGCGATCTGGCTGCTCGTCGCGCCGGCCGCGATCGCGCCGCTCACCGTGCCGGTGAACGTCTTGACCGTGGTGCCGCCGGCGTTCTTGAGCGTCACGGTGATCGCGTGGTCGCCCGACGAGGTCGCGACGTTGCCCGTGTTGGAGATGGCGGCCGTGAACGTCACGGTCGCACCCTTCGACGGTGTCGTCGGGCTCCAGCTCACCACGGGAACCAGGTCAGAACTGGGGACCGCGGAGACGGTCAGCTTCGAGGTGGCCGTGAAGGTGTTGTTGTTCTCGTTCTGCTCGACGACGGTGTTGGCCGGGTCGGCCGTCGCGCCGATCGTGTAGCTGCCGGCCGCGAGCGCCCCGACGGAACCGCTCACCGTGGCCGAGGCACCCGCGGCGAGCGCGC